>JACKQG010006761.1_pt1 | contig 11909 bp, 11 predicted proteins | sample 8237621 | NCBI WGS metagenome assembly JACKQG01 (sample SAMN15677084, study PRJNA649215) | marine metagenome | biome: marine; feature: Black Sea; material: saline water; isolation source: suspended particulate matter (SPM) from the Black Sea western gyre | collected 2013-06-09/2013-06-10 | depth...
ATAACGTGATTTCCTGCTCACTGTGCTTCGTGCTTGACGGACTACTGCCATGATCCCAAGTAGGTCCCGGCTGCCGGACGGGACCTGCAACTGCATCACGCCCCGAACCGCTTCCAGGTCCCGTCCGGCAGCCGGGACCTACCTGGACGAGGCTTCGGGGCGTCAAGCTAGCATCCTGCGATCCGTACGGAAGGGAGCGCACTCGGAAATGAACAAACACTCGAAATAGTAGCGGTTTCCATACGCCGCGAAGCCCATGACGATTAGGGGAAAACTTGTCGACAGCAGAGAAAACGACTGGAGCGGGTGGGGAGTACGCAGTACGGAGTACACGGTACAGAGACCGAGTACCGAGGGCCAACGACTGCGTCCGGACCACTGGGTACTGAGTACTTTGTAGTCGGTACCGACCAGTAGCCGCCACAAGTCGCGAGCGTCTGAAAACCCATTCGTCAGCCAATCGCCGTCGCCATGTCGCCCTCAACTGCAGGCAGCACGCTTCCACGCGGCTGACGAGACAGGTGCCGCCACAAGACGCATGCGGCCGCGAATATGGCCAAGCTGATAATCTGGGAAACTGTCAGGGACGTGCCGAATCTGCCAGGTTCATCGTTTCGGATGATTTCCAGAAGAAATCTTGTGATGGGGTAAAGCGTCAGCAGCAGCGCCATGACTTCGCCGTCGCGACGCCGAAACGGGTAATAAGCCCAAAGCAGAAGGCAGAGCACAGCGGCGCTGATGGCACTGTAGATCTGCGTCGGATGAACGGGCTTGCTGCGAGGTGGAAGCCGCGGCAAGACGACTCGCGCCGTGCCGACGTCGGTTTCTATGGCAAGCGCCGGCCCGGATGTCGCCAAGATTTTTCTCGCGGTTTCATACGAATCGACGGACTCGCCATTGATCGATTTAATGACGGCGCCCACCACGAGTCCGCCCTTTTCCGCCGCGCCTTTCGGTTCGACCGCCTTGACAACCGCTGCCGCACTGTCTGGATCACGGCCGATGGTGAAACCGTGCAACTGCCCAAGCGAATGCTGGTGAATGTAGGGAGGGCTGTCGTGAACGTAGGGAGGGCTGCCCCTGGGAAAGGTGATTCCCAAGGTGGGATTCTCGCACAGGCCGCCGTGACAACAACCGTTCAGCAGGCACCCAATGCGGCCGATGGCCATGCCAAGCGCCATGGATGGGGCGACCAAATCGACAACGGCCAGCAGCGGCAAACCATGCTTGCGTATGAACCAGATTCCGGTTATTCCGGCGCCGATCAGCGACCCGTACACGACCAGACCGCCCTGGGTCACGTTCAGTAGTGCGCGAAACGTCGCACCAAGCGTCGGCCGATCGAATTGCGGCCAATACTGGATCACGTAGAAAGCGCGGGCTCCGATAATCCCGCCCACAAACGACCACAACGCCAGCGAGTAGATCAACTCGGGATCCAGCCCCATGCGCCGGGCCTGTTGTACGGCCAAGCCGACTCCGCAGATCACCGCCACCAGGAGCATCACTCCGTAGCCGCGGATCGCGAGTCCCAACGGTGCACCGGCCGCCGATCGTTCTTCCAGGAACGGCAAGCCGAAACAAAATGCGACTGCGACAAGCAACAGTAGCGGCAGGTAGCTACGCGTATCGGCATTCCAGCCTTGCCGTCGCACGAGCCACCATAGCAGCGCAACGCTGGCAACCGCCCATACGATCAACGCCCAGCCCATGCCGAACACCGGCAGGCCGAAGACCTCATGCGGAATGTAAAAAAGTGTCTGTCGCACGCGTTACTCGTCATTTCCAATTCGGCAATTGTCAATTAAACGCGTGTCGCCTACGTAGGCAGCCACTAGCGCCACGGTGGACGCCTGAATCTGATGCACCGGCTGGAGCGTCTCCGGGTCGGCCAGGGCGACGTAGTCGACCCGGTTGATGTTCGTCTGTTCGAACAACTCGCGCATTCGTGCCGTGATTCTCTCAGCGTCACTTTCGCCTTGCGCGAATAACTCGACTGCTAGCTTCAGGCTGCGCCACAACGTCAGCGCCTGTTCGCGTTCCGGTTGGCTTAGATACCGGTTCCGCGAACTCATGGCAAGGCCATCCGGCTCGCGGACCGTGGGGCAAACACGGACCTCGATCGGGAAATCCAAATCTTGAACCATCCAGCGTATCACCAAGGACTGCTGGTAGTCCTTTTGTCCGAAGAAGGCGACATCGGCTTGAGCAAGATTGAACAGCTTCAGCACGACCGTCGTTACGCCGCGGAAATGCCCCCGCCGGCATTGCCCTTCCAAAGCCTCGGCCACTCGGGGCGGATCGACGTAAGTCGAAAAGCCCTTGGGATAGATGCCGTCGTTCGTTGGTGCGAAAACCAGATCCACACCACATTGCGACAGAGCGTCCAAATCGGTCTCAAGCGTGCGTGGGTATTCGCCAAGGTCCTCATGCGGCCCGAATTGCGTGGGATTCACGAAAATGGTCACAATCGTGTAATCGCATTGGGCCAGCGACGCTCGCACCAAGCTCAAGTGCCCTCCATGCAATGCCCCCATCGTGGGTGCCAAGCCGATCGTCTTGCCGTCAGCGCGCGCTGCTGCCACCGCATCGCGAAGTTCGATCGCGGTGGTCACTAGACGCGGGCGAGCATCAGTAGAGATAGTTACGTTGGGCATGGCGTCGTCATCCTGAAGCAAAGCCCAATGTACCGTGAAAACGCCAAGACGATAAGGTGTCAGCGCATCGCCCTACTGGACCCCAGGGAACACGCGGTTTCCGGCGATGATGCCAGCATACCGCCAGTAGTGACCGATGAAACTGACACCGATCTACAGGCCGTGATCGACGCTTGGCCGGACCTGTCCGAGGCGGTCAAAGCCGGCATCATTGCGATGGTGAAAGTGGCGTTCGACGGGTAGTCTGCGACGATCGCCGATCGAGGTTGCCAAAATCAATCGAGCATTTTCGCCTTGTTCGCACCAAAAGAGGTGGATTGAGACTGGAGCAGCGATCATGGCAAAGCGAACCGTGGAGAGTTGCGACGTTTGGCTCGACGCCCACCGATGGATCCGCGACAACTATTTACGGCCAGGCGAGAGCGGGTACATCGAGTGGCCGAGCCGAACAACGGGTGACATCAGGGCTAGTGTGGATTTCGCTCTGGAAGGCGATTTTGAAGAGGGTAGCGTGCTGCTGACGCTGCGGTACTGGGTCGGCGAGCAGAACGTGAGGGAAGCAATCTGGATCGAGGGAACCACGATACGTCTCGGTGATCGCCGATGGTGGCGTTGGTGATTTCTGTGCCCGCAATGCTTCGAGCGCAGGACCCGGCTGTATTTGCTGGCCGGCCGTTTCCTATGCCGGACGTGCCATAACTTGACGTATCGTTCGTCGCAGAGAGCCCGCTACATCGAACGTCGACTGGCATGGGACCAGATACCATCGCCTGGTGCGAGCGATTGCGGGCGAGGATGGCGAAATGGCAGCGGCCACGATGAATGGCACTTGACAACAATCAACAAAGGGCTCCGCATTTCCGCGATGACGCGAGCCACTTTTCATCTGCTCGCCTACTGCCTGGGGCCCCCCGAGCCATCAGGATCTTAGCCCCCTCCCCCTGGGTTGTCTGGGACGGTGACTCAAACTACCCCTCTCGGGCGCCAGACGGTTCTTTTCGACGTGAAACTGGTTGATTACAGACACTGTCCAACGCCCAAATGACCCCGATTCTGTTCCGGCTGCCAACGGACGAAAGGCCACAGCATTTGTGACTTTGCGATGTCGCGGCGCCTTTGGCGTGCTATAGACGCCACGGCCATTGCTGGGCTGCCAGACACACCACACGCTGGCTGACAGAACTCAGAGACCTCCTGCCACGAAAAAGCTCGCGCGCTGCTTATGGTCGAGACATGTTTGGCCCGTCGCCCGCAGCCAGTGGGTGTCCTTCGTTGGCGGCTTTCGTGGCCTGCCGATTGTGCCACATGTTCGCCAAAACGAGGAATACGACGGCAATCAAGACGATGATAAGGCTGCCAACGTCTGCTGCTCCGAGGCGAAAACCAACCGCTCCCTCCGTTTCAGTAGCCCTGTGATAGACCTCGGCATCCCAGCCACCTACCAGTCCGCATAACGCGGTAAAGAGGCCGAGTTTCAGCATAATGAGACCGCGGCGCCACTTTAGTAGCCACTCAAGAAACCACTTGACGTGTTCCATCGTTCTAGGATCCTTCAATTCTCTTGAGTCCCTCTTCGGCGCGCTTGCGACGCCCAAATTCGAACACGGCGAGTGCGGTCGTGTCAGCCGCGATCACAAAGAGGGAGCCGTACACAATCACTGAGCTTTCAACAGCAAGAACGCCCTGAACAACCAGAATCATGAAGACGGCAGCAAGACCGAGAGCAGGCCATTCGTACAACCACATAGCAGCCGAGTCTCGCTGCTTCAGGAAGAAAACACGGGCGCGTGTGACTGTATCGTGCTCGGAAGCCTCGGGAGTCATGGGCCAACATCCTTTCAGATTTCACCAATGAGCCATCTACCAGCATTACGTGCCGAGAGAAAGTGGCGTAACGGACCAAGCATCGAAGACTCTGTATATGGGCGCGGTGGCAATTGCTACAACCGTGACGCCGTGTAGTGTACCACCGCGGACGGCAGTGCAACATCTTCGTGGCGAATTCGTGCCGAGAATTCCGGCGACATGGAAAGTGGTTGCCAGGGGGGACATGCGGAGGCTCGCACGCGGCCTTCGGGCAGTATCCAATGGGTGGCCCGGCCCGCCGGTGATGTATTGCATACCACCTTATCTCGCTCTATCCTGTGAGGTGCAATTCTGGGGACGCCGACCGCCCCGTAGGCGAGCAGGGGGATCGTCGGCGATGGGGCCCCGATAGCAGCACGGAAGGTGATGCGGCGAGACGACAGCGGTATAAAACCGATGAGCATCGGGAGTTCTGCAAAGTCGGCCGACGGCAGCAAGTGCGAAATAGGCACTCTTGGAGGCATCCCAGCGTGACACAGGTCGTAATCGAAAACCCGGTCATCAATACACCGTTTGAAGAGCCCCGACGCCACTTCGAATTCTCGAACGAGGGGATCACCAACAAGGTCGTGGAAGCCCGCCGGGTAAGCTCCTATTTCATGCCGATCGCCAAGCCGAAGAAGAAAGGCAAGCAGTCGCAACTGCTTTTCGACACCGAATGGACTCAGGACCGAATTGAAGAGAATCGGTTTATCAACCAAGTCCGTGACCGCGTCGGTCTATGGCGTCAGGGCAATTATCCGGGTGTGACGAAGACGACGACCCGCCTGCTCGAATACTGGAACAACCCAGAACGCGAGCGGAAACTGTTCTTCTGCCAGATCGAGGCATTGGAAACGGCCATCTACCTTACTGAGGCCGCCAGGAAATATAGCGACACCTGGATAGAAAACGAGATCCGCAAGGCCAACGAGGATGCCAACCCGTTGCTCTATCGTGTAGCGTTCAAGATGGCCACGGGCAGCGGCAAGACGGTGGTCATGGCGATGCTGATCGCTTGGCAGACCCTCAACAAGCTGGCCAATAAACAGGACAATCGTTTCTCTGACGCCTTCCTCATCGCAACGCCTGGGATCACGATTCGGGACCGCTTGCGCGTGCTGTTGCCAAACGATCCGAACAACTACTATCGGCTACGCGACATCGTTCCCGGCTATCAAATGGACGAACTCGGTCAGGCCAAGATCGTCATCACCAACTACCACGCATTTCAACTTCGCGAGCGAGTGAAGGCCGGCAGATTGACGAAAGAACTGCTCGCCCAAGGCGGTGAAAGTCCTTTCAAGGAAACGCCCGCCCAAATGGTTCGCCGCGTCTGCCGTGAGTTGGGCAACAAGAAAAGCGTCATCGTGATCAACGACGAGGCCCACCACTGCTACCGCCGGCGCGTCGCCGCCGACGAGCCAAGACTGAAAGGTGACGACCGAAAGGAAGCCGAGAAACGCAACGAGGAAGCCCGCGTTTGGATCTCGGGGTTAGAGGCAGTCAAAGCGAAACTGGGTGTCAAAGTAGCCTATGACTTGTCGGCCACGCCGTTCTTCCTGCGCGGATCGGGCTACACCAAGACCACGCCTGACGGCACGAAAGTGAACGAGGGTTTGCTCTTCCCGTGGGTGGTTTCCGACTTCTCCCTGATCGATGCAATCGAATCAGGCATCGTCAAGGTCCCTCGTGTACCGGTCGCCGACGATTCGATGACCGGCGACCAGCCAACCTATCGCGACCTTTGGCTGCGGATTCGCGAGCACCTGCCGAAGAAAGGACGGAAGACGGCCGCTGTCAGTGGTGAACCGAAACTGCCGGCCGAACTGCAAGGCGCCCTTCACAGCCTGTACGACAACTACAAGAAAGCCTTTCAGCTTTGGGAGCAAAACGAAGAGGCGCAGACGAAGGGATTGACGCCCCCCGTGTTCATCGTGGTCTGCAACAATACAAACGTATCGAAGATCGTCTTCGACTACATCGCCGGTTGGGAGAAGCCGATCGGCGAGGAAGCATACGTGCAGGCCGGCGCCCTGGACATATTCCGCAATGACGACGGCCATGGCGGTTGGCTACATCGCCCGAACACCATCCTGATCGACAGCGAGCAACTCGAATCAGGCGAGGCGATGAGCCCCGAGTTCAAGAAGATCGCCGCCCGTGAAATCGACGAATTCAAAGCCGAATACCGAACGCGGTTTCCCGGCCGCGATGCGGACAAACTGACCGACGAAGACCTACTGCGCGAAGTGATGAACACGGTCGGCAAAGCCGGCAAACTGGGCGAGCACGTCAAATGCGTCGTCAGTGTGTCGATGTTGACCGAGGGTTGGGACGCAAACACTGTGACGCACATTTTGGGCGTTCGCGCCTTCGGCACACAACTGCTGTGTGAACAGGTGGTAGGCCGAGGGCTCCGCCGGATGAGCTACTCGCTGAACGACGAGGGCAAATTCGATGCGGAATACGCCGAGGTGTACGGCGTGCCGTTCTCGTTCATTCCATGCGCGGGAGGCACCGCTGGACCGAAGCCGGGGCCCAAACCAACGCGAGTACGGGCCCTGGAAGAACGCATCGGGTGCGAAATCACATTTCCGCGGCTGCTCGGATACCGTTACGACATTGCCGACGGCGAGCTGGAATACAAGTTCGACGAGGATACGAAACTCGCCTTGAGCACCGCAGATATTCCGACCGTCACGGAGAACGCTCCCATCGTCGGCGAAACGAGCATCCATAAACTCGAAGAGCTGAAATCACGACGCATTCCGGAAGTTGAGTTCCTGTTGGCCAAGCTGACCTTGGAAAAGTATTTCCGCGGTGACGGTCAGGAACGCACGGAGCGGCCCAAGGAGCATCGTTTTGACGGCGAGGTGAAGGTGTGGTTGTTCCCTCAGCTTCTGGCTATCACGCGGCACTGGCTCACCGACTGCGTGACCTGCAAGGACAACACGTTCAAGCAACTGCTGTTGCTCGTCGAATTCGCGCATGACGCCAGCGACAGAATCTATGGTTCGATCGTCAAGGGCAAGCCCGGCGAGAAAACTTTGATGCCGCTGCTGCAGCCCTACGATACGCTCGGCTCGACCCGGTACGTCGATTTCGACACGACGCGTCCCGTGTACGAAACCGCTCCGGACAAGTGCCATGTCTCGCACGTGGTGGCGGATACGGAATCTTGGGAACAGAAGATGGCCCAGACACTGGAGGATATGCCGGAGGTCGTCCGTTACGTCAAGAACCACAACTTGGGCTTCATAATTCCGTACACGATCAACGGCGAGGAGCATCGCTACTACACTGATTTCATTGCGCACGTGGATGACGGTCGCGGGGCGGACGATCTGTTGAATCTGATTATCGAGGTAACCGGGCAGCGCAAGAAGGACAAAGCTGCAAAGGTCGCCACCGCTCGCAATCTGTGGGTCCCAGCGGTCAACAACGACGGCAGCTTCGGGCGATGGGAGTTCATCGAAATCGCCGATCCTTGGGACGCGGCGAATACGATTCGTGGGGCCATTGTCCGCAGATGACGCAGAGGTGCACAGATGGAAGAGAAGAGCGAAAGAGGGCAGCGGGACCCTCAGACCTATGCGATTATTGGTGCTTGCATGGCGGTGCATAGCGAGTTGGGGCATGGATTTTTGGAGCCCGTGTATCAAGAGGCGTTGGAAATCGAATTGCAGCACCGGGAGATTCCCCACGAGCGAGAGAAACCGTTGACGATCGTATATCGCGGCATCCAGCTTAAATCGACTTACAAGGCCGACTTTGTTTGTTTCGGATCAGTCATCGTCGAATTGAAAGCGCTTTCCGGCCTTGACCCGGCTCACGATGCGCAGGTCATCAACTACCTGAAGGCCACCGGTATCGAACGCGGTCTCTTGATCAATTTCGGCACACCCCGACTCCAATACAAACGCCTGATCCTTACCAAAGAACATCTGCGTCAATCTGCGCAAACTGCGGACACCTAACCATGGCCAAGAAGAAGAAAAAGAAATCCACTTCCGTGGACTCGCTCCGTCACCAGGACAAGCGGAAGAACATCCCGACCGAGGAATTGCGGGATTTCGTGCGCGAGGATGAGCAGAACCCGGAGACCATGCTGTACCCGCGCGACACGTCGCTCGATCCGCAGTTGGTGTGGCAGGGCAAGGACGAGCAGGACCGCGAGCCGCTCGAAGTGCCCGTGGTTCCGATTTACATCCAGGAAAAGATCCACCCGCAAGCGATCATCGACGACTTGCGCCGCCGCCATGAGCGGAAAGCAGCCGAGCAGCAACTGAATCTGTTCGACGATTTCAACGGCCTGGACGATTTTTCCCAGAAGATCGATTTCTACCACCACGACCAAAACTGGTCCAACCGCATGATCCTGGGCGACAGCCTCTTGGTCATGACAAGCCTCGCCGAAAAAGAGGGCCTCAAAGGCCAGGTCCAGATGATCTACATCGATCCGCCGTACGGGATCAACTTTCGCTCGAATTGGCAGGTTTCGACAAAGAACCGCGACGTGAAAGATGGACAGGCGGCCCATGCGACACGATAGCCTGAACAAGTCCGAGCGTTTCGCGACACTTGGACGCTTGGGATTCACTCGTACCTTGCGTACCTGCGAGACCGTTTGGTTGCGGCTCGTGAATTGTTGACAGAAACAGGGTCAGTATTCGTCCAGATCGGGGATGAAAACGTACATCTGGTCCGCTGCTTAATGGATGAAGTGTTTGGAAGCGAAAACTTTCACGCCCAGATCAATTTCAAATCCACGAGCGCTCTTGGGCAAAAAGGGCTCGCGCAAGCATATGACTACATCGTTTGGTACGCGAAGAGCGCTGAAGTAATGAAATTCAGACCACTGTTTCGGAAACGCGATATTTCCGGCGACCGCGAGTGGAAATTCGTGGACGATTCTGATTCGCAGGTTGGTTTCCGGCAACTAACCGTGGACGAACTTGCACACCGACAAAATGATGTTGGCGTGTTCCGACGCGCGAAGTTGACATCGTCTGGTTTCACGAAGACCTGTATCTATGAGTTTCCATTGTTTGGTGTGATGTGTAAGCCGTTTGGCGGAAAAAGTTGGCTGACAACACGGCAGGGAATGGAGCGTCTAATCCGCGCTGATAGGTTGTTTTTGCTTGGCAAGAACCCTTACGCGAGACAATACTTCGAGGACTTCCCTGTCGTCAAGTACGACAACTCGTGGTCGGACCAGCCAGCGGCTCAATCGCGGATCTATGTTGTACAGACGGCGGAGAAATTCATCGACCGATGTATGCTAATGACAACCGATCCGGGCGACCTCGTACTTGACCCCACGTGCGGTAGCGGAACCACGGCGCACGTTGCTGAGCAACGGGGGCGACGATGGATCACAATTGATACCAGCCGTGTGGCGATAGCTTTGGCGCGTACGCGGCTGATGGCGGATCGTTTCCAGTTCTATCTGTTGGCGGACTCTCCCGATGGTGTTCAAAAGGAAGCGGAAATCACCGGGCAATTGCCTCCACCACACGGGACGGCTTGCGACATCAAGAGAGGTTTTGTGAGTAAACGTGTTCCTCACATCACACCAAAGACCATCACGAACAACGAAGAAATCGACGTGATTCACGCAAAGTGGCAGGAGAAGCTTGAGCCAGTTCGCAAGGCGTTCAACAAGTGTCTCAAGCAATCGCGGGAAGAATGGGAGATTCCTCGCCAAGCGGACGATGGATGGCCGGCGGATGCGAAGAAGTTGCACGCCGAGTGGTGGGAAATGCGCCGGGCGCGGCAGAAGGAAATCGACCAGTCCATCGCTCGCTGTGCCGAGCACGAGTTGCTGTACGACCAGCCCTACGAAGATCGCTCCATCGTGCGCGTGACCGGGCCGTTCACTGTCGAGAGTCTCTCGCCGCACCGCCGCATGTCGGTCGAGCAGAAACGCGAAGGCACCGGGCTGGTCGAGGGTCTGCGCATCAAGCAGGTCGGCCCAGATCGTTTCGGCAACATGATCATCGACAATCTCAAGAAGGCCGGCATCCAAAACCGTGTGAAGCAGGAGCGGTTGAAGTTCGACACACTGGAACCGTTCGCCGGCGAGTGGATTCACGCCACGGGCGAGTACACGGACAAATCCGACGCGTCGCACTGTGTGGCTCTCACGATCGGACCGGAGCACGGCACGGTGAGCCTGGAACTGATCAGGGAAGCCGCCAAGGAAGCGGTCAAAGGCGTGGGCTTCGAGTTGCTGGTTGTCTGCGGATTCGCCTTCGATCCACACGTGGACGAAGAGACCAAGCGGTACGGCGACTTGGAAGTCCTGACCTGTCGCATGAATCCCGACCTGTCGATGGGCGACCAGCTACTGAAGAAGACCGGAGCCGGCAACCTGTTCATGATCTTCGGCGAGCCGGATATTTCGATAAAGAGGGTGTCCGCAGATGACGCAGGTGGCGCAGATAAGAAGAAGGGCAAGAAGAATCTGCGGGCCTCTGCGCAATCTGCGGACGAAAAAACGGCGGACAACATCGTCGTCGAAATCCACGGCGTCGACGTGTACGACCCGACCACCGGACAAATCCGCAGCGACAGCACCGACGACATCGCCTGCTGGTTCATCGACACCAACTACGACGGCGAGAGCTTCTTCGTCCGCCACGCCTACTTCACCGGCGCCGCCGAACCCTACGACAAACTGAAACGAGCCCTCCGAGCCGAAATCGACGAATCCGCCTGGTCCGCCCTCTACGCCACCGAAAGCCAACCCTTCCCTCCGCCCGAAACCGGCAAGATCGCAGTGAAGGTGATAAACCACTACGGCGACGAAGTGTTGAAGGTTTACGACGTGAAGTCATGACTATGCAGCGTCCATGAAGCCGTTGATCGTCGCCCAGATAGCCGAAAGCGTGACATAGCTGACAGTTATCGCCTGAGAGGACACGTCATGGGAGCCTGATCAGTATGAGTTGCCTCGAACTTAGCGAGTTGATAGCGGTGAATGCAGGATGAGTAATCTCTGTTTTCGCACGTGAGCATTGAGGATAAACTGCCGTCTTCAGTATTCTGGAGATCGAACCATGGTTTTGCGATTCGGCGGATCTTTCGAAGAACTCAAGGAGAAGCTTGCCTGCCTGGAAGGACAAGGTGAATGGCGAGATTTGAATGAGAACCAGAAGCAGTTCCGCCATCAAAGTGGTGGCATTCTGAACTGGTTCCCTACCACCGGAACGATCAATTTCCAGGGGCGTGGCAAAGGAAGATCAGCACTTGAGATGATTGTCGCGGGCGCATTCAACGTCACGGCGACAACTCCACCAACCGAAGACGACTCGCAGAGCGGCAGATTTGTCGATTCAGAGACGACTATCGGAAAAGACTTTCAGTGCCCGCTCGATATCGACTCCGAATTTTGTTTCTTTT
>JACKQG010006762.1_pt1 | contig 11908 bp, 12 predicted proteins | sample 8237621 | NCBI WGS metagenome assembly JACKQG01 (sample SAMN15677084, study PRJNA649215) | marine metagenome | biome: marine; feature: Black Sea; material: saline water; isolation source: suspended particulate matter (SPM) from the Black Sea western gyre | collected 2013-06-09/2013-06-10 | depth...
AGCGAGCCATCCGCGTTGGCTGCCGAATCTGGCTTAATATATCTTGCAAAGCACGCCCAACGCGCCTGTCCTGAGCGTGTCGAAGGGGTTGGGCTTCTGACCCAGAAGGACTTTTTCCTGAGAGAAAATCCATATGCGATCCACAGGGCGAAAAAAGTCGCCAATTGTAGTTTTCAATTGGCGACTTTAATGTGAAGGGTCGATAATTTTTGTTTGGAAATGCGAAATTGATCAATCACAATCTGCGGGCTCAAGCACACCCAAGATGTTGTACCCAGAATCTACAAAGGTGGTCTGACCAGTCGTTTTTGCTGACAGATTAGAACATAAGTAGACAGCGGTATTGCCAACATCTTCGATGGTGACCTCTACTTTCATGGGAGTCACTTGAGTAAATTGGCGATGCATCGACTTGAATCCCGATACTCCGCTCGCTGCTAACGTGCGAATTGGTCCGGCAGAGATGGCATTGACGCGGATATTACTGGGCCCGAAATCGTATGCCAGATAGCGGACTGAAGCTTCCAGAGCGGCCTTGGCTACACCCATGACATTATAGTTGGGTGCCACTTTCTCGCTTCCGTAATAGGTCAAAGTAAGCAGGGCGCCACCAGGACGCAAGATGGGTTGGAAGGCCTTTGCCAGGGCTGTAAAAGAATAAACGCTGATATCCATTGCCAAATGGAATCCATCACGGCTGGTGTTATAGTATTCGCCCTGGAGTTCTTCTTTGTTAGCAAATCCGATGGCGTGTACTAAGATATCAATTTCTCCGAAAGTATCTTTTGCTTTGGTCGCGATGCTGGCAATTTCCTCGTCGCTGGAGACATCACAGGGTTCTACGAATGTGACACCAATAGATTCGGCTAAGGGTTTAACACGCTTTTCCATAACTTCACCGGCGTAGCTAAACCCTAATTGAGCACCATGTTCATGAAATGCCTGCGCTATGCCCCAGGCGATTGAGCGTTTGTTGGCAATACCAAAGATTAATGCTGTTTTTCCAGATAAGATTTCCATTTGATATTTCCTTTACCAATAAGTTATGAAGTGTTGGCTTATTTAAAACTGTTCGGCTAATATTGTTTCTCGCGCCAATAACGCGGTTTTATCAGCTTTCATGATCGATGTTCCCAAAGCGTTGATTTTGGAAACATGCTCGCCGATATAAACTCGAGCGATATCGGCTCTGCGCTGAGAAACCAGAGCATCCTGCAATAACAACCAGGAAATGACCACGAAACTTGCTATATCAGCCAGGTCAGCGGCGTAGAAATCGATAATATCGCTTTCTTTTTCCTTTAATGCGTCCGTTGCTTTTTTGAATAGCATGGTGGTTTCAGCAAGTTGTTTTTTGAGCGAATCCAGCGCTGATCCATAATCCACGGCGGCCCATTTGTCGAGAAGATCGTCCAGGGCGTGACCCAGCAATTTGCCGATTGCGGCGACTATCTGTAATTGGCTGGTACCTTCATAGATATTCGTAACGCGTACATCGCGGCAAAGCCTCTCGATATTGAACTCATTCATATACCCCACACCACCATGAATCTGCATGGCGACGTAGCAAACCCGATTGCCCATTTCTGAAGCATAATACTTGGTCAAGGGCGTGAGAACATCAGCCAGGTTAGAGGCTTCTTTTAGCTTTTGCCGAAGATCGGGGATGGATTTATCGCGTTGAGACTGGAGATGTTCGTATGCCTTAAGCCGGTCAACCCAGATGCCCGTCTCACAGACCAGAGCTCGGGATGCCTCGATTTCCGCACGCATTGATAGCAGCATCCGAGAGACAGCCGGAAGTTTAGCAATGGGCTGGTTGAATTGAATGCGTTGGTGGGCGTAGGAATAGGCTTCACGATATGCAGCCTCCGCGATTCCAATAGCTTGCGCACCTACAGCCAAACGCGCGCCGTTCATTAACGCCATCGAATAACGAATCAGGCCAAAACGCTGCTTGCTGATCATTATGGCGGGCGTATTATCGTATTGAACTTCGCAAGTTGGGGAAGCGTGAATGCCCAATTTGCTTTCAATCCGGCGAATTCGCACAGTTTCATCTCGCTCGAGCAAGAACAGAGACAAGCCTCGGGCATCGCGGGAACCAGCTTCACTACGAGCAAGGATTAGGTGCACATCGGCATTTCCATTGGTGATGAATCGTTTTACCCCATTCAATCGCCAAGTTCCAGCTTCTTCGTCGAAAAAAGCGCGAGTTTGCACAGATCCCAAGTCGGAGCCAGCATCTGGCTCCGTAAGGACCATAGCCCCGTTTACTTCTCCGCGAGCAAAGCGAGGTAGGAAATAATCCTTGGTCTCGTCATCGGCGTGTTCATTGATCGTGGATGCGATCTCTTGCAGACCAAACACAGTCATCACCCCTGATTCAGCCCTAGAAACAATATCGATCATCATTTGATAGATGGTTTCCGGCAAATTTAAACCCCCATATTTCCACCGCAGCATGGCACCGAACAAATCAGCTTGTTTCAGCGCCAGAATGGCTTCTTGAGTAGCGGCCGCATATTCCACTTCACCATCAATAAATTGTGCGCCTTCTTCATCTGCCTCTGCAGCCCTGGGAGCAATAATATTGGCGCAAATGTCACCCAACACTTCTAATAGAAGGTGGTAATTGTCCATGGCGTCAGCATAATTACGCGGGGCAGTCCCATATTCTTGGGCGTAAGCATAACCTTGCTCTTTGATCTCCAATACATCCCTCAGGTCAAGCTGTTTGAGCCGAAATTGCAGATCCTGATTATCCAAGAAAAAGTTCTCAGTCATTGTTGAATTATCCTCTAACTTGTTTCGCCGTCTACCTTGACTTCTCGCGCAGGGCATTGATTAACAAAGGCAGCACCTCAGCTATATCACCGACAATTTTATAATGGGCGATTTTAGAAATGGGCGCATCAGGGTCGGTGTTGATCGAAATGATCTTGTTGGATTCGTCCATCCCGGTGCTGTGTTGGATGGCGCCGGAGATACCCGCGGCAATATACAGACGTGGACGTACAGTGGCTCCCGTTTGCCCAATTTGATGTTCATGTGAGAAGAAGCCTGCGTCTACCGCGGCGCGTGAGGCGCCAACTTCTCCACCTAATATGTGGGCTAACTCCTCGATCAGGCGAGATTCGTCTTCGCTGCTCACTCCTCCACCGCCAGCCACTATCACAGGGGCGTCTTTTAGTTTTACGGTTGGCTGCCGAATTTCTCGGCTCAAAACATGTAATGCGAAATCACTTGGCTCGAAGCTGGGTTCAACAATTTCAACTTCTCCGCTGAATTCCAGATCTGGTGGATTTGGCTGCATAACACCTTCACGCACAGTCGCCATTTGAGGGCGTGTTTTTGGATTGACAATTGTGGCGATGATATTGCCGCCAAAAGCAGGCCTGATCTGGTATAGCAAATCTTTATACTCCCGCTTCTCTTTTTTCAATAAGTAATCGCCGATTTGCAAATCCGTGCAATCGGCTGTCAGACCCACATTGGTTGCACTAGCCACTCGAGGCGCAAGATCACGCCCCACCGGAGTAGCTCCGAGGAGAAAGATATACGGTTGGTGTGCTTGCACCTGTTCAATTATTACACGGCTGTAAGGAAGGGTGCGATACAATTCCAATTCAGGATGATTGGCTAGCAATACCCGGTCAGCCCCGTGGTGGATAACTCTTTCAGCCAATGGCGCGACTTGGTAGCCTAGCACCAAAGCCCATACTTGGCTTTCCAATGTATCAGCTAGTTCCCTCCCTTTTGCAAGCAATTCAAGCCCGACATCAGCAATCTGGCCTTCTTCTTGTTCGACGAAAATCCATACATTACGGTTATCACTCATAATTCACCTGTTTTCTAGGCTTATCGTGGTTGGATGCATTGGGCTAGTCTCAACCTACAATGTATTCTTGGATCAACTCCTGAATCAGCTCACGGATGCCTTCTTTTGTTGGAGGAACTTCCTTGCTTTCAGTACTTTCGAGCACAACGTAATTTACTTTGTAAACCTGGGTGGGAGAACCGGACAAACCCAATTGATCTTCGTTAACATCGAGATCTGCAGCTGTCCAGACGGTGATTTCCAAATTGCGCTCGGTGAGATAAGCTGCGAGGGCGGTCTCTGTTTCAAACTCTGCCCATTTTTCGACTATGGCTGGGTATTCTGACGGGATTGCAGCGAGCTTATTTTCAATGCGTTTGCGTGCAGAAGCCGGGCGTATCCGGTCTGCCGAACCAACCACTGTCAGGAGACAGGGTAACTTGCACTTGACTATTTCACTTCCAAGATCAAAAGCTCGTTTGGCTATGATTTCGTCCCCATCCATGCTGGCGATGGATTCGGTATAAGTGATCTGTGGCAAGTTCAATTTTTCAGCTACCTGAGGACCAACCTGGGCAGTATCGCCATCGATAGCCTGCCGCCCGCAGAAGATCAAGTCGAAGTCGCCAATTTTTTGAATGGCGCTTTTTAGGGTATACGCTGTAGCCTGGGTATCTGCACCGGCGAATTTGCGATCGGAAAGAAGTATCACGTTATCTGCACCATGAAAAAGTGCATCACGTAAAATGTCAGCGGCTTTTAGTGGCCCCATGGTCAAGACAGTTATCTGTCCTCCATATCGTTCGCGAACCTGGAGTGCCATCTCCAAAGCATTCAAATCTTCAGGATTAAATATGGCAGGCATGGCACTACGATTCATGGTGCCTTTCTTGCTCATTACATCCCCAGTGACGGTGCGCGTATCGGGAACTTGTTTCACAAGTACGATAGAGTTATAGGTCATCCATTCCTCCTGAAAAATTATTCAGCAAGCTAACGCGAAGAAATCCGGGCCGTGCCTCTATTACATTCTTGATGGGTCTCTAGGAATCGCCGTGGTAAGGGGCCACATTTGGGGGTAGGGGGCGTGCGGAGCACGCCCCCTACCCCCAAATGTGAGGTCTCTCACGGCGATTCCCATAGAACCTTCTTGATTGGGCAAGCGGTTCGGTGGACATATAATAAAATTAATAGTTTGGGATCGTCTGATGACGATATTCCAAAAATCTTACAACCTGTATTAACACGCCCGTGAGCCAATAGGTACGGGTGATTCACTATCTGGCATTTTCAATTCGGGTTGGTTTGAAAGAAAAATATAATTACAGTTCTTTTTCGAAACGATGGTCTTTTTCAATGATCAGGCTCAGTCCCTCTTCTAATGTGACCTTTGGTTTGTACCCTAGTTTATCTTTTGCCAGGCCCAGATCGGCGCACATGCGCGAAACTCCCGAATTGGAGCGAGGGTTGAATATTGTTTCTGCCTGACTATTGACTAGGTCGATAACCATGCGTCCTAACCCCCGGACGCTGATTTCCGTACCACTGCCGACATTGATAACCTGTCCATCAACTGATGGCGCAGTTGCGGCTGCGGTCATCGCGCTGATAACATCGTCGATATACACATAGTCTCGCGTCTGCCCACCGTCTCCGTGAATAACGATACTGCCATTTCTAATCGCCTGTCGCAAGAAATTTGGAATTACGGGAGGGTGGGATGGTGGCAAATGCTGTCCAGGTCCATAGGCGTTGAATACCCGTAAACTAACAGTTTCAATTCCCCAAAGCTGCCCGATGGTGCGTACATAGAACTCAGACGATAGTTTCGAAACTGCATAAGGCGAATCTGGGCTGGGGGGGAGTTTCTCATGCAAGGGTTGTTCTGACTGTACCCCATAGATTGCCCCAGAAGAGATGAATACAACCCGGCGGACCCCGACATCACGCATTGCTTCCATTAAGCTGACCGTACCACCCACATTGACCGCGCTATACTCCCGCGGATAGAGCACAGATTCAGGTACCGACACCCGCGCAGCCAGGTGATAAACACAGTCTACATCCTGGAGTAAGGTCCAAAGCTTTGGGCGGTCGTTAACATCGCCACGTGTAAAATGCACACTTTTATCCAGAACATCTGGATCTCCTTTAGAGAGATCATCAAGACCGCGTACCTGATGGCCTCCGTGTGCCAGATGGTTAGCTAAAGCTGAGCCTAAAAAACCGGCTACGCCGGTGATAAGAAAATTCATAGAAGTTACCGTATCTTTGAGATGATCAAACGATCTGAAAGATTATAGCACGCGATTGTATTTGCATAGTTTGCCTTAACAACACGGGGGTGGTGATTTTCGTGGTGTTCAAAGCATCAACTTGAGAAAGCCGGGCTTCGAGAACCTCAGCCCTCTAGAATCACCGCTGTCTGAGGTGTTAGCCTGAGCAGAGTCGAAGGAGCTTGCCCTGAGCTTGTCGAAGGGCTCTCGAAGACAGCACCTTTCGACCATTTCAACACCACTAATTTGACCACTCCTAACAACACGAACCATGACTAACTGAACCTAACCAATCCAAAAAATAGAAACTGCTAGAATTCAAACTCTCTCGGCGATTCCCAAAGACCCTTGAAAATTCCAAGTTCAAACTAGAACAAATGCGCTATAATTGAGATGCAGCAAAAAATACACTCAAACTCGGAAAGTGGTGTGATGATACAACGTATTATCGATTCATAGATACAGTCGGACCAGCGCATTATTCTAAATCCTCGTTCAAGAATTGAAATTGATTGTGAAGGTGAATGTGATCATCAATTCTTAATCTTTTAACTCAAATTGTTGTGTATAATCCGCCGCTGTCTGGAACCACCCTCCGGAATAACCATAGAAGGAGCAAGAAATGACAAAAGTGATTATTATACAGGGTGGCAGTTTGGAAAGCTATTACGAGCAAACTTTGGAGTACTTACACGCCAAGTACCACACGTATCCATCGAACCTTTATGAACAGCCTAGTTTGTCAGAAGGATCAAGTCAGATGGGTTATTACGAAAAACTAGCTCAAAATATCGCCGCAGAAGCGGATATCGATGGCAGCCTACCTTTAGGTAAGTTAGTTATGTAAACTTCTTTCAACGATAAATAGAAATAGCAATCCAGAATCGGTCATCTGCAAAAGGTGGCCGATTTTTTTTGAACAATGTCTATGACTGATTTCACACGGGGTTTTAAACTCAACCCAAAGAGAATGATTGCTTCATAAAACTAATTCTAATCTTCTATATTGGAAAAGCTGTGTAAATCTACATTGCCATGGATAGTAAGTTTTGGTAGATTTTATAAGCTTTATATAATATCTACCCAAAATCGATTTTTATCGGATTTTAAAATAGAGGAATACGTTATGCTGCGTAGAAGGATTCAATTGGGCCTCGTTCATGTGGCCATTACCATGACCCTGGTGCCGATAAACAGCACGCTCAATCGAGTAATGATCAAAGAACTGGCAATTTCTGCAACTTTGGTTGCACTCATGGCATCACTTCCCTATTTGATATCACCGATCCAGGTTTATATTGGTTCTCATTCTGACCGCATCCGGTTTTTTGGTCTTCGGCGCACGCCATATATTTTTCTGGGCTTGATATTGTGTGTGGCAGGAGTATCCTTTTCTCCATTTGTTGCTTTCGTTCTTGCTGAAAATTTCTGGTTGGGCATCCTTGTTGGAGTTTTAGCCTTTGGTGCATGGGGTATGGGCTACAACCTGGCAGCAGTTTCATATCTGTCTTTAGCCTCAGAGATATCTGGGAAAGATGGTCGCAGCAGAACCATTGCCGTGATGTGGTTTATGATGATCGTCAGCATCATCCTCACATCGATAACCCTCAGCCGAATGGTCGATCCATACACTCCAGAAGTCCTGAAAACGTCCTTCCAATGGATTGGGGGAGCAGCTTTTCTATTAGGCATCATCGGGTTGTTGTGGCTCGAAAATCGCGAACATCAGGTTGAAGCAGATGCGGATGAAGATGCGCAAGCAGAAGAGCGTTACTCATGGTTGCATATGGCCCGCGGTGTCATCGATAATCCCCAAGCGCGCAGATTTTTCTGGTACCTTATCTTGCTGTTAGTAGCGATTTTGGGTCAGGATATTCTCTTAGAGCCTTTTGCAGGTGAAGCGTTTGAAATGTCTGTCACCGAAACCACTCGTATCACTTCAATTTGGGGCGTGTTCGTTTTGGTTGCTTTACTAATAACAGGTTGGCTGGAAACCCGGCTTGACAAACGTTCTCTGGCTGCATGGGGGGGATGGGCTGTGCTGGCTGGGTTTGTGATGATTGCCTTGAGTGGTATTCTATTACAAGCAAGTGTGTTCTATGCTGGATTAGTATTTTTGGGAATTGGTACGGGAGTTTCGACAGTCTCGAACCTTTCCCTGATGTTGGATATGACTGTAGAAGGGCAGGTGGGCCTGTTCATTGGGGCATGGGGAATGGCCAATGCGATCTCGAGGTTGATCGGCTCAATTTTGGGTGGTGCTGTTCGTGATGTTGTGCGTCAGATAACGGGCGATTCCGTTTTGGGTTATATTATGGTCTTTACGATCATGGCCTTCATGGTGTTTGTCACATTGATCATGTTACGCCAAATCGATGTCAATGCTTTTCGTAAGCGCGCTGAAGATTTTCCCGTAGTGGAACGCGCCGCACTTGCAGGTGATGCGTAAAAAAAGAAGGTATCTGGAGAAATTTATGACTCCTGAGTGGATGAGTTTGAGTGAGATTGCAAAAGAACTAGGTGTTCACCCCAGCACTGTTCGCAACTGGGCTGATCAAGGAAGCATTCCAGTTCACCGTACCCCTGGCGGGCATCGTCGTTTTCGCCGCGATGAGGTAGAACTCTGGAGATTGGCGCACCAGGCCAGCACTCCAGATGAAACTCAACTTGTTGTACGCACAGCATTGCAGCGCACGCGGTTGCATATCAGTGAAGGAATTCTAGAAGAAGAAACCTGGTACGCCAAACTGGATCAAGATGCGCGTCAGCAGTATCGTCTCAGCGGACGCTCGATGATGCAAGCCTTAAGCGCATACCTTAGCTCGACTGATGACCAAGGTGCTGAAGCTGAAGCGCGTGCATTAGGCTATGAATATGCTGTCAGGGCGCGCAGATATGAATTGAGTATTATGGAAGCGGCGCAGGCATTTTTATTCTTTAGATCAAGTTTGTTAGATGCCATGTATGGGGTGTATGAGTCAGCTGTGGTTCATTCTCCAATGGTATGGAGCAATCTATTTAGGAGAATCTCAGCCTTTACAGACCGAGTAATGATGACGCTTTTGGAAACTTATACGGCTTTTGACCGTAATAATAGTTAACATCACTCTAACGAGCGAAATCCTATTTTTATGGTAATATTTCGGCATCTTATAAATTTGTTTTGAGGATGTATGGACGATAAGATTACGATCATCGAGGGGCCATCACCAACTTTCGAGTTGATCCCAGATATCTGGGTACATGGATTGGTAGAGGGCTCTCTACAAGCTGAAGTTGTCGCCACACGTTTGCGAACGTTTAATGGTGTTGAACTCGTGAAACGGTGCCAGCGCGCCTGGGGAAAAGGGCAAACCATTCAATTAGAGTATCGTACTCAGGAAGGCCTATCTGCTGAAGTGCCCATCGTAGCTGCACGCAATCTTGAGAGTGATGAAGGCGATGTTTTGCTTTTATGGGTACGCTTCCCCGATGATAGTATCGAAGTTGGCATCGATTACGGTGATGACGATGATATTTTTCTGAGTGATGAAGATTTAGATTTAGACGATTTCTAATTCCCTTCGTTGACTTGATAATATGAGAGACCCGGCATCTTCAAGGCCGGGTCTTTGTATTAGAAGACGGAGTTTCCAATCCCAGGAAATCTGACTGCACAAACCTAACGTGTCATCAAAAAGAGCGCTCCCGCAGCCAGAAAAACAAAGAACCCCCCAGCAATTGCAATGGCTTGAAGAATATCACTGTTTTCACGTTGATCTTTCACCGTCAGGTTGGGATGGATCCCGCTGACTCCAAAAATGGGCCCCCCAAACCAGGTAAACAACGTTCCTCCAATCAACCCGCCGATATGCCCCCAATTATCAATGCCAGGGGAGAGGCCAATGAGTAAGTTGATCGCAGCGACCTGGATAATCCTGCTCAGAGCTGCACGGGTGATAGGCTGACCAAAGAATTCCCGGTTTTGATATACAAAAATACCATGCGCGCCCAGCAGCCCAAAGATTGCCGTCGATGACCCCAATGAGGGAGCTTGGGTGAACATCATCGAGAAAACGTTTCCTGCAAATCCACTGATCAAATATAAAGCTAAGAAGCGCCAGCGACCGAAGTTGTTCTCCAGGCGCGGGCCGAATAGATATAAGGCGTACATGTTGAAACCAATATGGATAATCGAGCCATGCAGCAAAAGTGGAGTGATCAATCGCCAAAGCTGTCCCTGGGCAATAAGCTCATTCACCTTTAATCCCAGAGCTGCAGGGAGATCGTAACCCAATGCAAATTGAGTCCCCATTTGGAGTAGATAAATTACGACAGATAATCCAAGAAGTGTATAAGTTACAAAGGGCGTTGGGGGAGTGCGTGGAGGCAAGTCCCCTCTGGGGGGAACAGAACCACGCCCAAAGTTGGAACCCGATGCGTCCGGTTGGGGTTGATGGGATTGTTGATCGTTCACAAAGTCACCTTTTTTTGATCCACACGATGATGTTCCGCATAGATAATCGCTTTAATAGCATTCACTGTCTCATCTAATTGATCATCGCGGTTCAAGATTACATAATCGAATTCTGAGATGCGATTGAATTCTTTACGGGCGGTAGCGATGCGCAATTTCAATTCGTCCATTTTTTCGGTCTTGCGAGCTTTGAGACGGTTGACAAGTTCATCTTCACTTTCCGTGGATAAGAAAATCAACACGGCTTCGGGGCATAATTCTCGAATCGTCGCTGCACCCTGTACATCCAGTCGCATCACCACATCTTTCCCACTGGCCAAAGCCTCGCGCACCTGAGATTTGGGAATCCCTTTGAAATCGTTATAAACGAAGGCATATTCCAACAGTTCATCATTTTCAATCATTTCGGCGAACTCATCTTTAGAGAAAAAGAAATAATCGACGCCATGGGTTTCTTCGTCCCGGGGAGGGCGCGTGGTCGCGGTGATGACAAAATGAAATGGCAGGCCGCGGGATTTCATATGATCTACAACCGTATCCTTCCCAACGCCTGATGGGCCAGAAATCACAATTAGCAGAGGTTCAGGTTCGAGCACCTGGAAAGCGATCTTTTTATTGCTCATGACAATCTCCAAACGCTCGGATTATAATATGGAAGACTAATTCATTGGAGGTTTGTTATGCCAGCATATGAATTTCGATGCTTGGAGTGTAAGCGAGCTTTTGAAGTATTTCTTTCTTATCAGGAGTATGGAAAACATGAGGTAACCTGCCCTCACTGCGAAAGTGATAAAGTACTGCGCCGTTTGAGTAGAGTGCGGATTGCTAAATCTGAAGATTCGCGTTTTGAAGATATGGCCGACCCTTCCGCGATGGCAGGTTTGGAAGATGATCCACAGGCTTTGGGCAGGATGATGCGCAAAATGAGCAGCGAGATGGGTGAGGATCTTGGCCCTGAGTTTGATGAAGTGGTAGACCGCTTGGAGAAGGGGCAAAGCCCTGAAGATATTGAGAAAGCCATCCCTGATTTGGGAGGTGATGACGGGGGTCTGGGTGGTATGGACGATTTTGGCGGGGGTTTTTAGCCCTGAGTTTTGTTACAGTCAATCCTCATGAGTCATCCCATATTTAATCTAAGATGGGAAATAGTGAAAAACAATGGATGCGTGCAGCGCTTTTCGCTAGCACGCATCCATTGTTTCACAAAACCCCATATTAAATTCGGGGTGAGTCATGTCTATTTTGGCGTTATTACCATCCCACAGGATCGGACGGGAAAGATACTGAACCCGGTTGATACCAGTTGATTAAGTCAATCCCGTCTGTAGTTTCCCCCGCGTTGACAGTGACCAGAAG
>JACKQG010006763.1_pt1 | contig 11902 bp, 11 predicted proteins | sample 8237621 | NCBI WGS metagenome assembly JACKQG01 (sample SAMN15677084, study PRJNA649215) | marine metagenome | biome: marine; feature: Black Sea; material: saline water; isolation source: suspended particulate matter (SPM) from the Black Sea western gyre | collected 2013-06-09/2013-06-10 | depth...
TGGGCGGGTAGTCGTGCGTGACTGGTTAGAAACAACCATACCCAAAGCAAAAGAAGATATTGCCATGGAAGAAAAAATTATAGAAAAAATAAGAGAATGTGTGAAAACAGAGGCATATAAGAAAATGGATTTTTCGGGACCTGACGGCTGGCATTTTGATGGAGAAGAGTAATGGTCATTTCGGCTACGTCTGTATTGTCTGTATTGAGCGAAGCCGAAATGCTCAATGACCAGACGGCTTCGTTCAATGACCGGACGGCTTAGTTCAATAACCAGAACATAACGCTCGTTGAGCGCGATCCCTGAGCGAAGTCGAATGGGAGTCGAAACGAGCGGTGCTAAAGGAGACTCAAAGGGAAAAGATCTGGATAAGTAAATAAAGAAAGAAAGACAAATGATGAAAAAAACAAACGAGAGAATTGTTAAAAAAATATCATGAACTCTTGCATAGGAAACACTAAGTCAGTAAAGACAGTTCGTGACAATGTAATCGTGATTATGTTCCATGGTTTGCGGCTCAATCCATTTGACATTCCAAAGTTCCGTGGTTATCTTGGTGACAGGTATAGAGACTATGATCTCATTCATAATCATATGGAGAATGATAAACTTCGGTATGCTTATCCTAGTATTCAGTTTAAGGTAACCGATGGACAGCCGACGATAGTGGGTATTGGTAATGGTATCAAAGTCTTGAAGAGAGTCTTTATGGATATTGCCCATCTCGATATTGACGGGAGGCGGTATGAAATCAATGAAAAGTCAGTAAGATTGGACCGTGTAAAATTTGGACAGATAGAATGCGCTGTAGGATATAGCTTTGTTCTCCCCTGGATGGCACTGAATCAGGAGAACCATAGGAAATACAAAAAACTTTCCTGGCATGAGAGGCGACCGTTTCTGGAGAATATTCTACGAGGGAATTTGAAATCGTTGTCAAAAGGACTTGATTACTTTATACCCGATTTCGAGAATCTGAATGTGCAAACTGATTTAAAACCTATTGTCCGCAATTTCAAGAATATCAAGATGACCTGCTTTGAGGGAACATTTGCCACCAATTTTATCATTCCAGACTACCTCGGGATTGGCAAACAGACAGCACGAGGGTTTGGGACGGTAATGGGGATAGGAAACTACCCTGCCTGCGCTGGTGCTTCGTCAGATAGGGAATTACACGAAAGGACACGAAAAAATTGAAATCACATTCTGTGACATCAAGTTGGGGTTGCCGAAGGGAATTGCCCTCCGTGTTTACAAAAGAGGGCGTTGCGATGCTATCATCCATGTTGAACAGTCCCCAGGCAGTGCAGGTGTTCAAATGAATCAATTAATTCCGGTCGAAACAATTCAATCGAAGATCATCATTATTCGTGATGAAAAGGCGCTTTTGGATAGTGATCTTGCCAAGCTATATGGTATAGAAACCAGAGTATTAAAACAACAGGTTCGTAGAAACTCTGGTAGGTTTCCAGAAGATTTTATGTTTGAATTGACAGAATAAGAAATTGAATTCCTGGTATCACAAAATGTGATACCAAGTAAAAGTATTCTTGGTGGTGCCAAACCTATGGCATTTACCGAACAAGGCGTTGCGATGCTTTCATCGGTATTGCGTAGCCCTAGAGCAATACAGGTGAATATTGCTATAATGAGAGCGTTTGTCCAAATGAGACTATTGATTTCCAGCCACAAGGAGCTGAAGGAAAAAATTGAAGCTATGGAGAAAAAATATGATCGGAATTTTAGGATGGTGTTTGCAGCGATTAGAGAATTGATGGAGCCACCGCTTCCAAAAAAGGACGTTAAGATTGGATTTCAGATTTCTGATGAAAAACGCAAGCGATAAGAGAATCCCTATATTCGATTAGGGACTGATTTGGTCGTGTGGATTGACAACGAAACAAACAAATTAACCGAAAAAGATAATGGATGAGCAAGACAAAATAAAGGCAGAGAATTTTGCTATGAAGGCTGAGATTCTGGCAAATAGTGGAATTGTGAGCAATATGGATGGTTTATCACCTGAAATGGAGAACGATTTCTTAAAACACATTTTAGAAATCGAACGAGAACCGGATACAAGAATAGGCGATATTTTACAGGAATTCAAACCTGAAAAGGACTTGAAGGATAAAGAAGTTGAAACAGAACTGAATAGGCTTGTCACCGAGTTGGGAAAAAAACAAATCCTGTTTGAATTACAAGCCGTAGTGCCTGTTCAGCTGGCTTATCGCTATCTCACAGAAGAATTAATTGATCATAAAATTACGGTTCCTATGTCGAAAAACAGCCGTTTACACCTGGATGCATGCAGCGGCTGGTGCCCGGAGTGTTTTGTCGTGGATTACTGCGAAACTTTGGATGAGATTTGGGATAAAGAGGAATTGGAGGAAGAACAGGGAAAAGCAGGAAGGACTAACTAACAATGTTACAAGAAATGAGACAAATAGCACTGGATTACTTATACCATGAATTGGAAAACAAACAACCTGTACCAATAGATTTGAATCAGTGGTTTGAAGAATATTCAAAAAACAACCCAGGGGAAATAATTTCATATTTAATTGAGACAATAGAAGAAGGAAAACAAGTAGTATTATTTGAGCCTGATTCGCAAGATGATGATTTGATTAATGTGTCCTTGACTGAAGTAAAAAATGATTCATATAGGTATCCTTTTGTGAAAGGTCCAAGCAATGGAGCTCAAATTGGTCCAGTATTAAAAATTGGATTAACCAAAGACAAAAAAATAAGTCCAAAACCAAGAACTATGGAGAAGACCTTGAAAAAATGGTGTGAATATGTAACTGTAAACCAAGGATTCTCTGGTTATTTCAAAAAAGTGGTTGATATTCTTTCCCGGCCACAAATCAACATACTTAATAAAATTACTCTTCAATGGGCTTGTGAAGGTTATAACAATCCAATAGACTGTTTTATTAAAAATGAAGGAAAAGAATTTGTTAATTCCTTACTTGTTATAAAAAAGTTAAACGGAGAGTTTCCTGGAGAATCATATGATTATTCGGTTTATCTTCAGATGAGAAACAATAAAAAATATGTTACAGATAAAGTTCCTTCACTTGAAAACAAGACATGTTCATTATGCCAAAAGAAAAATTCAGTTGTTTTTCCAAACGGTGTTAAAGGCGCCGGAATAAATCTTGGTAACGTTGACAGGGAAGGTTCTTTTAGTGGGTTAACCTTAAATAATGCGTGGAAAAACTTTAGCATTTGCGGTACCTGCGCCGACTTACTTTATATTTACAAAAACCACGTTTTGAAAAAACATTCTGTAACTGGAAAAAGACCATATCAAACCAGAATTGCTGGAGAATCTGCATTGATCGTTCCTTCTATCTCAAAAGATACGAAAAACAGACAATTAATAATGAAAAGAGTTATTAAGACTGTTGATCGTGCAACAACTGATACTGATACAGTAGAGAAAAGGCTTTGGAATGTGCTAAAAACTGAGAAGGCAATTCTGAATATTAATATTTTCTGGCTGACTATTAAGCAAGTTATCGGTGATTTAGACGGCAGTGTAACGGACATTCCCCCGACCAGATTAAGAGAACTATCTAATTTTAATGATCAGACGAGAGAATGGGATAATCCGATTTTTCCTAAAATAAAGATAGATAGCCTATATTCGGTTGATCTTTCTTTGAATTCTTTGAAAGATATTTTTAAACGAGTCGGAGGTAAAAAGGTTAAAGGGTATAATACCAGTAAAAAGTTACTTAGGTTGCGGCGAGATATTGCAAAGAATGTTTACCATTGTTCTTCCATTGATGAACGACGGTTTTGGGCGGAAATAATGACTACAGCTAAATTGTATTTAGATGAGATTATTCAGACCGAAAATTCCAAAAAACCGTGGAAGAGGCTTGTCAATGAAGGTATTACGAAAGAAGGTAAAAAATATTTGACATTTGCCGGCTGGGTGCGGCATCTTTCTTGGTGGTTACATTATTTAAAACAAATAGGAGTAATGAAAATGAACAAAAATACATACCAACCGAAAACGAATTTGCTGAAACCTTATTTTTCAGATGAATCCGGAATTGACACACGTGAGAAAGCATTTGCTTTCACATTAGGCGTATTGTACGGAAGACTTTTAACTCTGCAAGGGGCGAAGGGTATTAATGTCGGTGCCAATGCGCTTACATGGTTAAAACGACTTACCTTAAAAGGCAGCGATTTGCCGGAACTATATATTAAAACCCGACGAACACTGCTGGCGTACAATGCAGAAGGTAATGAAAATGTTAGGGAAGTTATCAGAGAACTTGGACATCTGGGAAATATTTTGGGTGATTCAATCCAATTGGATAATGTTCCCACAAATTTTTTTCTACTGCTGGGACAATCGGTAAGCAGTGAAATAATTCCATCGAAATCCAAAGAGGAGGATAAGAAAAATGACTGAACAACAAAACCAGATAGAAAACCAACAGCAAACGCAAGATACTCTTTCTAATAGAAACGAGTTCCTGTTTTTGTATGACATTAAAATGGGAAATCCAAATGGGGATCCTGATGAAAATCGCCCTCGTGTTTTACCTGACAACACGGTGTTTGTAACCGACGTCCGACTAAAACGCTTTGTGAGAGATTATTTCAAACAAACCGGTCAAGATATTCTTGTGGACACAATAAAAGGGAGAACAACTAACCTTACTGGACGGGTTGCTCATTATCTGGTTAAGAACAACTTGAAACGAGCAACAGGATTAGAAATAGTAGAAATTCTGCAAAGCTCATTCATTGATGCTAGGCTTTTCGGAAGTTCGTACGCTTTTAAAGCGGAAAAAATAGAAGTTGACGGGAAAGAAGAAGAGTGGAAACCAAAACCTGTTCCCAAAACAATGACAGGTCCAGTTCAAATTAATATGGGCGAAGTGATTCACGATGTTGAACTAGTTGATATTCACGGTACCACAACATTCGGCAGCGATGAAGATAAAACTCAGGGTACCTTTACTCAATATTTTGGAATTCGTTACGGCTTAATTGCCTTTTCAGGTGTTGCAAACGAATATAGCGCTAAAATATCAACACTGTCAGATAAAGACTATCAGCTATTTCTGAAGGCTCTCTGGAAAAGTGTTCGTGAGAGCGCAAACACACGAACAAAACGAGGTCAAATGCCACATTTCCTACTAAATGTGACTTACAAGGATGGTTCTGAATTCCAGTTTGGTAGATTGCAGGATTATGTGAAAGCGATACCTGCAAATAATAAAGAGGAAAAGGAATGGGCAACTCCAAGTGATTACAAATTGGATATTTCCGTGCTGTTAGATCGTTTGAGCAATTACGATGATAAGATAGAAAAAATTTATTATCAGGTATCAGACGATTTGCAAATTGAACAAGAAATGCCGAAAAATGGTAAGTGGGAAAATCTTGATTTAGACAATTCATAAGAGGATTAATTATGAAAATCGTTCATTTCCGATTATCCGGCAGGTTCGGTCATTTCCTATATGCTGAAGCGAATCGTGATATGCCGTCTTACCCGATACCACCACGAACGGTAGTTTTGGGATTAGTTGGAGCAGTTCTTGGCTTGGGAAAAGACACACCACAGGCCGAACTTGAACCGGCACGTATTGCTATCGGAGGTAAATTACCGGATCGGTTTTGGGTAACAAACAAATTCCATCAAACATTGCCTCCTCAATTACCTCATCTTGTAAAAATGACTCATAGTAAAGATAAGTGGGGCGCAGTAATACAAAACCAAAAAATGTTAACTCAGGAGTGGTTGTTCAATCCAATATATGAATTGTGGGTATCGTTACCAGAGAAACATCACGGCAATTTTGCTGATAGAATAAAGGAACGAAGATGGCATTTTTGCCCCAGTTTAGGAATATCAGAACATATTGCCGACCTTCAATGGCTCTCAAATGAAACCGGAATAACACTGGGCAAACAGAAACACTATATTCATAGTGCTTTTCCTGAATCTTCCGGCAATTTGGATATGGATGAAGCACTGGATGAAGAATTGGCACTTCATTTTATTAGAATGCCAAGGAAGGTGACGGAAGATAGGATATTTGTACATAGAAATTACTATTTTGAGAGAAATATGAAACCCGTACCAATAATTACAGATCAAGCTGTGCAGGTTAATAAACAAAAGATAATTTTCATGTAATGTTATCACATTATCCGTATAAATCTTTATCACGACATATCGAAGAAGTCAATACTGCATTACAGTTTCTACTTTCTTTTCATACTGAAAAATTGAAATCCGTATTACCACGAGAATTATTGTGTGATATTGTCCAATTTCATGATGAGGGCAAGAAAAGTCATTATTTCCAATCATATATTAAAAATCCAATTAACTATTCAGATAACCCATCATTAAAATCCCATTCAAAATTATCTGCGTTAATTGCAGGTATTCAATACAAGAACGCGCCGGAACAATTATTCCAAATATTGCAATGTATTGGGGGACATCATTCGAAACTTAATACTTTTGAAGATCTGCAGTATGATTGGCTCAATGGCGAAAATATTTTAAAAAAGCAACTGATCGGTTTCCCTGATATTGAAACAATAAAAATTGATAAAGAATATCCATCAGAAATAATCAACGATTGTTTGGAAGATAAAGTTGAGGATTTCCTTAAGCAACAATCTTTATCGGAGGCTATTAAGTATCGACTCGTTACGCAATTATTGTATTCATTTCTTTTGGAATCCGATAAGGCACTTTTAGCTGTTTCTGATATTAATAAACACTATGAATTCAAACGCAATGAATGGAAAAAGGAATGGATTGAAAAACGAATAGGAAAACCGAAAGATACAACGATAAATCTTCTTCGTGCAGATATACGAAAAGAAGTCATTCGAAATTCAAATAATAACTCATCTATTTTTACTCTTACTTCTCCAACAGGATCGGGTAAAACATTGCTGTCAGCGACTTGGGCTTTAGATCAAAGAGAGAAAATCCAAAAAGAAAACAATGTTACTCCGAAAATAATTATTGTTCTTCCTTTTCTCTCAATTATTAATCAAACTGTTCAGGAATATCACGAATTACTAAAAATTGGCTCAATGGAAAATGATGGCGGCTGGTTAATTGCATCGCATTCTCTTTCAGATAGGAAATACAGTGGAAAACTAGAACAAAAAGAAGAGAGTTTTTTCATTGATACATGGCGTAGTGATGTAATAATTACGACTTATGATCAGTTTCTTTATGCAATTTTTAACCCCAAATCCAAATATCAAATGCGTTTTCATAATTTGCTGGATTCAATAATCGTTATTGATGAAGTGCAGTCTCTCCCAACAAAACTCTGGAAACCGTTGGAGGCAGTGCTTAAAAGTGTTACAGAAATTTCAAGAACAAAGGTATTGCTAATGTCGGCAACACTGCCTGGTTTTGTTTCTAATTCAATCCCATTACTTTTAGATTACAAAAGTTATTTCCAAAAGTTCAATCGGTATGAATTGGATTTTTCAAATATCGAAAACAATAAGCCATATACAGTAGAGGAGTTTATAGCTAACATAAAAACAAAAATTCACGATTGGATTCGCAACAAAGAACGAGTATTGATAACTCTAAATACTCGAAAATCAGCACAACAAGTATTTCTTGGAATCAAAGAACAGAAGCCGGATTGCCCTATGTTTTTTATCAGTTCTGATGTTATTCCTGCAGATCGATTATATAAAATTGATAAAATAAAATCAGGTGATCCTTGTATTGCTGTGTCCACTCAATGCATCGAAGCCGGTGTTGATATTGATATGACAAAAGTTATTCGGGATTTTGGACCGCTTGATAGTTTAATTCAAATTTCCGGCAGGTGTAATAGGAATGGCCATTCAACGGTTCTACAAAAAGTGGAAATTTATCAATTACGATCCAGGAATAATCGTTTGTTCTGTGAAATGATTTATGATAAGACCCACCTACAGAAAACAAGACAAGCATTGAAAAATGTAACAAATATTCACGAAGAGGATATTATTGCAGTAACAGAGAATTATTTTGAATTATTATCTGACGCTGTTAATACAGGCGAGAAATACTTGGAAGATTTTTCTTATTGGAAACCCATTGAAGACATTCGGACAGTTCTCCGTGGTGAATCAATTGAAAAATATGAATTCTGTTTGCTTGACAGAAACCCTGAGCTAAAGCAGAAAATTCAAGAAATAGTAAAAACACAAGATCGTTGGGAACGGCGTGAAGCATGGAAAAGAATTGCTGGGGAAATTGCGAAACTCACTGTTTCCATAATTGCTTATTCAGGTTTTGATCCACATGACGTTGCAACCCCTTTTTGTGGTCTTTGGGATCTAAATCTGGATTACTATGACGATGATGTTGGTATAAAAATACCGGTGGATAATAAGTGCTCTTCACTGATCCTTTAGTCAGATACACCCGAACAAAGCAGTATGTTCTTTAATGCAGTAGGATTAACATCGGTCTCTGCAAGATTGTTTCCAAAGGCTTCGGTGTGGTGAAAAGAATATGAGTGAGGATATTTGTATAGGTAGGGATGTGAAGGAACTCACCCCAAGACCCCATCTCTTAGTAAGAGAGGGAGCATCACGAAGTGCTTGCAGAGGGAGTCCTCCATCGGGAGTCCTTGCTCGGGACCTTCGGGAAAGTGGGTGAGTTCTAATGCAACTAATCCTCAACACCTTCGGTGCTTATCTTTATAAATACGGTGACTTGTTTGAGATAAAAGTAGGCGAGGAGAAAAAACGCATTTCTCCAAAGAAGGTACAGTCCATTGTCATCACTACAGGAGCAACCCTGTCAACGGATGCCATCCAAATGGCGGTGGAGCATAATATTGATATCACCTTTCTGGATAAATACGGTAATCCCTACGGGAGAGTATGGCACGGCAGGTTGGGATCCACGGCACGAATTCGCCGGAGACAGTTGGAGATTGCAGGCACGAATTTAGGATTCAAAGCGGGGAAACAATGGGTGGAAAGAAAGCTGCAAAACCAGATTGATTTTCTGAAAGCAATGCGGGACAGACGAACACGGCTTTCAGCAGAAATCACAACTACAATTAAAGACCTTCAAAATTCACTGGAAAAGCTGAGAGCTCTGAAAGGAACAGCCGATGAGCTACGAGGGAAAGTAATGGGGATTGAGGGTCAGTCTGGAAAAGCTTACTGGTCACTGTTAAGTCTTTTTATGCCAGACAGGTTCAAGTTTGTAGAGCGATCTCGGAATCCTGCAAAAGATGAGTTCAATTGTCTTCTCAATTATGCTTACGGTGTTTTGTATAGCCTGGTAGAGCGGGCCTGCATTCTGGCGGGGTTGGATCCTTATGTAGGTTTTATCCATACAGACCATTATGCAAAAACTTCTTTAGTGTTTGACATCATCGAGGCGTATCGCATCTGGGCAGAGGAGACGGCGGTGAACCTGTTTGCCCGGAAGAAGGTAACAAAGAGGCTTTTCGACAAATTGCATAACGGTCTGACCTTGAACAAGGATGGGAAGGCGGTGCTGATGGGAGAGCTTAACGAGTTTCTAGATCAAAGTATTCGATACGGTGGCAGAAACATCAAACGGCGGGATGTGGTTCAGTTTGACTGTCACAAGTTTGCCAATACTCTTATAAAATGAAGGGATAAGAAATAGAAACCCATGAAGCAAACAGAGCAATTGGTTTGGATTATTTACGACATTACCAGCGATAAAGCTCGGACGAAAATTGCAAAAGCGATAGAAGGTGTTGGACTTTACCGCGTGCAGAAGTCGGTATTTCTCGGAACCATCCAACGAAATCGTCTTGATGAACATGAATTGCGCATAGAAAAGCTAATAAACAAGGATGAGGATTCGGTCTATATTTTCCCGCTGTGTGAACAAGACTTTAAGAAAGTAAGAATAAAGGGAATCGGTTTTGATGAAAAGTTGATATCAGATGAAATTAAGAGTCTATTCGTGTAAAACAATCTGAAGAGAATGTTAAATCTGAACGATACCGAAACCACACCTATGATTACCCCTTCAGAGGTGCTTGAGTATCTCTATTGTGCCAGGTTCACATATTTTCTCAATGTCATGAAAATAGCTCAGTATGAAGAAAAGCGGTACAAGGTTCAGTTAGGTCGAGAGGTTCATAAGCGAAGACTTGAGCAGAACCGTGATTATCTAAGGAAGAAGATCCCCATCGAACGGAAGGAGACAGAAGTCTATTTGGCATCTCCACAACTTCGTGTTAGGGGGATTGTGGATGAAGTTTTGTGGCTCAAGGATGGAAACATGGCTCCCATGGATTATAAGTTTACTCCTTATCGTGAATATGCATTCAGAACTCACCGGGTGCAGATTGCTTTATATGGTATGTTGGTGGAGGAGACCTATGGGAGGCCTGTGAAATCTGGATACATTGCTTACATTCGTGGTGGTTCAAAGACCCATGAGATTCCCCTTACTGGAAAGCTAAAGAACAGAGCTGTAAGAATAGTAGATGAGATTTTCAACATTATCGAGGCAGAAAAAATGCCCAAGGGAACACAACAACGGGTTCGATGTGCTGACTGTTGTTATAAAAATATATGTGTATGAGCAGTCCCCTCGTCATAAGTTGCTATGGATTAAACAGATAGGCTGATTAGATATCAGAAATTTGGAATAATTTTGCTAAGATTTTGCTGTATGAGGAAGAGAAAAGTTCGTATTTTAACTCAATGACAGAAAGGAGGATTTGTCTATATATCAATACGTTACACAAAATCCGTAGTCTAAATGAATAGTCCACTAAAACAAGGATTGAAACTCAGATTCATTCATTTCATGGGATGAGATTCGACTGGTCTAAATGAATAGTCCACTAAAACAAGGATTGAAACAGGACAGACCGAATGACAAGAAAAAATAGGCTGAAGTCTAAATGAATAGTCCACTAAAACAAGGATTGAAACAGGGTGGTTGGCAAGGTGGAAAAGACGTGGCAATTGGTCTAAATGAATAGTCCACTAAAACAAGGATTGAAACACGGCAATAAATCACCACCTTAGAATACGCTGGGACGGTCTAAATGAATAGTCCACTAAAACAAGGATTGAAACCTCCTTAATCCCAAATAAACGTCCATATTGTCCGGGTCTAAATGAATAGTCCACTAAAACAAGGATTGAAACTATGGTGCACCAGAATTATCGCCATCCGTTGAACCGTCTAAATGAATAGTCCACTAAAACAAGGATTGAAACAATGCTGTGCCAACGCCTGGGATGGATACAGTTTCAGTCTAAATGAATAGTCCACTAAAACAAGGATTGAAACCAAACGTGGTTTTGATGAGAGGGCTTTTGGTATCAAGTCTAAATGAATAGTCCACTAAAACAAGGATTGAAACAAGGCGGTTCCTGAAAAGTTTCCCGGTCATCTTCCGAGGTCTAAATGAATAGTCCACTAAAACAAGGATTGAAACAACACACAATAAGTAGAGGGGTTAGTGTTTTTTCCTGTCTAAATGAATAGTCCACTAAAACAAGGATTGAAACCAAACTCCAGATTAGATTAACCCGATAATTGCTTTTGTCTAAATGAATAGTCCCCCGCCAAGTCGGGACAGGCACTAAAACAAGGATTGAAACATGTTTCGATCACTAATTCTCCGTCTTCCAGGACCTGTCTAAATGAATAGTCCACTAAAACAAGGATTGAAACGCCGTCGCCCGCATTCGTTGCAGCGTCTGTACCTGGTCTAAATGAATAGTCCACTAAAACAAGGATTGAAACAGAGTATAAGGAGTCTTATAAGTAAAAGGGAAAAAGTCTAAATGAATAGTCCCCCGCCAAGTCGGGACAGGCACTAAAACAAGGATTGAAACTTCTTCCTGTCAATGCTGTTGAAGC
>JACKQG010006764.1_pt1 | contig 11901 bp, 10 predicted proteins | sample 8237621 | NCBI WGS metagenome assembly JACKQG01 (sample SAMN15677084, study PRJNA649215) | marine metagenome | biome: marine; feature: Black Sea; material: saline water; isolation source: suspended particulate matter (SPM) from the Black Sea western gyre | collected 2013-06-09/2013-06-10 | depth...
GCTCACAACATAACTATATTATTGTTTCGTTGGCCCTGGAGCCAGAAGGCGTGGCAAAAACGTTTTTCTGGCACACATTTTTCCGGTCACGGAAAGTGAAGGATGCTGATTCTAATCTTCTGTTTGAAACCTGAAGCAACCACCTACAAATCATTGCCAATATATTGAATATTCCGAGGATTGAAATCCGAATGTAACGCAGAGATTGGGCGAAAGCGGACGTTTTTCAAAGGTCTCCACGCAGGTGGGTTCAGGCCAGGGAAAAGTTGGTCAGCCAGTTGTGCGCTGATCGTATTTCTGTTCCGTCTGGATATGTTTTTTCACGGTCAAGATTCTTGACAATCTGTATTCCTTTTGTCCCGGGATAATACTTGCTAAAAATCGAAAAATTCGAGCTTGGGGTATTTTGTCTACCATCTTTTCACTGTTTTATCGGAAAACTGGAGGTCTTGCGCCAGGGAAGGGGGCGAAATTGGGATATTCAAAATTTTTGCTTAGCATTTTTGACAAGGTTGTTTTGCCGGACTGTCGCGAGCCGGTTAACAGGACAATCTTTTTCTCTAAATCATCCAGAATATAATTTGTCAGATATCGTTTCATAGAGACTTTTCAAGCCTCTGTTCCGAATTAGTCAAGACTTTTTCGGAATTCATACCGATTCCGGTAGAGGTTGGGGTGAGCAACCTCATACCAAAAAAACTGCCCCCCTTGCGCCTTGAGACTTACCTCCGAATCCCGAATCATCAGGCGTTACATCTGTTTTCAGAAGATTTATAGGGGATTCAAGAAAACCACTGACAGGCCGGGGTAGGGCATGGAAGGTCAGAGTAGCTTAACTAGGGTGGCAACTATGGCAGCTTGAGCAACGAGCATCCCTGCAACCCATTTAATGATTTCGGCCTTAGCCTGCACCAGGTCTCGCTTGGTCGCTAACTCAGTTCCAAGAATCTCCTTCAGGGCCTCAGCCTGGATTTCGGCCTGCTGTTCCGTGAAACCTGCTAATTTCAATTTTTTGGCGTAAGACAGAGTATCGAATGTTATCGTGGCCATGACTTACCTCTTGTTATCAGAATATCCGGTTTTTGTTTCAGAGTCAACTTTTTTGTTGACAGAGCGATTTGCGCTGAACCGTTAAATCCATTTTGGCAGTTATTTAACTGGGGTGAAACGTTTTTTCTTTTCTGTTTCGCTGGGGGACATCAATCCCATAAATCCATTCCAACGCAATACGGGCATGTGATGACATGGAACCCTCCTTATCCACAACAGGATAGGAAAAAAGGGTATGGCACAACCTGCCGAGAGGATCGGTAGAAACTGCATTGTTCCCGCCAATGTTAGGAGGCCCGTCAACTAATACAAACTGGTTCTCATTTTGGATATCCCTGTATTCCATTGCGTCTCTTCTGAAAAAGAATCTCTTTTCACCAGGCTCATATTGGTAAAGGCCCGGCAGTAGCCGGTCAAACCGGACTTTCTGCCCCCTTAGCGGGAGGAAGAGGAGGAGATGACTTCCCTCAATCGGTCTGGCATATTGCTTGTTCAGCTCTTCAACGTCGAGCTGGTATGGGAGATCCAAAAACTCGAGCATGTGAAATACATCCAATGGTATAATCCCATGCTGAAGATGCAGGAGCGATAGCATGGGAAAGGCGCCGGTAAAACGGGGGTTGATCTCAATGGGATAGCTTTCCCGGCCTTGCTCATCGATAATGAAGTCGATTCCGAATATCCCCCTATACCCGAGGGAAGAAACATATCCCCCAATCCTGTTGGCCTGCTGTAGGGCGTCCTCTTTAATAGCCGGAGACCAGAGCGTCTCATCCCATACGTGGCCGCAAAATATACCGTCCTCTAAAAAGTCGCTGCAATAGGGGAGGTCAACAAGCTGTTTCTGAAGCCCTGATATGAGGTTCCCATCTCTTGTAATGCAGATGGCCACGCTCGCCGGAACCCCCTCTATAAACTTGCGAATGGAGACAGATTTGAGCCGGACCTCCCGCCAGGTGTCCTCTCTCAATCTCTCTTCAAGCAGATTATACGCCTCGGCTGAACGGACAAAGAATGTGCCCCGACCACCACCCTGACCTATATCCGGGAGCTGGATCACCAGCTCCGGTCCTAACGTGGTTGCCCAATCTTCATAGCCACGCTCACGGATTACCTCTATCGGCCAGATGGCTCCGGGTGCCTGGCGAAGATCAAGTTCTACTGCCATATGTTGAAAAAAAGCCCTTTCCCTGAGCCTCAGACGAAGATCCGCAGGATTGGCCAGAAGAATCCAGCCCTCTTTCTTAGCCAATTTCTCCAAATCAGGATAATTCTGATACAATAAAAGGTGCTTTGGTTCAGGCAGTTTGTCTAAGTGCTTTTTGACAACTTGATGGGCAAGTAGACGGGCAGAATCATGGTAATCCGCCGGAAGAGAGCCCCATGTTGCTTCTTCGAGACAGAAAATTTCCGCCTTCTTCCTCAGCAGAGGCATGTCACCGGTTTTTCTCAAGCTTATAATGCGGTATGAATCAGAAAAATAGGAGGGTATAATCCTGGGAAAGGCCGTCATGCCCACGCCGACAAAAACACCATTCACAGATTCAAACAGGTCTCTAACGTGGTCTAATTCCCGCAAGAACATTCATTCTACTCTGGAAACCTGATCCGCAACTATTTACGGAGTGATGGAGTAATGGGTTGATGGGAAAGCAGAAATAGAGTTTAAAAGTCAGATACCATCTTTACCTTTAGGCGCCTTAGTCACTCCCATATTTCACGCCTCATGCATCGCTTCAAGACGAAAGCAGGCGACAAGATGCCCATCACCAAGCGGGCTTAAACCGGGCTGTTTACCGCCGCATCTATCTTCATCTGCGGCCGCACACCTCGGGAAGAAGGCACATCCCACATCCTCCTCAACATCGCGGTCCTTGGTGAGAAGGCTTCCATAACGCCTCGCATCCCTGTCATGTCCGAACTTGGGAACAGCATCGAGGAGCGCCTGGGTATAAGGGTGTTTCGGGTTATTAATAACCTCTTCCGCCGGGCCCACTTCCATCAGGTTTCCCCGGTATATCACTGCGACCCTGTCGCAAAGGTACCGCGCCGCAGCGAGGCTATGGGTGATAAACATCTGGGTTACCCCAAGTCTATTCCTCATATCTAACAGGATATTGAATATCTGGGCTGAAATAGATGCATCGAGCATGGAGGTTGGCTCATCAGCTATGACGAATGTGGGATTTAAGATCATGGCCCGGGCAATGGCAACCCGCTGTCTCTGCCCCCCGCTCAGACGATGAGGATACCGAAAAAGGAAGTCATCGGGCGGCGAAAGACCGACTGATTGCAGGGTCTCTCTGGCTAAATCCTTTCTGGTGGAGGCATTCCCCATTCCATGAATTTTAAGGGGTTCCGACACCGTGTCATAGATGGAACGCTGAGGATTAAGGGACTGATAGGGATCTTGAAAAATCATCTGGACTTTACGCCGGAACTCTTTTCGCTTCCTTCCCCTCAACCCGATGATTTCGTTACCATCTAAGAATATTTCCCCCGAATTGGCCTCTTCAAGACTGACAATCAAGCGACCTGCAGTTGTCTTGCCACTGCCGCTTTCCCCCACTAAACCGAATATCTCGCCCTTAAATATGTCGAGAGAGATCCTGTTAAGCGCGGTGACATCCTTGCCCTTACTGCCAAAAAAGGCCCCTTTGGTCTTATATATCTTGCTTACGTCTCTTATTTCGAGGACAGATTCGTTTCTCATATTCATACTATTATAGCTCTAAGAAATACCTTCGGCCGGTTTTAAATTGCCAATCATAAATCAACAATCATACCCTATTCAGCATCTGCAGCAGAGGGTCTTGTGCCCCGGGCCTATCTCAACCCAATCCGGCGTTTCTATCTTGCAGGTCGACCCTGGTCCGGAACAACGATCACAAAAACGACATCCTGACGGCGGGATCACCAGATTCGGTGTTTCCCCCGGAATCGGGATTAAATCACTCTTCTCTCCGGTCACCGTGGGAAAAGATGAAAGAAGGGCCTTTGTGTAGGGGTGCGCAGGGGATTCAAAGACCTTTTCCCTTGGCCCGAATTCCACTAACTGGCCTGCATACATTACACCTATATCCTCACACATATCCGCCACAATAGAGATGTCGTGGGAGATGAATATGATGCTCAGATTAAACTCCTTCTGCAGATCCTTTATCTCCCCTAAGATCTGATCCTGAACAATGACATCCAAGGCCGTGGTGGGCTCATCGGCAATAATCAACTTCGGGTGACAAGCCAATGCCATGGCAATGACAGCCCTCTGCTTCATCCCGCCACTGTACTGGTGCGGATAATCCCTCAGGCGGTCCCGCGGTATCCCGACAAGTTCAAAAAGGGCCTCAACCTGCCCCATCGCCTCTTCCTTTCCAATGGAAAGGTCGTGAACCAATATTGCCTCTGCGATCTGATTTCCCACCCGCTGCACAGGGTTCAGGGCATTCATGGCCGCCTGAAAGATCATGGCCATCTCTCGCCATCTGATCTTTCTTATCTCCTCATCAGACATCCTTAACGTATTTTTTCCCTCAAAGAGAATACGCCCCTCTCTGACCGAGCCGTTAGGGGGGAGCAATCCCATCAAGGCCATACCAATCGTAGTCTTGCCACATCCTGACTCCCCCACAAATCCCAAGGACGCTCCCTCCTCCAGGGTAAAAGAAACTCTTTCGACCGCCTTGAGATAGCCTTTCTTGGTATTATATCCGATGCTGACGTTTTCCACTTCTAATATGGCCATTTAATCTGTCTGATCCTCCTTTCTCAGCCTCGGGTCGAGCACTTCATCCATGGCCCTCCCTAACATATAAAAGGAAAGTGTGATCAATGAGATGCAGATCCCCGGGGGGAGGAGCCAGTACGGCGCCTGAAACATGTGGCCGGTCTTCCACACCCACTGGAGCATCATACCCCAGCTTACAGTTCCGGGGTCACCGAATCCCAAGAATGCGAGGGCGGCTTCAGTAATAATTGCGGAGGTGACCCGGAATGTCATGAACAAAAAGGCGAGAGGTAGAACATTTGGCATGATATGCATAAATATGATTCGGAAATGAGAGGCCCCCGCCACCTTGGCAGCTTCGATAAAAGGCCTTTGCTTCAGGGAGAGGGTCTGCCCCCTGATTATCCGGGATACCCCCGGCCATCTGAACAGGGCGATAATCAGGACAATGGTCCATATGTTGAGCTGTCCAAAGACTGCTGAGAGGAGTAATACCACAAGGAGCGTGGGCATGACCATGATCATATCTGCCAATCTCATAAGGAGGGTGTCTGCAAATCTCCCCATATATCCAGCCGTCATCCCTATGGATACACCCAGGACAATACTCATAACTGCAGCCGAGATTCCAACCATAAAGGCGATCCTGGCGCCTGCCAGGAGCTGGCTCAGGATATCCCTGCCCATGAAATCCGTACCTAACCAATGTCTCAGGGATGGAGCTGAGGTGGATGTAATTTCTGGATCGACTCCCGTCATGGGGTTATACATGGGGTTTATCCATGGAGGGATATAGCTGCACAGGGCCATCAGGGCAAAGATAACCAGGAGGACAAGGCCTATCTTCCCTAAGAGATTCTGTTTGAAGATAGACCACCCTTCTAAAAAGGAGGTCAGCAGGGGATATTTTTCTTTTGCTGCCATACGATTGTTTTAATCACACTCCGTCATCACGGCGCTAAACTTTAGGCATTTTAGTCACTTTAGGCACTTATTTTAATATCTAATCCTCGGGTCCAGATATGCATAGAGTACATCGACCACCAGGTTTGAAACCAGAACGACCCCGGCAATCATCAAGAAACAGGCCTGCGCCAGCGGATAATCATTCTGGCTGACTGAAGAGACTAATTCCCTCCCTATACCGGGCCAGGTGAAAACCGTTTCCGTCAGGGCACCTCCGTTAATGGAAAATGCCAGACTGAGCCCCACACTGGTGACCACAGGGAGGGCTGCGTTTGGGGCCGCATGGTGATTCCGGATCACCTTTTCCGTAAGGCCCTTGGCTCTTGCAGTCAGGATATAATCCTCTTTCAAGGTCTCCAACATGCTACTCCGCATTATCAGGAGGTAGGCGCCAAAATGTATAAGAAAGAGGGTGGATAAGGGGAGGACCATATGATACATGACATCTAAGGCCCTGGCTATAAAACCGGCTTCCGGATCAAGCCATACCTCTTCCGAAATCATACCGTTAATGGGAAACCATCCAAACTTGTAGGCAAATACCCAGATCAGAATCAAGGCGAGCCAGGGGAGAAAAAGGGTATGGGTAACCAGGGCCCCGATAGTCATCACCGAGTCTGTTTTCTTGCCCTTATGCCATGAGGCTATTTTGCCTAAGAATACGCCCACGAGCGCCGAGAGAATAATAGATGTAGTGAAGAGCAGGATGGTGTTGGGGAGGCGGTTCAATATAATATCCACAACCGGTTCTCCATAATGGAAGGAAAACCCGAAATGCCCCACGAAGAAATTTTTGAGATATATGAAGTACTGTACCCCTATCGACCTATCAAGACCCAGTTGTACTATGAGAATTTCTGCATCTTCCTGAGTCATATCCGGATCGACCATCATGGACACAGGATCCCCCGGGGCCAGACGGAAAAGCAAAAAGAGCACCGTAAGGATCACAAAAAAGATTATTATGATCTGAATCATCCTTCGGGCGATGTATTTCCTAAGTTCCATAGTATCTGCTCTAACTCACATATGAATAGCAATTCAGGGATTTAGGGGGTCGGGAATTTTGAATTAGGTTGAATGAAACACCTTCAATTCCTAAATCCCTCAATTCGCAATCCCTCAATCTTTATTACATCGGTTTCAACTGACAGAAGGACCAAATATTTCCGACTCCTCCTAACATCTGGACCCAGCCTTTAAACCGTCCCTTGCGGACTGCCTCAATCAACTTTGGATCGTAAAGCGGGATATAGGGCACATCCCCGATGATTATCTTCTGCATCTCCCATATCAGACTCCTCCGCTTCTCACGATTCATGGCGCTTGCAGATTCATTGGCAATCTTGTCAAAATGAGGGTTATTATAGCCGCTCATATTCCACCCCCGCTTTTTGTTATTGGTGGAGATGAAAAAATTCCTCAAATAGTCGGGGTCAAGAGAGAGATTCCCATAACCTAATACGAATGCATCAAAGTCACGTCGCACCTTGACTTGCTGCAGCAAGGCCCCAAAGGCCATGGGTTTGGAATAGGCGGGGATACCTAGCATCCTGAGCCATTCTTGCATCATCATACCGCACATGGCACGGTGCGGATCATAATCTGCCGGGGGTGTCAATATGGTGAACTTTTCCATAGGCTTCCCGTCAGGCAGCTTGATTCCCTCCCCGTTGACCACCTTTCCTGAGTTGTCAACAGGTGGAACCTTCCAGGTATAACCCGCGTCACGAAGGATCCCGAAGGCCTTCTTGATCCGCGCCTCTCTGTCAAGGCCTTCCCCGTATCGGGGGACATTCGGGTTGTACCAGAAGGAATTGCCCGGAGGAATAATGGAATACATCCTTATCCCGTATCCCTGCAGTATCCGTTTGATGATAAAATCCTCGTCAACCAGGGTAGCAATGGCCCGTCTCAGGTTTGCATCCTTAAATGGAGCTTTTCTCACATTAAAGCCCATATAGTAGAGGGCGCTCTTCTCATTTTGAAATAATTCAATATCGGGGTTTGCACGGAGATCCTCAATATACCCCGGTTGGATACCCCACCAGAACATATCAATAGTCCCCTTCTTTAAGGAAAGAATCGAGGCATCAGAGGTCCCGTAGATCTTAAAAATAACCCCATCTATATAGGGCCCGAGGAGCCGGCCTTGAATCTTTTGTCCGGTTCCAAAAAAATGCTTGTTCTTTTCCAGGTATAGAAAGGCCCCCTGCCTCCATTCCTTCAGTACAAAAGGGCCGCTGCTTACCGGGTTTTTAATCTTCTCGTTCAGGAGTCTCTTAAGAGGCTTTTTAGTCTTTCTTGCTGCTTCAGCCAAAGCAGTCCATTCCTTTTTCTGCACAATAGGCGTGGTAAGCGACCTGCTCACAAAAATGGCCTTCGGTTCTTTTAGATAAAATTTTACAGTGCGCTTATCGGGGGTCTCGATTTTTTTGACAAAATTCCATTTGGAACGGTATCTCGGGACCCTGAACTCATTTATGAAACGCCCGGTAAATGCCACATCCTCTGAAGTCAATTCCGTACCGTCGGACCACTTCGCAGGCCTGATCTTGACGGTGTAGCAAAGGGTCTTTTCATCAAACTCGGGCGGCGCTGCAGCTAACCAGGGAATAAGTTCCAGGGTTTTTGGATCCCGCACATAAAGGGCTTGATACATCAGGCCCACTACTTTCCGGGACCATCTGTCGCTTGCGCGCCAGACATTGAGAGTCTTTGGCTCCTGCAAGAGACCCATCTTGAAGATGTTAGCGGCATAGGCATTTGAGACAACGAAGAGACTGCCGGTAAGCAACATGGTGGCGCACGCAAAAATCAGAACCCAACGACAGGAAAACTTTCTTTGTTTTGCATTCATACAGGACATAGCTTTTCCTTTCTTAGTTAAATTGTTTGTTTTTCGCCATAGGGATCAGTACCCGGATTACATTTAAGCGACCTTCTGTTCAATAAAATCGATTACTTTGGTTTCAAGCTTTACAGCATCGAGCCGGTTTATTCGAGGAATCCCTCCCGGGCTGACACAATTAATTTCTACCATTTTGTCCCCTATCACGTCAACACCTACAAAGAATAACCCGTCTTTTATCAGGTCGTCCTTGATCGCATGACATATTTCCCACTCCTTATCAGTCAAATCATGCCTATATGCCCTTGCCCCCGCGTGGATATTGGTCCGGAATTCCCCTTTAAGAGGCTTTCTTCTCATGGCGCCTAAGACCTCGCCATTCAACAGGAGTATCCGCACATCGCCCCCATTCTGCACCACATCCAGATATTCCTGAACCATTATAGGCTCCCTGTCCGGGTAGGAGCGGTATGCCTTGACATAGTAGTTAATGAGTGAATTCAGGTTCTCCTGGTCCTTTACACTCACCTTGATCACCCCTTCCCCACCATATCTCTGGAGCGGCTTCACAACCATAGCGCCCCCGAAATCATTAATGATTTTTCTGAGCCTCACAGGATCTCTCGAGACATGTGTCTCCGGGATGATATCCGGGAAGTTGAGGATATAGAGCTTGCTGTTGGCTAAGATCTGACCGGCTGCGCTGTTGATCATAAAGACCTTGTCGCTGACCGAAGACAAGAACTCCATAGTCTGGTAAACTAAGGGCGGATTCTTTCTCAAGAACAAGGCATCAAGGTCCGTGATCGTTTCGAAGATGAGTTCGTCCTTCTTAAGACAGTTGATAAGGGAGCGCCAGTATTTTTTCATGGAGAGATCGGGCTGCACCGAGATATTGCGCATCCTGGCCATCAACTCGTTCTTCCGGATATAGATATCGTGGGGTTCAAGAAAATAGACGTTGTGACCTCTCTGGTTGCACTCGTACATCAGACAACTGGTGGTCTCATTTTCAGGTTCAATTGACTCCAGCCTGTCGATCAAAAAGGCTATATGCATAATTTTCCTCTGAGTTTATCTTCCACATATCCAACAATTTCGGAGGCAATGTCAAGCCCTGTAGCCTTTTCAAGCCCCCTGAAACCTGGAGAATAATTCACTTCGATAACCTTTGGAGCGCCATCTGCACCCACAATGATGTCTGTTCCGGAAATCTCAAGCCCTAAAGACCTGGTCGAGCGGATAGCCAGATCCGATAACTTCCGGTCAAGCGTAACCGCCTTTCCCTGTCCCACAAGGTGGATATTTGACCTGAAATCATCAGGGTTCGGCCTTAACTCCATGGCCCCGGCTATCCTGTCACCTGTGACCAGAGCACGAATCTCCCTTCGGCCACGGGGGGCGATATACTCCTGAACCAGAAGCCCTCTCGAATTATCCTGCAGATTATGCATGATAAATTCCGCAACAACCGGCGAATCCACTAAGACCACTCCACTTCCCTGTCTGCTGTTTGGCATCTTTGCCACCACAGGGTAGCCTCCAAGCCCTTTCACAGCCCCCTCGAAACCCTGGGGATTGACCACAAGATAGGTGTCAGGCACATTTACGCCATTACACGCCAGGGTCTGGAGAGTCAAGAATTTATTTCTCGCTAAAAGGATCGCGTGAAAGCCATTCACTACGGGGACACCTGAAAGCTCAAAATGGCGGACAACCCCCAAGGCATAATCATTGATCGTAGCCCCTATTCTGGGCAAAAGGACGTCCGGTCCGGTACTCCCCTCGATTTTGAGAGCCGGTCTGCTATGATCGATCTCAGAGAGGCAGTCTCTTGTATGTATGAGCCTCACACCATGCCCTGATCGGGACGCGGCCTCGATCAATCTTTGATTGGGGTGGTACGCTTTGTCTCTTACACTGAGAATTCCAATATCCATAGGAAAGTGCCTATTTATCCCGCCGGTAGCGGGGAAGTGAGCTAAAGTGCCTAAAATGAGCAATCTTGCTGGAAACCCGCCCGGTCAGAGGGTCATTCGACAACAAATATCCATTACCCAGTACCAAATACCGAGTCCCCGATCTACCAGTCATCTGACCACGACATGCAGATCCGAAAGAATACGTTCGATTTCTTGAGTAGATGGCCCATCTGCAACGGTCTTCTTTATAGACAATTGAAGTTCTCTCTTCAACCTAAAAAGCTCCAGTATCTCCGCCGGGGAATATCCCTCCCCTCTTAGCAATTTATAGATCTCCTCAACATAAGCCTGGCCATCGGTAAAGCTCCTGTCGATCCTTTCGAGCATGTGAGACATGAGCAGGGATGCCTCAACCGAATCCATGGTATCGTGACGCCATGCCAGACCGAGCCCCTTAAGACCCAGGGCCTCTCTCTCCCGGTGCACCAGGGTATTGCCGGTATAATAAAAGAGGTATGGATGATAATAGGGCAAACCGCTCTCATTAATAAACTCAATGGTTTCGGAAAATGTATCAGTGGTCTCTCCGGGATATCCGATGATAAAACTACCCCTGTTTACGATTCCGTGATCGTTGAGCATCCTGATCGCTTCAAAAGACTGTTCACTCTTCAGCCTCTTATCCATATTATCTAAAATAGTCTGACTCCCGGATTCAAGACCGAGATCTATAAATTCACACCCCGATCTCTTCATGAGTTTCACCAGATCGGGTGTCAAGGCACTTGCCCGGGCAAATGCCGACCAGGTAAAACCAAATCCCTGGTCCATCATCATGTGCATTACTGCTTTGGCCCTGGTCTTATTGGCAGTGAAATTATCGTCGGTAAATCGTACGTGCTTTACAAAACCCAGGGCATCGATCTTCTTCAGCTCCTGTTCGAGCACGTCAATGGATTTATAGTGGACCTCAGGAAACAGCCAGTGATAGGTGCAAAAACGACATCTGTAGAAACAGCCCCGGCTGCTGTTCAGCGGGAGTGTGCTGCGCAGGTATTCTGATGGAATTTCGCCCCATGAGATGGCCATCTGATCCATCTGGATCTCTTCCTCCTGCCGCGAGGTAAAGAGCATGTGCCCCTGTCCGTCAAAATAGGCCAGGTTAGAGACTGAACTCAGATCCCGCCCCTGTCTAAGGGCCTCGAGCAGCTTCACCAGGGTCTGCTCTCCTTTGGCCTCCACCACAAAGGCATCCACCTTACCGTGAAAACCGGACAGAAATCCAAGGGTCCTTCCTGAGAACCCCTCCCCCGCATTCAAGACCTTCTTAACTAACATGCCCCCGGCTATTACAGGGACATGGGGAGCATGCTGTTTGATCTGCC
>JACKQG010006765.1_pt1 | contig 11900 bp, 14 predicted proteins | sample 8237621 | NCBI WGS metagenome assembly JACKQG01 (sample SAMN15677084, study PRJNA649215) | marine metagenome | biome: marine; feature: Black Sea; material: saline water; isolation source: suspended particulate matter (SPM) from the Black Sea western gyre | collected 2013-06-09/2013-06-10 | depth...
TTTTTTATTGCAAAAAACCTAAGCCAAATATATACATTTTTCAAACGGGGGGTATGCGTAAGCCTCCCTTTTTATCGGGATGAGGAATAATGAATATTCTTTTTGTTTGCAGTGCAAATGTTAGCAGAAGTTTTTTAGCCGAAAACCTGCTTAAACGAGAGATTGAGAAAGAAAACATAAAAGATATTTCGGTCGCATCAGCAGGCCTGAATACGTTTGACCTCAATGAACCTGACCGGAAGATGGTTGCCCACCTCTCAAAAATCGGAATACCACCGGGAGAACACCGGCCGAAACAGATTTCAAAACAGGATGTCGACTGGGCAAACATTATCCTGGTTATGGAGACGGACCATGCAAAAAAGATTATGGATCTGTGGCCCGAGGCAAAAACCAAACTACAGGTCTTCGGCAGATTTGTTTCAGCGGGCCCGAGTATAGATGATGTTATTGACCCGTTTGGCAAATCTTCATATCATTATCGACTTGCCCAGTCGCAAATCACTTTGGCCATTAATAATTTTGTGCAACTACTATTGATGACGCCGCAAAAAGGCGCAAAATCCACAAAAATTCAAATTGCCCAGTAGTGATATCTAAGGTTATAGGCAAAAAAATTTGCATCTGACTTTTTGCGAGGTCATCACTATTGATGGCCTCGTAAAAAGTCTCCAAGGCCGTCACTCCCGCGAACGCGGGAGTCCATAAATGGTTGATTTTCCTGGATTCCCGCGTTCGCGGGAATGACGAAAACGGGTCAGTGACTTTTTACGAATTCATCACTATTGAAGAGCCTGAAGAAATCCTTTTTGCAGACAATTGCGAATTCAGGAATTTAGGAATTGAAACCTGAATCTTTTCCTTACCTTAATCCAAAAAGAGAAAACGCATAATGAGGGCTAATTTACTCGCTGGAAAGTTAAAACAAGCTTATTTAGAATTAGAAGGCAGTAATCTTAACCTAAGACATCTTCAGGAAAATAGAGGTCGGTACCTTAAGATGTTAGAGTTTATACTGCCTGTACCCTTTTCAGCCAAAATTCTGGATATAGGTTGCGGTTTCTGCTATTTAACAAAATTTCTTAAGCTTCAACAACTTGATGTCGTTGGTATAGATTTTTTTTATGGGAATATACCCGCAGTTCGATGTGAGAAAAACGGAATTCCTTTCTTCCATTTGAATATTGAGGTAGATGATTTTCCTTTCGGAAAAGATGTTTTTGATGTGATTCTGTTTGGGGAGGTATTAGAGCACCTCAACTATTCACCCATTACCTCCCTGAAAAAAATACGAAAGGCTCTGAAAAAAGGGGGGAAATTGATTATCACCACTCCCAATGCGCTTAGCCTGATTAACGTCTTCAAATTATTGGCCGGTCATAACCTGTATCCGGACTTGAAGAGATTTTGTCAAGAGCCCATCTATTATAAAGGAAAGAGTTTCTTTTACAGGCATAACAGGCTGTATACCATAAAGGAGTTAAGAGAACTTACCTCTCAATCAGGGTTTAAAATACTATCTTCAGGGTTCATTAGACAGGGTATCTACAAGAAAGATCTTCCGAAAAAGGTTGTTTTAAAATCTCTGATTTTTCCTCTTCTATTAGCTTTCCCTCAATTTCGGGATTTTTTATGGGTAGTAGCGGAAAAGAGATGATTTTTTAATCCAAGTGCATACGGATTTCTTAGTCACTCAAAATCACCCATCAGTTAGACGAAAGCGGGCCTGAATTGGTAATTACTCACGTGACATAGTGTTCTTGCACACCGTCAAATAAGACGAGGCCCTTTCGTTTGAGTTTGGTAGTATCTCTGTCCCCTCTCCTCAGTAAAGGAGCAGCAGAGGCCATAAGCAATATGAAGATACTTAGAACTCCGATATCGGTTAGCCTGACAATAACCAACAGGTGTAATCTCCGATGCAAGTATTGCAGCCATTTTACCAGCCCGGGTGATGTGGGTAAAGATTTGCCATCGGAAGAATGGCTCCGCTTTTTTGAAGAACTCAATCGGTGCGCGGTCATGCGCGTAACGCTCGGCGGGGGTGAACCCTTTTACCGCGAAGATCTCGAGGCAATTATCGAAGGGATTGTCCGCAACCGGATGAGATTCAATATCCTTAGCAACGGGACCTTAATCTCGGGAGAAATGGCGGCCTTTTTGGCCTCGACCGGTCGGTGTGACGGGGTGCAGGTCTCAATCGACGGTTCAATCCCGGTGACACATGATGCCTTCAGGGGCAAGGGGACTTTTTATAAGGCCATTAAGGGGATCGAGTCCCTTCAGAGAAAAGATGTCCCGGTTCAGGTAAGGGTTACGATTCACAGGAAAAATGTCACCGATCTTGATGGAATTGCCCAGTTGCTATTGGAAGAGATAGGCCTTCATAGTTTTTCGACCAACACTGCCGCTTATATGGGACTGTGCCGCCAGAATTCCGAAATGATCCAGCTTACAACAGAAGAGCACTCAATCGCCATGGGAAAACTTCTGCGACTCAACATGAAATATGACAATCGCATTAGTGCGAATGCAGGTCCACTGGCCGATGCCAGGAACTGGCTTATGATGGAGCATGCCCGTCGGCAGGGTGTAGAAGGAAGGTTCGGGGCCGGTTGTCTCAGCGGCTGCAATGGACCAATGACCGCGATTGACGTGAGGGCGGACGGAATCATGGTTCCCTGCACCCAGATGAGCCACATTGAACTGGGCCGGATAAACAGGGATAATCTCAAGGAGGTCTGGCAAAACCACAAGGAGATGAAAAGGCTTCGATCCCGTTTGAACATCCCCCTGACCGATTTCGAATTCTGTAAGGGGTGCGATTATGTCAACTACTGTACTGGGAACTGTCCGGCACTGGCCTATATGACTGTGGGGGAAGAGAACCACCCGAGTCCAGATGGATGCCTGAGACACTTTATCGATCAGGGGGGCAGGCTCCCGGATGAAGATCTGTTGTGCGGTGATATCTGATGTTGGGCTTGAACGATATAGCCAGGGGTTTGAGGTCTATTTCAAAGTTAGAGGTGAAGCCGTCCGACATCGCGTCTCTACTGGACTATTCAGAGAAAAATGCCTCATGGGAGCCGCTTCTCGCGGTCGCAGGAGCAGAGGGGGTTGCTGAACTATTATATTATCATCTAAAAAACTTAAAGCTGCTTGACGTTCCGCCCGAACCGGTTATCAGAGAGCTCGAAGACACATACAGACAGACAACCAGACATCTATTTGCCACGATCTTGGCCTTGAAATCAATCTCTTTCCGGGCAGCGCAAGCCGGGATACCTATCCTGGCCCTGCAGGGGATAACCCTGATCAAACTTTACAGGGACCCCGGCATACGGCCTCTTCTCGACGCAGACTTGATGACCAGGGCATGCCATAAGGAAAAATTCAGGCGGCTGCTGTTGGATGAGGGGTTTTCCACCCCTTATCCCGTTTACCCGGACCTTTTATTTAAGGACGGTGTATGGATTGACATTCACACCCACATCCTTAACCTGGATAGGATCAGAAACCGGCAATACCTCTTCCCCAAAGACCTTGAGCTGATGTGGGAACGTGCTACTCCCTTTTTTGGCAACGAAAAAGGCCTGTTACGTTTAGATTCCTTTGACAACTTCGTCTGCCTTTCCGCCCATGCCTTAAAGCACAGCTATTCTCGTCTGATCTGGTTAACAGACCTTCATGAGGCCCTGAATGCCCTGACCAGGACCTCTGGCGGGTGGGAAGAAGTGATTGAACGTACAAGACTCTGGCTTCAGGAAAAAACGGTCCTTTATGCCCTTCTCATATTGGAGGGTGTCTTTTTTCAAGAAGTGCCGTACTGGGTCAAAGAAAAACTGGGAATTCAGAGAATGGGCACCATTGAAAAATATCTGATCAGCCTAAGATTAAATGGATTCTCTTCAGATCGATATTGCAATGCCCTATGGATATTTACTATCAGGGGGTTCTGTCCCAAGGTCAGGTTTTTGGCAGAGACCCTTTTTCCTCGAAAAGAGATAATGGCCCAGATTTTCCGTGATGAGCCGGAAATAGGCCGGCCCTGGCTGCTCGCAAGACGAACTACTGTAGCTTTTGGGTTGTTGTGGGCTGATCTGAGCCAGGCCTTCAGGCTCTCAATAGGCTCTTCCAACAGGTTGGCTACCCATTGCAAGTTGCCAGGTCACGTTAAGCATAATGAACGGAAACTTAGAGTGAGTATTCCCTGGGTCTTCGATAGAAAAAAGTGATTTAATGGACTTGACGAATCGGGTTGCACAGAACCGGATGACTATCAAAATTTAGTACCATTCGCGCATCCGTGACCCGCCCAGTTTCCATTATCGCAGGAACCGCTCAAGGCCTTATTTCCGTTCCCGCAGTTCCCGTATTCAGCGTCGCCGCCACCGCCAGTATCTTTATTCCCGTTCCAACACCCGCTATCGGCCTTATTGCCGTTTGTACAGGCGGCCGCTGCATAGGCAATGCCCCCGCCCAAATCAAAGAGCCGGGGGGCTTCGTACGGGACCCGCTCGTTGTTTTTTTCCTGGTTCGCCATCTCATCCCCCATCAATTTGGGTTAAATATAAACCTATATTACTTTCCTTTGAAAAATGAAGATAATATAGGGATATATTATCACATGCCCCGAAAAAAAAGTCAAACAGTTTTAGTTTGGTCTGAGCCGAAAGGCGTCGGAAGAAATGGATATGACGGGTCAAAATCATGGAAAGCGCCTTCTTCTTGGGTACTTCCTCAAAAAATGTCTCCTCATCTTTGACAAGAAAGCAAAAACTAACAATTGGGACGCCTGAGGTAATCGCCGCATCTTCAAGTCCGTTCAGGGAGTCCTGTTGATGAAATGGGGACGGGAATACGCGGTAACCACCATTCCGGGGACTGATAATGGGGCCATCATCGGAAAATATCTGGTAATCACTACATATCCGTGAAATAGTGCTCTTCCCCGACCCTGAATCTCCAAGGAAGAGATGCCCCCGCCCCTCTTTAACCAGGGCTGCCGCATGGAGAAAGCAGTTTCCCATTTCGCCTAAGACCTCGGCAAAATACAGCCAAAAAAGGAAATAGAGAGACCGGAAATCAGCCAAACCATCTTTTAGAATGTAGATCTGGCCGCTTGCGGTCTCGGGAGAATACACAAGGAGGCCATTGAGGAATCGGGTGCAGACGGTCTCCTTGCTGAAAGGAAGATGTGGGGAGACTTCCCCAATCTCCTTGAGCCATTCAACCACTTCCGGATTAGAGACAGGGCTCAAAACCGGTGCATGGGAAGTCGGATCCTGATTTCGCTTGTTGAAAGGCCCACCGTTTATGGAATCGGGCAAGAAGCTGATCTTTAAATGGGCATCCGTTCGTTCTTCCCTTATAATGAACCCCTCAAAAAAATAGTCATATACATGCGCAATCGCTTTGGTCTGGCCCTGGAAGACAACTGTAATATGGGTGCCGGCCAGGTTGAGCGTTATCCTCATAGGTCCTCCCTCGGACTAATCCGCCTCGAAGAAGGAAATTTTCCAGCATCGAATAGCCTCTGACACAGGAAATAAGGGGCGTAGAAATCACCGGCAAGGGCGTACGCATTTGCCCGGCAACCACCTAAGCATTGGAATTTGAAGATACAGTCATGACAGATACCTTTGAGCTTCGATGGAAGAGATTGGCGCAGGTCCTTTAGGATCGGATTGTTGTTCCAGACACTGGAAACCGAATCACGGTGAATATTGCCCATTCGAAGTTCCGGAATGGTCTGACCAATGCCGCAGATAGAGAAATCTCCATTGGCGAGGACACCTAATATGTTCAAAATCCGACAGTCTGCGGTCCCACCCCTTTTTATCGCTTCGATAGACCTGAAGGCCAGGGGAAGATCGAAGATAATTTCAAGGTTCTCCGGCTTGGGGTATTTTTCTTCCACCAGGCGGTAAAGGCGGATGAGTTCTTCAAGCCCTAAATTGTCCCCCCGTGCAAAGGCCTTTTTCCCTCTCCCGGTGGGAATTAGATGATTTATCTTTAGAGAACCGGCCCCCAGCTCATCACTCAAACGAATAACCCCGGGTATTTCATTGCTGTTTTTCCGTTGAACGGTCATCATGATTTGAAAATTCACCCCGGCCTTTGAAAGAAAACGAAGTCCTTCTAATGTACGGGCGAAACTCCCCTTCATGCCCCTGATTTCATCGTGAACCTTTTCAGACGCGGCATCAACGCTAACAGAGACCTGCTGTACATTAGAAGATCTGAAATGGCTAATGATATCCTCATCCATCAGGGTACCGTTGGTCTCGATATATACAGTCAATCCTTCGACGTCCAAAAAACTGAGAAATGAGGGTAATTCGCGGTATAAAAGCGGCTCCCCACCGGTAATCTTGACGCTTTGAAGACCCAGGGACTTTGCCTCTGAAATTGCGCTTTTGAGAGGGCCTAAAGGAAGGTCGTTCTGTTTGGAATCCGAGAACTTGGGGGAAATCCAGCAGTGGGAGCAGCAGAGGTTGCAGGAGTCAGTCTGGTAAATATAGAGACTGGACAGTTGAAAGGTTGGTTCTTTAGTTGGCATCAGATCGGCTGATGGCAAGGGAGTGGCCTATTACCCATTATCCTGGGGAGATATAAACCCGTTTTCTTTGAGTTGTTCTAAAAAAATTTCTACATCCTTTCGGGCCTGCTCTTGGTCCACATCAGGATACTGCCCGTGAATGTGGCTGATCGCCTGCCCGACATCCCTTTTCTCTTTTAATATCAAAAAGGTCTCTTTGCCAGTGGGGTTCATATATTTGAGGTTACCCGAATCCGGATCGAACAGAAAAGCCCCGTCATCCTCTTCTCTATATACGATCTCTTTATTTATTTTATAGCGTTGAGTAGGGTCCATATTGCAGTACAGCTTACACTAAGATCTAAATCCTAATCGCCCCCGCGTTCTTTAACTCGACCAAAAAGGGAAGAGAGTCCTCGTATGCCTTGGCATGGGAAACGGCACATTTTTGCTCAATCAGCCTTGATATTTCTCGAGGGGTGTTTTTCCCGTTGCATGTCTCCCAGATAAACCTTCCCATCCGATTCATCCTGCATATGGGTTGTTCCCCCCCCGCAGTCTTCCTGAAAAGGCCGGTTTTATCCCCGGCGGTTCGGCATAAGAACGAGGGATCTCTCATCGGTCTTGATTTCTCAATGAGATCTCTTTCCAGATCTCGTACAATCCCCCTGATCTTGGGGATTTCGGCGTACAGGGATCTGCCTCCCGAAAACAGGACCCCGCAGAACGTCCCGGCAACGGTCAGGACAAACCCCCTTCTCCCCAACATTACGCTTCTTTGATTATTCATGGCGCCCCCCCCCTGGAAAAACGAGTACCCATATTTAAATTGTACAGGGTACGTAAAGGAGTTGTCAATAAGATTTTTTTAATGATCCTCTGCTCCGATATTTTGGGTGTATGGACAGCCCTCCCATCCCGGATCATCCGCGAATTACGCGTCATTATTCTTAATCACATGCCTCAGATGCCTTTCCAGAATGGTGCCCAAGATAACAATAGATACGGCCTGAATGAGCAACAAAACAGCGTTAAGAGTGTCGGCATGACGAAGAACCAGTGCGCTGATGCCGAGGGTGATTGCAAAGGCATAGATAAAAAAAACGGCCTTCCTTTTGCCCCCCAAGACAAAGAATAAGCGATGGTGGAGGTGATCCTTTCCCACATACTCTAACCATTCCCTGAAATTCAAGGCCTCTCCTCTCAAGATCCGGTGCGCGGTAACGTAGGCCATATCCGCAATAAGGACACAGAAGATCAGGAGAGGTGATGCAAACGAGACGATCGGATTACTATCACCTTCCCACCAATGCCCATATACTGCAAGGGTGCCTAATACAAAACCGATAAATGTACTCCCGGCGTCCCCCAAAAAGATAGAAGCCCTCTCTTTCATCTTGAAGTTGTAGGGGAGAAAACCGAGACACCCCCCCATCATTGACAGAGAGATCCAGCCGAAGAACGGTTGATCTGTCAGAAAGGCCAATATCCCAAGGAAAAAAGAGATAATAGCCCCCACACCCGCAGACGCACCATCCATGCCATCCAAGAAATTCATGGCATTGGTAATCCCTATGATCCACATCATGGTCAACGCAATGTTACCGATCTTACCAATAAGCCCTAAACTCAACGGTATAACGGTCACCGTTATTCCAAAAGAGATTACCAACCCGGCACTCAGGAGTTGGATCAGGAGTTTGATCGATGCAGGTATTTCTCTAATGTCGTCAACAATTCCCACAATAAAAATTATTGCTGAAGCCAAGAGGATGATCATCAATTCCAGAGAATAGATCCCGTTTATCAGAATCCCCAGCACAAAGGCAAAGAACACGCCGCCTCCGCCAAGTAAAGGGGTCGGACTTCCATGGATTTTTCTGGGACCAGGTTCGTCTAAGATACCCCATTTGAAGGCAATACGTCTTAGAAGTGGAGTAATAGAAAAACAGATACCGAAAGAAAGGCCAAGGATGTACGCCCATCGATAACCAGCATTTACGAAAAGGAACCTGATAGACGGGATCAGGAGTAGCAGGGTCAGGAACAGACCTACAGGATAGATTTTGGGTGAAATACCTAAATCAAGTCTTATTTTCATCGGTTAATTTCCCAACAAATTCGATACTTCATGGGTGACCCGACTGATCTCTTCGTCCTTTAGAGATGGATAGATCGGAATGGAGAGAGAACCCTTCCAGATCTTTTCTGTAACAGGATAACCTCCCTGTTTTAAGTACCGGTGGATTGGCATATAGACCGGCATTGCGCACATAATTCCTTTGCCTTCCAGTGCATCGATTTTAGGCTTTACGTCTTCCTTCAAACCAATTATGTATCGGTAGTATATATGGCCTTCATCCCTCAAGGGCAACTCGACCGGGAGTTTTTCAAAAGCACTGTAATATTCTTGTGCAATCTTCTTTCTCCTCCTAATAAAATTCGGAAGTTGTTCTAATTGGCAGAGGCCCATAGCGGCCTGCATATCGGTCATTTTGTAATTGTAGCGTACAGCCGAGCTCTTCTTCTGGTCATATTCCCTGAGATCCCTGATCCGGTCTAATAAGTCCCGGTTGTTTGAAACAACCATCCCCCCTTCCCCTGTGGTCATCACCTTGGTGGCGTAAAAAGAGAGAATAGCCGCGTGACCGAAAGCACCAACCTTTCTACCGTTGTATCTCGCCCCCACTGCCTGTGCACAGTCTTCTATGACCGGTATGCCGAAGGACGTCAGTTCGGCAAGGTCTGCCGGCAGCCCAAAAAGATGCGGGACAACAATAGCCTTCGTGGTACTGCTCAATCTCTTTTTCACGTCGACTGGATCAATATTATGGGTGCGAGGGTCTGCTTCGGCCAATACCGGCGTTGCCTTTACATACCGGACAGCGTTAAGGAGGGCGGAGCAGACATAGCTCGGAAAAATCACCTCGTCCCCGGCCCCTATCTCCATGGCAAGGAGCGTCAGGTGTAGGGCCGCTGTCCCCGAACTACAGACCACTGCGCCTTTAACACCGATTTCTTGAGCGACCGACTGCTCGAACAGTGAAACTGTTTGGCCCTGAGCGATATGCCCCGAGGCGATGACCTCGGAGACAACCTTGATTTCCTTATTACCCAAGGTAGGCTTGGAGTGGAGAATCAGGTCCAAAAAAACCTCTGCTCTAACCGGTCAAAGAATGTGAATCAAATATCCATAAAGAGCCTGAGGGCAGAGAAGGCCTCTGCGTACTTCACCCTCCCCTGGATACCTCTAAAGGTAGCGGCCGATCGGGCGATCTCGACAATGGAGAGATCTTCAATATTGGTTTTCATCACCTGGGACTGATGGGCCTCAAGCGCCCTTATTTTTTCTTCAAGGGTTTCGGAAATATCCACGAAAACATGTGGAACGAAATTACTCGTCGTCGGCACTTCATAAAAAAGGACGTTCTTCACGTATCGGGTGGCGGAAAGAACGGATTGAGTTACCCTGCGGTGATCCTGGTGGGTGTCATCAGAAAAGTTAACAAAGATAAGGTCGGGTTTAACGATTTTAATATGGTTCTCGACCGTTTGAATGATTTCTCTGCCTTTGTGAAGCAGTTCTGTGTCCTGATAATCTCCCCAATATATATCTTTGACGCCAACTATCTCCGCTGCTTTGACCTGCTCCACCTCTCTTGTTTCAATATCTCCCCCCTTTTCGCCTTTGGTGATGAGGAGTAGGAATATGTTATGACCTTTCCGTGCATATTTAATAAGGGTACCACCGCAACCTATTTCGATATCGTCCGGATGGGCGCCAACTGCCAGAATATTCATTGACTCCTCCTTAAAATCGGCAGGCTGTTTTCCCCGTGGTTCAAAATAAGGTCAATCACCGACATATAGGGGACAAACTCACCAAAACGCTGGTCGTATACGGGGTGTCTATAATCCTGGAATATTACGTCAATACCAGCGGCCCTGAATTTCACCAGGTCCATATATTGTCTGCCGCCACTACCCGCGAGATAAGAACCTGCCTTAAAATGGTCTGTGATGGCAATCAGCCTTTCATCCGGATCGTTGGGGAACTCCCCTATCTCTGAGGCCACAAACAGCGGCGTATCAATTCCAAGGATCTTAGCCAGTCTGGTTACCACACGAATATTCAATTGAGATATCGACTGCCAGGCATGAGAGAAAATCTCATCGAAAAAATCGTCTAAATAATGATAACAGGGCGCTTTCTTGTAATTGCTTAAAATAGCCTGTCTTTGCTTATGCTGCCATTTTACCGTGTTATTGATTATCACCTCATTGATCAGTTGAGGAAACTTGTACCTGACCGGAACCGTCAGCCATTGCCACCCCTGGGCCGTCTTTATCTTGTTCCTGTTCTGCCATTCGTTCTTCTTAAACTGCACATTATCTAACAGGACAAAAAAATCCGCCCTGCGAATCTTGTCAAAATAGCCAAGCCAAGGCAGGTATTGCGGCTGATGCACGGCGACAATCATTGCTGTTTACCCCCCCAGTACCCGGAGTGTCTGCGGCCTTTACTTTTTCCCGCCGTCTTCTAAAACTTCTTTGAGATCTCGCTTAACTTGTGGGTCGTTCAAGATATTTTTTATCTCATTTCTCCCGGTCTTGGCAATGAATTCGACGCCCTCCTTGACATTCTTCTTGACCTTGGTAACCACATCGTAGTCAAACGCCAGCCTTGTCGTTTCTTTAGCAGCTCTGACTATCCCATATTCTATCCCTTCCCTGACCTGCTGCTTGATTCCGAACTGCGCGATAAAAAAAACTGCCAGCAACATTATGCCCCAGGGCACGGCCATCACTAAATGCCTGATAAACAACCTCCCCAATCCATCCTCTTTCATTGCCTGCCCTCCTTTTCTGGCGTTTCGGTTAATATTGTGACGGGGTGTGAGCCATTAACTCAGGTGGAAAACTATTTATTCAAAAACAACAAAAATGGGGTTGGAAATGAGGGACCCGCATCCCCTGACATCGATTCTGTAATACATGACTTTCGGCCATCAAAAATAATAGTTGACTTTAGTTAGGACATAGTGTATATGGTTACGTATGCTGAACGAAGCCATACGAAACCAGGAGATCAAGATTGTTGTCGATAAGGGTGACGATCGCACAAAAAGCATCATAGCCTGGTTAAATAGAATTGAAAAATCAGGATGTACAATAGCAGAGTTTTTTGAGAAATTCAACGTTCCGTTTAGCCGTTCACAATACTATCTCTATAAAAGCAGATGGAAGGAGTCCGGGGAATCAGGCTTACGTGACAAAAGGAGTGAGGGAGGCAACAGGAAACTCACGGGTGAAAGTGAGGCCTTCGTTGCGGGTTGTGTTGAGAGTAATTCAGACA
>JACKQG010006766.1_pt1 | contig 11900 bp, 10 predicted proteins | sample 8237621 | NCBI WGS metagenome assembly JACKQG01 (sample SAMN15677084, study PRJNA649215) | marine metagenome | biome: marine; feature: Black Sea; material: saline water; isolation source: suspended particulate matter (SPM) from the Black Sea western gyre | collected 2013-06-09/2013-06-10 | depth...
TAAAATTTACATTGAAAATGCTATCATTCTATCCTTCAACAGGAAATTCACTAATAAGTCCAGCCGAATATTGCAGAATAAGTGCGGCATCGTAAGATGAAATATTTTCATCGCCATTCACATCGCCAGCAGTTATTTGGTCTTCAGTCCAATCAAAAATGAGTCCTGCTGAATATTGCAAAGTAAGTGCCGCATCGTATGAAGAAACATTTTCATCGCCATTCACATCACCGTAAATTATACTGATATTATCTGCGGTATTAAAAGTGAAATTATAAATCAACGGCTCGGTCAAATCACCTTCGTTAAAAGTAAAATCAAAATTGAATCCGCTACAACTTCGCACATAAACAATAATGTGAATATTCAATGAAGCACCAGCTTCTAATTCGATTGGGGTTGCCCAATTCGGCATATAACAAGTGCCAACATCATTACAAGTACTCATATTCCAGCCAGTAGGCATATTTTCGTAAGTGTATAAAAATGTATAAGCTTGTGTTTCGCCACCAGTATTCGTAACTTCAATCCACTCAGATTCGTAATCGTAATCACCAACTTCGGCATAAGAATCGCCCACAATATCCAAATCGAATGGAATATTTACCACCAATTCTGCAAATAATGCAGATAACATTGTAACCATAAAAACTAAAATAACTACTTTTTTCATTTTCATCTCCTTGTTTTTTTATTAAAATCTCGTTGAAACTGTCAAACGCACTCCATCAAATGCGGCTTGATTTTGACAAATTCCATTTCGACAAATTTGCCCACCTTCTTCAGAACCGACAAACAATTTAATGCTGGAATGTTCCCAAACGGAAGCAATTAATTCCGCACCAACTTTTGGGGTGATTTCAGAAATTTCATCAAAATCGTGGAAATTATGCGATGCAATAATCGAAACTGAATAATCTCCAAAAGCAAAATCAGTTTGTAAAATTGGTTCGTATTCGGTTGTCTCTTCACCATAATTGTTTTTCAACTTCGTTTTGAAACTTGCTTTCAAAAGAATTGGAATTTCGTTAGCAATAAAATCATAAGAAATTGCAGGTTTCATCTCTTTTGACCAATAATAAACTGGATAATAAGTTTTATCGTCAAATCTTTCGAGTTGCGAATATTGTAATGTTAGTGAACTATTTTCAAAACTATGTAACCATTCGGCGTGAAAATCGCTTTGAGTAACAGTTTTATCAAATGACCAACCTTCCGCATAATTTACAATAAATTCGTTTTCAAAACTTGGATTGAAGTGGATTATTCCTTGAATTCCTTCTTCTTCGTAACCAAGATCTTGATGATTTCCATATTCAGCAATTGGTTGCTCTGAATAATTTACAGTTGGAAGTTCGCTAAATCTATCTACAAAATTTTGATAATTTTTGTAAACTGCTGTAAGTGTAAATTTATCGAAATAGGTCGTGAAATTTCCGTAAAGAGCACTTCCGTCAAAATCTTTGCTATTTTCGGCGTATTCGATTTTAGCGTCAAAAATGTTTTTTGAAATTTCCACTCTTTCGCCAAAAATATTTTTTGTGTTATACGAATCGGAATCTTCAAATTTCTCATTTAAACCGCTGAAACCGATTTTCAGAAAATCAGTAGGTTGGATTTCAATATCTAATCCTGAAACCAAATCATTATTGCTAATTCCATAAATTCCCGAAAAAGTAATTTCATTGAAAATAAAAGGAATACTCAAAATTTCTCCAATTGGACTAAATAGTTTATATAATTTTCTGGATAATTCGTCAGTTTTATCATCGCCACAAAAAGAAATAGAAATTTTGCAACCTTCGAGGTGGTTATCTTCGTCAAAATCAGTATTGTTGTAAGCGTTTAAAACAATTCCCGAGCCGAAAGCAGCTTCAAATGTTCCACCGCGAATGTAGAAATTATCAGTTTCAAATTCGAGATAACGCTCATCCCATTTGCTAATAAGTTTGTCGGAATCCAATTTTGTGTCTGGATAGAATTCATCATATTTTGGAAGTTCGGCGATATATTTCATCCCAAAACGAAAATTCTTGTAAGTGAGGTCAAACTTGAATTCATCTTCCATAAATTGATTGAGAGAATCTTTCACATCGCGGTAGATAAATTTTAATTCATTGCCTCCACTAATGGAGATATTTTCGCCAAAAATGTTGCAGACAATTACGATGAAAACGGTGATTAAAAAATATTTTTTCATTCAATTTCCCCATTTATTTCTGTTTGAAGTGAATCATTATTTTCCAATTCGATTAATTTGATAATTTGAGTTTCGATTTCTTTTTCATCACCTCTTTTGTAGCCGAGATGCGACCAAATAATTTCGCCATTTTTTGATATAATAAAAGTAAATGGCGGGACTTTCACATTATACAAATTCATCACTTTTTGGTCAGTATCAAAAACTATTTCGAAACTAAATTTTTTGGATTTTGCATAAGTTTTTGCTTTGGAAAGATGGCGTGCTTTATCGATATCAACTGCAATAACTTGAATGAAATCTTTATATTTTTTTTGCAATTTATCTAATTCTGGAAGCTCTTTTTTGCACGGAACGCACCAGTTTGCCCAAAAATCTAAAACTACTAATTTGTCTTTGTAAATGTCGGAAAGTTTAATCTTTTTCCCTTTTAAATTTTCCAATTCAAAATCGTGTGCTGTCGCAACTTTTGTGGAATCATTATTTGCAAATAAAAGAGTTCCATAAATTACGAAAAAGATAATTAAAACTTTTTTCATTTTTATCTCCTAATTTCAAAATCGTGAATTTGCGCATCGTAAATTTTACAAGTTTCAGAATTATACGATTCCTCTTTTGTCTGCACCCAAACAACGAGGATTGTATTCTCAAAATCTTCGATTTCATAATCAATTGTAAAATCTATTTCAGCAGAAGTTAAATCGAGTGTTTGCGTGGCAATTACAACATTATGCAATTCTTGTCCGTTTATTAGATATTCTAAATCGGAATGTTTTTCGATAATTGCGAGTTCAAGTTTTAAATCTTCAAGTTGTAATTCATCAAAATTATCGATGGTTGCAGAGCCGGAGATGGAACTTTCTGTGTCTACTTCAGCTAAATTGATGTGAATAATTTTTTCTGAATTGACGATTTGTTCACTATAAGTTGAATAACTATTTATGGCATCAGGATTACTAGTTACCGCAATATATTGTCCTTGAAAAACAACAGCTGGCGGTGAGCTAATATTTGGATAATATGTAACTAAATCATACCAATTTTCATCAATATCATATTCATTTGGATTTGGTCCATCAGAAACATAATCAAGATAGATAAATTGTCCGCCGTATTCGCGTTTTAATTCTGCTAATTTATTAGCTGCGGTGGGGCAACCTCCACAATCAGTATAAGTAGAATATTGTGCCAAAAGCATTGGTTTGTCCGGGTCGTAGGCGGGTGGAGCGTCAAATTGATTTCCATAAAATTTTAAATTATAATCTTCTGCAGAAATTAAATAATCTGAAAACGATTTAATTTTTTGAAATTCTGTTGAATCTGGTAAAATTCCCGAAAGAGTCCAATTAATCGAATAATCTTGATAATACTCATCGAGATTAGTTGTTAATGTGTTGTATCTATTTACATAATCTACAAAATTCGAGTTTACAGTTGCAAGCGTATCGCCATAATGTTTGTAATTTTCGTCGAAAAAACTTATAATTGAAAGGGTGTCCTTCGATGCAACAACATCTGTAAATTCGCCAAAAGTCGCTTCTATCTTCGCATTTTGGTAAATTTCGTGTTCAAATCTATCGCAACTTAAAAGTGCAAAAAGTAGCAAAAGTAAAACGATTACTTTTCTCATTATTTGTCTCCTAAATTTTTCGGCTCCAAAACGATGTAGGTTGGTAAGCCAATTATCTCAAAATAATCCAAAATCTCTTTTGTCGGCGAAGTTTTCATGTTTTCGGCTTGATATTTTACCAAAATGTAATTATCGAATTCTTTTATCACTTCTTCATCCTTAAAAGTAGTTGCATCCATCATCAAACAATTTTTACACCAAGTTGCCCAAAAATCGATTAACACTGGCTTATTTTCTTTTTTTGCTAATTTTAATCCTTCCGCAATTGAGTGATTCCAGTTCAATTCGGAAGTTTCGTGAGCATATTTTGAAATATCGGTTAGTTGATTATTTTTGAATATTTTAACTCCTGTATAAATGTAGAAAATCGCAATTACAAGAATTATTACTCCAAAAATAATCTTTACCCATTTCATCCAATTTCCAGGTTTTGGAAGGAATGAGAGACCGGCTCCAGCAAAAGGCCAAGGAATTGCCATTCCAACTCCGAGTAAGAACGGAAGTAATAATCCGGCAGAATTTCCGGCTGTGTAAAGTGATGTCGAATAAATTATGACAGAAATCAAAACGGGAGCAACACAGGCGCCTGCAAGCACTGCTGCTATAATTCCGAGAACAAAAACAGTGATAAATTTGCTCTTATTTTTTTTGCCAACTTTCCCACTTTGAAACTTGGAAAAATCGATGTGAATGATGTCGAACATTGCCAATGCTAAAGTTACGAAAATTCCGGCGATGATGATATTGAACCAAGGCGACGAATTTATCGTGCCAAACTGAGAACCGGTGAGGATGACAATGATTCCCAATAACCCGTAAGCTAACGCCATTCCCAAACCATACACACCGCCGATTAAAAATCCTTTTGCTTTCGATTCTGATTGGGTGCCGGCACCCAAAACTGCGATTGTGATTGGTACCATCGGCAAAACACAAGGTGTAAGATTAAGTGCAATTCCACCTAACAGTATTAAAAAAATAATAAGCCAAATGCTCATTCCATCAAATTTATTTGAGCTACTTGCACTCGGATTTTGGAGAAAATTTACAAAATTTTCACTATTTTGATAGCCGGTTTCTTTGCCGATAATTTCAAAATGAGCAACTGCTTTTTCGAAATGTATAAGATCAATTTTTGAATCAACTTTCAAAATTTCTGCATTTTTTTCTGTTTCAATAATTTTTGATGTTGCGAGAGACAAGTTAACTTCCACTTCTTCTGGAAATAGGCAAGTTCCAGATTCATCACAAACTTGATATCCGGCGATAATTTTTATTTTGGAAGAATCTGGTGCAAAATTTTTTTCAACTAAAAATCTTCTCGTCAAAGTAACTTGATTATGATAAAAGACCATTCCATCTTTATCTTTTTCACCATTCGGATAAATAGTTGGTTCGAATTTTAGCCCTTTAATTTTTTCTGCAAGTTCAATAAAAAAGAAATCTTTTTGGAGATTGATATGAAATCCAGGACGAATTTTGAATGTAATTTGCAATTCATTTTTCTGTCCAATTTCAATATTTTGCGGTTCGATTTTTCCAGAAACAGATACATCTTGTGCAAATATCTGAAACGCAAAAAGGACAAAAAATAAAGAAGTAAATATAATTTTTTTCGACATCAAATTATCTCCGAATTTTTTAATTTAACAATTCTTAAAATGAAGAATATTTTGCGTCAATAAAAAAAGAGCGGAAGAAAAAAAATCCGCTCTTAATTTTTTCAAAATGGATTAATACATTCCGCCCATTCCGCCCATTCCTCCGGCGGGCATTGGTGGCATCGGTTCTTCTTTTTTAGGAATATCAGAAATGATGCATTCGGTTGTGAGAAAAAGTCCGGCAATACTGCAAGCATTTTGAACGGCAGAACGAGTAACTTTGGCTGGGTCGATTACGCCATCGCGCATCAATTCTGTGTATTCTCTTTTCGCCGCATTGTATCCGATTTTGTGATTTTTTTCATTTTTTAATTTTTCGACAACAACATCGCCAGCGACTCCAGCATTTTTGGCAATTTGATAAATCGGTTTTTCAAGTGCAATTTTAAGTGTTTCGGCACCGATTTTTTCTTCATCTTCGAGTTTCAATTTATCGATAACTTTCGCTGCGTGAAGCAATGCGACTCCGCCGCCGATAACGATTCCTTCTTCAACTGCTGCACGTGTTGCTTGAAGTGCATCATCAACACGATGTTTTTTCTCTTTCATTTCAGTTTCGGTAGCTGCGCCAATGTTCAAAACCGCAACTCCGCCTGACAATTTTGCGAGACGCTCTTGCAATTTTTCTTTATCATAATCAGAAGTTGTATCATCGATTTGTCGTTTTATTCGCTGAATTCTTCCCGCGATATCTGCTTCGCAGCCTTTTCCTTCGCGAATTGTTGTGTTCTCCTTATCGACGATAATTTTATGAGCAACTCCTAAATCGTGGATTTTTGCATTCTCTAATTTCAAACCGACTTCTTCAGAAATGACAGTTCCACCGGTGAGCGTTGCAATGTCCTGAAGCATCTCTTTTCTTCTATCGCCAAAACCTGGAGTTTTTACGCTGCAAACATTCAAAGTACCTTTCAATTTGTTAACGATGAGTGTTGCAAGCGCTTCGCCTTCAACATCTTCCGCTAAAATTAGCATCGGTTTGCCAGTTTGCGAAACTTCCTGAAGAATCGGCAACAAATCTTTCATCACAGAAATTTTCTTATCAAGAAGCAGGATGTAAGCATTTTCCAATTCTGCGATCATTTTTTCAGGATCTGTAACGAAATATGGAGAGATATATCCTCTATCGAATTGCATACCTTCAACTTTTTCCAAATAAGTTTTCATTGTTTTTGATTCTTCGACATTGATGACACCTTCGTTTCCGACAACTTTCATAGCTTCCGCAATAAGTTTCCCAATTTCTGGGTCATTGTTTGCGGAAATAGTTGCAATTTGTTCAATTTCATCAGAAGTTTTTGTCGGCTTACTAATTTTTTTAATTTCATCAACAATCGCATCGCACGCTTTTGTGATACCGCGTTTCATAAACATTGGGTTAACGCCAGCCGTCACGTGTTTGAATCCTTCATTAATAATTGCTTGAGCAAGAAGAGTTGCTGTCGTCGTTCCATCGCCCGCCACATCGTGAGTTTTTGTCGCAACCTCTTTGACCATTTGAGCGCCCATATCTTCATACTTATTTTCAAGTTCAATTTCTTTTGCAATGGTTACGCCATCGTTTGTGATTGTCGGCGAACCAAAACTTTTTTCCAAAACTACATTACGACCACGAGGCCCGAGTGTTGTCTTCACGGCATTTGCTAAAGTGTCAACTCCATTCTTAAGCAACTCTCTAGCTTTATGCCCAAATTCTAACTGTTTTGCCATTTTTCCTCCAATTTTCCTTTCTTCATTTTTTATTTTATTTTGTGACAAAAAATTTTTCCTCATTTTTTATGTCAACAAAAATTTTAAATAAAGTATAATCCATAAAAAATAGTTGTCAAATTTTTTTTAGCACTCTATGGTTTGAAGTGCTATTTTTAAAAAACTTGAATACTTTTTTTGCATTTATATTTTTGGCAAAAATTTATCGAAAAGGATTTCAAATGAAAAAAATTGCAGTTGTCGGAATGGGAAGTTGGGGTACAACACTTGCAATTCTGCTTGCAGAGAAAGGATTTCCCGTAATCGGCTGGGAATGGGTAAAGGAATATGCTGACGCAATGCAGAAGGAAAATGAGAATAAATTATTTCTTCCAAATTGTCCATTTCCAAAAAATCTAAATGCAACAAATAATCTCGAGAAAGCGATATCTTTCGGAGAAATTATTGTTCTCGCGCTACCTTCACATGCTGTCAGAAATATAATCTCAAAAGTAAAATCTAAATTGGGTGTGAAAAAAATTATTAGTTTGACAAAAGGAATTGAAGTTGAAACTTTGATGAGAATTTCTGAAATTTTAATTGACGAAGTCGGAATTTCTACCAAAAATTTTGCTGCTTTATCTGGTCCAACTCATGCCGAAGAAGTTAGCAAAAAATTACCAGCAACTATCGTGGCTGCTTCTACTTCTGAAAAATTTGCAGTTGAAGTTCAGAACATTTTTATGACAAATTATTTCAGAGTTTACACAAGTTCAGATTTGATTGGCGTAGAAATGGGCGCTGCGTTGAAAAATGTCATCGCAATCGGTGCTGGAATTGCTGATGGAATGAATTTAGGCGACAATTCAAAAGCGGCTTTAATTACTCGTGGATTGCGCGAGATAACTCGTCTTGGCGTAAAATGTGGAGCGAATCCTCATACATTTTCTGGAGTTTCTGGAATTGGAGATCTGATTGTAACTTGCGGAAGCAAGCATAGCAGAAATAGATTTGTCGGAGAACAGCTCGCAAAAGGAAAATCACTCAAAGAAATTATTGATAATATGAAAATGGTTGCCGAAGGTGTGAAAACCACGAAAGCAGCTTATCATCTCGCACAAAAAATGAATGTCGAAATGCCAATTACAAATCAAATTTATAAAATTCTTTTTGAAGAACTCTCTCCAAAAATCGGGTTGAAAAACCTGATGACACGCTCAGCAAAAACTGAAGATGAATTTTAAGAAACAAATTGTTCTTGGTATTTAATATTTGGATTTTGAAATTTGATATTTGACATTTAAGGATTTTATGAATATTCCATATTTCGGTGAAATTCTTTCCCTGCTTTGTGCAATTTTTTGGGCTTCTGCAGTCATTCTTTTTCGCAAAAGTGGCGAATTCACAAAGCCGTTTGCATTAAATCTCTACAAAAACACATTAGCATCAATTCTGTTTATTGTTACTTCGCTTTTGTTGGGTCAATCTATTCTACTTTCCGCACCTTCGCGGGATTACTTGCTGCTTATTATTAGTGGATTTTTGGGAATTGCAATAGCAGATACAATTTATTTTATGAGTTTGAATATGCTCGGAGCTGGACTCTCTTCGATTGTAAATTGTCTTTTCAATCCAATAGTAATCGTGCTTTCTTACTTTTTTCTTAACGAACATTTAAGTTTAGTCCAATTTCTTGGTGCATTTATAATTCTTTCAGCAATTCTGATCTCCAGTTTGAAACTGCCACATCACACAATTTCTAAAAAAAATCTCATTCTTGGAATAATTCTCGGATTTATTTCTATAACTTGCACGGCAACTTCTATCGTAATGGTTAAGCCAATGTTGCAAACTTCATCGTTTCTTTGGGTAACTGAAATAAGATTGATTTCTGGTTCGATTATAATGGCAATTATTGCATTATTTCTTCCTCAAAAGCGACAGATACTGCGAACTTTTCGTCCTTCAAAAAATTGGAAATTTCTCCTTCCCGGCTCTATTTTGGGCGGATATTTCGCAATGATGATTTGGGTTGCTGGAATAAAATTTACAAAGGCAAGTATTGCTACGGCTATCAATCAGACGAGTGTGATATTTGTCTTTATTTTTGCTGCGATTTTTTTAAAGGAAAAATTTACAGTGCGACGATTTGTTGGGCTAATAATGGCATTTTTAGGTATTTTGCTGATTACACTTGGATGAAATTTTTATTTATAACCCATCACTATTTTCATCCTCCTGAACATCGTCTTGCCAATTTTCTTCTATCCGTTTTTTCAATATTTTCTTCCGCAAATACGCAACAAAAACCAGCATCGGAATGATAAACCAAAACAGGCCAAAACCAGAATAGAAAACTGTCAAAATCGCATGAGATTTTATAGATTTTTCTACTCTAAATAGAAATTCACTTAAAGAAATTTTATAAACTTTTAAAAATGTTTTTCCGAAATTTTGAGAATTTTGTAATTTATCTAGAAATTCTTGAAATTGCTTTTTTGAAAATCTACTAATCAGATATTTCGTCGTATAATAACTTTGTAGATAAAAAATCTCGCGTTTTTTCTTAAATTGCGGATAATTGAAATTGTAAGAATTAAGTTCCAAAGTATTTCCTTGCAGAGCTTCTTTCACAAAAATAAATTCCTTTCGAATATTCCATTGGTTCGCAAAATATTGTGCAAATCCCTCATCAAACCAGAGCGGAATTGCTACATTTGATGCGATATTATGCAGTAAAATATGATTATATTCGTGCGTTAAAACCTGATAAAAATTAGAATTTATCTGCATATTTTTTGGATTACGAATTACTATTAATTTTTTTTTCGGAACTGCAAATGCCTCGCTTCGTTCTGGAAAAACTTTGTATTTTTTAACATAATTTTCGTAATCATTTTGGTTAAGGCATAAAATCAGATGAATCTTCACGCCAACTGGCGTATAAAATCCAACTTCTCGATTAACCGATTCTGTTAATTCATAAAATCTTGAAAGGATTTGTTCGGCAATTTTTCTATCGTTTTGATGAAAAGTGATGAATAAATCGCTATTTGAAAGCATTTCTGATTGGAGCAAATTTACAAAAACAAGAAGAAAAAAGAGAATAATAATTTTTTTGTAGAAATTTTGAAAATTCATAAACAGGAAAAAAAACTTGCCAAAAATTCTGTCCATAATTTTTTTTGCCTTATTATGAAAAAATTGCTCCTTCAATTTATTTGTTGTTTAATAATTTTGGTGATTTTGTCTCTTTGTGGCAAAGCATTTGCGGGGGAAGATTGCCCGTATGGAGAAAAAAATTGTATCTATCCTGGCAAATGTCCAGCATATACAGATACCAATCAGGACAGCATTTGCGTCCACTCACAACCTGCTCCAGAAACTAAATCGGAAGTTTCAGAAACAGAAAATCTTTACACCGCTAACAACCAAGATACTATTTACAACCTTTCACAATCTACTTCAGAAAATAATATAAATATTTCAGAAGGAAAAAAATCTGAAGAATTCGTTACCAAAATAAGATATCACCTCATTTCGATTGTAGTAATCTCAATTATCCTTTATCTTTTTTCTTCAATCCTTTCGAAGAAGAAAATTATTAGGTTAGCAATTCATCGAAAAATATGGAATTTAATGCTTCTAATCAGTTTCTTCATCTCTTCAATTTTTGGAATTTTGCTAATTTTCCAAATAAATTTTGGCACAAGATTTTCTTTACCATTTCATTTACTTTTTTGGCATGCTGAAATTGGAATTGTTGCTTTTATCATTGGAATTTTTCATATAATCTGGCATTGGAAATACTTTAAAACTTATTTCTCACGAAATACACAAAAAGAAATATGATTATTATTAAATTTTCTGAAATTAGAATTTTGACAAAAAGTTGACATACTTTTTGAAATTATAATCTAATCATTAAAAAGATAAAAAAAAATTAAGGAGAACTGATGAAAAAAGAATCAAAGAAATTTATGGAGACATTGTTGACCTTTCCATCGCCGTCTGGATACGAAGAAAAAGTTCGTAAAATCTGGTATGATGAGATGAAAAAACATTCCGATATGGTAAAAACCGATGTTCACGGAAACGCGATTGCTTCAGTAAATCCGAAAAAATCTCCTCGAATTATGCTTGCAGGTCATATGGATGAACTTGGATTTCAGGTAAAATATATTGATGATAAAGGATTTATTTATTTCAGCTGTTTAGGTGGATTTGATATCGGAATTATTCCAGGAAGAAAAGTTCGAATTCATACAAAAAAAGGAGACATTCTTGGAATTCTTGGGAAAAAAGCAATTCATCTTTTTGAAAAAGAAGATAGAGAAAAAGTCCCTAAATCGCATCAACTTTATATCGATATTGGTGCAAAAAACAAAAAGGAGACTGAAAAATTTATCGAACTTGGTGACCCAATAACTTACGATCCAAATTTTGAAGAGATGCGGAATGGACTTATTGTGTCGCGTGCTTTTGATGACAAAATCGGAGCATTCATTGTCGCCGAAGTTATGAAGAATGTTTATCAGAAAAAGAATGTTTTTAATGCTTCATTGTTCAGCGTTGCAACAGTTCAAGAGGAAGTAGGTTTGCGTGGAGCGAAAACTTCTGCGTTCGGGATAAATCCTGATATCGGAATTGCGATTGATGTAACTCACGGAACAGACACGCCAGATGTTGATGCAAAAAAAATTGGTGAAGTCAAACTTGG
>JACKQG010006767.1_pt1 | contig 11898 bp, 16 predicted proteins | sample 8237621 | NCBI WGS metagenome assembly JACKQG01 (sample SAMN15677084, study PRJNA649215) | marine metagenome | biome: marine; feature: Black Sea; material: saline water; isolation source: suspended particulate matter (SPM) from the Black Sea western gyre | collected 2013-06-09/2013-06-10 | depth...
TTTTTCAACACACCCTCGCCTTGAAGCGGGGAGGATACTTGTTTTTGTTAATTAAGAGTAAACTAGACTTACGTCTCTTTATGCTCACCCTTGAGCGCCTGCCAGAACTTCCCTGACAGGCCATGCGGGTGCCCTCTTTTCGATCCGTAGATCAGAGCGAGGAGTTAGTTCTCTTTTTGGGCATTATACTTAAGAGCCAACGGCTCTTAAGTATAATATCGCTGAGCGACTCCGTACTCGCCCTTTGAGTACGGCAACTCCAACTTTCGTCAGAGTAATATGGCCCGGCCACCCGGTTAGGCGGTCTTCAGGTGACAGCATGAACTGCTGTTCCCCGATAACGCAGGTATGTTGGTCTATTACTCTAAATGAGTCTCGCACTTCATTTAGAGCTGCTACGTCTGTTTCCTTCGTAGAGGAAACACGTAGCCGATAATTGGCTACATGCGATACCTTCTCAGGTCTCACAAACATCGCAGAGTCTACCGAGGGATGTACCCCAAATACATCCAGTAAACGCGATCCGCAAGTGTGGATCACGAATGCCCCGGTATTCTCGGGTCCTGCTTTGTCCGAAACATACCCTACAAGGGCACGAAGCTCTACCAGAGATAGGGTCTCCCCATATGTCTCCAGCGAACGTAACATAGGTTGAAGAAGTGTAAATACTTCTTCATCGTCTATGCTATGTTTCTCTGCCCATTTAAGAATGGGGACTATGTTTTGAAGGTAGGTGTCATACACGGCTTCAGTCCGCTCAGACACATTATTTCCTCCAACGTAGTCTCCCCACTCAATATATGAGTCGAGGACACTTACAGGAACGGTCCTCTGTTCCTTATAGAGGGCCTGCATTAAAGCGACTCCCCGGTTTAGGAGAACTGCCTCCTTCGTTGTTTCCGGAAATGTTTCTGTTTCCAGAACTTGTTTCCAGCTGGCAGGCACCTTTCGTGCGAACCCCATAAACTCTGTATTTACAGAGTCCCTGGTCTCCTTTGACTGCCTGGGACATTCGACCCCGTTTGTGACTTTCTTCTTTATGGAGATGGTGTCCGTCTCGATGGCCAACCCCGCTAATCTAGCGAGGTCCGTCTTGCCTAGCGACAAGAATCGGTACTGAGCCACTGTGGCCATTCCTATTCCTAGCCCTGAGAGTAGCCTTTTGGCCAACACCCGCACATTAGCGAGCTTTAGCTCTATGGCTTCCGTCTCTAGATCATCTCTAGAGATGGAAAGGGTTTCCCCATACTTATCGAACAATTCCACCATCTTTGGAAAATGGTCGGGGTACTTTCCGACCAATTTGGAAGGCATGTCCACCACGACTATGCCTGAGATGCAAGGAAATCGGAAATATGCAATTTTCCGAATTTCATTGTTCCAGAAGGAGCCTATGAGGTCACCATCATCGTCCGATCCCAACAAATAGGCTACTGCCGAACTGATGAACCTCCTGCTTACCTGAAATAGCTTATTGTCGGTTAGGCATAGTTGGCCCCAACCTTCTATCCCGCAGGATTTTACGATGCGGTGAGCTTCACCCAGTATGATCTTTAGGGTTTGTTTCTTTACCCAAACAAAATCTTTGGGTATATTAGAAACTAAGCATGCTAATAGCTTTCGCTCGACAACTACGGGCTTCATTGCATCTACACGGGATGCAACTTTCCGGTCGATGAAGGCTATTAAGCCCTCCCGTGTCGATATAAGCTCTTTTAGAGCTTCCATCGCCGCGCTCATGGCCTCTGATGAGTAGGCCACTACGTCCTTCACATCACTTAGGAACATATTGAGCTCCCAAACAAACGGGAGTGAGTATTTACGCTCCACGGTGTCTGTAAACGTGTACTTCCATACGCCGCTTATCGCCGCTTCCGGGTTCACCTTTATTTGATCTCCTCGGATGAGCACTGAATCATACTCCTTACCAAAGAGTTCTGTGAACTCTTCGTCAGTATAACGTCCGGAGATTTGTACTCCCTTGGCAATCGCCAAGACAGCACCGTCCTCGTCTTGAATCGCAGCACGAAACTGTATCCCAGTCAGGTTTCGGTTGATTTCGTACTTTTGTTTGAGATCCGCGAACACTCTGTCTCGTACGTAACAATGGCCATTATTACCAACCTCATACCCGACAATTGTGTTTAACTCCTCGCGGGATAGTACCAAGGTACTCTCCTTCGTGTAATACCTAGCATCACTGAGAAGCAGACTGCCGTAGCCCATCAAATCCGCGGCTCCCGCAAATATTTGCGCGAACACGGAGTTCTCGTGAACCATGTAGAACTTTACGCGGGTTATGCGTTGGTTCCATTTGGCTTCGCCTTTGAGGCCTGATCCGAACGGTAACCATTTCTTACCGTTTGAATCTGTTCTTGCCCATAGAGAAAGTAAGGCTCTCTTCCTCGTACTTTCTGCTGTACGATCCCAGAGAGGGGCCGAGGCGTGGTACATCTTGAACTTTGTATCAAGCCCCAGATAATCCCATAGGCATTTCTTTGTTATCACGAGGGGTACTTCTTTCCCTGTAACTGCGTCAGGGATAGTAGTAGTGGTCACCCTTAGCATTCCGCGAATCACCCGCACACTTTGCACTCTAATCTTCATGAAAAGATCAGAGTCCGCCATTTCCGGTGCCAGGTCTTTCAACCAGGTTATAAATCCTGGTGTTGTTGTTGTTTTCATTGTATTTTCCTTTTTGTTAGGTGCGTTAGCGACCCCCAGCGCTACGCCAGTGATTGTTAATGTCTCTGGGAAGACAGTTACATCCATTACTGCCAGTACACCGACAGCCGTAATGGAGACCATTGCTAATGTTGCACAAAACAACAGTGCAGTAGCGATGGTGGTTAGTTTAACAGCATGTACTAATCTTTTCATGCTGTTAAAGATTCTCAAACACAGAGAATCAAATCTCCAAAGAACCTTGGGAGATTCTCCAGAGAAATTGAATTCTCTCTTTGTCTCAGCATACTCCACATGGAGTTGCTCAGAGACTAATCTCTGGCCACTCATGCAAAGCATGCCGATAACTAGGTTTAATATATGTTTCATTTTATTTTCCTTTTTTTTGAAACATTATTGATTATGCCCTATCGGTCATGGGCGAACCGCTCTTAAACCACACTAAACGCGTTAGTACTAGTTTAAAAAAATAGCCCCCATCTTTCGACAGGGGCTATTCTTTATTATAACAGTGACCGCTCGTTAAGCGTCATGGAACCTCCCCATGATATTACATGTTCTTATATGCCTATAATAAAATCGGGAATAGGCATCTCTGACTAGCTAACTGTTCCGCCTCAGCGGCATCTTCCGCTTCGATACAACGTTGGCATACGGGATCGGAGAAGCTCAGGGCCTTCCATTTAGTACACAAGAGGCAGTCAGGGACCCGCTTCTGCTGCAGGGCTATAAGGGCCGCCGCATCGTTGACATGGTAATCTCCGTCATCGTCTTTTCCCGGGTTCATCATTATCACGTCGGTAATTCCTCCCGGCGTGTATGTATTGAGGCTTTTCCAGCCTTTTAATGGGTCTTTGTTTACTTTCATTTGTAGTTCTCCTTTCATGAGAATTTACAGGCTGATTAGACCTGACCTCACTACATGCGAGGATTTTCTTTCTAAACTCAGTACTAAACGCGTTAGCACTAGTTTAAAAAAATAGCCCCCATCTTTCGACAGGGGCTATTTGTTTGTTTACTTAATACTACGACCACAAGTTGGGACTGCTGTGGCGGGGAATTCCCTATAACCACCCCCAATACTAAGCTTGTTTTTTTCTGCCCAATCAATTATCAAATCAAGCAGCTCTTCGCATTGGGAATTTGGAATCAATTGACCAGCTATAGGGGCACAAAGTCCAAAATCGAATTTCCATTCATTCAATTCTTTTTTCTTCATTTTTATTCTCCTTTGAGTTTACAGGCTGATTAGACCTGACCATATTGGTTGATATGGATTTCTTTTTCAAACTGACCTCCGCTACACGCGTTAGCACTAGTTTAAAAAAATAGCCCCCATCTTTCGACAGGGGCTATTTCTTGTTTCCCTCGGATTCGAACCGATCTGGCCTGGGCAAGAGCCGAAGCCAGCACTCCACTTCACTGGAGAGCGATGCTATTTTTTAATAAGTATACTTATCTAGGCATAGCTGCCTGTTTTTTTTAGACTCTCCCCCGAAGAGCCATGATTAGGCTCTTCAATATGTTTCGGTTGCAATAACTGCAACCAAAACATGTATTGGGGAAAAGTCTTTGAAGAAAATTCTTCATTGCTTTCCTCCTTTTGTTAATGGCGAGGGCTTATTTGGCTATGCCTCGCCGGTGTAGCTAGCCTAAAGGTAGGGGCGCTGTTAATCCCTACCCTGTGGAAGAAGAATTATGCTTCTTCCTTTTCCTTTTTGACATCTTCTTTGAAGACCTCAAAAGCTTTTTGCTCTTCAGCAGATGCTTTTGAGAGGTCTTCTTCCAAAGACATCAATATGAAAGTGTAATACATAGTATTACCCTCCTTTTTTTGTTTTAAAATACTGTTTCGCCCTTTTGGGCTCATCAGGCCGGATACACATCCGACGACAGTAGGCGTACCAGCTTGTCGCAATGCGCGTACAACCTCATCGTACGACAAGCATGGGGATATCCTTTGAGGTTTTTTCTTTTTAGCATAGGCAACCTCCTTTCTATGCTCTAAGGCCTAAACCATTTAGACCTTTGCGCTCTAGCCAGGTTATGAACCTGATTTGACCTTTAAGTCAACACTAGAGCACGAGGGCTCTGCTTCCCTCAACGGCTCACCACTTTAATCCTCAACTGGCAATTGCTTCCTGCACTAAACGAGTTACAGTTGTGCCAATATAACGCCACCAAAAATAACCCGCCTGGGTTATCCAATACGGCTGGCAAAGCGATTCGCTTTCCGTCCAGAAAGCTAACCAAAATGCGTCTATGGCGCAGTAATCTTCATAAAGATCCTTATGTGTATCTTCATACACTAAGAAATCTTCGAGGGGTACCATATGTTCTACTATAGATTCATAGTAGAGTTGGTTCTCTTTGTTCATAATTATTCTCCTTTTAGGTTTAACGTGGTTATGAACCCACGCCTACTTTATGTAGGATTCTAATTAGTTACTCTAAATAGTAACTAACTATTGTGCTCTCCCCCGGATTCGAACCAGGTCTCAGCTGAAAGAGCTGAGCACTCCACTTCACTGGAGAGCTGTGCTATTTTTGAGATTATTACTTAATCCGGGTGTCATTGTTAATCCCGGCTATCTGTTCTCAGGCATAGCTGCCTCTTGAGCTGCGTTAATATATTAAACGGTACTATAAGTACTCGTCTAATAAATCAACGACCAACTCTTGAATTTCACTATACGAAGTGCATGCCTTGGCACGCGCTATAATAGTCGAATCAAACCAGCAACCCTCTAAAGCTGCATCTGACTGCAGCTTTTCATGGGCCCCTTTTGATTCACTATTGCGCACGTCTTCCAGCCATACCGGGGGCACGGAACTCGAAAGTACTCGTGTACAATACATTATATAATTAAGCCCAAGCCCACACTGCCATTTCCTAGCCCTCATTCGTCCCTAAGCCCGAGCCCAAGCCCAGCCCCAGCCAAAGCCAAAGCCAAAGCCAAAGCCAAAGCTCCCCGCCAGCCTCATAAAATCACCGGCGCGTATATCTCAGATTCAAAATAAAAAAATATAGAATTTGCATCATAAAATAGTGCAATAGTGTATTTGGATTTGGATTCATGGTTTCGCGGGGCATTTAGGCTTACAATATACCAGTATCGTGCGTATACCTCTAGCTTCCTTCTCTTCCTTTCTAGTATATACGCGCCTTTGTATCTTTATTTTCGTCTTTTAGGCTCCGGTTCTATTTTCTATGCTTTGCGCAACCTATACTCAAACCATAGTTGTTGTTTCTTATTGACATATCTTTCTTGAACAACTTGGAGATCTTTTTTTTATGAGAAAGGGTAAGAAACGTAAAGCCTTAAAGAACGGAACCAATCTACCAGCATCTTCTCCAACCTTAGGGAGAAATAAAGCAGGATTAAAAACATTAAGATCGGTTCAAATAAATCCTGAATTTTGGACACATAATCAAGAATCACTCTATAACATTATTCTAGAGAAACCTTTAACCTTTACTAATGGGCCGGCAGGGACTGGGAAAACATTTATTTCTGCTTTGGCTGCTCTTATGGTACTAAAGGATAAGAAATATAAGATTAAGAAAATATACTTAACGAAGCCATTGGTGGAGGCTGGGGAGAAGCTTGGGTTCTTGCCTGGGGGAGTGGAAGAGAAGACTGATCCCTTTATGTTCTCGTTTTATATGAACATTCAGAAGATAGCAGGGAAAGGGGTTGCTGATTTACTATTAAAAGATCAGACAATAGAAGTTTTACCTCTTGCTTATATGAGAGGCATTACCCTAGAGAACTGTGTTGCAATATTAGACGAAACACAGAATGCATCACCGCAACAAGTCAAGATGTTTCTATCTAGGTTGGGAAGGAATGCAAAATTAATTGTTTCGGGAGATGAAAGACAGAAGGATACACATACGCAGCAGGAGGATGGGTTGACACATGCGATAAAAAAATTAGAGAGTTTAGATTCGGATATAGGGGTAGTAAAATTTGAAAATGATGATATTATACGGCATTCGTTGGTGTCTAAAATTTTGAAAGCCTATGAAGAATAAAATAACTACTACACGTATACAAGACACAGAGCTCCTAAATTAAATCGCCCGTAAGGGGTGTGTAATCGTGCGTAAGCTTAGGGGATGCTTATAATTTTGTTTCGGAGGTGTGAGATATATTTATCAAGGGTTTCAGTATTCTTACCGGCTTCTAGATATTTGCTACGCTTGTTAATCAATTTCCCGTAGGCACGTTGTATCTCAAGAGGCGAGGTACCCTTCATACTTTGTCTATAATAAAGATGGTGCAATGCTTCATCTTCGGCTTCTGCTCCACGAACACCTGCGGCAGTTGTTACTTTTTCAACTTCGTATTCTTTTGTGGTAACTTCTTCAATTTCGTTCCAAATAGTGTTTTCCCACATAGCGTCATCAAGGGATAAATCATCATCTATCCCTTGACTAAATGCTAAACTACTAAGGAGTAGCGATATACTCAGTAGGGTCTTCATCAAGCTGAAATGTTAGTGAATCATATGAATAAAACCATATTTCATCGTTTGCCCGTCTGTGGAAAACAGCAGGGGTTGTTAATGTAGTCTTATCAAACTGCCATTCATTATCTTCATCGGGAATTCCTAAAGTCATAGTAACTATAACATTACGAGTTCTTTCTAAGACAGATAATGGATGCCCTGGCCATGCTTCTCTACCAGTCTCGATTAACCTATTTTCTGCTTCAGATTCCAATCCCATCCAAATGTTATTCACAAAAGCTTTCTCAGCTGATATTTCAGCTCTGGCTATTGTGTTTGCATATCGTGGAAGAGCTACTGCCGCTAAAATACCAAGTATAATTGTAACCATTACTAATTCAATAAGAGTAAATCCTTTATTGTTTTTCATGATAGTCTCTCCTACGGTCTAAGTTCTTTACTCAATAATGCTGGATTTTCTAAATCAGCAACATAAAGAGTTGGAGCTTCAGCTGAATTACCACTTCCACCGCCCGGAACAACTGCATAGATATAGTGTCCATCCTGAAATGGTGATTGAATGACTTGCTCACCAAACTCTGCTAAGAACTCATCTGAACCAAGGATTGCACCGTCATCATCTACTACTGATACATCACTTACATTTACACTTGAAATCGGTGCGTCTGGATGAGTGATTCCAAATACGGAACACCAATTAGCACCTTCAGTATCTGCATAACCTTCGAATCCACCACTGGCTAATGCAGTTTCTACTGCTAACCTGGCTGCTTCAATTTCTGAGATAGTGGCATTGTCCGTACCATATCCACCAACTGCTCTATCGAATTTTTCTTGACCTGGAAATCTTCCACGACCTTCACTTGACACTTTAGAGTTGTAAAAGTTGTTAGCCGCTTTAACGATATTATCAATAGTGGATACTGATTTTTTTTCTTTAGCACCTTCACCAACACCTGAAAATTTAGGTGCAGCTACAGTTGCCATTGTACCCATCATAGCTGCAACCACAGCAAATTCTGCTAATGATTGACCACTATTGCTTTTTATTTTTTTTATAAATTTGAACATTATTGTTCTCCTATGTTAGTTAGTTAATTATCCTATAGTAGCAAAAAGTATGCTAAGAAATGACAATATTTGGAATAAATACTAAGTTAGCTCACTACGAGAGATACAGGTAATAAAAAAACTATCAGAGGCTGGCTAATCGGGCATATATTAACACATGTATCATAACAATACGCCTCAAAGTGATACAGTGTAACTATTTGTTGCAAATATAAATGGAGCAGGTGTCATAACTTATTTATATACTAAAATTACTCTTGTATACTTAACAAACTCTTCGTAAATTATAGGAACTAAAAAGCAACTTAAACGTATAAGTGTGCCCATAAAACATGAATAAACTACACGACCAAAGCATAAGGTTAAATCCTGAAAATCATACATATATTTTAAAGGATGATCCTGATTTTAAATTTACAAGCTCCACTCAATTTATACATAGATTTTTTGAACCCTTTGATAAAGAGGCTGTCGCAAAGAAGCTACTTAATATACCGAAATATGCTGGGTATACTAAAGAAGATTTATTTAATGAGTGGAGTCAAGCAGCTGCAATAGGGACCAAAGTTCATAAAGAATTAGAAGACTATGTTAGTGTTAGTGCTAGACCCACGCAGCCTAAAGGGATCTCTGGCGTAAAGTGGTTAGTTGATACAATTCCAAGCACTTGTACTCTTTATCCTGAAGTTATTGTTTATAGTAAAAAATTAAAGATAGCGGGTATGATTGATTTGTTAATCCATAATACTCTAGACGACACTTATTCTATAGTTGATTGGAAGACTAACAAACAAATTAGAGAACGTTCTTATAAGGGAAAAACAGGTACACAAGCTGCAACGGCTGATGTGGAAGACTGTAATCTTAATCAGTACTCGTTGCAGCTCTCCCTATACAGATATATCCTAGAAGAAGCTTATGATTTAAAAATAAAAAAACTATCCCTTGTCCATCTTAAGGATGAGGGGGCCTGTCTTTATGATTGTTTATACATGAAGCGGACTCTCAAGGACATGTTAGACTCGTGAATTATCAACGGGGCTGTAGCTCAGTTGGGAGAGCACCTGATTTGCATTCAGGGGGTCGCAGGTTCGATTCCTGTCAGCTCCACCAGAAGGAACTTTAGGGGAGGGTTTATATGATAAAATACAAAAATACTAAATACGGGAACTTTCAGTTTCCTGAGACAGATAATCTTATATATAACGCGTGTAACGAAACATCAATGTTTGAGGACTACTTTGTCAATTCATACATTAAACAATTTATGGATACAAAAAGCATGTATAGGACTTTGATAGACGTCGGTTCTCATGTGGGAACTGTGGCGTGTCAATTAATGGATATGCTAAAACCCCAAAATACGATTTGCTTTGAGATGAATCCTGAGTTTGTACCAATGCTCACTCATAATTTAAAAACTGCAAATTTAGGAGAGGCAGTGGTGCAGAATGTAGCCTTAGCAAATACTTCTGGAGCTGTTGGGATTAAGACTCCAAATAGATCTAACACGGGGGATACTAGGATCGGAGGAACTGGATCTATTGCTCTTAAAACACTGGATTCTTTCAATTACCCTGATGTAGACTTTTTAAAAGTCGACGCACAAGGAACAGATTCCTATGTTATACTTGGGGCTCTGCAAACAATACTAAAGCACAAACCATTAATCTGGGCTGAAGTTGATACAACTACACCAGATCAAATAGACCTTCTAGGGCCTTGTAAATCTATACAAAGTATCTTAGAGCCATTAGATTACACTATTATCCGTTATGGATTACAGTTACTAGCTGTCCCCCACTTAGTATGCAAATAATTCCAAAAATAATCCATCAAACTTATTTTACAAGAAATCTCTCTGCTCCTTTACAAAGAAATGTGGATCAGTTAAAAAGTATGAACCCAGACTATACCTATTTGTTCTATGACGATGATGATATTATACATTTTATTAAAGATAATTATTCTAAAGATGTCCTAACACTCTATAATATGATAAATCCAAGTTATGGTGCGGCTAGAGCAGACTTATTTAGATATCTGCTTATGTTTAAAATGGGGGGAGTGTATCTAGATATCAAGAGCTGCACTAGTAGGCCATTAAACGAAACAATAAAGGCTAATGATAAATTTTTACTGTCTCACTGGGTAACTAGGGACTGGGCTGAAATTTTAAATAATAAAAATGGCGAGTTTCAACAATGGCACATAATAGCAGAACCTGGGCATCCTTTTTTATCTGCTGTTCTGGTAAGGGTGTTTAATAATATTGCAACATATAATATAGATATTCATGGGGTTGGGATACAGGCGACGCTCCGAACTACAGGGCCTCTAGCTTATTCAAAAGCTATAAATTCTATTATTGAGCAACATGATAAGCGCTGTGTGGCCAATGAAAGTATGCTAGGACTTTTATATTATAATATAGAGACTCCTTTGGCCGCTGAGAGTATTCATTATTCTCACCAGGAAGGTCCATTGATTTTATAGTGTATCAATATTTACTAAAATCCAAGAATTTATCTATATTCGCAAAAGATATATTACTAAATAAGTTTTCTAATTATTGCGAAGTGACCATCTATGAACCAACGTCCCTTGCTGCCGGAATGTCCACTGTACGGTTATACCAGTACCTAGGTGACGACTCTCTCCTTTTATATACTTTCCAGAGATGCGCATTCAGGTCAACCTCCGATAATAAACTTATTTTTGTTAGTCAATATGTAGAACCTACTGTTATACACGACAGTACTATTAAGGCTGAGTTTGTAATAAATGAACTATAGTGCGACATAACACTATTATGCACACCTATAGCGCAATATGTATAAGAGTAGTAGATGGCGACACTATCGACGCTATGGTTGATTTGGGGTTCTCCGTCTGGGTTAAAAAAAGAATACGCTTGTACGGTATAGACGCCCCCGAGAGTAGAACGCGAGACCTGGAAGAAAAACAGAGAGGATTAGCTGCAAAAGCAAAACTTTCTGATTTAATTCAAGACAAAGAGTTCGCATTGGAATCTCACAAGGTTGGAAAGTACGGAAGATGTCTTGGAACTTTATACATTGGAGAAGTGAATATCAATCAACAATTGATTGATGAAGGACATGCCGTAGAGTACCTCGGAGGATCAAGAAAATGACTATAGCTTTAATATATACTATAGCAAAGAGCTATTATTGTAGCTATAGTACTCTTACTACTAACATAGTATATAGTTTATATAAGCTATAGCATTAATAATGGCTACAAACTTAAACACTAATAATCAAAAATGGAGGAAACATTATGTTTTCATTCGAAGATAAATCATGGATCAAATCAAAAACTTTTTGGACGGCAGTTATACTATTCCTTATTGGGGGATTAGAAGCAATAAATGTTTCTATCCCTCCGTACGCACTAGAGATGCTAACTGCTTTTGGACTGTATGCAGTTAGAGACGCTGTAGCAAAGAAATAAATAAATTTTTTAAAAATTAATGCATTATTAAAGTTATTAATTGACATAACTAGTGTAACTGTGACAGTCAATTTTAAATACACTTTTATTAATTAATAAACATGGAGAATTAAATTATGCCTTTAATATGGAAACAATTAGAAGACACGCAGAGCTCTACTGACAAAGCAAGTACAGCTCAGGCTGCTGCTG
>JACKQG010006768.1_pt1 | contig 11897 bp, 9 predicted proteins | sample 8237621 | NCBI WGS metagenome assembly JACKQG01 (sample SAMN15677084, study PRJNA649215) | marine metagenome | biome: marine; feature: Black Sea; material: saline water; isolation source: suspended particulate matter (SPM) from the Black Sea western gyre | collected 2013-06-09/2013-06-10 | depth...
GAGGAAAAATGCTTTCAAGAGGGTACAAAGCAGCTTCTGAAACTAGGCGGGTCGCATGACCTAAAGGCGTGCAACTGCCTCGAGTGCTGTGAAACCAAATTTCTCATTCAATAGCTCTTAAACATGGTACGCCTGCCGATTCATCTGAGTTGAGGTCGAGGTAGAAAATAGGCTGAATAAAGTCACCATTGGCAGTGAGGCGTGATGTTGAAAATAAATCAACGTCAACCCCGTTAAGTCGCTGCGCGGAGAGTGTCATTCTTAATCCGTCCTGGCTAATCCAAAATGATTTGAGATTGGCCAAAGGGAAATTGCTGATTGCTGGAGTCGCAGAAACAGTGAAGCCGCTTTGCCAATCCGGTCGCGCTAGTTGAATAAATTTGAGGCCAGTGCCGCCATCGCCAACTACGTAAGCAGTGAGTCCGTCTTCGCTCAATCGAGCAAAAGTAACATTGATGTTTTGTAGTCCAGGAAGTGATTGCTGTTCTCGAAGTGGAGCTAGCGGTTGTTCATGAGCCAATGTCGTTGGCGGCCATAAAGTTACCGGACGAATTCCGTCATCAACGATGAACAGTAATTCGTCAACGCCTGTTATCGCACCAGGCATTACTTCGACGGTATATGTGCCGTCATTGTGATCCGTGACTTGATGCAATGTGCCGAGTCCGGCAGAACGGGCAGCGTGGTCTAGGGTGATAGTGGCGCCACCGGCCGTCAGCATGTTCCCATCAACATCTGATAAGTCTAAGACAAATGAAACTGGAGAAATTGAGCCGGCACTAACATTATTAGCATATGAATGAACCGATGAAAGGTAAGCGTCGGGACGTCCTATTAAAGCTAAGCGTAGCGAATCAAATTTAATACGCATTTCGTCGACGGGGTCTGGATCGGCGGCAGTTAGGCTAGCCTTGTTTATCGCAAAATATAAATCACCTTTAGCGCAAGCAAAGCTGTCGCAGTAAGGATGGTCTCCAGGTCGCGCTGAAATAAGGAAGCCAACGTGTGCGCTTTTAGTAAATGTTGCTGGAGGAGATCCGCACGATGTTGGCAAATTGTTACTGCATGAGCAGCGCCCGTCGCCGCCCATGTCGCGTGCAGCTTCCATGGCAGCCATGACGCGCTGAGCCATGTCGCCAGGCGTGCTTATCAATGCTTGCTCTGCTGCATCTATAACGGGCTGACCTGTTAATACGTTTCCTTGAATCGCGTAAACCAAATCGCCACTGGTGCCCGTGAGGCCGCCAGCCCAATCGCCACATTGCGCTCCGGTAAAGGTGGCGGCGCGGCCAGCCATATCGACGAAGCCATATTGACGCAGTTCATGCAAGTTGTCGTAAGCCGATAGGGCCAGCAGTATTTCTTCTGGCGGTACACCCATGGCAAACATTTCGGTTGCGTCTTGACGCATAATAATGGTGGCGCCTATGGATTGCGCGCACCCACCGCCGGCCTGTGCCTCTAACATGGTTAATACGGCGCGTAGATTAATGGCTTCTACGCAGGTAGCAGAGGCGACGATTATTTCTTGGGTCTTGGTATTTACCACAATAATCGACCAAGTCGCAAAGCTCTGCGTCGCGAGAAATAGGGTGGCTACAGCGGAAAGGGCTAATCTACGCAGTTTGGAGGGGAAGGCGAACATCTTAAAAGTATAGTCTAGAAGCGATGGCCCTGCAGAAGATTGTTAGATCTTTGCCTAGCTGGTATCGCTACCGTATTCACTCAGAGCTGCCGTAAAGTAACTTAATTTTTAAGAAATAAGTAATACATACGTCCGCGCGCTTGAACGTGGCCCGCGCGTGCCATGGCATCATCGCCGAGGCCCATGTAAATATCACAACGGCCGGCCGAGCGAATTGCGCCGCCGCGATCTTGGTCTAGAGCAAAGAAGCGAACGGGGCGCTGGACGAGCTTGTTATCTTCGTCCATCTCTGGCAAGCGCGCTTCAACATAAACCACGGCAGCGCGTGGGAAGATGTCTTTATCGGTTGCGACAGAGTGCATTGCGGTTACCGGCTGGCCGAGACATCCGTAAGGCCCCCCAGATGCTCCTTGGAAAAACACAAAGCGCGGATTTTTTGGCAGTACACGCGCGGCCTCGCCTTCGTTTGTTGCAAAGTAGTCACGAAGTCTTTGTAAAGACAAGTCGCCGATTTTGAATTTACCTTCTGCTACGAGTGCCAAACCAACACTGTTGTATTCGTGACCGTTGTTGCCAGCGTAACCGACTTCGAATAAATCGCCATTGGCGTAGCGAATCACCGCACTGCCTTGAACGTGTGCCATGTAGGCGTCGTATGGATTTTTTAACCACACAATTTCTAGGCCTTTAAGATGGCCGTTATCGCGAAGCTCGGCGGAAGTGTAGTAAGGCACCGTTTGCCCGCTTGCGGTTTTGCGCCCCAGAATTAGGCCGTCGTCAGCCTTCACTAAATCCTCGGGCGCGTCATACAACGGGAATTGATATTCGCCACCGCGCTCTTTTGCTCCATCAAGAATCGGCGTTCCGTAGCCGGTGAAGAAAACGTCGCCTGTAGAAGACTGGCCGCGTGCTACCCAAACGTTGAAATCTTTTTGCAGCAGTGACAAGAAATCTTCAGATGATTTAGCTTCATGCAGCACCTCATTGAAACGCGCTACTGACCGCGACATTAAATCGTGGGTAATCACCTCGCTTGGCCCGACCGGGAAGAAAGTCTTAGAGCTTGGCTTCGTCAAGTAATTCATCGAGCGTTGCGTGGCCTCAATCAGCTCCTCACGTCGCTGCCAGCCAATCGCAAAATCGGGCCAGCTCTCGCCATAGGGCAAGCGCTCTACACCATACTCGCCATCAGCAAGTTGGTATTCATAGGGATTCAAGCCCTCGGCCTCTTGGGGCTGAGGAGATTGGCAACTCGCGGTAAGACCACAAATCACGACAAAGGCGCAGCGAACAGCTTTCATGTCTATAGCCTATTGAATAAGGGGCGCCGCTTCAATGAAATACGTATATGCAATTTCAATACCACCGCATTTTAGCTGGGGATGCCGTCCTAACCACCTTCGATGTTGACTCTGTTGTGCTGCAGGGCAACCCGTTAGACGATCCGGCCTTACGTTCGCAGCCGATGTTGCTGCCGCAGGGCGAAGATTTTTCCTCTTTGCCGTTAGTGGTCATGCTGTCTGGATATACCGGATTTAATCACAAGGTAGTGAACAAATCATCGATGTGGCAGCCGTCTGTACCAGAACGCTTAGCGCTGGCGATGCAATCCGGAGAAATTAAGCCTGCCGTTTTTGTGTGGCCGGCTTGCGAAACTAAGCTTGGTGGTTCGCAGTACGTGAATTCAAGCGGTACGGGCAACTATCAAGATTATGTTATTAATGAAGTAATTCCGGCTGTTGAAAAACATTACAACTGTGGCGGCGAGGACAATCGCGTTGTCGTTGGTAAATCTAGCGGGGGATTCGGCGCCTTGTCATTGACCATGCGCAACCCTGGATTTTTCCGCGCTACTGCTTCACATGCTGGAGACATGGGCTTTGACATGTCGCACTTTCGCGGCTTTGCCGACGCGTTAACTTGCTGGTCGAAGTACGGAGGAATTGAGAGTTTCATCCAACAGTTACCCAGTTTATCAAAGTTCGGTTTTACTGAACACGCCGGCATCGAAGCCATTGCCATGGCCACTTGTTACTCGCCGAATGCTGAATCCGAACTTGGTTTTGATTTGCCGGTTGTTCCGGAGACCGGAGAAATTCGCCATGACATTTTTGACAAATGGCTTAGTTACGATCCGCTGCGCATGCTCGATGAAAAAAATAATGCCGACGCTTTGCGGCAACTCGACCATCTGTTTTTAGACGCCGGCGAAACAGATGAGTTCGCTCTGCAGTGGGGACTACGCCGCTTCCATGAAAAATTAAAAGCGCAGAATATCGATGCACATGTCGAATACTTCAAAGGCGGTCACTTCGCGATGGATGACCGCTGGCAACAAAGCCTAAAAGTTATTTTGTAGATTCTCCGGCAAGGCGCGCGCTAACGAAAGCCCAGTAAAAGTTATAACCGCCAATACGCCCAATCACATCGAGTATTTCACCGCAGAGATAAAGCCCTTCGGTTTTGCGACTTTCGAAGGTTGAGAGATTAACTTCATCAAGCGGAACTCCACCGCCAGTAACTTCGGCGACAGCTAAGCCGCGGTTGCCAGTAATATCAAGTTTGTAATGGCACATCGCCTCAATCAAAGCCTTGCGCCGATCTTTAGTTAGATTACCCACGCGCTCACTTGACTCAACTCCGGCTTTTTCGATTATGGCCTTCGCCAAACGCAGGGGAACGATATCGCTTATTAGGCTCAGTGTAGTGGTTGATGGATGCTCAATGATGAAGTCGCGCCATTGCTCAGCACTTTTCTTGGTGAAGTTGATTATTAATTCAGCTTTGTCGCGGATTACCCAATGGCTAGCATCAAGAATGGCCGGGCCACTAAATCCGTGGTGGGTGAAGAGCAAATCGTTTATGCCTTTTTCTAAAAGCCTATTATTTTTGTACGTGCTCCATTCAACACTCAAGCTAACCCCACTCAGGTCTGTAAGCAAAGTTTCGTTGGTCGTCAGCGGTGCGAGGGCGGGGTAGTTAGCAAGGCTGCTGTGCCCGAGGCGCCGCGCAATTTCATAGCCGAAGCCATCGGAGCCTGTCTTGGGAACGGACTTCCCGCCTGTCGCCAAAATAAGTTTTGTGGCAGTGACCACTTCATGACTGCAAGCAATGACGAACTCGCCGTTCATTTTTTTCACGTCGGTTACTTGGTGGTCGAACTTTATTTCACCGCCAAGGTTAACCAGCTCTCGCTGAAGAGCATCGCGCACCACAATGGCTTTTTGCGCAGCAGGAAACAGTTTGCCGGTTTCACTTTCGAGCTCAAGCGGCACATCAATCTCGTACTCGAAAAACATCTGCATTTGTTCGAGTGTCCAAGTGCGAAACAATCTTTTGAGCACATTGTCGGAAGAGTTAGAAAAGAAATCGCTTTCGCTAACAACAGACGGCAATAAGTTGCAGCGCCCACCACCACTAATTAATATTTTTTTAGCTGCTTGCGCTTTGGTTTCAAGCACCACGGTTTTTTGGCCGGAACGTGCCGCCCAAATGGCTGCCATTAATCCAGCAGCACCAGCGCCAATGACTACCGTAGTGTCGTGCTCAGACATGCCGCATCTTTGATGTTATTAGACCAATCGATGAAGAACGTTGATTCGGCAGCAAAAGCTTTATCAAAAACATCTCGCCAGTTGTCGCCAAACAGCACCGCGGCCTTTTCGCTCATCTCTTTAAGATGCTGCTCTTCATCTTTAAGAATTGAAGAAACTGAAAACGGTGCGCCCGCTTCAACAAGGCACTTCTCGTAAATTGGGTAAAAACAATCGGCGCGAACTTCGATAGCCACACTACTTAAAATATAGTTGGCCTCGCTTTGGTCGTCAAAAGACAGGCCGCAGTCAGCCACAATCGTTTCGCAAGCACGGTCGACTTGCTGCAAGTAATTTTCAGCGGCATCGCCAGCCAAGGTGTGCGCGTCAGAGTAGGTAGCAATGCCTTCTTCGGTGCCCCCGTTCAGCTTAATCGCCGCGCGCTTTAATCGTAGCGCATGCGAAGCCTCTTCAATGATGTGCATCAAGCCATCGTTGTCCATTCGTGCGGAATTACGCGCCTTTAGCATTTTGCGCGTGCCCACATATTCCATACGCGATAAAGTGTTAACCATGCGAGAATGTAATAACGGTTCAGCGACGATTTGCGGTAGAATCTCATGCAAGGTTTTCATGCAATCTTGCGAGGCAGCTTTATCTATATAGTTTTGCATTGGATTAGAGGCGAGACATCTTTAAAGACCGGTTATTTATTTTAACATGCGACAAGTCGTCTAAGACATCACCCGGCATGCCAATAGGCAAATCAACCGTTGCGAAATTGTCATAAATTTCAATACGGCCGATATGCTTGCCCTGCAGCCCAGAAGTTTTGGCAATAACCGCGACAATAGAGCCAGGCCGCACTTGGTCACGATGCCCGATTTCAATTCGGAAACGTTCCATGCCAGTCTCGGTTGACTTTTCAACTTTGCCACTATGCTTGTCACGGCGAGGGCCGCGATCCTCGCGCCCGCGCCCGCGGCTGTCGCGTGGTTCGCGTTGGTTGCGGTCAGCAGAGAAGTCTTCGTCGCGAACCATCTCATTCCTAGAGATTAACAGCGGTTTTTTGCCTTGTGCGATGAATGCCAATGCCGCAGCAACATTAACTGCTTCAGTCTCCGGATGGTCAGTCAAGTAGCTATCAATCAGACGCAAGTTGAATTCGAGCTTATCGTTTTCGATGGCCGCAGAAATCTCATCTTTAAAACGCTCGATACGCTGCTCGTTGATTTCATCAGTAGTAGGCATTTTCATGGGCTTGATGTCTGCCCCAGTCACCTTCTCGAGCATGCGTAGCAAACGTTTCTCGCGTGGTGTAACAAACAAGATTGCTTCACCAGCAGCACCAGCGCGACCAGTACGCCCGATGCGATGGACATAAGATTCTGGGTCAGTTGGCGCATCGTAATTGATAACGTGGCTAACGCGAGTTACGTCAAGGCCACGAGCCGCTACATCGGTAGCGACAATAATATCGATCCCTCCGCCTTTGAGGCGCTTAATGATTTGCTCGCGTTGTCCCTGCGGAATATCACCATTTAGGGCAGCTGCAGAATATCCACGCGCTTCGAGTTGTTCTGCGGTGATGGTGGTGGCATTTTTAGTGCGCACGAACACAATCATTGCATCAACTTCTTCGAACTCTAACAGACTAGCAAGAGCGTCAATTTTTTTGCGCCCGGTCACAATCTGGTAACGCTGGTTAATAGTGTCAGCAGTCGCTTGCTTTACCCTAATTTTTACTTCAGCTGGAGAATTGAGATACTTATCAGCTATCTTCTTAATCTCTCGCGGCATAGTGGCTGAGAACAAAGCAATCTGGCGTTTGTCAGGACAGTTTTCAAGAACGAAATTAACATCATCGATGAAGCCCATGCGCAGCATTTCGTCGGCCTCGTCAAGAACCAAAGTAGTTAGCTGGTCGAGCTTAAGAGTGCCGCGTTTAATGTGATCAAGCACACGACCTGGAGTACCCACGACAACGTGGACTCCCTTCTTTAGTGGACGTAACTGGTGCTGGTAAGCTTGGCCACCGTAAATTGGCAACACATGGAAGCCCGGCAGCGAGCGCGCATACTTCTGAAAGGACTCCGCTACCTGAATAGCTAATTCGCGAGTTGGCGCCAGCACCAAGACTTGCGGCACGCGATTGGCTAAATCTATATTCGCCAAAATAGGCAAAGCAAACGCAGCGGTTTTACCCGTACCGGTTTGCGCCTGACCAATAATGTCGCGCTTTTCGAGTAAATACGGAATTGCTTCAGCTTGAATAGGCGATGGGCTTTCGTAGCCAAAGCTTTCTAAAGAATCGACCATTGCAGCTGGAAGCCCCAGCTCAGTGAACTTAAGTGATGTCATGATTTTATTTGGTGTTATTGCACAGCTTGCATGACAACCTTAATCATTGCATCAGCAATAATTTGACACTCTTCTTCAGTGGTGCAAGCCGGTGGCATTGCATACAGCACATTGCCCAGAGGGCGAAGAAGTACGTCGTCTAGTTCTCTACAAGCGTTTCGCAGGATGTCGCCAGCGCAGGCTAGATAACCACCATGGTCGGTAATTATCTCAATGGCAACTATTCCGCCGCACCTTCTAATTTCAATTCGCGGGTGGTCACTCAGAGACGCAAGCGCGCATTCTACCAAATTTCCTATTTCTTGCAGGCGCTGTGGAGTTTGCTCTTCGATACACAGCTGTAATGAGCGTAAAGCGACAGCACAGCCCAAGGGATTGCCAGTGAAAGTGTGCCCGTGGAAAAAGGCTTTCGCTCGTTCGTCGTCGAGAAAATCTTGGTATATCTCTTCACTTACAAGAGTAGCGGACAGCGGAAGTATGCCGCCGCTTAAGCCTTTAGCGATGGCCATGATGTCTGGCTCGATCCCCGCGGTCTGACAAGAGAATAAACTACCGGTGCGCCCGAACCCTGTCATAACTTCGTCAGCAATAAAGAAAATGCCGAACTCCGTGCATAATTCACGCGCCGCTCGCAAGAATTCAATGGAGTGCATTTTCATTCCAGCCGCCCCTTGAACCAATGGCTCAACGATGAAGGCACATGCTTGATCACCTAGCTCTTCAAGTGCAGTGCGCAAACTTTCGGCGGTCGGGTCGACTCGCCTTACATCAAACAGAAAGGGTTCGAACTCGCTAAAGAACGGGACGGGGTCCCCCAAAGCCATCGCGCCAAATGTGTCGCCGTGATAACTATGCTCTAAAGAAATGAAAGTAGTGCGCTGCGCTTGCCCGCGCCGTACCCAAGATTGATACGCCGCCTTTAGACCGATTTCGACGGCAGTCGAACCATTGTCAGAGTAAAAAACGCGTGATAAAGAATCAGGAGCAACCTCTATCAATAATTCCGCCAACTCAACAGCGGGTTGATGCGTGCACCCAGCAAATAAAACGTGATCCAAAGTAGAGGCCTGCTTAAACAAAACCTCAGCTAATTCAGGACGGCAGTGCCCATGCAGCACCGACCACCAACTTGAAATAGCATCGATGCGGGCGCTGCCATCTTCTAGAACCAAGGTCGCCTCTTTCGCCGAAACGATAGGTAGCGGCAACGGATCAATTTGATGTTGCGTAAAAGGATGCCAGCAAACTTTGGCATCACGCTGTTGTAAGTTAGAAGCCATTAGTTTTTAAATAAAAATTCTAAGTCTTCAGTGTCGAGCCATAAATCTAAATTTGCGGTGCTCAATTTCTTAAACAAAGGGAATTCAAAAATAGGGACGTCGCGGATTTGTGCCTGGAGGCTGTTTTTATTTTCGCTATGCGGATCGCCAACCAAAAATAATGCGCGCAACTTAATGCCGCGCCTATTCAGCGCCTCGATGGTAAGTAGCGTGTGATTTAGTGTGCCTAAGGTAGTTCGCGCCACCAAAACGGCATCGACCGACAGGCGTTGCGCGAAGTCGCCTTGGTCTTCACGGTTATTCCAGGGCACCAACAAACCGCCCGCAGTTTCGATGACCGTTGATTTGTTTTCCGCCATAATCTTTTTGGCCTTCGGCAAAGCATCACTGATGGTCACGGTAACCCCTTCAGCGTCGGCTGCCTGGTCTACTGATGCGGGCAGGCCCAACTCCACAAGCGGTTTACAGATTGCAGTGCTATCAAGTGCGGCTAATTGTTGAACGGAGTGGCTGTCACTATCCTTTCCAGTTTGCACGGGTTTCAAATATTTTGCATCAACGCCGTAACGTGAAGCAGCGCGCATCAGCAAAGATGAAATAACTGTTTTGCCAACATCGGTGTCGGTGCCAATCACAAGCAAATCATTAAAGCGCCGCGATGTCATTTTTACAGCTTCAGGCACGATAGCGCATTCACTAATTGCATCAGCTAAATCACTTAGCTGCTCTGGAGTATGGGTAGCACGCACTACAATGCGCAAGCGGCTGCTGCCTTCGGCAACGGTTGGCGGTCGAATCGCGCGCACGTCAAATCCGCGCTGTTGCAATTGTTCGGCGACATTAATTGTTTGCAGGGTGTCGCCGATAATCAACGGCAGAATCGGTGACTCGCCGGGGCATGCGTAACCTTTGATGCGTAGCAGCTCACGCAGTAATTGTGCGTTATCATGAGCGGCATCACACAGTTCGGGCTGTTCACGCAATAGCTGCATTGAGCGTTGCAATGCTGCGCAAGTTGCCGGAGAAACAGCGGTTGTGTAAACAAATCCGCGGGAATGATTTATTAAATGATTAATAACAATGCTACTTGCGCAAACAATGCCGCCTCCGACGCCAAGCGCTTTCCCCCCAGTCACCATACGCGTTATAACGCGTTTCGATTGATAATGCCGCGTTGGATACAGACCAGCAGAGTGCGCTAAATCTAAAATTACATAAGCATCATATTGCTCACACAGTTCCATAATTTCGGACAGCGGGGTGCGATCACCGTCCATTGAGTAGACGTCTTCTACGACAACAAAACGCCGATGCATGCCAGCACTACCCTCGAGTCGATCTTCTAGCTCTTGCAAGTCGTTGTGCTTGAAAATCTTTACCCGCGCCTTGCTCAAACGCGCGCCATCAATTAAAGAGGCGTGGATTAATTCATCGCAAATCAACACATCGTCTTGCGTTGATAGCGACGACAGAATAGCAATGTTTGCTTGCCATCCACTAGGGAAAATAAGCGCATCTTCCGTGCCAAAGAATTGTGCAGCAGTGAGCTCGGCCTGGCGATGAATGGGGTAGTTGCCGCGCAACAATCTCGCGGACGGCGCGCCTGCTCCGAATTCTTCAATGGCTGCAATCGCCGCCTTCGCGACACTCGGATGTTGTGATAAACCTAAGTAGTCGTTCGATGAAAAATCGATGCCACCCGGGATAGTAAGTTTGCGCTCTAGGCCGGCATCTCGCCAGCGTGTGGCGATTTCATCTAGTCCGCCTAAAAAGTTGTTGCTCACACTTCGATGGCCTCGGCGGTCTTGGCATCGTTAATCCCTTCTAGGTCGAGCATCTCGAACAGCTCGACATCTGAATTCTTGCTACGGTTTGGCGCAGTAAGAAGCTGGTCTCCTAGGAAAATAGAATTGGCGCCAGCCAAGAAACACATTGCTTGGCCTTCTTCGGTCATGCCTGAGCGCCCAGCGGATAAGCGCACCATGGACTTCGGCATTAAAATACGGCACACCGCAACTGCGCGGACTAATTGGTTCCATGGCAACAACGGAGTATCAGCTAGCGGCGTGCCCTCGACAGGAATTAAAGTGTTAATTGGCACCGACTCTGGTGGAGGGTCTTGCATAGCTAGCTGTTGAATCAAGCCGATGCGATCGTCCTCCGTTTCGCCCATACCAAGAATGCCACCGCAGCAAACCTTCATGCCGGAATTACGTACCACAGCTAAAGTTTCTAGGCGGTCTTCATAGGTGCGGGTAGTGATGACCTCGCCGTAATATTCAGGGGATGTATCTAAGTTGTGGTTGTAGTAATCCAAACCAGCATCACGCAATTTTTCAGCCTGATCTTTAGTGATCATGCCCAAGGTCGCACAAGTTTCTAAGTCGAGGGCTTTCACTGTACGAACCATTTCAAGGACGCGCTCGAAATCAGCATTGTCCTTAACCTGTCGCCAAGCAGCACCCATGCAGAAACGATCCGCTCCACCGCTCTTCGCCTCGGTTGCCGCCTTGACTACAGCATCAAGTTCGATCAACTTCTCGGTGTCGAGATCAGAATTGTTGTGCGCCGATTGCGAACAGTAAGAACAATCTTCCGGGCAAGCACCCGTTTTAATCGACAACAAAGTTGAGCACTGCACCACATGCGGGTCATGATTTGCGCGATGCATGCGTGCCGCCTCAAAAACTAAATCAAGCAGCGGGCGACGGTATAGCTCGGCTACTTCGTCGCGGGTTAAGGTAGTGTTCACGTCAGACATGGCGAATATTCTACATTTGCGCCGTTTTTATTATTCAGGTAAAGCCAAAGTTCTAGGAGCCTCACAATGCTGTCCGCGGCACAAATACATAGTAGTTACGCCTTTGGGCGCCATCCGGCCAGTGAAAAGCGCTAGTCCTCAAAGGATTCACGCTCCATCACATGACACCAGTGGCAGGCCGAATACCCAATGCTCAGGAAAATAGCCTTATCCTCAGCTTTTGCCCTCTCAATAGCTTCATCTCCCCACGGATACCAGGCCACAGGGTTGAGGTAGACGAAATAGTTGTTGCGGTTGCCGGAGTAGCCGTCCCAAAA
>JACKQG010006770.1_pt1 | contig 11896 bp, 9 predicted proteins | sample 8237621 | NCBI WGS metagenome assembly JACKQG01 (sample SAMN15677084, study PRJNA649215) | marine metagenome | biome: marine; feature: Black Sea; material: saline water; isolation source: suspended particulate matter (SPM) from the Black Sea western gyre | collected 2013-06-09/2013-06-10 | depth...
TATTTATTATTAATAACAAATACTTTATCTTATGCTGCAGCTGTTACAGAAAATAGGGGCTGTTGCCCAAGGCAATTAAATTGCCAATCTAATCATTGATTTTTTAAAAATAATATTTCTAAATTGGATAGATTCTAAAAAATAATGAATTCTTCCAATAATACTGGATTTTACCCTTTCTGCATCTAACATCTTAACCATTTTCTTTAGATTTAGTGCTGTAGCAGTCAGTAAAAACTGTATTTGTACTTTAGCTAATCCTCTTAATTTTGCTCTGGCCATACCATGATATGATTTGGCCTGCCCAAACACTCCTTCTATAACTGTTCTTCTAAGTTTTTGTAGTTTTGTGCCATAGGTAGAATTGTACCAGTTCCTAGCTTTGCCATAGCAACAGCTATCATAATGAGTTACTATTCTAGGCCCAGCTACATTTGGCTTGACACATTTTTCTCTTACCGGGCAGGAAGAACAATCCCCGGTTTTGGCTCTATAGGCAATACGGTTAAGTTTTTTATTTTTAGATTTTCTAGTAAGTATTTTACCCTGAGGACAGATATATATATCCTCGGCACTGTCATAAATAAATTTATCTTTGGAAAAGTATCCCGGCCTGTTATTTTTAGTCTCTGGTTTTATGGATGTTTTAATACCCCTGTCCTGCAAATATTTTAAACATTCCTCTGAACCGTATTTTGTATCAGCTGCAAGCCATGAAGGAGTACCAAGTAACTTTTCATGTGATTCAATTAAACCCGGTACTGCTCCAGTATCATGAAGGGAACTGGGAGAAGCAGATACTGCAGTTATAAATCCATTTGTATCTGTTAATATATGTGCCTTATAAGAAAGGCAACTTCCCATACCCGGCCGATAAAATAGTGTAGCATCAGGATCTGTTGTGGATCTTTTTTTAAGATAGCTGGCTTTTCTATTTCTTCTTCTTTTACCCATCTTGTCTTTTTCAATCTTTCCAGTAAAGTGGGATCCTACCTGCTTAGATAAGCCATCTTTTTTATTTTTCCCCCTGGTGCTATCCTTTTTCTCAGACTCATCCAGTTTTCTCCAGTACTCCTCCGGGGATAAATTTATTTCTACAATAGAACCGGAAGAAGCATCAGCTTTTACAATAGTAGAGTCAACAAGCATTCCTTCCTTTGACAGCAGTCCATAATTTATAGCCATTTCTAGAATTTGGCTAAATATCTCTGTAAAGATTTTCTTACCGAATCTAGCCCTTGCCTTAGAAAATATACTGTGATTAGGTATAATCTCATCCAAGTCATATCCGATATACCACCTGTAGGCTAGATTTAGAGAAATTTCATCTACTAGCCTTCTCTCTGATCTTATATCAAAGAGATATCCAATCATTAGCATTTTTAAAAGTACCACTGGATCAATAGAGGGCTTTCCGGTATGGGAATAATAACTTTTGGTTTTATCTCTTACGAAGTCAAAGGATACCAGCTTATCTAATTTCTTTAGCAAGTGATCGTCTGGTACCATTGAATCTAAATTTATATTGTAATAAATTTTATCCTCATATTTTTTCTTACCTTGCATTACCACTCTCCTTTCTTTTTAAAAGGAGAGTATCTTTTCCTACTATTTCCCACTCTACGGGATCGCTTTTAGAAAAGTTCATAGCTTTTGCAATTGCTCTTGGAAAATTTATATAGTATTGGTTAACATCAGATCTAGTTATTTCCTGGATTTTAGTTGTATATCCCATATTTCCTCCCATACAATTATATTATAGTATATATACTATAATTATATATGATTATGAGGAGTTTGGCAACAGCCCCAATACTTTACAAGCCTTGACTCAAAACAAGGAGCGCTCGTAGAATTGCTTAAGGAATAATTTCATTTTTTTAGAGGGGTAATGGGAAAGATCCTTGTAGACAATGCCAAAACCATGGTAAGAAAAAGGTCAAGTCTGGGTGTTTAATGGAACACCATCTCTATCTTGAACTCTCTTGTATATTGTCTCCTGTGTGCACCCATTTAAATAATCCTTTCTTCTTTCTTTTCCTGCTACTGATATTCTAACCTACCTTAACTTTCTTTTAAATGTGGCCAACTGGGAGGGCGCACTTCGCTTTGCTGATTTTTTTAACACTGACTGCACAGACTTTAAATTCTGGAATCTTCGCTTTTGGATCTAGTGCAGGATTTGTGAGCTTATTTGCAGGAGCATCTGCATAATGGAATGGTAAAAATATTACTCCTTTTTTAATTTTAAAATCTACAAGAGCACTGACTTTAATAGATCCTCTTCTTGTTTTAAGAACAACTTTTTCATTGTTTTTAATACCTAAGCTAGCAGCATCTTCTGTATTTATATGAGCCCTGGCTATGGGAGCAATTTCATTTAGGCCGTCAACTTTACCAGACATGGTTCTTGTATGAAAATGGTAGAGCTGTCTTCCTGTTGTTAAAATGAATGGGTAATCTTTATCAGGCAATTCTGCAGGAAGGCTATATTTTACAGGAACGAATTTTCCTTTGCCACCTTCTCTATGAAAAAATTCTTTATGTAGTATATTTGTTCCTGGAGATTGAATATATCTGCAGGGCCATTGAAGAGATGTTTTTTCCAACCTTTCGTAATTAATGCCTCCATATGTAGGAGTGGTTTCTGCTATTTCATTCATTATTTCTGATGGGGAATTGTAATTCATTGGATATCCGAGTGCAGTTGAGAGCATGCATATTATCTGCCAGTCTTCCTTGGCTTTGCCAGGAGGTTCTACTGCTTTTCTAACTCTTTGTATTCTTCTTTCAGTATTTGTAAAAGTTCCATTTTTTTCTGCAAAGCATGCGCTTGGCAGAATCACATCGGCAAATTCACCTGTTTCTGTTATAAATATATCCTGTATGGCCAGGAACTCCAGATTCTTAAGTCCTTCGGCAACATGCAGGATATCAGGATCGCTGAGCATGGGGTTTTCACCCATAATATATAGTGCTTTAAGTTTACCAGAGACTGCGTTATCAATCATTTCAGTTACTGTCAAACCGCTTGCAGTAGGAAGTACTTTGCCCCATTTTTTTACAAATTTAGCACTTGACAGGTAGTTTTCTACTTTTTGATAATCACTGAATACGTTGGGGAGTGCGCCCATATCACATGCACCTTGAACATTATTCTGACCTCTTAAAGGATTAACACCACTTCCCTCTTTTCCAATATTTCCTGTCATCATTGCTAAATTTGCAACAGAAGAGACGTTATCTGTTCCACATGTATGCTGGGTGATACCCATTGAATAAAAAATAGGAGCGCTCTTAGCAGACCCATAAATTTTTGCTGCTTTCTCTAGGTCCTTTTTATCAACTCCTGATATTCTTTCAACCTTACTTGGACTAAAAGAGGTGAAGGATTTTATAAATTTATCAAAATCTTCAGTTCTATTTCCAATAAAATCTTCATCATGCAAATTATTTCTATAAATAATGTTCATAATACCTAAAAGAACTGCTATATCTGTCCCGGGTTTCTGTTTGAGGTGAACAGTTGCATGTTTGGATATAGGAATATTACGGGGATCGATTACTATTAGTTTTAACCCGTATTTATTAATACACCTTATAATTTCATAGCCTATTACAGGATGAGCTTCGGTTGTGTTCGAACCGATAATAATTGCAGCGTCGGCATATTTTATATCATCTATGGAATTGGTCATAGCCCCACTTCCAATGGTTGGTCTAAGTCCAGTGATGGTTGATGCATGACATAGTCTTGCGCAATGATCAATATTATTTGTCTCGATAACAGCTCTTGCGAATTTTGATAGCAAGTAATTTTCTTCATTTGTACATTTTGCGGAGCTAAGGATGCCTATTGACTCAGGCCCATATTTTTGTTTTATCTTATTTAATTTATTTGAGACAATATCTATTGCCTTCTCCCAGCTTATTTTATTGAATTTACCGTTTTTCCCTTTTAGGAGTGGAGAAGTCAATCTTTTTGGACTGCTTACAAAATCCAGGCCAAATCTACCCTTAACACATAAATTGCCCTGGTTAACATCCTTGGCAATATCTGCTGAAACATTTACAATTTTATTGTCCTTAACATGCAGGTATATCTGACAACCAACTCCACAATAAGGACATGTTGTTTTAATTTTAGATACCTCCCATGGTCTTGCCTGACCTGTATATGGTTTGGGCTGGAGGGCTCCTACAGGGCATGTGGAAATACAGTTTCCACAAAAAACACACCCGGAATTTTTTAGGGATTGATCAAATGCAGGAACTATCTCACAATCAAAACCTCTTCTGGCATAGCCGATTGCGTTTGCTCCTATAAAATCATCACACATTCTTATGCATCTACCGCATAGAATACATTTCTCATTATCTCTTTGTATAAAAGGATTATCTTCAAGGACTTTTTTTTCATGAATTTTACCCTTGTATCGGCTTTGCTTTATTCTATACATGTAAGCTAAATCCTGCAGTGCGCAATTGCCAGCAGATTCACAGGTCATACAATCAAGGGGATGATCAGAAATTAGGAGCTCTAAATTTATTTTAACGAGATTTTTTATGTGATTGGAATTTGTAGTTACTTTCATTCCTTCCATAACTTTTGTAAGACAGGAAGGAACAGCCTCAGGCATTCCCTCTATTTCTACCAGGCATAGCCTGCATGCCCCATGGGGTGCAAGTCTCTCATCATAACATAAATGGGGAATGAATAAGTTATTTTCAAGAGCTGCTTCCAAAATAGTTTTATCCGGGTCTGCATTATAGGTTTTACCGTTTATAGTAAATTGGACATTATTTTTTGTTAAAGTAGAATTGATGCTAGTTTTTGTAAGATTTTTATTTTTCATAGTTTGATGAAATTGCTCTACAATACCTATCGTTTATTAGTGCCTTATGATAGATTATTTTAAATGATTTTACAATATAATATTATGGGTGGTATTATCTAAACTATTGTGGTTAGATGCAGAAGTAGTTTTGGAATTTTAAATAGGTAAATAGAATGAAATTGTTATTTGTATTATAATTAGTAAATATTTTAATTGCTGAGAAGTTTAATGATTTGTTTGCTGTCTGTTTGTATAATTTTAAATTTTTTTATAATGTCTAATGATTAGAAAAAGAAGTAATTTTAGGAGAATAAATAACCTGGCCGGGAAAGCTATAATTTTTACTTTGGCTGCTTTTCTAGTATTTACCTTTTCATGCCAGTTGTTTGAAGAGCAGGCAGAGGAAGAAGCTCCGGTAGAAGAATTCGAAACTGTTGCAGGAGAAAGTAAAGAAGAGCTTGTAGAAGATACTGTAGCAATTTTAGAAATATCTGTCTGGGAAAGCTTAGGACCAAAAGAGAGGCTGGCTTTAATGGGAAGTATTGAAGATTTTTTAGCTGAGCACCCCCTTATTAATATGGTAGCCAGGCATTTTAGAAACCAGGAAGAATTAATGGATCAATTTGAAGCAGCTAGTTTGGCAGGGTCAGGTCCTGAGATTATACTGGTTGATTTTAATGGAGTATATAGACTGGCTCCTGAAAATGTTGTAAAGGAAATAACTGATGAAGTGGATTACTATGATATATTGGATGGGTTGGTTGAGATATCAGAATATAATGGCAGAAAATATATTATTCCATTTAGGGGTACTGATCCTCTAATGTTTTTTTATAATAAAAGTTTAATGGAGAATGTTCCAAATGACTTTGAGGAAGTAATAGAATATTGCAAAGAGAAGAACAATTTTGAAGAGCAAATTTATGGTTTTTTGCTAAATGTAAATGAACCTGATTGGGTGATACCCTTTATTGGCGGTTATTCTGACTGGATAGTAGACTACAATACAGACTCCATTACTCTGGACACAGAGGCTGCAAAAAAAACACTAGATTTTTTATATTATATTTATAATGAGGAAAAAGTTTTGCCATATGGTCTTGGATATGAGGATATAAATACTTTATTTAAAAAAGGGAATGCCCATATGATTATTAATGGATTATGGGCAATTGATGAGTATAAAGAAGATGGTATAGATTTTGGAATATCAAAGATACCAGAAGTCTGGGGTGGCTACAAGTATCCAACCCCATTGATGTCAGGGTTAGGTTTCATGATAAATACAAATTGTTATGGGAATAAATTAGAAGGTGCTAAAAATTTTATTGATTATATGCTGCTCGAAGATGTCCAGGTGGCATGGACTTTTAATACCCAGACTTTGCCGATTTTAAAAAGCATTGATGAAAATACATCAATAGAGAATGATGATTTTATTTTTAATGCCCTGCAGCAGGCAAAAATATGCAGGGGAGAGCCAAATGAAGAGATAATCAGGGTAATAAGAGATGCGTTAAGAATTAATTTGGAAAATGTTATTAATGGTAATATTACTTCAGAAGAAGCAGTATTAAAAATCCAGGAAGATGCAATAAAGCTGAGAGCAGGAAGTATTACGGTAGAAGAATTAAAAGAGGAAGAACTAGAAGATTAAAATAAATTTGTATAGAGTAGGGGAGAACTTGTGAATAGGTATGACATAGATAGTAGAGGAACAAAATCTTTTTTTATAAGAGGTTTTATTATAGTAACTGTTGCACTATTCTTTTTTGTGGTTGGTTCATTATTTTCAATCTGGTTGATTTCTGAAATAAATAATATCCCGGTAACGATGCTTTTGGCAAATACTGTAAAAGATCAGGAAGGGGATGTTCGGGAAGAGGTTTTAGAAGAAGGCAAGGATAAAAAACCTTCACAGGAGGAGGAGCAAATTAAGGAGAGCGAACCAGCAGATGAAACTAATCCTCCAGAATTTGAAGAAAAACTGGATAGTGAAATATTAACTCTTGAGGGATTTGATAATGCTATAAGCAGGGTAGCAAAAGAGGTTGGTCCATCAGTTGTGAATATTAAAGTGGTTGTAAAGCAAGAAGATGTTTTTGGTCAGGAATTGTTAGCTGAAGGACTGGGATCAGGCGTGATATATAAAGAGGATGGTTATATAGTTACAAATAATCATGTAGCAGGGAATGCAGAAAAACTTACAGTAACTTTATCAGATGGGGCTGAATATCCCGCAGAGCTTATAGGTGCTGATAAAAATACTGATGTTGCAGTAATAAAGATTGATGCTCAGAACTTGGCTCCTGCCCGCATTACTTCAATTGAGAATATGGAAGTGGGAGAGATTGCAATAGCGATAGGAAGTCCATTTGGATTAGAGCAAAGTGTGACTATGGGAGTAATAAGTGCATTGGGGAGAGATATAACGATTTCATCAGATACGCTGCCAATGGTAGACTTAATACAGACTGATGCTGCGATAAATCAAGGAAACAGTGGAGGACCTCTGGTTAATTCGGCAGGGCAGGTTATAGGGATTAATACTTTAATATTTTCTCCATCAGGTGCAAATTCGGGTATTGGTTTTGCTATACCCAGTGATACTGCATTTAATATCGCAAATCAGATCATACAGCATGGGAGAGCAAGAATACCTTTTATGGGAATTGAAATGGGTCCAAACGAAACTGAGGTAACAGGAGTTTATATACAAAGTGTTATGGAAGGATATCCTGCTGAGGGAGCAGGTGTAATCGAAGGAGACGTAGTTACTGAGATAGATGGGAAGGCAATTGAGTCACCTTATCAGCTGCTTGCACAAATGCTGCGCCATAATGTTGGCGATGTAATTGAGCTAAGTATTTATAGGGATAGTGAATATTTAACACTTTCTTTAGAATTGGTAGAAACGCCAGTTACAAAAAAAAGTGATTAGTTTGTTAAAAAGAGGAAATCATTGGAAAAAGGCAAAAAAGAAAGAGAAATAGATGACAAGATATTAGTTGGAAAATCAAAAAATGGAGACAAGGCTGCCTTTGAGTTACTGGTAAAAAAATATTCAAGATATGTCTACACAAATGCTTATTTTATGCTAAGAAATATCCATGAAGCTGAAGATGCCAGCCAGGAAGTTTTTGTAAAAGTATACCTTTCAATAAAGAGTTTTAAGGGGCTTTCAAGTTTTAAAACCTGGATAAGAAAATTAACTATTAATACATGTATTGACAAACTAAGGCTTAGGGCAAAAACTGTAGATAAAAAAATTAGCCTGGATGCATTAACTAATGACTATGAAATAGTTTTTACAAAATCAAGCTATAATCTGGAGAAAAGCTTTTTAACCCGAGAGACTGTTAAAGATGTATTGAATATCATTATGAATCTGGATGAGAATTATAGGATACCACTGATATTAAGGGATCTACAAGATTATAGCTATAGAGAGATTGCAATCCTTATTAAAAAGCCAATTGGGACAGTAAAAACTAATATTCACAGGGCAAGAAAAATTGTAAAGGAAAGACTTAAATATCGCAGTTAATGAACTTGCTTTTTAAATTGGTGTTGTAATTAAAAAAAAGTAGGGTGAAACAAAAAATTACTATTCATATCTAATATATTAAAAGAATGAATGAAGAAGAGAACAAGTAGAAGATAATATAGGGATGCAGTAAAAATGAATGATATAAAAAAATGTTTAAAAATTGCAAAGGATATAGTTATCGAACCTACTGACGATATAGAATCTAAAATTGTAAATAAAATATCAAATATTAATGAGTCAGATTCTAAATTGTTGGATAAGGAGTTCCTGGATTATGTTAAAAAAAGCAATTCAAGAATTTATTTACTTTGTGAGAAAATAAGAAATAATCCAGGTAAATTTACTGTTTTAGGATTAGTAGCATTAATTACTATAATTTTTACAGCAATTATTGTAAAAGAGATTTTTAATAAAGAGATAAGCCACAAAAAGAATGTATATTTATCTTCTTCTAAAAATAATTCCAAGAACTAACAGGCATGCTAAGATAATCCAGAACCAGGGATTTGTCAGCAAGTCTCTTATGGGATGGTATGAGATATTGCCAAATAATGTATCCAGAGCAATTTGCACCCAATCATATATTTTAATTGAAAGTTCCTTAATATTTTCTAAATTAAAAAGACTTTTAACTTGTTCCATTGTTAAGTACCAGGTACCCAGTTACAGATATTGAAAAATAAAAAAATTTTAGTATTAACTTTATTATAGATACTATTATAATTTTTTTTAAATTAAAAGTGTTATTAATATTTCTAAGTAGATAAAGGGGCAAAAAGTGAGTTACTTCAAATTAAAAGAAAGAAATACCAATATCAGAACTGAAATTGTAGCAGGTATCACAACTTTCATGACCATGGCTTATATTATTTTTGTTAATCCAGCAATTCTTTCTGCTGGAGGTGCAACAGGCATTCCATTTGAGGCAGCTGTAATAGCTACATGTATAGGTGCAGGCTTGATGAGTGTATTAATGGGAGTTCTTACCAACACACCATTTGCACTTGCATCAGGTATGGGAATTAATGCAGTAGTAGTATTTACAATTATTTTTGGTCTGGGATTGAACTGGCAGCAGGCAATGGGAATAATAGTAATAGAGGGAATAATTGTGGCTGTTTTAGTATTAACTGGACTTCGTAGGATGATTATGAATGCTATACCAATGGGTCTTAAATATGCTATTGGTGTAGGTATTGGTCTTTTCATAGCTTTTATTGGTGTTCAGGAAGCAGGTTTTGTGGATATAGATCCTGTTACTGCAGTCAAACTTGGTGATTTTACCCAGCATTACGCTATGCTTGCAGCTTTTGGACTTGTTTTGACAACAGTCTTAGTAGCCTTTCGTATCAGGGGTGGAATTCTTATCGGGATACTGGGAACCACTATTGCGGGTATGTTATTTAGAATTGTTCCTATTCCTATAAAGTTTGTAAGTATTCCAACAAAGGAAAGTTTTTCCACATTTTTCAAGGCAGATGTTGTCGGGGCTGTATGGAGCGGGGGGATGTTAAATATAGCAGCTATTATCATGATATTTGCATTATTTATGACTGATTTTTTTGATACTATGGGAACAGTTATTGGAGTAGGCGAAGAAGCAGGATTACTTGATAAGAAGGGAAATCTTCCCGGGCTTAAAAGAGTACTCCTTATTGATTCTGCAGCAGCAATTATTGGGGGTCTTTTTGGAGCCAGCTCTATAACTACCTATATTGAAAGTGCTTCTGGTGTTTCAGATGGTGGAAGAACAGGTATTATGCCTACAACTACCGGCTTTTTATTTTTACTCTCTATTTTTTTTGCTCCGCTTATTGCAGTAGTGGGCGGAGGTGTAGAGATTGCAGAAGGAGTGTATAAATATCCAGTGACAGCACCTGCTTTAATTATTGTTGGGTTTTTAATGATGAGTATAATAACAAAGATTGATTTTAAAGATTTTGAAGTTGGCATACCAACTTTTTTAACTATAATTATTATGCCTTTTACATATAATATCTCATATGGAATTGGATTTGGTTTTATAAGTTACACCTTAATAAAATTACTAAGAGGTAAATTCAGACAGCTTCATCCCTTAATGATTGTAGTGAGTGCATTATTTGTAGTAGCATTTATAGCTGAAGCTTTAGCTAAGAAATTTATTGGTAGTTAGAGTTTAGTGGTTTGAGCATTACAGATAGTTAGAAAAATTTTTACTGGATAGGCTGGTGGTTAGCTAAGTTGTTTACTTTTTCTTATCAAAATTCTGTATTACTTCCTGGGATATTTTTTCAACCAAATCTTCATAAAGCACAGTTTTGGCATCTGGCTTGAGTTTTGGATCCACTAATCCGCATGTTGAATTTGAACATGATATACATATAGTTTTATCAGTTGCACACATATTGCTGCTGCCAAAAACCTGCAGTCTTTCTTTTACAACTTTTCTTGCTTCATCTATACCCTTATTTACTAAATCTGGAAAGCTTGTTATGTTCGGATTTTCTTTAAGGTATTCTTTGACTTTTTCTACTGCTGCTGCAGACATTGCAGTATAAAAATTAATTTTACATACCCCAAGACTAATTGCTTTCTTGAAATCTTTATCTGATATTCCTGACCCTCCATGCAGTACAAGTGGAATATCTACTGCATCTCTTATCTGGGAAAGTCTTTCAAAGTCAAGATCGGGCTCACCTTTATAAAAACCATGGACATTACCTATAGCTATGGCCATTGCATCAATATCTGTTTTTGCGGCAAACTCTTCTGCTTCTTCAACTTTAGTAAAAAATTCTTTTTTAGCAGCATGGGATGTTGGAGGTGCTTCACCAATTGCTTCACCGCCAATATATCCAATCTCACCTTCTACACTTACACCTACACTGTGAGCGATTTTTACTACTTCACTGGTAATTTTTGTATTTTCCTTTAGCGGATATTTGCTTCCATCAAACATAACTGAGGTAAAGCCTGATCTGATTGCTCTAATAATAGTCTTTGCACTTTCACCATGATCTAAGTTAATGCATATTGGGATATTTACTTTCCTTGCTGCACTAATTATGGCAGGAGCTATTTCTTCTAAATTTAAAAATCTAAAATGAGCTTCGGACAGCTGAAGTATTATTGGTGATTTCTCCTTAATTGCTGCATCAATTATACAATCAATAAAATTTAAATTGGATACATTGAATGCTCCAACTGCGTATTTGTTTTCTTTGGCATGTGCAAGAAGATCTTTTAAATTAATAAGAGCCATATTTTATTCCTTGTCTGCTGCTGTTTATTGCTAAATTCCTTTATAGAAAATTTAAAATATAAAAGACTTATAGCTATTTTAAATCCATAAAAGTATAATATTTTTTATAAATAAAGACAATGAAATAAATGTTTGAATGAAACAGAATGTTAAAATAATAATATATTATAATGTAAATTGGATAATGAACAATTAGAAAATTATTTAATGCTAAATCAATAAGAAAAGGAGACGAAGATGGTAAAACTATCAAAAAAAGAATTA
>JACKQG010006771.1_pt1 | contig 11894 bp, 10 predicted proteins | sample 8237621 | NCBI WGS metagenome assembly JACKQG01 (sample SAMN15677084, study PRJNA649215) | marine metagenome | biome: marine; feature: Black Sea; material: saline water; isolation source: suspended particulate matter (SPM) from the Black Sea western gyre | collected 2013-06-09/2013-06-10 | depth...
TTGCTTTGCCAATGCTTCCATGGCAGCGGTCCATCGTCGCCAGATAATCCTGATCGACTACAAATTCTTCTTGAAACCGGTGAGTGTAATGTATGGTGTCATCCACGGCAATGCCCACGGTAATCGCCGCAATGGTAATAGTCATCATATCCAATGGAATTCCTGCCCAACCCATGACTCCTAGCACGGTGATTGCCGCAAGGATATTGGGAATAATCGCTATCAGAGCTAAGCGAATATTTCCGAATAAAATCATGAACATAATCATGATGGCAAAAAATACCACCCCTATCGTGAGAATTTGTGACTTGTAAAGACTCTGCAACATATTGTTATAGAGCACAACCATTCCCGTGAATTGGATGGTATCAGGGGCAAACTTTAATTCATCTACCAAGTGGCGACGAATTTTTTCGATGAGTTCAGAGCGGCGTAGATTCGGATCTGATTCGATCAACCTCATATTAATGTGAATCTGGTTTGCATCTTTTGACAAGTATGGGTTTACCAGAGAGTCTTTTACATTTTCCGGCATTAATTTGCGAATAAGAACCAGATCATAATCATCCGGTTTTCTACCTTTATCGAGCTGAGTGAAAACCTTGATCAAGGTGGAAATGGATTGCACCTTACCCACTTCTGGCAGGCTGTCCAGATAATCGTGAATTTTTTCCACGCGATCCAGCATATTGGAATTGAACCAATAATTTACTTCAGCTTTATCGCCTTCATCCGCAAAAGGATCATCAAAATCTGTATCCACCTTGTTTTGTTCAGATTCTTTCAGAAAATCAAAATATTTTTGATCCGGATTCATCACAATATTCAAAGGTGTGGTTCCACCCAGTTGTCTATCGATGACCTCCATCCCTTTATAAATTTCTGTGTCACTTTTAAAGTGATCTATAAACCGGTTTTCAACTTCCAATTTAGAAATACCAATCGCGCTGACAACGGCCAGCAATAACGATCCCAAAAGAATAATTTTATGATGACGATTGGTAAATGCTGCAACGGCCAAAGTGAATCCTTGTGTACTGTCTTTCCCTGACCCCGGTGTCTCTGGCTTTAAAAGCACCAATGCCGCCGGGAAAAATATAAAATTCAAAAGGAACGCCATGGAAATCCCAAAGGTCATAATCCAACCAAAGTCAATCACCGGTCGAATACCGCTGATTAATAGAGAGCAGAAAGCCACAACAGTAGTGATAGATGTGTAAAAACAGGGCTGTGCCATGTGGACTACCGTCTCTTTTACCAGTTGTTTTTGGTCTTGACCTGGGTTGCTAGCATTTAGGTCCTGATATCTCACTATTAAATGGATGATCAAAGACATCGTAATGATGAGCAGAATAGAAATGAAATTGGAGGAAATAACCGTCACCCTCCAATCCATTAAACCTAGAAATCCAATCATGACTACGACGGTGATGAGACAGGAACCTACCGGAAGCGCTACCCAGCGCCATTTTTTGAAAAACAGGCTGAGCATGAGAATGATAAAAGCTATAACCCCCAGTCCAAAAGTTTTCAGATCGTTTTCAATGAAGCTGATCATATCTGTGGTGATCATCGGCACACCACCTAAAAACATTTCAGCATTTTCACGATGCTGATCCATAATATCGCGTACGGCCTGAATAACCCTGTCCTCCTTATCTAGAACGCTCGCATGGTAATCTCGGAATTCTTTTTGTGCCTGGACAAACATAGCCTCGTCGTCCGAAGTAAAACCCGGCTTGTTTATCTTTTCCCTAAGGTCATTTCTCTTGTAAAGGAGGTCGAAATATTTTTGATCGCGTTTGAAATTAACGCGGATGATCGTGGTTTTCCCATCTGCACTCAATAAAAGGTTTTTATAAATGGGGCTTTCAAGAAATTCCCTTCGCGCCATTTCCCGATCAACACCGGGTGTCTCTAAAGTACGAATGTCGGTGGCTAATTTGCCAATTTCTACCCGGGGACTGTTCAATAAAGGAACATTCAATATGTTGTCTATAGACTCAATTCGATCCAGTTTCGACAACTCACCGCTGAGTGCCTTTAAATCTGCAAGCACCTCATCAGACATTAGATCTTTAAAAGGCGCATAGGTGATGACCAGAAAATCATCGGACCCATAAATTTTGCTTATTTTCCGGTAATACTCCAGGGCGTTGTCATTTTCAAGAACCAGAGATTCTGCTGAAGCATCGAGTTTGAATTTGGGGATATGATAGGAAAACCCAGCCACCACTAAAGTCACAAAAGCCAGTGCCCAGAGAGGCTTTTCTATAACCCATTTAAAGTAACTATTTATGAATATTTTCTTCAAGGACGTTCCTAATTTTCAGGCGAATTCTGATCAACGGCTACGGGCTAAAATATAGTCCAGCGTTAGGCTGGTAGGCCGGGGTATTCTATACTTAACTTTAGATTGTGCCAATAGGTAAAATAAACGATTCTTGCTCTTTTGAGACTTTAAAGGGCATACTATTCAAAAACCTTTTTACCGATTAAATTAATACACCAATACTTTGAAATCATCTATCAAGCCCACCCTTGTTTATTTCGGAATTTTAGCTTTGGTCCTTGCTATGGGAATGTCAGTCTGGCTTTTACCGAAGCCAACAAAAAAGGAAGAAGAGCAACCCATCACCCCGCCCATTGATGCAAAAGATGAGGCGGGAAGATACATTCAGCAAGCGTCTGAAAATTTCTTCTACCATGAATTTGAGACGGCGATTAACAATTACAAAAAAGCCATCGCGATTTATGAAAAAGATGAGGAGTTTAGAAAAGCGGCAAAGATTTTCGAATCCATCGGAGACCTTTATAAATTCCGCAGAAACCTGAAAGAGGCGGAAAAACATTACAAACTCGCCATGGAAAACCATAGAAAGAACCAAGACTCGTTTGGGGAAGCCAGGGCTATGAACCTTGCGGGCGATTTATATATGGAGAGAGAAATTTTTTCTCCCGCCGGCACCTGGTATAAGAAAGGGTTGGATTTGGTAGAAAATGATCCACCGCATATTATCAAAGCTTTAATATTGGAAAATATGTGACATTATTTCTGGAAAACAGAAAACATTCCCGAAGCCATAGCTCATTTCACTCAGGCCCGAGACACCTTCTCTTCAATTAATAATCAGATGGGCTACGAACATATGAGTGCAATCCTCGATAAACTTCGAGGGGGTCAATCACATAGTCACCAAATACCGGATGAAGGCCTGACTTACCACAACTCCCCTCCCCCCCAAAGAAAGAACTAGCCCAGCAATTTATTAGGTTTTGTCCTGTTTATTTCCTATAATGTACGCACCATAAAAAGAAGATTAGAACACAGGGCGCAGAGGTGCCGGTAGGCGCATAGGCTCGTAGGATGAGAGTTTAGCCTGATCGGAGTTTTTTAAAACATCCACGTAGGTCAGAACATTGAACATCATCTTAAATAGCTATTGTAATTTAAAATGCAATTACTGCTTCGCCGATGAATATATGGAAGAAAACGTAACAACTCCCGATAAATCGATGGATTACGATTTCTTCCAGAACGAACTCTTACCTAGAATCAAAACCGCTTCTCTCATTAATTTTATGGGAGGCGAACCCACCCTGCACCCGCGTTTCAACGACATGCTTTCCAACACATTGGATAATATGCAACCCTTCACGTTTCTGGGACTGTTCACCAATGGATTGATGTCGGACAAAGTGCTCGACTTGCTTTTAAATTTAGTGGGTCGTGGTGGCAGCATTGAACGGCAGATACAATTTTCCGTCCTGCTCAATTGGCAGACCATGGAAAACACATCCGAGAAAAATCACGCACGTTGCCGCGAAGTAGCCGAAGCAATATTAGAAAAAAATGGCTACGGTCTGATGTTCAGCCTCAACCTTTACTCCATTGAGCAGGACCTCGCAACCCAATGCTGGGAAATAGACGAAATTTATCAAAACCTGGGATTACCGCCAGGGCAAACCTATAAAATCCGCGTCAGTCCGGCTTTCCCAATAGTAGGCGAAGAAAACCATATTACCTTGCCCATTAAAGACTACCCTAAAATGGGCCGCATGATGATAGATCTACTTAAAGATTTCCCGCAAATGTGTTTTCGTTTTGACTGTTCATTCCCACCTTGTCTGATGGATGATATTAAAGAAGAGGAATATCCCCTGGTAGAACGATTTATTTATCATGGAAGCCAATCCGTCCCGGACATCACAGAATGGAAAAATAAAGATGTCTACTTCGGCTGTGCCGATGACAGTCCAATGGACATCGACCCAAAGGGGGATTGCTTCAACTGCTTCCCCTTCCACAATAAGAAATTGGGAAATATTCAGGACTTCAGTCAGATAAATGAGCTGGCTATCAAAAAAATGCATACTGAATTTTTAGGACACGCGTTTAAAGCTCAACCCAATGAACCTTGTAAAAGTTGCCCTCACTACATGGTCACCTGTTCCAGCGGGTGCTTCGCTTATAATTTCAGTTAACAGCAATGCCCCCAACTGGAATAAATCCTGTATAAAGCTACTCTTATTAATAGCAACTAAACTTTCAGGAGAGTCTTCATGAAGCGAATAGTTCTGTATTGGCTGATCCTTTTTATAATAATTCCCACTCCTCTCACTTGGGGATGGACTTTGATTGCACATCCGGAAAGAAAGGTGGAGGGAGGGCTGGAGTTTTTACCTCTCTGCCCGCAGGCTCGCAAAACAGTTCAAGCCCCGGATGAGTTTTTAAAACTGAGAAACCCGTTACCGCCATCCCCGGAAAATATTTTTGCGGGACAAACCCTGTTCCACTTCGATGCAAAACCAGGACCCTGCCGCGTTTGCCATGGCATCAGCGGAAATGGACTCGGAATTTTGTTTCGCGAACTTACTCCCAGCCCACGAAATTTCACCTGCAGTCAAACGGTCGACCCTCTACCCGACGGACAATTATTCTGGGTAATAAAAAACGGCTCACCGGGGACCGCTATGCCCGCTTTTAAAAATCTAGATGAAGATCAAATTTGGCAACTGATCCATTACATCCGACATTTTCCAAAAGAAGATCATTAAAACTAATTTTAAATCTGAAAAGAATTAGCGAAGAGGAATTGAAATGGAAAAAATACACAACTACATGGCAGAATCTTTATTAAGCATCAGCCCTACGGCATCCGTTTTGGAAGCCTCTCATATTATGAATGATAACGAAATCCACTCCCTGCTGGTTGAAGAAGCCGGGGAATATATTGGTATCATTACCAATCACGACATTAGCAAAAAACTGGTGGGAGAAAATCTAGATCCGAGCAAAGTACAGGTCGCTAATGTTATGAGTTTTCCCCTCATCAAATTGGAATCCAAGGAAAGCATGGAAGAAGCCGCAAAGGTCATGCGTGATCACGCTATTAACCACCTGGCCGTCACAGAAAACGGGCAAATGCTCGGGACTCTATCCATTAACGATTACCACAAATACCTGGTTTTGAAACACCCTAAATAGGTTTAATATAGGGCAGATGGGGAAATTAACTCAGGAAACCGCCCAGCCAGTTCATTATATTTTTCTTTATTCCCGGTTCTCAAATAAATTCTTGAAATAGCTCGGACCACTATGGGGGCAGTTTTTATTTGAAGAACTTCATCAAATAAAGATTCAATAAATGTTACCCAATTGTATCTGTAGAAAAACAAAAACTGGTTAAAAATCTCCTCCTCTAATTTCGCAGACTCTTCCGCTTCTGACACAGAAAGGAGTGAACTTAGAAGGGCCTTAGGGCTTTCCGCAGGATATTGATTCTCCAAAAAAAGATGCACCCCTAAATCATTTTTCAAACCATTGAATTTATATACAAAGTTTGCTGCCCTTTGTTTATCCTGAGAAACCATCGCCAGAGTATAAAAATAAAGATTCTCTTTATATTCCATATGGTCCTTGAAATTAACCTCTTGAGTTTGCGGGTCGTAAGATTCAAACGTTACCCTTAAAAACCCACCCTTTCTATCTAATGTGGAAGTCGTGACAGATCTTTTATTCCCTGAATTGGAAGCAAATTCGGTTTTCTCGAATTGATAGTTGCCTTTTGATTTCCAAGCCTTAAGGGAGTATTTTTTATTGTTTGATGTGATTTTTTTCGAAAACATTAAGGGTCTGCTCTTATCGGCTATTTGGTCATAAGATTGATCTAAGGATAGTGCGATCTGATTCTTTGTCAAAAGTTCGTTTAGAGTGAAGACCCTATGGAAAAGAGGAAGACGGTCAAATTCGCGGAGGGGTGCCAGATTTTTATAAAGAGCTTGGGCAATCAGTTCTGCTCCTCGATGATTTAGGTGGTTATCTTGATCAGAAAATATTAAATCCCTTTCGTTTTTACCTCTAAATGTTTCATTATAAAAATCCACACAATCAATTCCCCTTTCATTGCAATATTGCTTCATTTTGGCATGTACGAATTGAAGAGGATAATTTTCTTCTAGTTTATACATCAATGGAATGACACCGATTAAAAATTTTACATTTCTGGTTTTGCAAGCTTTAAAAATCCAATCCAGATATACCTTTTCCATTTCCCAACCCAAAGAATCATAGGTGCTTTTAATACAATTAATAAAGTTTGGATTTCCTGTAAACTTCTCCTCTAAGTTGATCAACCGGTGTTTGATAAACAGGTAAAGCAGAGAATTTTTTAAGATTCGATCTAACCTTGAGTCACTAAAAAATATTTCCACCTTTGTTCTTTTACATTTAATGAAATCCGGTCTGGGAATATCGTTATGGTAGTAGGCCAAAAGGACCATGTCCGGTTGGAAATTGAACCCATTAAGATAAAGATCCTCTGCTTGCGAGTCCGTATTCCATCCCGGATGCGCCATATTAATAACTTCGAACTTGGGTTGTTCAAGCCCCATATTTAAATAGGTTTCCAGTTTTTTAGGGTAGGTATTTTCCATTTTTTCGATTCCAGACCCCACAGTCATGGAATCGCCTAGAATCAGAATCCTGAATTTTTCTCTGTCCTTTTTATAAGTGTGTTCGCGGTCACGATACCCATGCGTGTTGTAGGAAACAAACTGGTCAAACCATTTTTTATCAATTCGTTTGCCAAAGTTGGTTTTTCCAATTCGGAGAACGGTCTCTCCTGCAATTACGGCTAACGTCAAAGAAACAAATACCAGAGTTATTGCAACCCAAATATTTGTAAATAGTTTTGGCAATTTTTTTTGAATTGGATTTGTCATGTGAAAATTAAAATCCTAATTAAGTTTTGCGGGCAGAGTATGGTATTTATCGAGATTCTAAGCGTGATCGTCCCGAATCAGATTTGCTCTCCATCTGGACAAATTAAAGAGGAGACTTTGCGAAAACGAACCACTTCTCCGTATTGTTCTTTTTCAAATCCAGGCAAATTTTTGGTGTATATCGTTTCTGCGTAAATTCTGTCGATTTTTTTTAAATTTTCCAAAGACAAACTTTCAATAATTGCGGTCTCCAAACCTTCCACATCAATTTTCAAAATATCTATGTGGCCCTCTTTTTCCAGGATATCTGTAATTACCTCATCCGCCTTGCGGACTTGTACTTGAATCGACTGGGGCAGGTCACTCCCAAGCCCACCATACCTACCTGTTGTCTCGAAACCAAAATCGGCAGATCCATTCTCCAAACCTACCGCGACCTCTCTCAACTTGTATCTTTTTTCAAACCCTTTCAGGTTTGTTTTCAATCGTCCAATATTTTCTGGGAGCGGTTCAAACAAATAGACTTTTATATTCTTATTGCGAGTTAAAAAATATCCTGCGCTGACACCTATATTTGACCCAAAATCTACTACGCAAGAGATATTCTTTTCTGCCTGGTAATCCAACTTTCCAAAACACTCCACTAAAGTTATCGTATCGTGAAAGGAATATAAACAAACCTCATGTTTCCCCAATGGAGTCTTCACGCTGAGTTTTTTGGGATAGCCACCTTTTCCAAATACATAGCGTCGAAGAACCTCTACAGGATGTTCAAAGTATTTAAAAATATTTATAAAAGCGATGTAAAACGGCTTTTGAAAAAATATTCTTAATATTTTTCGTAAAGGTCTTTTATTCATTTAAAAATATCGAATAGGAAAGCGAGAAAGTGAAGATAAGAGAGTCTTTATAATCCAGAGGCTGAAGGAGTTAGCAATGAACAAAACTGCCATATTCTACAGTTTTTTTGGTTTATTGGTTTGAAATTCTCACCCACCCAAATAGGAACAAGGCTTTCCCTTTTCAGGAAAGATATAAGGCTCCTTTGTTCAGACTGTTATCAAATAAAGCCCAAGAACTAGAACCCTATTGCCTTCACGGCAACTCTAACCCTTAAGCATTAAAAACACTGCAAAATGGTTTCTCTTGCCAAGCATCCGGCAATCAGAATAGGAACTATCCCCTCACCCATTATCTGGAGAGATTTTATGAATCAGTTCCACAAAAATTGTATTACATCACAAAAGTTTCTATCAGGATTGCTACTTACTCTTTCCATCGTTTTCTTTTCTGGCGCATACGGTCATGCTGGTGAAGTCTGGGTCGCAAATATGAAAGGTGCCAATGTGCAGATCATTGACACCAGCACCAACAAAGTAATAAAAACTATTCCTACGGGAGCCGGAGCCCATAACGTGACATTCAGCCCCGATGGTAAGCTCGGTTTCATTGCCAATCTCGGCACCAAAAGTATCACCATCATTGACGCAAAGACAAAAGAAGTTTTAGCAGATATTGTGACTGACACTAAAGCACATGATGTGGCCGTCTCTCCCGATGGCAAATTAGCGGTCTCCAGCAATGTGGGTGCGGGCAATATTACCTTCATTGATGTCACTTCTAAAAAAGCTCTCGACACTTTGGCAACGGATAAAAAAGCTATCACCGCTGTGTTCTCTCAAGATGGCAACATCTTATACGTTGTCAACGCTGGAGCAGGCAATATCTCTGTGATCGATGTGAAATCACGTAAAATCATCGACACTTGGAAGGGAGCCAAAGGAGCCATGGCCATTAGGCCCACAAAAAACTGGAAACATTTTTGGGTAACTGCTCCGGAAGACAACAAATTACTTTTGATGAACCCTGATAATGGAGCTGTTATGGCAGCTATTGATGTACCTGGAGAACCGCATGGTTTGGTACACAGTCCCGATGGCAAAACTGTTTATGTAGGTCAAAGGAAGTTAAACCAGATAGCGATGATCGATACAGCAAGCCGCAAAATCACAAAAACTTCTGCCATGGGACAACGCCCAGATATGATGGCGATCAGTTCGGATGGGAAAACAATTTATGTAGCAATTCGCGATGAAAATAAACTGGCCGTGGTTTCCTCTGCCGACTTGAGCCTGATTACCAAAGTCGATACCGATGGAGAAACCCATGGAGTCGCTTATCGAGATCACTAGCAAAACGAATCCGCTCTCTCCCCTAATATGGGAGAGAGTTTATTCTTTTCTTCGTTGTTTTTTCGTTTGGTGGGTATGTTATTCTTTATTTTATTTAAATAGATACCCTGCTTATGTTTTTCAAAAATAAATTCTGGCTATCTCTTGTAATTCTTTTTTTAGGGATAGACAACGTCGAAGCTCAGCAACATCACTTCACCAATCCTCAGGTGCGCGTTCAGGTAACCCAGGAAACCCTGAATGTTTCTACCACCGGTTATCCTGATCATAAATGGGAAAAGGTCAATCCCAACCGACCTGAAAAACAGAATTTTAATTTCCAAATACCCAGGTATCCAAAAATTGCACCTAATATGACTCCGGTTCCTTCGCGTGGACCCATCGCCGTTGCGGTCAATGGTGTGGTTTTTTTCGGTCCCGAAGACCGGGAAGGAAAAATTGCTCTGGGAAACCATGGTCTCGATTCATGCCGGGGACATCCCGCACCGTCCGGGGTTTATCATTACCATTGCACACCCGGATGTGTATATCAGGATGCGCCCAACCAACATTCCCCTGTTATTGGTTACGCCTTCGATGGATTCAAAATATACGGGCTCCAAGGTCAGAGTGGAATTACACCTAAAGATTTAGATCAATGCAACGGCCATACTGACGAAAAACGAGGATATCATTATCACACCACGGAAGGGTTTCCATTTGTACTGGGTTGCTATCGAGGCACACCGGCATTAGCCAACTACGACCGCCAGCAGCAAAGGCCTGAATCAAAGAATGAAGCAAGAAGTAGAAGGGGTGGCGATCCCATTCGCCAATATTGTGATGCTGATCGCAAAAAATACTGTCCCAATATGCCTCCCAGCCGTGAAATGATGCAATGTATGATGCGCAACCAGAACCATTTCAGCCCTCAATGCCAACAAGCCTTAAAAAACCATCGACCTCCAGGGCGAAGGTAATACTTTTTTTTTACCAACCTATCACGTTATAATTCCTCAGCCTGACTAAACCTTGCCTTTTAATTTTAATGTTTGAGTCGTTTTTCAGTAGACCCACAGGCCCCACACATCGATTCTCCATCTTCACCTTATAAAAAATAAACACTTATTTAGAGATTTAAAATATGAAACTAAAAAGTATACTCACAATGTTTTATACAGCTTTCATTCTTTTTTCATTCCCTCAATCGGGGTATTCAGATGTTATAAATTTAAAAAATGGCGACAAACTTAGCGGAACAGTATTAAGTCTTTCGAAAGGGATACTAAACTTTTCCACCCCTTATTCCAAAAAAATAGAAATAAATAAAACTCAAATTAAATCATTGGAAACCATTCATTCGGTAAGAGTGCAATTAAACAATGGCTGGGAAATTAAAGGCAAACTAAGACCGACCGAAGAAGGTAAATATTCAATCCGCACAAGCAACACGAACCAGAGAGCGGTTATCGACTTTAATGAAATAATCTCTATCAATGCACCTCAAGAAAAACCTAAAGCCTGGAAAGGGAAAATCCAAGCGGGGGGTACACACCAATCAGGGAATACAGACCGAGTTTCCTTTAATTTAGGAGCTCAGGGAAAACTAAAATTTGACCAAGAGAGAATTGAACTAAAATTTCTCACAATCTACACAGAGGAGAATGACAAGATAACTTCCAGAAACACCTTTGGTCGAATGCAATACGACCATTTTTTTACGGAAAAATGGTATGGGCTTTTATCTATGGAAGCGCTGAATGACAAGTTTAAAAACCTTAATTTAAGGCTGGCAGTAGGGCCCGGCATAGGTCACCAATTCTGGGATGACGATGTAAAAGAATTGAAACTGGAAGTGGGTATTACCTATTTTTCCGAAGATCTGAAAAATGGCGAAGACAGGCAATTCATGACAGGGCGACTCGCCAAAAAGTTTGATTATAAATTTTCAGAATTCGTCAGCTTTAGCAATGATATGATTGCCTTTCCTAGTTTCGAAAAAATTGGAGATTTGAAACTTCGCAACGAAGCAACTTTGAATACACGACTCATAGAAGACTGGTCTTTGAATTTGTCTCACATTCTTGACTACAACAACGATGCACCCGTAGGCACAAAAGCTTCCGATTCCCTGATCACATTTGGATTGCAGTACGAATTTTAATCATTTCATTTCTACAATTTTATGATCTATAGAACAAAATGAAAATTTGGGTGGATGCAGACGCTTGTCCGAAACCGGTCAAAGAAATTCTATACCGGGTGGCGGAGAGAAAAGAAATATCTGTAACGTTGGTTGCCAATTCACGGTTACACCTTCCACAATCGTCATTTATTCATTTGATTCAGGTGGCCTCTGGCGCAGACATTGCCGATGATGAGATAGCAAATATATGTGAAGCAGGAGATCTCATTATTACCGCAGACATCCCGCTTGCGGCACGCGTGGTTGAAAAAGGTGCCCAGGCCCTCGACCCACGGGGAACCCTGTACGATAAA
>JACKQG010006772.1_pt1 | contig 11894 bp, 13 predicted proteins | sample 8237621 | NCBI WGS metagenome assembly JACKQG01 (sample SAMN15677084, study PRJNA649215) | marine metagenome | biome: marine; feature: Black Sea; material: saline water; isolation source: suspended particulate matter (SPM) from the Black Sea western gyre | collected 2013-06-09/2013-06-10 | depth...
GTGTTTGGGATGTTCGACGTGCGTGGATATTTGTCCGAGAGGTGCTATGGAGATGCATATTCGTGAAACATGAAACGTGATGCGTAAAAACAAAAGCGATAAAAAGCCGAGAAAATTTTTCCGTATAATAACAATTTGACAGGTGAGATGACTATGAGTTACTTCATGATTGCAATTGGAGCGAAGCCGAACTTCGACCATATCCCGAAGGCTGAAGCATTGCCAGTCGAAGAAGCGCAGGATTACGTCAAGAACCTGTTCACTGATATGGTGTCACAAGATGAATCCGATGTGTGGTTCATTCATGATGGAGATACAGGAACCAGTCATGACTTCGTAGTGGAAGCAGAGGAACATATCCGAAGGACTGGACAGTTGGCTTCAACAAGGCTCGAAAGTATAATAAATGCCTGTGAGGCGGCAGGTGATTCTTTTCGCATCTGGTGGGCTGGCGAACCACGAGCCCACCTGGATGTCAAAAGCTGCATAACAATTGATAATACTAAGCAGTTGATTCTGGAACAAGTGAACCACGGTGGTGAAATTGCGGTTACCTACTGCCCCAAGTAGAGATTGCCCAACAATAGAAACCGAGTTTTGGCAAAAATTTGGTTTCTGATACATTTCAAGGAGGGAAAAATGAAAATTAAAGCTGCTATTGTAGGCTCAGGATTTGCTGCGGATATTCATGCTGATGGATATGAGAAGTGTTCGCTTCGCTCACCGACGGCTTCGCCTTACGGCATTGATGCAGAAATTGTTGCGGTTACCTCGCCTACAGAAACGCATGTAAAATCTTTTGCCGATAGATTTGGGATTACAGATTATTACACGGATTACAACGAGATGTTAAAGCGGGACGATATCGATATCGTAAGCGTCTGTGTTCCAAATTATTTGCATCACGACGTTAGCGTTGCGGTCGCTTCAGCGGGGAAAAATATCGTATGTGAGAAGCCGCTTGCGGTGACATTGGAAGAAGCCGATAACATGATTCGTGTCGCAGAACAGCACGGCGTAAAATTATTCTACGCGGAAAATTGGCTGTTTGCACCGGCGATGGTCAGGGTTGCTGAAATTGTGAAGAGCGGTGCTATCGGAGATGTGCTTTACTTTAAAGCGAAAGAGGCGCATGGCGGTTCACATTCTCAGTATGCGCTGAAGAAGAAATACTGTGGTGGCGGTTGTCTCATTCACATGGCCATCCATCCCATTGGATATGGATTGGCATTGAAAGAAGGCGTCAAACCGGCGCGAGTGTATGCGGAGACCTCGGGAGGAGGAGAAAACAACATTCTTCATCCGCATTGTGAAGGTGAGGATTTCTCCGTGTTGATAATCGACTTTGAGGACGGAACACGCGGGCTTATTGACGCAAACTACATTACCAAAGGTGGGCTTGACGATATAGTGGAAATTTACGGCTCAAAAGGAACGATAAAGGCTGATTTCAGCAAGGGGTCACCAATCAAAGTATTCAGCCTTGAGGGATACGATTATGCGGTTGAAAAAGCCGAGATGACAACTGGCTGGACATTTCCCACTCCCGACGAAAAGTGGAGTTTAGGATACCCCAACGAAATCGCGCATTTCGTAGAATGTCTCATCGAAAATAAAGAACCCATATTTGGCTCCGATGGCAAAGGCGGAAGAGATGCTTTGCAGATAGTGATGGCGGGGTATGAATCTGCCCAAATGGGTAAGGCGGTAATGCTTTGACAATGTTGGAGTGCAACAATCAGCCCCGATTCTCGGGATAAACTGCACGTATTGTTGCAGCGCTTTACTTCGTGAACTGTTGAGCGAAGCGAACATACTTCCTTGATTTTGAAGTCCGGTTCAATAAAGCAAGGTGATTCAAAATGAATACTAATGTAAAAGTCAGAGAAACCATCATTAAGGTTGTTGAGAAACTCAAAAGGGAATATCGGCCAAGCAAAATCATCCTTTTTGGTTCCTATGCTTATGGTCAGCCGGATGGAGATAGTGATATTGACCTTTTGATCATTAAGGAGACTAAGGATAGACCTATTGATAGACGAGTAGCCGTGAGCAGAATTGCCTCCGACCCCAAAAGGTTCATTCCACTTGAAGTTATCGTTCTCACACCCGGAGAGGTTCGTGAACGGCTGGAAATCAAAGACCAATTTCTCAAAGAAATTCTGGACAAAGGAGAGGTTTTGTATGAGACGTCAGGAGTCACATTATCCTCAGGATTGGTTCAGGATAGGAGACAAAGAATTGAAACGTGCTCATAATCTCTTTCGTTTAGCCGATTTGGAGGGAGCAGGATTCAACATTCAGCAGGCGATTGAGAAATACTTGAAGGGATATCTCCTTGCTCAAGGATGGAAACTTAGGCGGATTCATAATCTGGAAACCCTTTTGAATGAGGCTATCATCTACGACCTATCCTTTGAGGAATTTCGAGTAGCGTGTCAGAAAATAACCCAATACTACATATGAGGAGAGATATCCTTTCACCGTGAGTTCGGAGCTTACTGAAGAGAAATAAAAGAATCGTTGACTATCGCAGAAAGAATGATTGGGAAGATCAGGAGAACTGCTGAACAATGAGTACAACCAATTTACCATTACTAACTAAATCATTATTAGAACGCAACGGATTCCGTGAATCCAACGAGTTCATGGATTTGCCAAAACTAAGTGCGTTTCAATTGCCCGTAAAGTTTCTGCAAATTGGCATCGGCGGATACATCCGAGGTCATGCTGACTGTTTTCTGGATATACTAAATTACGGAAGAATTATAGCCGTCCAACCAAATTCTATGGAGACACCTCAACTTCTCCAACGACAGGACGGTTTGTATACACTGATATCAGTCAGCGGCACAGATGAAAATCCCGATTACAGATTTCGCATCGTCTCTGTCATCGCTCAAGCGCTTGCGGCGAGAACGCAGTGGGACGAAGTTATGTCGATTGTATCATCGACACCATTGGAATTGATAATCCAGGTCGTCACGGAAAACGGCATCAAAGTCGATAAATCGGATACCTGTTTCGATGGCCGCCCCAAATCTGCAATCGGCAAACTGACGAAAATCTTGTACGAACAATGGCGACATTTTCCTGATACTTACATCACCGTTTTGGATACGGACAACGTTTCTGATAACGGCAGAGTCGCGAAAGAATCAGTTTACACGATGGTAGACGACTTATGGTGCGGACGGTTAGATAGCCGGTTTAAGTCATGGCTGGATGAGCATGTGACCTTTCCGATTAGTCTCTGCGACAGGATAGTACCTGGTGGACGCGGGCGCATCACAGAGGAGAAATTAGCGGAGTTTTGGCAGCGATTGGGTTATCGGGATGAATGTTTGGTTACTGCTGAACCCTTCAAGATGTGGGTCATTGAAGACCGCTTCGCAACGGGAGTGCGAGGCTCCTGCCGAGCAAAACCCGATTTTGAGCGGATAGGTGTGAAACTGGTTTCTGAATCGACAGTGAAAGCTTATGAGGACATGAAATTGCAAGTTTTAAACGGCGCGCATACCTCAATGGTGCATGCAGGTTGTCTGCTTGGCATAAAATTTATCAAAGATACCATTGTTCATCCGTTAATCAGAACATACATCGAATCTTTGGTTTTTGACGAAGTTGCGAAATTTCTGAAAGTGCCAGAAGCGGATGTTACGCAATTCGCCAGAGACGCAATCTCACGATTCGGCAATCGGCAATTGGAACATACGAACTATCAAGTCGCAATGTATGGTACGGAAAAAGTGAAGGACAGATTAGTTCCGTCGATTATCCGATACATGGAAAAAACGGGAAATGTTCCGAAAAGTTTGGCATTGGCTATCGCTATCCTCTTGAGATATGTTACAGGTTTTAAACAAGGCAAAGGGATTGACACGCGCGGCAATGAAGTTGAAGGCATACTTGGGATAAACGAAAGGGGCGAAACATATCTGATTGATGACCCAAGAGCAACTACAATTTCAAACGTACTCAGGATGAATTTGTCTAGGTCAGAATCCGAACCGATTCTGAATGGGATTCTCAGCGATACGGAGATGTTTCGAATTGACCTTCATGACTATGGCGAGTTAGCTCAAACGATAAAGGGATATTATCATCGGATTAAAGAGAAGGGATTGGAAGCAACATTGGAAAATTTGATTAAAGCCTAATGGTTCATTTGGAGTGCAATAATCAGCGTAGCGTATTATTGCACAAGGGAGGACGCTTATGTTTATCTGGATAGTTCACCGCATCAGCGGCTTAATTCTGATCGCCCTGATGGTAATAAAGATAATTACAGGATACGGGATTCTTGGACATATTGGATATGAAAACATCGAACCACTGAGAAAATTTCACCGAAATCCATTTGTGGAGGTACCTCTGTTTTTGCTCTTCATATATCATGCAATTTACGGAATTAGAACAGCCCTAATTGACCTTGGACTTCGCAGGGAGAAGTTGCTCTTTTGGGTTTCAAATATACTGGGTTTTGTCCTTTTTATTTTCGTTGTATATCTTTTTTTGATACCGCATTGAACAAAATTAGAAACCGAGTTTTTCCTAAAAACATAGATGTTTTGATTTTCACTTCAAAATAGAAATCAAAACGAATCGGTTTCTATGTACTGGTGAAGTTGAAAGGAGACTATTATGATTGTTGATGCTCACAACCACATTTGGGATGTTCCTTGGCCGCCGTTGGCTCCAGATGTATTGGCGGGGCAAGTTGAACGTTTTCTCCATCATCTGGATGAAAACGGTGTACAATATGCCATCGTAGTGGCGCATTTGGACGAGCATGACCCTGAGAACAATACTCGGGCGTTAGTGCATGCGAAGGAAAAATCCGATAGGTTTCGCGTGTTGGCAAATGTCCATCTGAACAAACCCGATGCGATGGACAAACTAAACGAATTGCTTGGCGCACCGGGATTAGTTGGCGTCAGTTATTATCTGAGCGGTGAGGATAATTGTGAATGGATGGAACCTGGACCGCTGTGGGATAAAATTTTAGAACACGGGCTTGCAGTGAATTTAAACTTGCACCCTCATCAACACGACAAACTGCGCGAACTCGCGACAGCTTATCTGGAAACGCCTTTCCTGGTGTGTCACTTGGGCGGTCCCACAATTAGAGGCGAGCCAAATTCCAATTGGCCTAACATTTTGCGTTCTGCTGAAGTCGGAAACATCTACATGAAAATCTCAGGCTTTGCGTATTACTCCAAGCGCAACTGGGAATACCCTTACGATGATGTGCTTCCGTACATCGAAAAAATTGCTGAAGCATTTGGCGCGGAACGGATGTTGTGGGGCTCGGATTATCCTCCGACGATGCGCTATATGACCTATCGCCAGAGCCTCGAAGTCGTGCGGACGCATTGCACATTCCTGACGGAAGAAGAACGGGCGTTGGTGCTTGGCGGCAACGCGCAGAGGTTGTTTAATTTGGATTAAACTCTTTACTTCTCAAATGCCGGCTATATTTGCTTCGCGCAGTCGTTATGTCGTGAACGACGAAGCAAAAAGCAAAGGAGAAGGAGACATAAAATGTATCTTGAAAACTTTATAACAGAAATACCATGGCAGATGATACTGCTGTGTGGATTATCATTGTCTATCGGCTGGGGAATACGCGGTAACTTTGGACATGAATATGGCGCGGCTATTCCCGGAGCGCTTGCAGCAATGGCGATTGCGCTGATATCTGGACGCCCGGATTGGTGGCGTCGCATCCACTACTTTGCTATGTTCGGCGCGCTTGGTTGGTCATTTGGCGGAAGCATGTCCTACATGCAGGTGGTGAGTTATACGCACTCCGGACGCTCAAGTTCGGTACTATACGGTTTTGCTAACCTGTTTGTCATTGGCTTTTTATGGGCTGCGCTTGGCGGTGCGGGGACAGCACTACCAGCGTTTTTGAGTCGAGAACAACTCACTCTTTTCTTTGTGCCTTTGGTCGCTATCTTCATCGGTTGGGGACTTCAGGGTTTCTTGGTAGATTGGTTCTTTCGCGTCAGAACTATGCGGCGGCATGAAAGTCCACTTTACTGGTACGACACCGACTGGTTAGCGGCTTTGGTAGCACTTGTGGCAACGCTCGTTGTAGTTGCCTTCCGTCGTGGATTCGACATGGCAACCTCCTGCATGATTTATCTAAGCATTGGGTGGTTCGTCTCGTTTCTGTTACTGGTGAATGTATTCAAACTCCGCATGACACCTCCTCGCGGCGACAACTGGGCGGGATGCGTGGGGCTTGTCATTGGCGTTTTAATCTACTGCTGGCATTATCATTTGGAGGGTGTTGCCTTCGCAGTTTTGCTAACGGGTTTTATCGGAGGGATTGGTTTTGCATTGGGGCAGCTTCTGAAGTTAGTTTACATTCGCACTGGATTACAAACAAACTGGCACAGCGTGATGGAACAGACACAAGGGTTGTTTCACGGGATAGCTCTTGCCGTGGCTATGGGTTCGTTGAGCAGATATGCGCCCAGAGTCTCGGATACTCCCCCTTTGCATTCGTGGACTGAAGTATTTGCGGTGAGCTTCGTTTTGGTGTTGCTCACCTATTTGAATCACAGAAAAGCGACTGGGACCTGGGTTGAACAGGTAAAGTCCCTGCCCGAAAAGCTTTACGGCATTCCGGTAGCAGGATGGTTTTTGCGTTCTAAGGGCTGGATAGGCTGGTTTGAAATGGTATACATCTCCATTGGTGTTGCGGTGGTGTCGCTTTTAACGGTTCACCTTCGCCATCCCCTTGAATTTATCCCTGCAAATTGGTTGGGGAAGGGACAGCTTTTTTATCTGATTTTTTTGTGGTGGGTGGTGATTTTCAATTTCGAGCGAGCCTTAGTTGGATTTAGCCCACAGCGTTTGATTACTGAAGGGGTAATCACATTCAATGCTGTGCTCTGCACCGTGCTTGTGGCGTTGGGTGGACAGTGGGTATCTGTGCAGGGACCGATTTCTCAACTCACGATATCCTATACCGATTGGATTCTAAAAACCGTGGTTGTGGGTTCGCTTGCGATGTTGCTGACTACGCTGGCTGCATGGCGCATCACATACGCGATTTATGGTGATAGGCATGCTCCTGGCGCTGGGCTCCATATCCGCTTCGGATCTAATGCCACTGCGACGAAGGCAAAGCCCAAGAATGGGCAAGAACATCCTTAAAAAAATCAGACTTCTAACAAGAGAAAGGAGTTACTAATGGCTAAAAAATATTTTGGCATCCAAAATTTAATTGAGAGGGAGGACAGCGTTTTAATCGTAATTGACATTCAGGAAAAACTTATGCCTGTTATAGCTAATCGGGAAAACGTAATTGATAATACTATCCGACTTCTCAAGTTTGCGGAAATTATCGGACTACCCGTTATCCTTACAGAACAGGAAAAACTCGGTAATACCGTCTCTGAAATCAAACAGGAGATACCGAATTTGCAACCTATCACTAAGCTTACTTTTAATTGCTTCTTACGGGATGACTTTGTAGACTATATTCGCCAAATAGGAAGAAAGACATTAATCCTCGTTGGAGTTGAAACCCATATCTGTGTAGCGCAGACCGCTCTTTCTGCGGCACCTCACTTTAGAGTGCATTTAGTAAGCGATGCCGTCTCCTCGCGCAGTGTTGATAATTGGAATATTGGCATAGAGAGGATGCGGGAGAGCGGTGTTATAATTACCTCCACCGAGATGCTGATATTCGAGTTGCTCAAGGAAGCTGGAACTGACGAATTTAGAGCCGTACTTCCATTAGTTAAATGACTTGTGTATAGACTTCAGATAATGTTTGAGAAAATGAAAGGCAGTCGTAGCCCAACTTAAGAAAGGGAATATTGATGTCATCCGAACTTACAAAAAAACTCTCTTCGATAGCCAAAGAGATGAGAGTCGATCTTTTCGGGATAGCTGACCTGCGCCCGGTTCAGAAGTTGGTCGTTGCTCAAGGAGGAGAACAATTGGGTATATTCCCGCACGCAGTGGCTATCGGTTTAGGATTGTCGAATACTGTTGTGAATCAAATTGACCCGCTACCGCCCGCTGATTTCAGTGTATACGGCTGGCATGTTTACAAAGCAGTTAGTCCTATGGTCGATGCTATTGCTTGCCAATTAGCGCGGGAGATACAGAGATGGGGTTTTGAGACGCTACCTGTTCCATCTTCACAATTTCGGAAGCCAGGAGAGCGGATAGGTTTGTTCTCACACAAGTTAGCTGCTCACTTAGCGGGATTGGGTTGGATAGGTAAAAACTGTCTACTAATTACTCCTCAATTCGGCCCACGTGTACGACTGGCGAGTATTTTGACAGATTGCCCATTGGAACCCGGAATGCGTCTGGATGGCAAATGTGGTAGTTGTCGTGAGTGCATTGATGCTTGTCCTGTGGATGCGCTAAGTGGAGTTGAGTTTTGCGATTCTGAAGGCGTCGAGAAACGTTTGAACGTTGAAGCTTGTGGGGATTATCGAGATGGCCCCTCTTTGGAAAAGCGTGCTGGACACATCTGCGGCTTATGTCTTGCGGTGTGTCCTAAGGGGTATCCTCAAAAGGAAGGTTGGAAGCATCCTCTTGCTAAACTTCATACGTGAGTGTACCTAAACAAAACAAGTCTTGCAGTTATATTGATTGAAAACCGATGAAAAAGCATAAATTTTTTTTGACAAATTCAATGCTATGTTGTATAATAATAAATAATTCAGCCTGATTAAGGGTTGAACAAGGAGGCACAAATGTCAATTAAAAAATTGTATGTTTTGCCACTTGTTAGGAAACAAAGGGAGGAGAGTAAAATGTTGAAGAAAGTCAGTACCTTATTTTTGGGTTCGTTCATGGTATTGGTTATAGGTATATTGGGAGGTATGGCAAATGACAGTGACGATAGAGAGGTGCAGAAAGTTCCTTATTCAGATATATCTGAAAAATTAGGCCTAAAGCAAGCACAAACGCCTCTCAACATCTATTGGGACGATTTCCATGATGACGATGACGATAGTCTATCTGGGAATTACAGCATATTGGCTGCTGAATTAACAGCAGCAGGGCACACCATTGTAGAGAAAACTGTTCCGATAACTACTTCTGAATTAGCAGGATTTGATGTGCTGATTATTTTAGATCCTGAACTGCCTCTATCTTCTCCTGAGATTTCTGATATTCAGACTTGGGTTAATAAAGGGCATGGTCTCTTTGTTGTTGGTGAGAACCATGATGCTTTTAATCAATCTACGGTTAATGATTTGCTTAATCCCTATGGGATCCAATTTATAGGTGACGCAAATGGATCTATTGCAAATTCATTTAACCCTCATCCTGTAACAGATGATGTTAGTAAGCTTATTATACCTCATGGTGCGGGTGGGCTTTTGAGTGGAGGTACAGAGCTAGGCTATACAGAATATGGCGAGCTAGTCCTGTCAGTATATGAATCTGGAGGGAAAGTAGTAGTGTGTAGCGACTCGAATACCTTGGAGAACGGCTTCATAGGATCTTATGATGAGATTACTTTTCTCCATAACACGATTGAATGGCTGGGTACATCGAAAGGCTCAATCAATGGATACGTCACAGATGCAGATACAGGCAATGCAATTAAATGGGCATTCATAATCGCCATCCAAAAGCCGGCAAAGAAATGGACACTCACTAACTCCAATGGCTATTATGAACTCGCAGATTTACCAGAAGGCGATTGGTTGGTAATCGTTATCAAAAAAGGGTATGAAGCAGGTTTTGCAAAGGTTTCGGTAAATCCTGGTGAGACAACGACAAAGGATTTTCAGTTGGAACCGAAGCCGGAATAAAGCTTATTCAAGACATCATCAAGGGCAGGACCGATTTTCGGGACTTGCCCTTTTTCATGCCTGATAGTCTTTACCTTCCCCTTTCGCATTTTTTCGTGGTTGTATATCAATCTGAGTTTGTGTTTGACCTGAAAAATATTATTGGCTACCTACAAAGTTTGAATAAACAACGGCTCCAATGGCTCCAACGTTAGTGTATCTGGTAAGATTTCTCCTGTGAATAAATTGGCGGCGCGATAGGGCTGTGCCATCTCAAGCCGCACGGTTTGGCGGGCGCGCGTGTAGTTGACAAGATTGATGACCAAACCACCGGCGTATTCAGCGCACAGCAATTCAACTCCCCAAACCGGTCTGCCCTCAGAATCCACAACTCGTAACGGACGCGGCACGTTCCATCCTTTTCCTGTTGCGCGAGGACAGTCAAGTTGCTCGTCAAACGTTCTCCACAATTCTTGTGCGGTCAAGGAAGATGGGAATGCCGAGAAAATCGGTAGTTTGTCTTGTCTGGGTTGATTATATTCGTTCCATCCCAAACAGTCATCGCCAACTGTCACAATCTTTCCGTCCAATGCGGCGTAATTTTTTAAACCTCCAAATGCTGCATCTGTAACGTGCGTTGCCTGCGGCACGATAATTACTTTGTAATCTGCCAATGCGCCTTCAGCGGCTTGCCGTTCAGTCACAAAGCCGATTTTGACGCCGGTGAAGTTGAGGGCTTCATAGACGAGGTTGAGCATTGGAAGATATTCCGCTGAATAGACAATCGACGCAGTGGAATAAAACAATGCCACAGCAGGCTTATGATTCTGAATCGCAGCCACTTCTCGGCTGAGTCGCAGTAGGTCGAGATTAGTGACGCCAACTATAGCGGCGCATGCTGGACGGTGCATGATGCTACCGGCGAAATCGCTGGTTTTGCTATACGTGCGTTCCCACACCCAAATTGTCGTCGCGCTTTGTCCGTGAATCGCGCCCTGCCAAAGCACATTGCGGATGTGAGCCGCTGGAATATGTTCGAAATCACGGTCGCGGATGAGGTGATTTTCCGAGTTAAAGATGGGCGTATCGGCAACTGAACGTTGCAGGTCATAAGCCATGTTTTCAATCTGCCAGCTATTTGCCCAATCAGATACTTCATCGTGTGGATACATCTTGACGCAGTCATTGCCATTGATTTGGCTCAACGCACCGAACAGTTCAGCATCCACGCCCCATGTCACATTGTGTCGATTAAACGGCATCCACATCATAATCTTGGCGTGAACGGGCAATTCCGGTGCCAACTCGTGGATAATATCAGCCATCCACTGATGCCAGCCAGCAAAACGTTCCTGATTGAAAATCGCCCAATCGTAATACAGTGGTTCAGCTTCGACATCGTCAATGGGAATCGGGACATCAGCAAAAGATGAATACTGTGTGTTATATCGCTCATTCAAAATATCAATATTTCCGTGTCGCGCTTCCAGCCCGTAAGCCGAAGGCGTCGGTGAACGAAGTGAACACTTTCGCCACATATTCTGCGTGAAAGTACATTCATGGCTTTTGCGATAAATCGGCTCGTTGGTCAGACAGATGCTATGCAACGCTGGATGTGCGTGGATTTTCGGGATGACGTGTCGTAGGAATCGTTCCAGGATATCGCGGCTCTCAGGTGCATCCACACAATAAGCATCAATCCGCCAGTTCGAATTATCCTATCAGTATCACCTTTCATAACACCTTCATCTATTACATCTGCATTCAGAGTAGGAAGTAATAGATCCCCAAGTGTCTGAATAAAAACAAGTATTATTACTCCAATGATCATGAATCTATAGGGTTTTAAAAATCTAAATAGTCTAATCATGTAAATTTTCTCCCTTATTTCTTTTAGAATCAAGAATATAGTTTAATACAGATAGTCCTGTATAAATCTTTTCTATATCATCTTTGTCTACATCAGATAGCAAATCTTCTAATACTTTTTCAAATGATGCGCCAAAAATTTCGTGTTTTTTAGAAAAATTTTCTACTATCTCAACATAAACCACTCTTCTGTCGCTATCGCTCCTAATTCTTTTTAATAAGTTGTTTTTTTCAAGTCTGTCA
>JACKQG010006774.1_pt1 | contig 11892 bp, 12 predicted proteins | sample 8237621 | NCBI WGS metagenome assembly JACKQG01 (sample SAMN15677084, study PRJNA649215) | marine metagenome | biome: marine; feature: Black Sea; material: saline water; isolation source: suspended particulate matter (SPM) from the Black Sea western gyre | collected 2013-06-09/2013-06-10 | depth...
CCCGAAAAATTTTAGGGGGATTTAAATGGATTTTTCTTCAGGTGCTTGAAGGCCTCATTAAGTTTGGAACACTCTCATTAAGGGCTAAACTGATCAGCTTTGCGGCTCTATCTGTTTCAATTATGCTGGTTCTTGGCTTCAGCGAATGGGTGCCGAAAAATCAGGATAACCTATCTACGGCATCTTCTTCATTGATACCCAGATCAAAACCCTCCCCAACAAAAATTGAAGACAGAGTCTTCACCGTTCAAATTGCTGCCGTCATTTCCGCCAAACAAGCGGATACGATGATCCGGCGCCTTAAAAAGAAAGGGGTCGAAGGCCTCTACGTCGTCAAGTCCGACCGAAGAGCTGGCGGAAAGTGGTATAAAATCAGGGCAGGGCAATTTCCTTCCAAGGATCAGGCCAGCGCATACGCGAACCGGCTGGTTGATTCAAAGTCTATTAAAAACTATTTTGTGATTTCGTTGCCAAAAAATTAAAGTTTTGATTATCGCGGGCTAAGATTTAGCAGGGGAAGTCAGCACCGACCGTAGCGGTCTTCGTAGCGGGAGATATCGGCTTCATCCAGGAGATGACCGAACTGAATTTCAATAATTGTCAGTAGTTCAAGACCGGGATTCCCCAGTCGGTGTTTGGTGTTTTTGGGGATGGTGATGGAGTCATTGTTTTTTAAGTGAAAAGTTTCTTTGTTCCGCATCACTTCCGCTGAACCGGAGACAACCGTCCAATGTTCACTGCGATGCTGATGGGATTGCAGGCTGAGTGCCTCACCCGGTAAGACTTCGATACGCTTTAGTAGATAAGTAGGGCCTGAATCCAATACGGTGTAGGACCCCCAGGGTTTATTAACAGTAGAGGATTGTTTCGCTTCAAGATGACCGTTTTCATTGAGAGACTCGACCAGTTTTTTTACATCCTGAGAACGCTCCTTAGCGCAGACCAGAAGAGCATCAGGACTGTCCACCACGATTGTGTCTTTTAGTCCCAATACTGCAATGAGCCGATTCTGAGCCTGAACTATAGAGTTGTTGCAATCTTGAACCAGAACATTTCCACTGATAATATTACCTTTAGAGTCTTTTTCGGATACATCGTCCAAAGAGTTCCAGGCACCAACATCGTTCCAACCGATATCCGCAGGGATGAGAGCCACCTTTGACGAATGTTCCATGACCGCATAGTCGATGGAAAGGCTGGGTAGAGAAGAAAAAAGGTCGCGGCCTGCTTCATTCAGTTCTAAGTAGGCAGGTTTAGCTTTTGCGTTCTGGATGCAACCGGCGATAGCTTCAAGCTGAGAATAAATATTTTCTGCATACTTGTGCAATTCTTCCAGAATGGTGGAAGCCTTCCAGACGAAGACTCCGCAATTCCAAAAGTATTTACCATGTTGCAAATATTGCTCAGCCTTCGGCCGGTCGGGTTTTTCAACGAATCGTTCTACCTTGTAAGCCCCGTCCTCTATTTCAGCCCCCTGTTGCAGATAACCGAACCCGGTTTCGGGTCGGGTGGGAGGGATACCAAGAGTGACGAGATAACCTTTTTCAGCCAGAACTTCTGCCTTTTGTAGTGTCTTGATAAAGTTCTCAGGGTTCGCTACAACATGGTCAGCGGGAAAAACAGCCATGACGGCATCGGCATCTTTGTCGATGATCAATTTTGCTATCAAACCGATTGCTAATGCGGTATTTCTGTTGCAGGGTTCTGCGATGAGGTGATCGGAAATAAATTCGTAGGATTCGAGTTGGCGAAGAGTTTCGATGACCTGCTGATGATTGGTACCCAGATATAAATTTTCAATGGATATCAAGGGCAGTAGACGTTGAACCGTGTTCTGAAGCATGGTTCTGGTGCCAACGATTTTCTGCAATTGTTTTGGGCTCTGTTCGCGGCTTGTAGGCCAAAACCGGGTTCCACTTCCCCCGGCTAATATAACTCCGTACATAGGACGGTCTTTCTCTTTGGTTGTTCAGGCGATTGCGGTCTCAAGGACTAAACTGAATAAAGTATTTAGCTTGCTGAATTGTTGAATACAGCAAAATTGCACCCATTCTAGCTAAAAAGGCATCAAAGGACTAGAAAAATAACCTCAATTAGTGTGACGAAGAAAAGGATTTGAATTGGAAAACTTTAAATTGTTCTGGCCTTATGTATCCAAATACCAGAGAGAACTGAAGCTAGGCATTGCGGCCTTAATCATCACGGACTCCTTGACACTGGTTGTGCCCTGGCTGATCAAGGAGTTTATAGATGTCCTGCCGGAGAAACCGTCATCAGGAATTCTTCTTGAATATACGTTTCTTCTTTTGCTGATCGTTTTATTTCTTGTGGTGGGTCGTTATGGATGGAGGATGTATATGTTTGGCCCTTCCCGCAAAATCGAATTTGATATTCTGAACCGGCTGTTCAGCCACCTTTTGACTTTAGACCGGGCCTGGTACCTGAAGCAAAAGACAGGGGACATCATGTCGCGTGCTACTAATGATTTGAGGGCAGTGAGGGAATTCATCGGGTTGGGGGTGTTGATTCTTGTCGATGCGGTTTTCGTCATTATCACTGCTGTCGGCATGATGAGTTGGATCAATGCTGACCTGACTTTCAAGGTATTACTGCCACTGCCTGTCATTTCATTTCTATTTTTTTATTTTGTTAAGGAAATTGGCAAGCGTCATAAAGCGGTGCAGGAACATTTGGCTCTAATAACGGGTCAGGTACAGGAAAATCTTGCTGGCATACGGGTGCTGCACGCGTTTGTTCAGGAGGAAAATGAGAAAAGAAAGTTTGCCGCGCTCAATAACGAATACATTGAAAAAAACCTGCATGTCACCAGAATGTTCGGGGTTTTCACGCCCACAATGGTGTTTGTGATGGGGGTAGCGGCAATGCTTTCTCTGTGGCTGGGAGGAAAGGCCGTGATCGCTGGTTCCATGACGCTGGGTTCTTTTGTCGCGTTTAACGGATATTTGATGCTTCTTTCATGGCCCATGATGGGAATAGGATACGTTTTTAATCTCACCCAGAAAGGGATGTCGGCGATGAGTCGTATTCGAGAGATTTTCACGGCTCAGCCTGAAATAATATCGGCTGTCGAAGGCACTGGCTCTGTGGGGGAGTTGGGGGACATTGAGTTTCAAGGTCTTCAGTTTTCTTACCCGGACGCAGATACGCCAAGCTTGAAAGAAATTGATCTTAAAATTCCCAAAGGACAGACGCTGGGGATAGTGGGTGTGATTGGTTCGGGGAAAACCACTCTCGCTCAAATGCTTTTACGTTTTTATGATCCGACCGCAGGTGCTTTGTTGATGGGAAGCCGACCCCTAAAAGAAATTTCCCTACAGAAACTAAGAGGCTCAATAGGTTATGTGAGTCAGGCCCCATTTTTATTTTCCACCTCTATTCGTGACAATATTGTCCTGGGAAGAGGGTCGGATCTTGAGGTGGATGAAATTGTCAGGATTGCCGGCTTGAGCAAAGATGTAGCTCGGTTTCCGAAAGGGTTGGACACGTTGATCGGCGAGCGTGGAGTTTCATTATCAGGAGGACAGAAGCAAAGGGTTGCCTTAGCTCGAGCCCTCATCACAAAACCGGAGGTGCTGATTCTCGATGACGCATTCTCAAGCCTGGATTCTGATACCGAGGACGAAATTTTAAGAAATATCCGCGACCAACTGAATCAAACCACTACCTTGATTATTTCCCACAGGCTATCGGCTGTCCGTGATGCGGATAGGATAATTGTGATGGATGCAGGACAAATTATTGAACAGGGAAGCCATGCTTCACTGATCCGGGTAGAAGGTATCTATGCGGGACTGTTGCAAAATCAGTCGCTGGCAAAAGAAATGGAGATATTTCTTTGACGAACAGAGTCTCGATGGAAAACATGAGTGATCGGTATCGTGAGTGGGTTTTGTTCAAGCGGGTTCTTGCTTATCTGAGACCTTATGGACAGTGGGTGGTGCTTGCTATACTGCTTCTTTTGGGAGTTTCCCTGCTCAACCTGGCTGGACCCTATTTAACTAAAATCGTCATTGACGATTACATAAAAGTTTCTGACTTTAAGGGGTTGGACGTTGTTGCGGGCCTGTATCTGGCGGTATTAATAGCCTCATTCGTGTTCCAGTTTTTGCAAAACTACCTGATGCAGTACATCGGTCAGAAAGTCATGTTTGACCTGCGCTCTAAAGTGTTTGCCCATCTCCATAAAATGTCGTTTTCCTATTTTGACAGGAACCCCATCGGCAAGATGATCACCCGGGTGGTGAATGATGTTGAGGTTCTCAATGAAATGTTGACCTCAGGGCTCATCCTTATTTTCAGTGACCTGTTCACATTGGTGGGCATTTTCGCTGTCATGCTTTATCTGGATTGGCGGTTGACGCTGGTGGTCTGCACGGTTTTTCCTTTGCTGGCATGGGGCACGCGTCTGTACAGGGTGCGGGCGCGTGACGCGCTTAGAAAAAACCGGGCGCATGTTACCGAACTCAATTCCTATCTGGAAGAAAATTTATCGGGTGTGGATACGGTTCAAAGCTTCAATCTGGAAAAGGCTAATCTCGATAATTTTACCGACATTAATCATAATCGACTTAAAGAAGACTTGAGAACCGTCCAGTACAATGCCCTGTATATGCCTTCCATCGACTTATTCAGTTCGCTGGCTGTGGGGATGGTCTTCTGGTATGGAGGGGGCCGGTTTGTTCAAGATGAGATTCAATTGGGTGTTCTGGTGGCATTTATCCAGTACCTGCAGAAATTTTTTGAGCCGGTGAGAGATCTTGCAGAAAAATTCAATATCATTCAAACAGCCATGGCATCTTCTGAACGGATTTTTGAACTATTGGACACGCCTGAGCAATTGCCGGATCAGGTTCCACCTCACCCCGGTTTTAAAATGAAAGGGGAGGTTGAATTTAAAAATGTCTGGTTCGCGTATAACGATGAAAACTTTATATTGAAAGACATCAGTTTCTCTCTGTCAGAAGGTGAAAGTCTTGCCATTGTCGGCGCGACCGGTTCGGGGAAAACCACTTTGGTCAATGCCCTTTGCCGTTTTTATGATATTCAAAAGGGCGATATCCTGTTTGACGGTAAACCTATCAGGGATATCAATAAATACGATTTACGCCGCCAGATCGCGTTGGTTCAGCAGGATGTGTTTTTATTTTCAGGAAATATTTCAGACAATATTCGATTGGGAAATCAGCAGATGGGTCAGGAAGAAATTGAGTCGATATCTCAGGCCGTCAGTTCACATAACTTTATCAGCAGCCTGCCTTTTAAATACGAGCAGGAGCTAAAGGAAGGCGGAGTGGGGATTTCCTCCGGCCAGCGGCAATTATTATCTTTTGCCCGGGCTTTGGCCAGCAATCCAAGAATGCTGGTACTGGATGAAGCGACCTCAAGTGTTGACCCTGAAACAGAAAGACAGATTCAAAGCGGAATACAGGAATTGACGCATGGTAGAACCAGTATTATAATTGCACATCGACTGTCTACTCTCATGCACGCCGATAAAATTCTTGTATTAAAACATGGGGAAATATTGGAGTTTGGGTTGAGAGAAGAGCTATTGCAACAAAAGGGTGTCTTCTACAAACTTTGCCAGTCGCAATTGCAGTCACAACGCATGCCATCCGAGAATGCGGGAGGATAATGGATAAAAAAATTCTTAGTAAGACTCCACAGGAACTCTTGAGACTGATCAATAATATTCCTTTTTTCGGGTCTTTCAACGTGAGCGAGAGGCAGGAGTTTGCCTCTCTAAGTAACCAGGTTATCGAGTACTCCGAAAAAGTTGCAATTGTTGAGGAAGGCCAGAAGGATATGGCAGTGTTTGTTGTCCTCAAAGGTGAGGCGATCGTGACCCGCAACGATTTGCCCAAAGTAACGATTAATAATCTTACCCCGGGTGCTTTATTTGGCGAAGTGTCATTCCTGATGCAAACCCCCAGAACTACTAATATTGTGACCAGGACCCCTGTCAAGGTTTTGAAGTTAGACCCAAAGATGTTTGGAAAACTCAAACCTGAGACTCGCGAAAAACTTAAAGACAAGTTCATCAATGTCCTGGTGAGCCGGATCAACGAAATGAACACGGCTCTTGTCCGCCTGAAAGTTGAAATGGAAGCGATCAGCCAGGCGGCGATGGATTATCAAACAGAGTTTGATAAGATTCTTAAATCCGGTAAGACAATGAAAGATGTTTTTGAAGGTATAAATGAAACCATTGATGGGCTCATTCGTTGAGTCTTTTTTTTATAGGTAGAAGTTGTAAGGAACAGGCATCTGAAAAGACTGTATAAGGAATGCGTGTTTATAACCCAATTGAGGTGAGAGCGATGAGAAAAACAGTTTGTGTTTTAGCGGCATTTCTTTTTGTGTTTTTATCTGCCCCGGCGTTTGCTGATGAAGCGGCACTACAGTTTCCCATGCGCGAAGGCTCAAGTTCCGATGCTCATAAACACAATGAAGAAGGTATCTCCCATTACAATCAGGGACATTATGACGTTGCACTGAAGCATTTTCAAAAGGCATCGAGCATTGATTCGGGTGTAGGTGAGGCGCACTATAATGAAGCATTGTGTCTGGATAAATTGGGCCGACACGGTGATGCGACCAACCATTTTTATGCCGCCAGAAAATACGCTCAGGGTAATCAGGCGATTCTAAGCTCCGGAATTCTCAACGCCCACGCTCCTATGAAAAGGGAAGGCTCCTGAAAATCAGGTTTTCGGTTTGAAGGGAAGGGTCAGGCGGGTAACGGGGCGATTGCTCTGGATATGTTCGGTGATGATTTCTTCCATGTCTTCCTGAGTCTTTGGGGCGTACCAGACATTGTCAGGATAAACCACCATGGATGGCCCTTGGGCGCAGGCGTCCAGGCATCCGGCTTTGTTAACACGCACCTTTCCGTTTAACCCCAGCTCATGGATGCGGCCTTTCATGTAATCCAGCAGTTCTGCGGAACCGCGTGAATGACAACAGCCTCTTGCATCACCAACTTTTCTTTCGTTGATGCAGATGAAAATATGTTTTTCAAAAGGTGGCATGGTTGACGGCAGGTTTTCTCAAGATTTATCTTGGAACGGGCCTAGTCTGATTTGGGAAGCTTGGTGGAGTGAGTTTGATAATATTGTTTGAACTCCCCGAAATTGACATAACATCTTTCACAGCTATCGGGGAACACGGTCACAATCACGCCGCCTTTGATCTGTGAGGCGAGTCTTAAAGCTCCTACCATGGCGGCGGCAGAAGAATGCCCGACCAGAATGCCTTCCTGTTTTTCCAGCATCTCGACCATATCGTAGGCTTCATCGGTCGGGACGCTTAATTTACCATCCAGTTCTTCTTCTTTATAAATTCCGGGTACGATGGAAGATTCCATATGTTTGAGGCCTTCCAGTCCGTGCAGAGACTCTGCCGGTTCCACCGCATAGCATTTGATGTCAGGGTTCAGTTGGCGCAGACCCCGGCTGGTTCCCATAACGGTACCTCCGGTTCCGATACCCGCCAGGAAATGAGTGACCCGGTGATTGGTCTGGGCCCAGATTTCCTGTGCCGTAGTTTCCTGATGTGCTTGCCAGTTGGAGTCGTTGTTGTACTGATCCGGCATGAAGTACATATCTGGATTCTCTTCATAGATTTTTCTGGCAAGAAGGATCGCCCCATCGGAGCCTTCAAAGGGACTGGAGGTCACAATTTCGGCACCGTAAAAATCGGCCATCAACCCTTTTCGTTCTTTGCAGACATTCGCAGGCATGACCAGTTTGACTTTATAGCCTTTTACCTTACCGATCAATGCGTAGGAGATGCCGGTGTTACCAGATGTGGAGTCGAGGATGATTTTATCTTTCGTGAGTTTGCCGGACTTCTCACCATCTTCGATCATTTTAAGGGCAGGGCGGGATTTTACAGACCCGCCAGCATTTTTCCATTCGGCCTTGGCATAAATGTCGACATCCTTGAACTCATTTCCCAGGTTGTGAATGCGGATCAGGGGAGTGTTGCCGATTGCCTTCAACACGGATTGATCGGTGATGACAGGGCAGGTCGGAGCCTGAACCTCAAATGGAATGGGAAAGTTCATTGGTTTTGACATTTCAGCTATTAGATATCTTTTAAACCGGTAACGGTGCGAAAAATTGCAACAAACCGGTGATTTTTAATTTCCGCGTCAGCGCGACAATCCACAAAACTCTTCATAATCGATCAATTCGGTGATCGTGGGCTGGTCACTGCAAACGGGGCACTTCGGATCTTTTTTTAATTTCAGTTTCCTGAATTCAGTTTTCAGAGCGTCATAAAGCAGTAGAGAACCAACCAGAGTTTCCCCTTTACCCAGAATCAGTTTCAGGGTTTCAACCACTTGCAGATTTCCGATCACTCCTGCCAGCACTCCTAAAACGCCACCTTCCTGACAATTGGGAACCAGCCCTGGTGGAGGTGGTTCCGGGTAGAGGCAACGGTAGCAAGGGCCATCGCCAGGTTTGAAAACAGTTACCTGTCCTTCAAAACGAAATATACTGCCATGAATATTGGTTTTTCCGGTCATCACGCACGCATCATTGATGAGATAACGTGTGGCGAAATTGTCGGTGCCATCCAGAATATAGTCATAGCCTTCGAACAGGCGCATGATGTTTTCCGAACTCAGTCTCTCATTGAAAACGGTGACGTTGACATCCGGGTTGAGTGCTGAAATGGTTTTTTTAGCCGACTCGGTTTTGAGCATGCCAATGCGTTCGGTATTATGGATGATCTGCCGTTGCAGGTTGCTGAGATCAACGACATCGAAGTCAATAATTCCCATATTTCCGACACCGGCAGCGGCGAGATAAAACGCGGCAGGAGAGCCCAGACCACCGGCACCCACCAAAAGAACCTTCGATTCTAAAAGGCGACTTTGTCCCTCACCCCCCACTTCTGGCAGGATGATGTGGCGGCTGTAGCGTTCTATCTGCTCGTCGGTAAAATCAATCATCCTCGAATTCCGCCTGCTATTGCCGGGATGATGGATATTTCATCGCCATCCTTAACGGCGGTGCTTTCTCCCTCAAGAAACCGAATATCTTCTTCATTCAAGTAGATATTAATGAAACGCCGTGGGGCACCGCTTTCTTCGCAGATGCGTTCTTTAATTCCAGCAAACTGGCTTTCCAGGTTGTTGAGGATTTCGCTGATGGTGGCACCTTCTGCCATGACCTCACTCTTGTTGTCTGTCAACTTCATCAGTGGGGTGGGTACTCTTACTTTTACTGCCATGCTTTACTCCTTCTAAACTGTTAAACCGTTGGCAAAAATTTCTTCAAAATGATCTATTTTAGGTTCAATCACCAGAGGCGCGGGAAAACAATCGGCCAGAGCTTCCTGGGTTTTTAATCCGTTGCCGGTGATACAAATGACGGTCACTTCATCCGGTTTGATCCGGCCTTGCTGAATCAGTTTCTGTGTGACGCCTACGGTTACGCCTCCCGCAGTTTCCGTGAATATACCCTCGGTCTCGGCCAGCAGCCTCATCGCGGCAACGATCTCTTCATCAGAGACATCTTCTCCGTAGCCGCCACTGGTGTTAGCGGTCTTGATACCGTAGTATCCATCGGCCGGGTTTCCGATAGCGATAGACTTGGCAATGGTGTTCGGCTTCACGGGAATAATATTTTCACTGCCATTTTTTATAGCTGTAGTGACAGGGGAACAACCCGTGGCCTGTGCTGCAAAAACTTTGGTTTGTACCTTATCAACCAGCCCCAGCATTTCAAATTCGTGAAAAGCTTTCCAAATTTTTGTGATCAGCGAACTTCCTGCTACGGGAACGACAATATTATCAGGAGTTTTCCAGCCCAACTGCTCGGCAATTTCATAACCGTAAGATTTAGACCCATCGCCGTAATAAGGCCGAATATTAATGTTCACGAAGGCCCAGTCATGGTGGGCTCCAATTTCACTGCAAAGTCGATTTACGTCATCATAACTACCTTTGACGGCAATCAACTGTGTTCCATAGATAAGGGTTCCGAGAATTTTTCCAGCTTCCAGTCCATCGGGAACGAAGATATAACTTTTCAGGCCAGCTTCTGCCGCATGGGCGGCTACCGAGTTTGCCAAATTACCGGTTGAGGCGCAAGAGACGGTGTCAAACCCAAACTCAATAGCTTTAGAAACCGCCACTGAAACAACCCGATCCTTAAAAGAAAAAGTAGGGTGATTGACGGAGTCGTTTTTCAGGTAAAGATGTTTCAGTCCCAGGGCCTTGCCCAGGTTTTTCGCCCTGACTAAAGGGGTGAAACCGGTGTGAAGACCTACCTTAGGAGGTTCATCCAGAGGTAAAAGGGCCTCGTAGCGCCACATAGAGGGCGGACCGGCCTCAATAGACTTTTTGGTCACGACCTTTTTGATGGTTTCATAGTCGTAATTGACTTCCAGCGGCCCAAAACAGAATTCACAAACGTGAATCGGGTCCTTGGGGAACTCTTTTTTGCACTCTTTGCAGATTAATCCTTTTACATAACCCATTCCAACATTCCCTTTAGTTTTTTATAGAAATAAGAAATCCTTATTTATTTTAGAAATACTGATTAAAACTAAAATAGCGTTCACCCGTATCGGGTAAAATGACAATAATATTTTTTCCGGGGCCTAACTCTTTGGCCAACTCATTGGCGGCAAAACACGCAGCTCCTGAAGAAATTCCCGCGAGAAGACCTTCTTCCTTCCCAAGTCTCTTGGCAAATAGAAAGGCGTCTTCATCAGAAACGGGTAGAATGCGATCCAGCAAATCAACATTAAGGACATTGGGCTTGAACCCAGCGCCAATTCCCTGGATTTTATGGGGGCCAGGTGGTTTTCCCGATAATACTGCTGAGGTCGCCGGTTCAACACCCACCACTTTAACCTGATCATAATGCTGCTTTAATATTTCTCCAACGCCGGTGATGGTTCCCCCGGTTCCAATTCCGGCCACAAAACCATCCACCGATTCATCATTCATGGCGGCAATAATTTCCGGCCCGGTTGTTTTCCTGTGCACTTCCGGATTGGCGGGGTTGTTGAACTGCTGAGGCATGAAATAATCCGGGTTTTCAGCCAGCATTTCCTCTGCCCTCTGGATGGTGCCTTCCATCCCAAATTCGGCGCGGCTCAATTCTGTTTTTGCGCCGAAACTTTCCAGAATCATTCTCCGCTCGGTACTCATGTTCTCGGACATGACCAGTATGACATTATAGCCCTTGATGGCACCTACCAAAGCGAGGCCGATCCCTGTATTTCCACTTGTGGGTTCAATGATGGTGGAACCGGGTTTCAGCAAGCCCTTTTTTTCCGCATCTTCCACCATGGCCAGCGCAATACGATCCTTGACACTGCCGCCGGGATTGAAGAATTCCAGCTTTGCGAAAATATTGCCGCCATTTTCAGGAATAACGTTGTTCAGTTTAACCAAAGGGGTGCCACCGATCAACTCTAAACTATTAAGAAACCTGGATTTAATCATTTCAACCTTGGGTATCGGGTGCTCTAATTTGCTTCCTTGAGATTGGTCTCTTCGCATGCCAGGAAACAAATGTGCACGGAAGGAAATTATAGAATAAAAGAACACCTACTATGCTTGAGATTGACCCTGATTTCAAGCACTTTATGGGGATTTTGCCCAGAGGTTGGGTGCTAGCTTCCCAAGTGCTGTATGTTTTTCAGGCTAGTAAGTCGTTTTTTGAATTGGCGGGTGACAAACTCAGAATCTTCAGAGTTCGAGATGACGTGGGGGGTGATGAATATCATTAATTCTGTCTTTTTAAGGCTGGTGGATTCGGAGCCAAATAACTTCCCTATATAGGGCAGGTGGCAAAGTCCCATTGTCAGTTGAAATTGAACAATGCCTCACGCCACTTTAATAAT
>JACKQG010006775.1_pt1 | contig 11891 bp, 11 predicted proteins | sample 8237621 | NCBI WGS metagenome assembly JACKQG01 (sample SAMN15677084, study PRJNA649215) | marine metagenome | biome: marine; feature: Black Sea; material: saline water; isolation source: suspended particulate matter (SPM) from the Black Sea western gyre | collected 2013-06-09/2013-06-10 | depth...
ACCATGAACTCGTAGCCAAAGATGGGCTTGCGGCTGAAGGTCGGGATGACCTCCGAGACGATGCCGAACGACGGCAGGATCAGTATGTAGACCTCGGGGTGTCCGAAGATCCAGAACAGGTGCTGCCACAGCAGCGGGTCTGCGCCCATCTCCGGGTTGAAGAAGTTCGATCCGAAGTTGCGGTCGAACAGCAGCAGGAACAGCGCAACGGTGATGACCGGAACGGCGAACAGCAGCAGGAACTGCACCACCAGGATCATCCAGGTGAACACCGGCATCTTGAACAGGGTCATGCCCGGCGCACGCATGTTGAGCACCGTCACGATCAGGTTCATGGCGGAGATCAGCGAGGCGATGCCGGCGATCTGGAGGCCGATGGCGTAGAAGTCCATTCCATGCCCCGGCGAGAACGTGATGCCGGTGTTGGGCGCATAGGCGAACCAACCGCCGTCAGGGGCGTCGCCGACCAGCCACGCGCAGTTGAGGAAGATGCCGCCGGCCAGGAAGATCCAGAACGACAGTGCGTTGAGGCGGGGGAACGCCACGTCGCGGGCACCGATCTGGAGAGGAAGCAGATAGTTCGCGAAGGCGGCAGCCAGCGGCATGATCACCAGGAAGACCATGGTGACGCCGTGCATCGTGTAGAGCTGGTTGTAGAGGTCGGCGCCGACGACGGTGCCGTTCGGGGTGGCCAGTTGCAGACGGATCAGCAGGGCCTCGAAGCCGCCGATGCCGAAGAAGAACAGTGCGGTCGCCCCGTAGAGGATGCCGATCTTCTTGTGGTCGACGGTGGTGACCCAGTCGCGCCAGCCACCGCCGCCCTTGGGCCGCGAGTAGGCACCGAGCGGCTGCGTAGCGCCACTGCCCGAGGTCAGCTCTGCCACGGACTCGGTCATCACTCCACCTCCGTGGCGGCAATGACCTCGAGCGACGGGCTGGTCCCGAGCGTCTGGAGGTAGGCCACCACGTTGTCGATCTCGGTTTCGCTCAGGCCCATGGCAGGCATGCCGCGACGTCCCTCGGCATAGGCGGGCTTCTCGGCCGGGGCGTTGCGCAGCCAGGCCTCGAGTTGTGTGCGGTCCATGTTGCCGTCAGGTTCGTAGAGGTTGAAGATGCCGCCGGCGTAGGTGGTGCGACTCATCAGGTGCGTCAGGTCCGGCGCTGCGTTTGCGATCAGGTCGGCGCCCTTGCTGGCGGAGGCGTCGTCGGGGCCGTTGACGCCGTTGATGACGTGGCAACGTGCGCACTGGGTCTCGAATATGACCTTGCCGGCAACGGCGGCAGGGTCGGTCGGGTCGGCAGCCGGCTGAAGTTGCTGGTCGACCCATTCCTGGAAATCGACCGGGGTCAGGGCCACCGTCTGCATCCGCATCCGGGAGTGCGACAGGCCGCAGAACTCGGTGCACTGCCCGAAGTAGACGCCGGTGTCGTCGGCTGCGATCTTCCAGTAGGTGACACGGCGCGGCACTGCGTCACGTTTGCCGTTGAGGGCGGGAATCCAGTGGCTGTGGATCACGTCGCGGCTGGTGATCTTGAGCTCGATCTCCTGGCCGGTCGGGATCACCAGTTGGTTGGCGGTGACGATGTCGGCCGGTGGGAGGTTGCGGGGATCCGAGAGGTCGACGTCGTCGAGGCCGTCGAAGTAGTAACGGTACTCCCACCACCACTGCTGGCCGACAACCACGACAGCCGGCTCCCAGGAGGTGGGCTCGCCGTCGACTGACAGCGCCATGGCGTTGTCCTCGTAGGTGTTGAGGTCCGCCAGGGTCACGATCGTGAATACACAGATGACGACGAGGATCACAGTCGGGACGAGCGTCCAGAGGATCTCGAGGCGGAAGTTACCTTGGATCTGCTCGGGGTATTCCTCGTCGCCGTGGTCGTCATTGAACCGCCACCACAGGTAGCCGGTTCCGCCGAAGATGATGAGAAACACGACGCCGGCAACGATGAAGACCGGGTCGGAGAGGGCGTCGATGGAACGCGCATACGGGCCCTGCGGATTCAGCGTGTCGAGTTCGGCGTCGGAAGCGCAGCCGGTAAGCGCCAGAAGCGCGCCGAGCAGTACGGACGGAACCCCGGCCCTGCGGAACAACCTCACGATCCTGTCCACTAGTGCCCGTCCTCCGACTGGGTGTCCGTGGCATTCGCGTCGCTGCCCTTCTGGTGGAACTCGCGTTCGCCGGTGGCGGCGGTGACGATTCCGGCCACGATCACGGCGACGAAGCCGACCAGCAGCGCACCCTGCACCACACCCCTGGGCAGGCTCGGGTTGCGGCTGATCAGAACGGCCCCACCGAGTACGACCACGCCGACGACGGTGGCGACTATCACTGCGCCGTTTACGGAGGAGGCCAGCAGCACCCGGGACATGGCGAGCACGAGGACGCCGATACCGGCAACCCCGAGCACCGGGATCTCGACCGGGCGCATCAACTTCTCGCGGTGTTCGGCATTGTGGGACTCGTCGCCGCTGAGCTTCTCGGACCAGTTGGTGATGGCCCACTCGACGGCGACTGCCGCAACGGCGCAGATGCCGATTACGAACACGACGGGATGGACGACCACTCCGACGGCGGTGGCGCCCACGCCGAGGGCGGCGAAGACCGGCCACCACGACCCGCCCACGGGGCGCTGGCCCGGGGGGGCGTCGTCGGTGTCGAGCAGTTCGGCAGCGGCCTCGGCGTCACCGTCCCGGAAGGCGATCGAGAACAGCGCTAGGCCGAGCGCCACTGCGGCGGCGGTCATGAGGAGGCCGTAGGAGACGTGGTTCCCGACCGTGCCCTTCCAGGCGAGGCTGATCGGACCGGTCTCGTCGCCGCCGGAGGTGTAGCCGGCGAACACGGCCGCGCCCAGCGCTGCCACGAAGATCCCGAACCAGAGCTTGAAGCCGGTGGTGAGCATCGTCGTTCCTACTTGGCGATGTAGATGAAGAGCCAGATGACCGCATACACGGCCACGACTGCGTACCAGAAGATCGACACCGAGATCACCAGGTCCTGGTGGCGGCCGGTGGCCTGGCCGCCGAATGCACGCAGCAGGACCAGGCCGATCCAGAGCACGGCGATGCCGGTCATGACCATGTGGGCGCCGACGATGACATAGAACAGGGTCGTGGCGACGCTGTGGTCAATCGGCAGGCCGATGTCGTTGAAGTAGAAGACCGTCTGGTTGATGGCGGCAATGCCCAGCAGGGCCGTGAGGCCCAGGGCGATGTAGCCGTGGATGCGGTCGTCGTGGATGCTGGAGTAGTGGGCCCACGCCATCGTGACTGCGGCCATGGCGAAGGTCGACATGAGCGACCCGCCCGGCTTGAGCTCGATGGAGCCCTCCGGGAACCACTCGGCCCCCCAGGCAAGGGTGTCGTTGCGGACCGAGAAGTAGAGCGAGAACAACGCCCCGAAGAACATTACGGCTGCTCCGGTGGCGAGGGCGGTGCCGAACAGCAGGGTGCGCGGCCGGGCGAACGGGGCCTCGACGGGGGCGACTTCGGTGCCAGCAGCCATCAGGAAGCCGCTCCCGAGGTCTCGAGGGTGTCTGTTTCCAGGAGATCCAGGAGGGGTCGATCAGAGGTGACCTCGACCGTGGACGGATCAGCAGCCCATTCCAGCGTGTGCCCACCCCACGGGTCCGGAGACGCAGTTGCACCGGTCAAGCGCCTGATGCCGTTGGCGATCCAACCGACGGCGCCTACCAACAGCAGCACGCTGCCGACCAGGGCGACCAGGTTGAGGGAGTCGACGCCCGAGTCGGGAGATCCGGCAGCGACCACAGAGGCGCCGGTGAAGTCGTTCTGGCCCATGAAGCCGCTGAGCAGATCGGCGACGCCGACGAGCAGCACACCGACGACAGCGACCAGGCCGGCCAGGAGGCCCAGCCCCTGCGAGGTGGACCGACCCACGATGCGGTCACCCCACCAGAGGGTGCCGGCCATGGCTCCGACGAATGCGGCCCCCATCGTGAGGGTCATCTGGGCGCCGGTTGCAGAGGTGGCGAGCAGGTCAAAGGGGTCGACGGCCCGCAGGGCACCCACGATGGTGGCAGCCAGCAGGAGCAGCATGGCCAGCACCGACAGGACCATCGGAGCCGGCGGCCTGTTGTCGGCACCCGGTCCGAGGTTGGCGGCACCACGACGCAGCGTGTCGGCCAACCCGCCGAACAGCGCAAGGGCGACCAGAGCGGCGGCAAAGGCATCGACGACGTAGATGGCCTCGTTCATGACCGGCGTGCCGGGGGTGTCGAAGAACGACTGGGCGTAGGCCCCGAAGCCGACGACGCCGAGCATGCCGGTCAGGACCATGACGACATCGTGGGTGGCGAGCCGGCTGCGCACCGACACCGGAACGATGTCGAAGGCGATGCCGACCAGTGGAAGGGCGAAGGCGTAGACCTGTGGGTGGCTGAACGCCCAGGAGAGTTGCTCCCAGATGGCGTCCTCGGCGCCGAAGCGCACGGCGGTGCGACCCCGGAGGTCGACGTAGGCGAGGACGGCGTTGGCGGCCAGCACCGGCAGCGTCAGCAGCCAGAAGGTGCCCGCCACCAGCAGCGTCCAACTGAACAACGGGATGCGAGCCAGCGTGAGGCCGGTGACGCGGCCGCAGACGATGGTGGTGAGCAGCGAGACCGTGGCTCCGAGGAGGCCGCCGATGACCATGAGCAGACCGACGAGCGTGAGTGCAACGGCCTGGCGCTGGCTACCGGCACCGGGGGTGCCGAGGCCACCGTCTATCAGGAAGCCGGTAACCGTCGTGCCGGCGCCGATCAGCCAGGTCCAGAAGGAAAAGGCGGCCATCCGTGGGAAGGCGATGCTGTCGGACCCGACCTGGAGGGGGGCGACTGCGGTGCCGAGGCCCACGAGGATGGGCACGATGGAGAGCAGCACGAGCCCGACCCGGTGGGCGGACCAGAACTGGAAGATCTCGTCGGCGCTGCCGAACACCTCTGCGCCACCGAGGTCGAGGCGTTCGAGTGCGACCAGGACGCCGGCTACGAGGCTGACCAGCAGGGTCAGCGAGCCGGCGCCGAGCCAGTAGCGGCCGAGTGTGTTGGCATCGGTGGAGGTGACGGCGCGTTCCAGTGCGGTTGCGTCGTCGGTCTCCAGAGGGGTGTCGGTCATCGTCCTCGAAACTGGTTCGTCCTGCGGGTCCGGGCGGCACCTTCGCCTACCCACCCGAGTGGGCCCGGACCACGAGAGGCTAGACGGATCGACGGTGATCCCGCCGCTCTTCCGGCGAGGTGAGGATAGCCGCGCATTTCGACGGCGCCTGCCACGAAGAGACACTCGATTGGGTGGCCTGTGTAGGCCATCTCTCAGACCACGACGTCTACGACGATCGCTCCGAACAGGAGGGTGACATAGGTGATCGAGTAGGTGAACAGGCGCATGGCGTTGCGTTCCGATGGGTCCCGCCTGACCGCCAGGGCGAAGGCTCCGAATACCGCTCCGAGGATGAGCGCCGACGCCAGGTAGATCGCTCCCATGTCCGCCACCGGAGCGAACACCACGGTCAGCGCCACGAGGACCACGGTGTAGAGGATGATCCGCCGGGCGGTCGTCTCCAGGCTTGCGACGACCGGGAGCATCGGCACATCGGCTTTGGCGTAGTCGTCGCGGTACTTGATGGCAAGAGCCCAGAAGTGCGGGGGCGTCCAGTAGAAGATCACGAGGAACAGCACGACCGGCGCCCAGTCCAGCGAGTTGGTCACAGCCGACCATCCGATCAGGACCGGCGCGGCACCCGCCACGCCGCCGATCACGATGTTCTGTGTCGAGGTGCGCTTCAGCCACAGCGTGTAGACGAAGACGTAGAACAGGGTTGCGGACACGGCCAGCACGGCGCTCAGCAGGTTGACGAAGGCGACCAGCCAGGCGAACGCCACCAGCTCGAGGGCGACGGCGAACACAAGGGCGTTGCGGGCCGTCATCACCCCGGTTACCAGCGGCCTGTCCTTCGTTCGTTCCATGAGGGCGTCGATGTCGCGGTCGACGACCATGTTGATGGCGTTGGCGCCGCCGGCGGCGAAGGTGCCGCCGAGCACCGTGGCGACCATCAGCCATACGCCGGGCACGCCCTGCTCGGCGACGAACATGGTCGGCACGGTCGTGACGAGCAGCAGTTCGATGATGCGGGGCTTGGTGAGCGCGACATAGCCAGCCACCCGTGCGCGAAGGGGAAGTGTGGGTAGTTGAGGTGGCGCCGACATCGCCGTCAGGCTAGGTGGCGCACACCCGCGCCGGACGCGCCGGGCACATCGGCCGACCGGTGCCGGAAGGATCGACGGGTTTCGGTCGCGGCATGGATACCGGGGAGGCGACGGTGGCCAGGGCCAGCAGCAGGAGACGCCTGGCTGCCGCGACGTTGACGCTGGTTGCCGCAGCGGTGATGTTCGTCGCAGCCGCACCGGGTGCCCACGCACTCGAGCCCGGCTCTGCTCAGCCCACGTATCCGACGCTGGACCTCGGCATGTCCGGCCTCAACGTTGCTGCGCTCGAGCACCTCGCCTACAGCGGATGGCTGATGCTCAACGAGGTCGCCGTGTTCGACGACTACGAACAACTCTGGACCCGGGCGGTCCAGACCTGGAACGGCCAGCCGGCAACTGGCGTCACGGGCCCGCAGGTCTGGCCACTGTTCGCCCCCACGCTTCCCGGCGGCCCACAGGCCCAGGTCGAGGCCGTGCAGACGCTGCTCGGCAAGGTCGGCTTCGACGCCCCGGTGACCGGCCAGTACGGCCTGCTCGACGCCGTGATGGTCTGGTGGTTCCAGGCCATCGTCGGCCTTCCCCAGACAGGGATGGTCGACGAAACAACCTGGAAATACCTGCTGTGGCACTACCAGGAGCTTCCCTACGGTGCGGCGGCGCTTCCGGGTGTGTGCCCGACCGACCCGTACAACAACTGGGTCGACGCCGCAGTCTGGTCGTACATGGAACGCGCCGGCCAGGCACTGGACACCGCCAGCCTCCCGGCGCTGGGCATCACCGACGCCAGCAGCATCCACGGCGGACCACTCTCCGGCCACGGCTCCCACCAGGTCGGCCTCGACATCGACATCCGACCCGTCAGCCAAGGCACCACCGGATGCCCCCAACCACTCAACATCGTCGCAGCGCACAGATCGGCAAGTTACGAATATTCGAACGTCTGCCTCGATGAGGTGGACAAGAACCCTGCCTATGACCGAGACCGGACCAGGACGCAGATCGAATCCCTGGTCAATGCCTCCCGCAGCCCATCGTTCGGAGGCCACCACGTCAAGGTCGTGTACTTCAACGACTGCCTGATCACCGATGGCATGTCAGTCGAGAACGCAGGCCTGATGAACCGGTCCACGAACCACTACGACCACTGGCACATCCGGTTCTGCGAGCCGGCACCGGCGCGCGGCGCCAACGGTCGCTCCGAGTGTTCCTGACCCAACCCGGCTCGCCGGTCCGGCGTTCCTGGATCTTGCTCATGTCGTTGGCTCTCGCCTCCTGTGCGAGTCCACTGCCCACCACCACGACCACCACACCGACCACCACCACGACCACGACCGCGCCACCCACCACCCCCACCACCACCCCCCCCCCCCCCACCCCCCCCCCCCCCCCCACCAACCCCCCCCCCCCCCCCCCCAATCTGGCCCCCCAAACCACCAATTTGGCCCCACTAACCGCCAATCTGGCCCCACTAATCCCCCCCCCCACGCCCCCCCCGCCGACCCCCCCCTCGCCCACGCCCGCGCCCCCCACCCCCCACCCCACCTCCCCGCCCACCCCCACCACCACGACCACCACCACCACCACGACCACCACACCGGCCACTACCAGCACCACGACCGCGCCACCCACCACCACGACCGCGCCACCCACCACCCAGCCCACCACCACGACCTTGCCCGGGCCGCCACTCGACGAAATCGCCAGCCAACTCGCCGGGGCCAGAGGACCACTCGGCTACCTCACCCTGACGTCGTACAACCAGGCAAGGGATTGGGCCAACACGGTGACAATCGGCTTCGACGGAAGTTGGCACGAGAACAATCGTCCACTCTCGCCTCCGACCGACGAGCTCTACGCGGTCTACGACAGGTACTTCGATCCCATCACCGGCGTGTCAATCAGCACCACTTGGCGGAACCTGAACATCGGCCTGAGTGGATGGTTAAGCACCGACATCCCGTCTCCCGAGTCCCACCATCTCGGCCACTTCCCAGCGCTGCTACAAGCGGCGAACGGCGCTCCTGATTCGACGTTATCCACCGATGTCTCGGGCAGACCCACCTTGTCAGTCGATGTCGACACCCTGTTCAGGCGGGTGCACTACGACGAGTGTTACTCGGACTGCCCCCCTCTCGGGGAGTTCCCCGAACAGACGACAGTCACCGTCGATGCAGACACCGGTGCACTGCTCGCCATCTCGGTCAACCATCATCCGAGCCTCACCCCGGGCCTGAAGCCGGTGGAGACAATCAACGAAGTGCCCGACATGCCGTCACCGGTTCGGGAACGGATGCTCCGAATCATCACCGATCTAGATACGGAGGACTTCGGTTTCGACCCGAGCTTCTTCCACAGGTCCTTGGGGAATTCGGTCGTCATCGAACCGGGACGGCGCCTGTCCGACAGCCAGTGCACGCTGGCTGTGGATCCGCCCCAGGACTATTCGCACATCGTCACTCGCGCGAGACCGGGGATGCAGTCGGAATACGTGGAGGACCACTGGAGCACCTCGTTCTCGCTCGACTGGCCGCTCAGTGACATCCAGGACAGCCTCTGGCAGTCCGGGGTCCGGCAGCTACTCCTCGTGGCCGCCACCCCGGGGGAGAAGCCGATGACCTACGAGGGCATCGACGTTGACCGAACGGTCACATCGAGCGGGCCGTTGCAGGCGCCCCTCGGAGAACTGCAGGTGAACGACCTGGGAATCGTCGAGGTCATCAGAGAGGAAGGTCCTTCGCCGGGCATCAGGGTCGAGACCACCATTCCGGGGCCCGACGGCGACAGGTTCGTCGCACTCAGCGGCGACCTGTCGATCGAAGACCTGCGCGAGGTGCTGTCGACCATCCACGAGGTCTGCTGACGCGGAACCCCGTTCCGCGCCCCAGACCTCGCCCCAGACCTCGCCCCAGACCTCGCCCCAGACCTCGCCTCAGCCGGTGAGCCAGTCGCCGGGGGTCGGGCCCTCGGGGTACAGGCGCTGCTGGAAGCGGCGCATGCCCGACAGCCAACGGTCGATGTCGTCGCCCTTGCGGCGGACGTACTCGGCGACATCGGCGTGCGGGAGGATGTGGAAGCGCCCGTCGGCGAGGCCCTCCACGACCACCTCGGCCAACTCCGCTGCGGTGAGCACCCCGTCGACCCCGGCGGCGCCGAACGCCTGGTCAGCGTCGAGCAGGTCGACCGTCGGGCTGTTTGCACGGATGTTGCTCTCGACCGCCTGCGGGCACAACACCGACACGCCGATGCCCCGGTCGCCGTAGGTGATGGCGATCCACTCGGCCAGCGACACGGCGGCGTTCTTCGTGACCGAGTAGGCCAACGAGCCGATCTGGGTGAGCAGCCCGGCCGCCGAAGCCGTGTTGAGCAGCCAGCCGCCGCCCTGGTCGACCATGTGGGGGATGGCGTGGCGTGCAGCGTAGAGGTGCGCCATCACGTGCACGTCAAACATGTCGGTCATCTCGTCGTTGGGTGCCTCGAGGCCACCCAACGTGACGTAGCCGGCGTTCGAAACGAACAGGTCGAGCCCACCGTGCATCTCGACCGTGTCGTCGACCAGAGCCTTGACCTGCGTCTCGTCGCCAACATTGCAGCCGACGGCGGTGCCTCCCACCGACGCCGCCACCTCGGCGGCCCCGTCGACATCCAGGTCGGCGACCACGATCGCCCGAGCCCCCTCGGCGTGAAAGCGCTCGACCAGCGCCTTCCCGATGCCGCTCGCTCCACCGGTGACCACGACAACGCTGTTGTTGAGTTCCATGGAGAGATCCTAGGAACCGAACCCGTCGTGGGCCCCGTCCGGGCGCCCGCCTAGCCTTTGTCGTGTGCGGAGACCCTCATGAGATCGCGCCTTTCGCCCGACGGCTACCACCGCATCTGCGGCTTAGCCCTGACACTGCTGGCAATCATCATCGTCACCGGCGGCGCCGTGAGGCTCACCGGCTCCGGTCTGGGATGTTCCGACTGGCCGACCTGCGAACAGGACCAGTTCATCCCCGAGGCCGACTTCCACGGCTGGGTCGAGTTCGGCAACCGCCTCCTGACCGGCCTCGTCTCGGTGGCCGTGATCCTGGCCGTACTCGGCTCCATGGCCCGCAACCCCCGCCGCACCGACCTGGTGCGCCTGTCATGGGGGCTGGTCGCCGGTGTCATGGCACAGATCGTCCTGGGCGGGATCGTGGTGCTCAGCCACCTCAACCCCTGGTTGGTGCTGGGCCACTTCGCCCTGTCGATCGTGCTGGTCGGCAACGCCGTGGTCCTACGCCACCGGGCTGGCGACCACCTGCGTGCGGCCAGGCCACCGACACCCACCCCGTCGAGCCGGATCCGGTCGATGGTCACCGGCATCACAGTGTTCTCCGTCGTGGTGCTGGCAACTGGCACCCTCGTTACCGGATCCGGTCCGCACGCCGGAAGCCGAGACGACCCGATCCCCCGTCTGCCGTTCGCCCCGCCCGACATCTCCCGGGTGCACGGCACGACCGTGGTGCTGTTCCTCGTGATGGTGGCGACGCTGACGCTGGCGGTGCGCCGTGACCCCACAGGCGAGCGGTTACGACCCCGGATGCAGGCCCTCGGGGCGGTCGTCGTCGTGCAGGCGGCCATCGGCTGGACCCAGTACCTCACCGGCGTGCCCGAACTCCTCGTCGGCCTCCACCTCGCCGGCGCCACCGCCCTCTGGGCGACCGTCGTCTCCCTGGCGCTCGACGCCCGGGAAGGTGCACCCAGATGACCCGCACCGCCATGCCGGACATCGACGAGCGCCTCGACGAGGACGTCGGCGAGGATGTCGACACCGACCGACCGTGGATCGTGCTGGTCTGGAACGACCCGATCAACCTGATGTCGTACGTGGCGTTCGTTTTCCAGAAGCTCTTCGGCTACAGCCGCCACAAGGCTGACAGGCTCATGCTCGACGTGCACCAGAAGGGTCGGGCGGTCGTCTCGTCGGGCACCCGGGAGAAGGCCGAGATGGACGTCTTCCGACTGCACGAACACGGCCTCTGGGCCACGATGCAGCAGGACGACTAGGAAGGCCGAGGGGTAGGGAACCATGGTGCAGCACGTTGAAGGCGATCGCCCGGTCGCATTCGCCCGATCGGGAGACATCGTCGAGGTCCGCCTCGGCGACGAGGAGCGAGACCTCGTGGCGAACCTGGCCGGACAGTTCCACTCGCTCCTCACTGAGGGTCCGGGCCCTGACCAGCGACGCCTGTATCCCACCGCCTACCCGGACGATCCAGACCGGGACGCCGACTACGCCGAACTGGTCCACGACGACCTGCTGAGGTCCCGTCTCGAGGCCGCCGACGTGGTGACGGCCACCGTAGGCAACGACACCCTCGAGCCCGACGAACTCGAACAGTGGATGGTCGTCCTCAACTCGCTGCGCCTTGTACTGGGCACCCGCCTCGACATCTCCGAGGCCGACGAGTTCGACCCCGAGGCCCCCGACGTGGCCGAACGATCGCTTCTGCTCTGGCTGGGAATGCTGATCGAAGAGGCGGTTGAGGCATCGCTGGGGTTCCTCCCCTGAGGCCCCGGACCCGGGGCCGGGTGCAACTCCGGTCTGTTTCCGGTGGCCGTTTGCTATCGTGGCGCCGCTCTCGCGAGGTCCGAGCCCCCATCGTCCAGTGGCCTAGGACGCCGGCCTTTCACGCCGGTAACACGGGTTCGAATCCCGTTGGGGG
>JACKQG010006777.1_pt1 | contig 11890 bp, 9 predicted proteins | sample 8237621 | NCBI WGS metagenome assembly JACKQG01 (sample SAMN15677084, study PRJNA649215) | marine metagenome | biome: marine; feature: Black Sea; material: saline water; isolation source: suspended particulate matter (SPM) from the Black Sea western gyre | collected 2013-06-09/2013-06-10 | depth...
CCGCCCAGGGGCCGCCCTTGGTGCCCCAGGGGACCTGTGGCGCCGGCGCGGTCGTCGATCAATCCACTCCTGGGAACTGTCATGCCGGGACGCCTTGTCTGGTTTACTACAGAGCCTGGATCCAGTTCTGCAGCTCCAGTGTGGCGGGGGTCACTCACAAGGGTCAGGCTCTCCCCGCGTCTCAGTCGAGGGTGTACTTCAACCCGAAGTACTCCACACCCGCGTGTGAGCAGGCTGATCGGCCCCCGATGCGGTTCTGGGACTCCAACGGGAACCTGCTCGGCATGGCCCTCTTGGATTTCGACTGCTCTGCCTGTGCGAATCCTCCGTCGTAGCTCCGCCATGCGCTGGGTCCTCGGGGTCTTCTTGCTGGCCTGTCTTGGTTGGGCTGCGATCACTCTTCCTTCGCGTCCTACGGAGGGGCTTCCGGGAGAGGGAGGCTCTCGAGGGGGCAAGTGGACCGTCGAATCGGAAGCTCCAGCGGAGAGCGTCCTCGCAGGCCAGGCCGAAGTCGGTCGTCAGCGGTTGGACCCGGCGAGCGAGGATGAGGAATCAGCCTCCCCGGACCGGGAGCACCTGATCGCGCTGGCGAGGGGTTACCTCCTGGAAGAGATCGGCGCCTTCCGAGCGGGCTTCCAGGTCCCAGGAAGGGGCACCAGGATCTTCGAGGAGGCCCTGCCGGAATCGGGCCGGGAGGTCGGAGCCTTCGGCCCTTTCTTCCGGTCCGACTTCCCCTTCTCGGATGATGAGGATGCTTGGGCGATCGCAAACGGGATCGGCCACCTGGTCTCCAACGCCGAGACCTTCGATCTGCTCTCCGCCACCGAATCCACGAAGCTCCAAGTCCTTGAGCGAATCCTGGAGGAGGGCCCCCGGGATCCAGGAATGGCCATCGCCCTTCCATTGGAATACACCCTCCGCCGGCTCGGGGCAGGCGAGCTGCTCCTGACCCAGGTGACCGACCAGGAGCTGCGAGGGATCTGGATCCAAGCCGTCCGGTCCTACGCCGAGGCCCAGCACGAGAGATCGGTCCTCTACAACGGCTTTCGGCGGGCTGCAGCTCGGGCAGGCCTGGAGGAGGAACCCACTGCGGAAGACCAGTGGTTGATCTGTCCCACCTTGAATGAGGTCGACGCCAGACTGGAGGCCTACGAGTCCCAGTTTCTCGCCGACCTCCACTCGGTCCTCGCTGGTCTGCGTTGAGGAGCCAGCTCCTGCGGCCCGCCGAGGTCGCCAAGACCGAGGTCGGTAAATTCAGCCCTCGGTTCAGCCTTGACTGCGGTCTCCGCTCACGGTGTCCAGGATTCGGCAGGCGTCCTCCGGCTTGACCTCGGCGTACCACACGTCGTCGGGATAGACCACCACGTGCGGGCCCTGCTCACACGGCCCGAGGCAGGAGCTGGCGGCGACCCGGACCCTGCCCCACAGCTCGGTGCGGGCCTCGAGCTCCGCCCGCAGGGCCGCCAAGACCTCGCCGGCGCCGGCCGGTCCGCAGGAGGCCTTGGCGCCGGGCGGCCGCTGGTTCATGCAGACGAAGACGATGCGTTCGGGGTGGGCCATGGAGGTCCGAGGATAGCGGGCTTCAGTCCGCCTCGACCGAGTCCTCGATGTGCTCCAGGAACATGGCCCGGATCTCGGCCATGTGGTGGGCCAGCGATTCGGGCCGCCAGTCCTGGGTGGAGACCGCCTCGAGGAAGCGGACCGTGATCGTTCCCGGCCGGGCGAGCCAGCTCCGCCGCGGCAGGAGCTCGGCGTTGCCGCGCATGATCGCCACCACCACCGGCGCGCGGGTCGCCAGCGCCAGGTGGAAGGGCCCTTTCTTGAAGGGCAGCAGCTTGCCGTGGCCGGACCGCGTGCCCTCCGGGGCGATCAAGATGGTGGCGCCCTCGTCCCGCATCCGCTGCGCCGCCCGCTCGAGGCTGGCCATCCCCGAGGCCCGGTTGGAGCGGTCGATGGGGATGAAGCCGATCGCCCGCATGGTCCGGCCGATGATCGGGACGCGGTGGAACTCCTGCTTGTAGATGACGGTGCCGTTGGCGGGCCAGATCGACGCGAAGACCGGCAGGTCGAGCACGTTGACGTGGTTCGTCATGATGATTTCCCCGTTATTTCGGAGATTTTCGGTCCCTTCCAGGACCAACTCGATCCCCAGGATCTTCAGAACGGTCCTGCCCCAGAAGTGGACCAGGCCGCCCATGCGCGGCTTGAAGCTCTTGGGGAACAGGGCCGCCCACAGCCCCACCCCGGCCGCATACGGGAAGGCGAAGATCAGGGCGATCGGCAGAGCCAGGAGGGAGCGCATTCCTGCGGGTCGTGGGGGCCGGCGCGGACTCGGTGCGGACCCGGGCCGACATGATGGCTCCCCGGGCGAGTCCTTGGAACCTCCGGCCTCCGAGAACCGTCCTATGAGGCCGCGATCGCCGGCACCGGGCCGGTCCGCTGCCCAGGCCTCGGCCTCGAGCGCCCTCGGATCAAATTGGGCGCTGGTAGGAAGTCGAGCCTTGCTCTGTGCTTGGGTCCCGATCCCGGTTAAAATGCCGGTCCCCCTGGCGCTGTCCTTCGGTCCCGGTTCTGTCTGTCTCTCCATAAGCAATGCTGCGCCTAACCCTCCGCGTCGTGAGCCTGCTCACGATCCTCGCCCCCCTCGCCTCTGCCCAACTCGTGGGCGGTGTGTGGGAGGACGCCGGACTCTTCGAAGGCACCGCCGTCGACGACCACTTCGGCTACTCGCTCGCCGGTGGCGGCGACTACGACGGCGACGGCACGCCCGACTGGCTGGTCGGCAGCCACCACGCCGTCCGGCCCGGCTCCGAGGAGAACGGCAAGGTCCAGGTGATCTCCGGCGCCGACGGCTCGGTTCTGGCCAGCACCTTCGGCTCCCGCTGGGACCGCCTCGGCTCCTCGGTCGCCTGGATCGGCGACATCGACGGCGACGGCAAGGACGACTTCGTCGCCGGCGCCATCTACGGCAGCAACCCCAACACCGGCGTGATCATCGCCGGCCGGGTCTACGTCTGGTCGAGCGCCATCGGCGGCGTGCTGCGGGTCCACTACGGCACCACGCAGGCCCAGCGTTACGGCGGCGACGTCGCCGCGGGGCAGGACCTCGACCTCGACGGCGTGAACGACTACCTCGTCGGCGCCCGCCACTCGGTCGTGAACGGCGTCGCGCTCGGCTCGGTGTTCGCCTACTCGGGCGCCACCGGGGCGCTCTTGCTCCGGGTCGACGGCCAGGGCTCGTACGAGTTCTTCGGCGCCGCGGTGGACTTCGCCGGCGACGTCGACGGCGACGGCACCCCCGACCTGCTGGTCGGCTCCGCCAAGGCCAACGCCTCCGCCGGCTTCGCCAGCGTCTACAGCGGCGCGACCGGCGCCCAGATCCTCCAAATCGTCGGCAACGGCACCGAGAACCTCGGCGGCGACGTCGCCGGCATCGGGGACATCGACGGCGACGGCTTCGCCGACCTGCTGATCGGCGCTCCCGCGGCCAACGGCGTCGGCGCGGCCTACGTCTACTCCGGCTTCAGCGGCACCCTGCTGCACCAGTTCGACGGCGCCGCCGGGACCCAGCTCGGCTTCGGCCTGTCGGTCGCCGGCGACGTCGACGGCGACGGCGAGCTCGACCTGCTGGTCGGCGCCCCCGGCGCCACCCCGGTCGACACCGGCTTCGTCCGCCTCTACACCGCCAGCACCGGCGCCCTGATCAAGGAGCTCAGCAGCGCCGTCCCGGGCGACGCCTTCGGCCGCTCCACCGCGGGCCTCGGCGACCTCGACGGCAACGGCACCGCCGAATTCGTCGTCGGCGCGCACCAGGCCACCAGCTCCGGCGGCAACGCCTGGGCCGGCCAGGCGCACCTCTACAGCTTCAACCCGATCCTCCACACCGACCTGATCGAGATGGGCGCCCTCGCCGGCGGCCAGGTCGACTGCCAGTTCGACTTCCCGGCCTCGGAGGCCGGCAAGCTCTACGCCGTGGTGGTGTCCTACAGCGGCCTCGGCCCGACCAACCACGCCGGCATCGACCTGCCGCTGACGCAGGACCTGCTGTTCAACCGGACCGTCAGCGGCGACTGGCCGCGCATCTTCACCGCGCCGCACGGCGTGCTCGACGCCAACGGCGACGGCTCGACGCTCTACCTCGGCGACGCCCTGTGGCTGACCCCGAGGATCGGCGAGACCTTCCACGGCTGCGTCGTCAGCTACGACTTCCTCGGCGCCCGGCTGGTCTCGGTGGCCCGTCCGCTGACGATCCTGCCCTGACCGCGCTGGCGGCTGCCGACCGGCCCCGCTCCGGAATCCCCCGGGGCGGGGCCGGTTCTTTCGGGTAGGCTTGAGCGGCCCTGTCCCGGTTCGGAAATGGCGGAACCGTGGGTCCAGGGCCAGCGTCCCAATGGATGCCGGGTCATCCCCACCCTGGGTTCCTGGGCCTGCGACCTCGGTGTAAACCCTTCCCCTGCATAGAGTAGCGGCAGGTCGACCTGCTCCGACCCCGACCGGAGCGGCGATCGCTCCCCGCTCTTCCCCCTCCCAACCCCAGCTCACGCATGTTCACGACCCTTCCGACCCTGCTGCTCGCAGCTGCCCTGACCGTGGGCGGTGGCGAGAATCCCGCCAACACATCCATCGAGAAGGAGCTCTACGCCTGGTCGCTCCAGTCCCTCGAGGTCCCTGCCCAGGCTGGCCAGTCCTTCCAGCTGCGCGTCGTCCTCGACGAGTGGTTCGACGCCGAGCTGGTCCTGGACCCCTACTCCGTCCGCTCGGCCAACTTCAAGGCCTACGAGCAGGGCGCCGACGGCGAGCTCCGCGAGATCCAGGCGCCGGCCTCGGTGACCTACCGCGGCATGGTCGCGGGCATCCCCGGCAGCATCGTCTCCGCTGCGATCATCGATGGCCAGCTCCGCGCTCGCATCGACCTGAACGACGGCAGCACGGTCCGGATCATCGAGCCGCTGACCGACTTCGACGCCTCCGCGAGCAAGGACATGCACGTCGTCTACGACAGCGCGGACGTCCTGCCCGACACCGGCTGGGTCTTGGGTGAGCCCCTGCTCCCGCCGGTCCCGGTCGACCCGATCCAGGGCGGCGGCTCGAGCATCGGCGGCCACAACGGCCACGATCACGCGGACAGCGGCGCGGTCGGCGGCAGCCGCGGCGCCCGCGCCGACGAGACGGTCGAGATGGCCTGCGACGCGGACTACCAGTTCTTCCAGAAGAACGGCAGCAACTCGGCCAACACCATCGCCGACGTCGAAGCGGTGATCAACGACACCGAGACCATCTACCAGCGCGACACCGGCATCTGCTACGACCTGACCACCGTGGTCGTGCGCACCAGCAGCGCCTCCAACCCCTACACCAGCAACGACCCGGGCACCCTGCTCAACCAGTTCCGCGCCGAGTGGCTCAACAACCAGGGCCACATCATCCGGGACGTCGCCCAGCTGTTCACCGGCCGCTCGATCAACGGCAGCGTCATCGGCATCGCCTGGCTCGGCGGCATCTGCAACACCTACGGCTACTCGATGGTGCAGTCCCGCTACACCAGCAACTGGTCGCGCCGGGTGAGCCTGTCCACCCACGAGCTGGGCCACAATTGGAACGCCGGCCACTGCTGCGGCAGCTGCTCCGGCTGCTCGACCTGCCGCATCATGTGCCCCTGCAACGGCGGCTGCTCCGGCAACGTCACCAGCTTCGGCACCGCCAGCATCAACGCCATCGTCAACTACAAGAACAGCCGCAACTGCCTCGACAACGGCTGCGGCGGCGGCAGCGGCGGCAACCTGAACCTCTCGGCCCTGATCCCCGGCAACGCCGGCCAGGTCAACCGTCTGGACATCACGGGCGCCACGCCCAACTCGCTGGTCACGATCTACTTCAGCGCCAACACCGGCATCACCGCGGTCTCCGGCTGCACCGGGCTCTACCTGGGCCTGCAGAACCCGAAGACGGCTGGCTCCACCACTGCGGACGCCGCCGGCGACGGCTCCTTCTCGAAGTCGGTCCCCGCGAGCGCCGCGGGCAAGACCTTCTACATCCAGGCCGCCGAGACCGCCGGCTGCCAGATCAGCAACATGGTCACCCACACCTTCTAGGCGCTCCGCGCCTGCCGACTGGGCTGGACCCTCGCGGGTTCAGCCCAGTCTCTTTTCAACCTCGGCGGCGACCGTCTCGCCGATCGCGAGGGCGGCGGTGGCGGCGGGGGAGGGCGCGTTCAGCACGTGGACCACGCGGGCGCTGCCCTGGATCAGGAAGTCGTCCACCAGCGAGCCGTCGCGGCGCACCGCCTGGGCTCGGACCCCTGCGGGCGCCGGCAGCAGGTGGCCGGCATCGAGGCCGGGCACCAGCCGCGCCAGGGCGGCGGCGAAGGCCCGGCGCGAGAGCGAGCGGCGGAGCTCGCCCCAGCCGGTCCGCCAGTAGCGGGCCGCCAGCCTCCACGATCCGGGCCAGGCCAGAGCGCCGGCGAGCTCGGCGGGGCGGACGGTGCTCCAGCGGTAGCCCTCCCGCGCGAAGGCCGGCACGGCGTTCGGTCCGCATTGGACGCCGCCGCCGACCGTCGGCGTCAGGTGCACCCCGAGGAACGGGAAGGCCGGGTCCGGCACCGGGTAGATCAGGCCGCGCACCAGGCCGCGGGCCTCGGGGCGCAGCTCGAAGTACTCGCCGCGGAAGGGCAGGATGCGCGCCTCCGGGCGCGAACCGCCGAGGGCGGCCACGCGGTCGCTGTGCAGGCCGGCGCAGTTCACCACCACCCGGGCCTCGCCGCCGCCGGCGGTGGTGCCGAGCCGCACGGAGGGGGCGCGCTCGTCCAGCGAGAGCAGGCGGGCGCCGGGGCGGACCGCGCCGCCCGCCCCTTCGCTCCGCTCCGCCAGCCGGCGGCACCCCGCGCCGGAGTCGGGGACGCCCGGCCCCGGCACGACCAGCGCCTGGAGGCCGGCCGCCGTCGGCCCGATCTCGCGCAGCTCGGCGGCGCCGACCAGGCGGGCGGCGGCGCCGTTGGCGAGGGCGCGGCGCTCGAGTTCGGCCAGCCGCGGCAGCTCGGCCTCGCGGGTGGCGACCACGACCTTGCCGCAGCGCCTCCACGGCAGGCCCTCGCGCTCGAGGAAGGCCTCCATCGCCGCCTTACCGGCGCGGCAGTTGCGCGCCTTCAGGCAGCCGGGGCGGTAGTAGACCCCGGAGTGCAGCACGTTGGAGTTGCGGCCGCTCTGGTGGCGAGCGACCGCGTCCTCCTTCTCCAGCACGGTGACCGACAGCCCCGGGCGGGAGGTCAGGAGCCGGTAGGCGGTGGCCAAGCCGACGATGCCGCCGCCGATGACGGCGACATCGGCGGCGGGCAGCTCGGTCGCGCTCACTTCTCGCGGGCCGCCAGGTTGTAGAGCCAGGCCAGCAGCAGCCCGGCGACGGCGCCGTCGGCCATGGCGTAGCCGGCGCCGGCGAGCACGTCGAGCAGGTCGCGGGTGCCGTCGAAGCCGGGGTAGATGCTGGCGACCACCGCCAGGAAGGCTTCGCCGTAGCCGAAGCTCCAGTTGAGCAGGCCGACGCCGCCGACCATCACCGCCCAGAAGATGCCGCCGGCGATCGCCGCGGCGCGCAGTTGCAGTTTCATCTCATGACTCCAGCTTGCGGCCTTCGACCCGCTTGAACAGCCGTTCGGCGCGGTCGTCGGCCCAGGTGTAGAGGACCAGCTCGTCCAGCACGAGATCGACGCCGCCGAGCTCCAGCCCGGCCGCCCACTCGAGCCCGCGCTGGCGGACTTCGGGGGTGGCCCGCCTCTGGGGGCGGGCGATGGTCGTGTGCGCCTTCGGCGGGCGCTTGTCGGGCCGCGCCTCGGCGGCTTCGAGCCAGCGGTCGCGGCACAGGCCGATCGCCTTCTCGACCGGGTTGCGGCCGCGCCGCAGCAGCACCGAGAGCGCCGAGTACCGCCGCGGGTTGCCCATCGGCACCACCTCGCCGAGGGTGACCGGGACCGGCCCGAGCGCGCAGCAGCCGTTCAGCCGCCAGGCGCGCAGGGCCTGCTCCTCGCTGCAGCCGCCGAGGAAGGCCAGCGTGATGTGCAGGTCGGCGCCGCGGAACAGGCGGAAGCCTTCGGGCGGGGCGCCCACGCGCTGCTCGAACCAGCCGGCGGCCGGCACGCGCAGGGCGAGGAACCAGTTCGGGCGCATCGGCGGTCAGGATAGCTGCCGCGGTGGGCGGCGCTGAGCCTGTTCCTCGTCATGTACGAACCTCTCTGCCGCGCCGGACCTCGCCCGCCTGTTCGCGACCGAGTTCTCGATCACGGCGCTGATCGCCTGCGACGTACTGCCACGAGGAGAAAGCCAGCACCGAGGCAGCTCTCAACCGGGCGGTAACGGTCTCGCATGCGCAGGGGCGGTGCAGGCTGAGTCGGCTCAAGCTGAGTCCGCCTTTTGCCGATCCGTGGGATCCGTGCTAGGGTTGCCATTAGAGGGAAGTTCTGCTCCTTCGCCCATTTTCTCCTCCTCTTCACCATGGCCGACCTACTGCAACTCTCGCTCAGCGTCGGGTCGTCGCCTTCTTGCCGGGTTTCTGCGGCTCCTACCATCAGCCATGCTTGGCTCAGCAAGTGCCTCCACCGCACCTCGTCGTTGACGGTTCGCTCGCTCCCACATCTCCTGCGTTGCGCCGCATTGATGCTGCTCATGGCGAGCGCGAATGCCCAGGAATGGGTGGTCAAGGAGTTTCTTGGCGAGCCTCAGGCGTTTCAAGGTCAGGCCTACTATCGGCCTGCTTGGGGGAGCCCTCTCGGAGACTTGAATGACGACGGCCTCTTGGACTTGCAGTGGGTCGAGCAATGGCACGATCAGAGCGGCAGGTTAATGGAGGAATACTCGATTGTTTCTGGGAACAGCAGGAAGCACCCGATTGCGCTCCACTACCTGAACGGTCCTGGGAAGCCAGTCCTCTGGCGGCAGGGAAGTTGTCTCTTGCGGTGGCCAGCGGACGATGTTCTTGCAGTCGTTGACAATGCTGCCGGCACCAGCACGGTCCGGTTGTTCTCCATTTCGCTCCATTCGCCGATTGGGTCGATCCCTCTTCCCCCATCGGCAGGAACCGGATTCCCTGCTCCTCACCAATTCGACGCCGTGATTCCCGCGGGGGACTTGGATGGCGATTCCTACGACGACCTTCTTTGCCAACTTCAGGCCTTCGATCCAGGAACCAACAAGGAATATGCTGTCCTTGGGCTGGTCTCCGGATTCTCGAGAGTCTTCTCTTGGCTCGCGTATCTTCCAGCCATCCAGAGGCCGTATTCTTTCCACGCGGGCTTCTTTCCGGACCTTTGGCCAGATCTCAATGGGGATGGCGTCCGCGATTTCCTCTTTTTGTCAGGAGACTTGGCAGATTCCGAATTGTCAGCGGTCTCTGGAATGGACGGTCGATTGATTTGGTCCCTCCCGGGCCTGGGTCCGAGATTGGATGACTGGACCCAAGTAGAAGACATGACCGGAGATGGTGTGAGGGATGTTCTTGTCGCTGCCTCGATCGACTGGCTCAACACCTTGCCATCCCAGCGGGACCCGGGGTATGTTGCCTTGGTCGACGGGGCCTCCGGAGTTCTTGTCTGGATCAATCGTTACGGCAACCTCCTGCCCTGGCTCCATGATCCCCTCGATCAGCGGATGGTGGTCAGCACGATGTTGGCAGGAAGCGCCGATCACGACGCTGATGGCTCTCGCGATATCGTCCTGACCATGGGGGAATTTCTCAGTTGGACCCATCTCCCGTACTACGCGATTTGGGTCTTCTCCGGTGCGGATGGGAGCTTCGTCAGGAGGGAGACCACGGCTCAATCCGTTGACCCTTGGGAAAGCGCGCCCCTTCAGGGAAACGGCTTCTACACCGATGGGCCTCTCTTCGCGTTCCAAGACCTGGATCGCAATGGATGGCCGGAGATGTCCGTTGTTCTCGACATCAATCCGGCTTACCCAGGATCTCGAGCTTCGGTCTTCCTGGAACGTCGCAGTCTGGATCTCGAAGGCACGAACCCGATCGGCCAGATCGTGCCGTACCGCCTTCACCTGCCCGGCGCCTCGAACCTCAACTACCAGCTCCTGATCAGCCAAGGCTTCGACGCCCAGGGCGGATCTCTCCATCTCGGTCCCTGGGACACCAAGCTGGTTCGGGACGCGATCATGACCGCCGCCTTCGGATCCCCGTGGCTCTCGGGCACCTTGGACTTCGCTGGCAGGGCCGCCGGCGCGTTCTTCATTCCAGCCGATCCCGCCTTGATTGGGCAAACCTTCTACGCCCGCGCCATCGTCGAGGACGCCGGCTCACCCGGCGGGGTGTGGACCATGAGCTCGTTGGCCTGGACCCGGGTCACCCCTTAGTTCCAGGCCAGGATCGGAACGCTCAGCCGCGGAAGGTCCCACCGGACTCCGCCAGTTCCTCGATCAGCTTGGCCGGCGTGAACTTGGCCTTGCCGCCGGGGCGGCTGGCGACGTCCATCTCGGCGATCTTGCGCAGCTTGTCGCGGATCACGCCCAGGCCCTCGCCGTCGGCGTAGCGCAGCAGGCCGCCGCGGAAGGGGGCGAATCCGGTGCCGAAGACGGTGGCGAGGTCGAGCATCTCGGCGCTCTCGACCACCTTCTCCTCGAGGCAGCGGGCGGCCTCGTTGACCATCGACAGCACCAGGCGGTCGACGATCTGCTGGTCGCTGTAGTGGGCGGCGGCGCCGGCCTGCTGGTGCTTCGCGAGGTCCGCGGAGATCACCGGCTTGACCTTGCGGTCCTTCGAGTGCTTGTAGAAGCCGTGGCCGGTCTTCTTGCCGAGGCGGTCCGGCCCCATCAGCGCGGCGACGCCGGTGGCCGGCGTCATGCGCTCGCCGTAGGCCTCCAGCAGCGACTGCGAGGCGTGGCTGGCGATGTCCAGCCCGACCTCGTCGAGCAGGAGGAACGGGCCCATCGGCATGCCGAAGTCGAGCATCGCCTTGTCGACCTTGACCGGGTCGGCGCCGTCCTCGAACAGCCGGATGGCCTCGTCGAGGTAGGGGCCGAGCAGGCGGTTGACGAGGAAGCCGGCGACGTCGGCGACGATCACCGGGGTCTTGCCCAGGCGCACCGCCAGGGCGGCGATCTCGGTGACCGCTGCCTCGCTGGTCTGGGCGCCGCGGATCACCTCGACCAGCGGCATCTTCTTGACCGGGTTGAAGAAGTGCATGCCGACCACCCGCTCGGGGTGGGGCAGGCCGGCGGCGATGGCGGTCACCGACAGCGACGAGGTGTTGGTCGCCAGCAGGCAGTCGTCGGCGACCTGCGCCGCCATGCCCTGGAACACCTTCTGCTTGACGTCGAGGCGCTCGGCCACCGCCTCGATGACGATCTGGGCGCCGCCGAAGCCGCGCGACAGATCGCTGGTTGCGTCGAGGCGGTCGACCGCGGCCATCGCCTCGCTCTTGGTGAGGCGGCGCTTGCGCTGCTTCTTCGCCACGTCGGCGCGGTGCTCGAGCAGGGCAGCGTCGTTGGCCTCCGCCGCCAGGTCGCCGAGCCGCGTCTGCAGGCCCTTCTCGGCCAGCGACGAGGCGATGGCGCCGCCCATGACGCCGGCGCCGATCACGGCCCCGCGCTCGAAGCGGCGCGGCTCGAAGCCGTCCTTGCCCTTGCCGAGCTTCTTGGCGGCCTCGGAGCCCTTGAAGATCGAGATCAGGCTCTTGCACACCGGGCCGGCGGCGAGCTCGGCGATGGCGCCGGCCTCGATCGCGGCGGCGCGCGACATCGGCGTGCGCACGGCGGCGGCCACCATCTCGATCGCGCGCAGCACCGCCGGGCACTTGCCGCGGGTCCTGGCCATGACCCTCTTGCGCGCCCGGCTGGCGATCACGGCGGGCGCCAGCGGGTTGCCGGCGACCGCCCCGCGCTTTCCCCCCCGCCCCCTGCCC
>JACKQG010006778.1_pt1 | contig 11889 bp, 8 predicted proteins | sample 8237621 | NCBI WGS metagenome assembly JACKQG01 (sample SAMN15677084, study PRJNA649215) | marine metagenome | biome: marine; feature: Black Sea; material: saline water; isolation source: suspended particulate matter (SPM) from the Black Sea western gyre | collected 2013-06-09/2013-06-10 | depth...
TCATCACCAATTCCTCTGGCTGAGAACTTCTCATCAATTTCAACCAGCAGATCATCGGAGTAGAGTAGCTCGAACTCCTCTTGCCGCCAACGTCTCAGTAGTTCCATTGTGGGGCTCTGGGGGTTCTTGCTGAGATGGGCGGCCACGAAGATGTTCGTATCGAAGACTGCCCGCAGACGTTGTCGTTCAGTCTCCAATGGCGGCCTCTCGCTCGTCGTCTATGGCGATCCCCTTGCGGATGGCCTCAGTTCGTGCCCGCTCCATGTTTTGTAAGAAAACCTCGCTATGTTCTTCGGCCGACAGGTGACGCCGCGCCTGAGACATCTCTTCCACCCGAGCCATCGTGGCCAGCGTCTGCAACGAGACCGGCTTGGTAGGGCGAAAGGACCGCTGGCTCCCGTCGGGCATGGTAAAAATCACTGGGGGGATGATGAGTAGTAGGTGCTCAAGGATAGCGTGTATTTCGTCTACCTTCGTCTCCAGATGTTCGACCTTGTGTCGCATCAGGTCAATACCTGTCAAAATGTCCTGTTCTGCATACATCGTCTTTCACTCCTCATAAGTTCTTTGCTGGCGTCGGGTTTGAGAGCCGTATCGTTGCGTTTGCATTCTAACACACCGGGCGACGTTTGTCAAGAGGGTTTGTGGGCCACAATCGAACACCGGCCCAACATTGCCCCTTCGCCCGAAAGGTGCTACAATGCCGGTGGGAGGACGTATCGGCGGGGAACTGCGGGGAAGCTGTCCGTATGGAAGGAACGGATGGAGGTAGCTGCTAGCTACCTTTCAGGTGGCGCCTGGCGCGCGGCAGGCTCCTTTTGGGCCTGACGCCTCCTCTTACGCCAGGCGCTCAGCCGTGTCCGCCAGCCGTTGCGGTGAATCGGGCCTGACAGAAGCCCGGCCAGCCTGCGCAGCGTCCGCAGCGCCAGGGAGCGCCAGCGAGCACCACGATAGCTCAGCCAGTGCCAGAGCCGTCGCCACCAGGGAAGCGGTTCCGCGGGCAGAGGTACACCCCATTGCACCGCTGCGGCAGCCCAGGTCAGGCCGGCGCCGAAGCCCACCAGGATCAGCCGGTCGTCCGGGTGGATGCGCCCCTGTTCCACGGCCTCGCACAGCGCGATGGGAATGGACGCCGCCGAGGTGTTGCCGTAGCGTTCCAGATTGCTGAACACGCGCTCCGGCGGCAGCTTCAGGCGACTGGCCGAGGACTGGATGATGCGCTGGTTGGCCTGGTGGGGGATGATCAGGCTGATCTCGTCCAGCGCCCAGCCGGCCTGTTCGGCCACCTGGCGAGTGGCCTGCGCCATGATACGGGTGGCGAAGCGGAATACCTCGCGTCCCCTCATGTGGATGAAGTGCAGGCCGTCGTCCATGGTCTGTCGCGACGTGGGGTGACGGCTGCCGCCGCCGGGCAGGATCAGCAGGTCGCCGCCGGAGCCGTCGGCCCCTAGCACGGTGGCCCGTACCCCACCGGGGATCTGGCTGGCTGCCAGCACCACCGCTCCGGCCCCATCGCCGAAGAGGACACAGGTGTCGCGATCGTTCCAGTTGGTGATGCGGGAGAGGGTTTCGGCTCCGATGACCAGCACGGTGTCAGCCTGGCCGCTGGCGATCAGGCTGGCGCCCACGCTCAGGCCGTAGACAAAGCCCGAACAACCGGCATTGAGATCGAAGGCGCTGGCGTGAGACGCTCCCAGTCTATCTTGCACCAGGCAAGCCGTGGCCGGGAAGGGGTAGTCGGGCGTGACCGTGGCCACAATCACCGTATCCAGTTCTCGCGGCGGCAGGTTGGCCACCTCCAGAGCGGCGCGGGCGGCCTTCACCGCCAGTGAGGAGGTCGTCTCCGTCTCCTCGGTGACAATGCGCCGCTCACCGATGCCGGTACGGGTGCGGATCCACTCGTCCGATGTGTCCACGATGCGGGACAGGTCATCGTTGGTGAGGATGTGGTCGGGCACGCACATGCCCCAACCGACGATCTGGGCGTAACGAGCCAAAAACCGTCCCTCCGTCTGGCGCTCCTACGATGGGAAGAAGCGGCCCAGCACAAGTGCGGCGTTATGGCCGCCGAAGCCGAAGGAATTGGACATCGCCACGTCGGCCTTAGCCTGGCGGGCCACGTTGGGCACGTAGTCCAGGTCACAGGCCGGATCGGGCGTCTCGTAGTTGATGGTGGGGGGGAGCATCTGATCGCGCAGGGCCAGCAGACAGAAGATGGCCTCCACTGCGCCGGCCGCGCCCAGCAGATGACCGGTCATAGACTTGGTGGAGCTGACGGCCAGCCGGTAGGCGTGTTCACCGAAGATCATCTTGATGGCTGCCGTCTCGCTGGCGTCATTGAGCCGTGTGCTGGTGCCGTGAGCGTTGATGTAGTCTACCGCCGTTGGGGAGATGCCGGCCTGTTCCAGCGCCTTCTGCATGGCCATGGCTGCTCCCTTTCCGTCTTCGGCCGGGGCGGTGATGTGGAAGGCATCGGCCGTGGCGCCGTAGCCCAGCAGCTCGCCGTAGATGCGCGCCCCGCGCGCCTGGGCATGGGCCAGACTCTCCAGCACCATCATGCCGGCCCCTTCGCCCATCACAAACCCGTCTCGATCGGCGTCGAACGGACGGCAGGCGCCTTGGGGATCGTCGTTACGCGTGGACAGCGCGCCCATGACGTTGAACCCGGCGATAGCCACCGGCACGATACCGGCCTCGCTGCCGCCGGCGAGCATGACCTGGGCATCGCCGCGCCGGATGATGGCTGCTGCCTCACCGATGGCGTGGGACCCAGTGGCACAGGCCGTCGCCACGGCCAGGTTGGGACCTTGCAGGCCGAAGGTGATGGCGATTTGCCCTGCCGCAGCGTTCATCATCAGCGCTGGAATGAGAAAAGGGCTGACCCTGCGGGGACCGCTTTGCTCCATCAGCGCGGCCTGTTCCAGCAGCGAAATGATGCCACCCACAGCGGAACCAACGAGCACCCCTATCTCAGAGGGGTCCTCGGCTGCCCAATCCAGCCCGGCATCGGCGACAGCCTCGCAGGCCGCGGCCAGGGCGAAGTGGGTGAAACGGTCCAGCTTGCGCGCCTCGCGGCGGCCCGTGTACTGCGCCGCATCGAAGTCCTTCACTTCCGCGGCAAACTGAGTTTTGAGCTCGGACGGATCGAAGCGACGGATACGCTCTACGCCGGAGCGGCCATTGAGCAGAGCCTCCCAGGTGGTGGGCACGTCGTTCCCTACTGGGGTGACCGCTCCCAACCCAGTGATCACGACACGTCGAATCTCACACATGATAACCTCCTGTTTGCGAGTGAGACCTGACAGGTTTTCAAAACCTGTCAGGTCTCAGGTCTCCTTGTCATGTAGAACACGCTGGCGCGTGATAAGTTGCGGAGAAAAGGGGAATACAGGGATCGTGAGTGACAACCACGGTAAACTCCAAGGGAAAGGGAAAATGAAAAAATGCGCGTTGTGCTGCTCGGCCCCTTCGGGCTGAGACCGAAAATGACCATGGCCCGCCGGGCGCTGCCGCTGGCGCGGGCGCTGGCCGCCCGCGGCCATGCCGTGCGCGTCGTCCTGCCACCCTGGGATTGCCCGCAGGACAGCGGGCGCACCTGGCAGGAGGGCGCTGTGCAGGTGCTCAACGTGCGCCTGCCGCCGCGGCTGCCCCTACTGGGCCACCTCTGGCTGACCGCCCGGCTGCTGCGGGCTGCGCTGCGCTTCCGCCCCCACGTGATCCACTGCTTCAAGCCCAAGGCCTACGCCGGACTGGCCGCGGCCGTCCTGTGGGCCATGCAGCGATTGCACCTCTGGCGGGGCCGCCTGATCGTGGACGCCGACGATTGGGAAGGGTGGGGCGGTTGGAACGAGATCGCCGGCACCTCCTGGGCGCAGCGTCACTTTTTCGCCTGGCAGGAGCAGTGGGGGCTGCGCCATTGCGACGCTGTCACCGTGGCCAGCCGCTGGCTGGAGCAGCGGGTCACGGAGATGCGTGGCGGGAGTGGGGACGTGTGGGTCGTGCCCAACGGGGTGGAGCAGAGGAGCAGAGGAGCAGGGGAGCGGGGGGGCAGGGGGGCGGTACTGCTATACACGCGGTTTGTGGAGTTCACGCCGGAGCGGGCCGTGGACATCTGGCGGCGGGTGGTGGAGTTTCTGAGCAGAGGGGCAGAGGGGCAGAGGGGCAGGGGAGCAGAGGAGCAGAGGAGCAGAGGAGCACGGGAGAACGCGCCCCAGCACCCCAGCACCTCAGCACCCTTGCACCCTTGCACCTCTGCCCGGCTGTGGGTGGTGGGCGAGGGCTTGCGCGGCGAGGAGGAATCGCTGCCGCGCCTGTTGGCTGAGGCGGGACTGGACGACACTGTTGACATAATTGGTTGGGTGGAACCGGAGGACCTGCCGCCGCTCTTCGCCGCCGCCGACGTGGCCATGATGCCCGTGGACGATACGATCCTCAACCGGGCCAAGTGCCCGGCGCGGCTGCTGGATTTGCTGGCCGCCGGCGTGCCCGTGGTGGCCGAGGCGGTGGGGGAAGTCGCCGAGATCGTCGAGGATGGCGTCTCGGGAGTGCTGGTGCCGTCAGGCCAAGAGGCTGCCTTCGCCGCCGCAGTGGTCAGCCTGCTACAAGACGCTGACCTGCGGCGGCGCATGGGCGAGGCCGCACAACGCCGCGTGCGCACCGCCTTCGCCTGGGACCGGTTAGCAGAGACCGTTGAGGCAGCCTACCTCCAATGCCCAATATCCAATACCCAATATCCAATATCCACCCTCCAGAACTGGCTGCCTCCCCTGCTGTGGATGGGCCTCATCTTCCTCCTCTCGTCCCAATCCAAGCTGCCCATCCCGCGGCGTCCCCTGGCCGACCAGCTATGGCAGATCGGTGGTCACGTGGTTCTTTTCGGGGTGTTGTGGGCGCTGCTGTGGCGGGCGATGACGCGCACCTGGTCCCAGCGGCGCGTGATGGGCTGGGCCTTCCTGGTGGGCCTGCTCTACGCCGTGAGCGACGAGGTGCACCAGGCCTTCGTGCCCGGCCGCCACGCCACGCCGCTGGACGTCGCCGCCGACGTCGTAGGCCTGCTGCTGGCCATGGGCTTAATTGCCTGGAGGCAGAGGAGGCAGAAAAAGAAACCCGTTTTCTCCAAGAAAACGGGTTTCTGATCGTGTTCCATCAGTCGAGCAAAGAAACCCGTTTTCTCCAAGAAAACGGGTTTCTGATCGTGTTCCATCAGTCGAGCATCAAGTGCTCGACGACCTTGTTATCATCCTCGCTGTAGGCTTCAACGAACAGGCGGTAGTCATTGGGCGAGGGGAACTGATCCAGCACGATTTCTGGCTTTGAAAGTGTACCTTTTCTCAGGCCGATGTAGTCGAGGTAGCTGGAGAACTCCCAACTCTCCGCCCGTTTGACCAGACCGGCAGTGACTGGGTTCAGGTGAATGTATCGTGACAGGTGCAACAGATACTCATCTCGGTCTACATGAATGGCCTTGAAGCGTCCCTGAAAGAGCGAGCCAACCCGCGCATAGCGCTTGTTGATGGCTTTGGTATACGACAATGCGAATGGTTGCATCAGGGCGGAGAACTCATCTGTCTTGAGGTGCACCAGCAAGTGGTAGTGATTGGGCATCAGGCAGTAGGCAACGATCTCGACCGCGTCAACTGTCAGGTATTTGCGCATCTGTCGGAGGAAGTACAGGTAGTTCTCAGGCTCGAAGAAGACGGACTGGTAGTTGTTGCCTCGGTTGTATACGTGATAGTGCTCCCCTGCTCGCAGTTCAACGTTGCGGTATGGCATGGGAATCTCCTCGGTCTCAGAAACCCGTTTTCTCCAAGAAAACGGGTTTCTGGGCTACGGGCTTCTAATCCGGGCGAGCAGCCGCCAACGGCGCGATCACGATCTCCCCGAACAGCTGCAGCTGCACCACGCTGACCCGCTGCTGTTTGATCAGCTCCAGCAGGGCCAGAAGGGTGACGATGATCTCCACCCGCGAGACGGCCTGGGCCAGCAATTGGTGAAAGCGCACCCGCCCCTGCCGTGCCGTGGCCTCCATGATGCGTCCGATCTGATCGGCGATGGTCACCGTGATGGGGGCGACGATCTCGTCCACGGGAGACGGGGAGACAGGCTCTGTCGCAGCCAGGGTCTGCTGCAGGGCTTGCAGCAGATCGTCCAGCGTGATGCTGCCGGGGGCGATGTGACGGGGCAGCGTCGGCGGGGGAGCGGTGCGGACGTAGGCCCGCAGCCCGGAGGCTTCCCGCTCCCGCAGCCAGCCGGCCGCTTCCTTGAAGCGCTTGTACTCTCGGAGCTGGCGGGCCAGCGCCTCGGCGGGGTCTTCCTCTTCCCCCTCTTCGAGGGCCTGCGGCGGGCGAGGCAACAGGGCCCGCGACTTGATCCACAGCAGCCGGGCGGCCATGACCAGGAAGTCGGCCAGGTCACCGGCGTGGCGCTCCTGCAACAGCGCCAGGTACGCCAGGTACTGGTCGGCGATTTGGGCCACGGAGATGGCCGTGATCTCCAACTCCTCCCGCTCGATCAGATGCAGCAACAGGTCGAGCGGGCCTTCGAAGAGGGGCAGTTGTACCTGATAAGTCACGTTGCTGAGCCAGGGGGTCCCGTAAAACGTAATGCGTAAAACGTAAACGTCCCCATGATGAGCATCTTACGTTTCATGTTTCACGTTTCACGTTTCACGGCATCTCGGCGATCTCGTAGGTCTGGAAGGGGCGGCCGCTGGCGCCCCGCTCGTCCAGTTGCCGCCGGGTGTCCGCCTCATCCACCCCCTCGATGCGCTCCACCTTGCAGCCGGCCCGGCGCAGATTGTCCTCCGCCTGCCAGGAGACGCCGGCCGTGCCGCCGACGACGAGCACGTACTCAGCCCGTTTGGCGGCCTCCTCCGAGAAGCCGCAGACGGGATGGAATCTGGCGATGTAGTTGGTGGCGTTGGCCCAGTCGCTCCTGGCCCACAGGTCCGGCGAGCGCCACCAGAAGAGCAGGTAATGGCGGATAGATTTGTCCAGCGGGCCGGAAAGACCCTGCTGTACCGCTCGTACCTGGGCCAGCAGCATCTCCTTCCATTTCTCCCCCCCCAGCCACTGGCTGCCGGGGCAGCTCGTGCTGTTCTTGGGGAACTCATTGTGTCCCCAGACGTTCTCCTCGGCGATGTTCAGCTCCTGCATCAGCCAGGCCACCAGATGCCCGCCGAGCTCGATCTGCTTGGGCGTGGGGACGACGCTCATGAAGCTGCCGGAGAAGCAGATGCCGATGCCGTAGCCGTTGTTGCCGCCGGTGTGGTAGGAGAGCGTCTCGTGGCGGTTGGTCTGGTAGATGGTGCCGTCCGGCTCCACGTAGTAGTGGTAGCCGATGCCCGGCCAGGGGTCCTTGTTGCAGCTGGGGTCGGCCTTGATGTGATAGGCCGCCACCCGCCAGGGGTCAATGTTGGCCGGCGTGGCGCTGTGATGGATGGAAAGATGGGTGATCTGCGAGAGTGGCCGGGTGGTGTAGCGCTCCGTCTCGTGTTTGGGCAGATCGTCCACGATGTCCTGGATGGGCGGTTTGGCAACGACAACAGGGCCAGTGGGCTGCTGCTGGAGTTGCCGCTGCAGTTCGCCGATCCGTCCTTGCGCCTGTTCCAACTGGGCTTGCAGCGCCGCGATCTGCTGTTGCAGTGCCTCGTCGGCCCCCGGCTGCGCCTTCAACCGCGCCACCTCTTGCTGCAACTGCTGCACTTGTCCCTGCAGCCGATCCCGCTCCGCTGTGGCTGCCTGTGCTTGCTGCTGAGCGGAGGCGAGCTGCGCCTGCAGGCGGGCGATTTCCTGCTGTGCCGCATCGCTCCCCGGCTGCGATTGCAGGCGCTGCACTTCCTGCTGCAACTGCTGCACCTGGGCACCCAGCCGGCCCTGTTCGGCCACGGCCGCTTGCGCCTGGCTCTGGGCGGTGGACAGGCTGGCCTGCAACTGGGCGATCTGGGCTCGCAGCGCCGCCGTGTCGCCGGGCGGCCCGGCGGTCGCCAAAGCCTCCCGCACCTTCTGCAACAGCATGTCTCGCCAGGTCTGCCCCTCCTGCCACTGCATGCCGGGGGATTGCGTGTTGTAGAACTCTTGCGCCCCCTTGATGGCCTCGGGCGACAGGTTCAGCTCTTGCAGCAGCCAGGCGCAGAGCCGCGCGCCGCTGCTGAGCTGCGCGTCGCCGGGTACGTCCTGGGTGAAGTTGCCGGCGAAACAGATGTTGATCCCTTGCCGCAGCCACTCCTTGGAAGCGTCCACGATGTCTTCCAGCGGGTTGGTCTGCTGCACCTTTCCCTCGCCGGTGATGAAGTAGTGGTGCAGCGTGCCGGGCCAGCCGCGGGCTTTGTGCGATTGGGCCACCCGTTCCATGCCCACGGTGGGGGCGACGGCGGTGTGGTGGATCACCAGATAGCGCACATCGCTCTGCTGGCGGCGTTGGAACTTCCCCGCCTCCCGCGGCAGCGTGGCGCTGATGTCCTCGATGGGCGGCGGGCCTACCGGCCCACCCTCCGGCAGCCCGCTGCGCAGCCGCTCGTTTTCCTCTTGCAGCAACTTCACCTGGTCCAGGAGCGCTTGCACCCGCTCCTGCAGTTGCTGCACCTGCGATTGCAGGGCGGCGACTTGCTGGGCCAGCTCCTCGCCGGCGGGGCCGGCAGCCGCCCGCACCTCCTGCACCTCGTCCAGCAACGTCCCCCGCCAGTTGGCGCCCGCCGTCCAGTTGGTGCCCGGAGATTCCGTCGCGTAGAAATGGTTGATACCCACGACAGCCTCCGCCGAGAGGCCGTACTCCTGCAGCAGCCAGGCGCAGAGGTGCCCGCCGGCGGCGAGCTGGGCCTCGTTGGGGACTTCCTTGCTGAAATGGCCGGCGAAGCAGACGTTGATGCCCTGCACCGCCCAGTCGTCTTCTCCGCTCACCGTCTCCAGGTCGGGGTTGCTGCGGAAGATCTGCCCCTGCCGGTCAATGTAGTACTGGTAGCTGATGCCCGGCCAGCCGCGGCGCTGGTGGGCCACGGCGATCTGTTGCAGGTCAATGTCCTTGCTCACGCCGGAGTGGTTGATCACCAGGTAGTGAACGTCTGCCGGCTGCCGCGGATGGAAGCGAGCCGCCTCGCGGGGGAGTGTTGTGGTCACGTCCTGCAGGGGCGGCGGCAGCACGCGGCCTGCGGGCAGCTTCTGCAGTTGCTCGATCTGCGCCTTGAGGCGACCGATCTCCTGCTGCGCCTCCTGCAGGTACTGCCCCGCCAGCTTGAGCCGCGCCTGGTCGTCCGCCTGTTCCAGGACGATGCGCTGAAATACCTGTGTCGGCAGGCCGCTGGAGGGATCCACGAACTGCTCGCTGATGGGGTAGCCGGTGATGTCCAGCCCGTAGCGGCGGTAGAAGTCCAGGAACACCCCCCGCACCCACTGTTTGGTGGCCTCGAAGTATTGGTCCTTGGGGGGCGGTGGCGCTTCCACGGTCACTGCCAGGCTCAGCGGCTTGCTGCCCCGATCCTCAAACCAGGTGACGCCCTCTTCCACCAGGTCCCATTTGAGGGTCAGCTTGCCCGCTTCGCCGGGAGCGGCCACCTGGGCATTCAGCGTCACCTCGCCCTGCGGCGCGACGTCGCTGGGGAGCAGCGTGCGCATGTCTTGCTCCGGTTTCAGCAGCACCTGCCGTCCGCCGTCGTACCAGTGAAAGCCCAACCGCACCGGGTTGGCGCCGCCGCGCCGCCAGGTGTTGCTCCCGGTGTTGCGCAGCTTCAACCGGACACCGGCGCTGCTGTCGCCGCGCATCGTCGCCGGGGTGTTGTGCTCCACCCACTCCACGCCATAGGCCGCCACGGCGGGAGGCGGTGGCGGCGGTGGCGGGCCTGCCTCCCGCCAGACGTAGTCGTAGTTCATGGCCGTTTTGAAATCCTCGATCACGCCCGCCTTGCCCTCGATGCCCCATTTGTCGTACCCCTTGGGCCAGCGATACAGGATCAGGGCCTGGATCTGTTGGTTGCCGGGTTGTTTGTTCCACCAATCTATCTCGCCGTAGGCCCGCTGCACCCAGCCGATGTTCTCGTTCTTCCACTCCACGTCCTGATCCGTTTCCGTGATGTACACGGGCAGGTGGCGCATGCTGGCAGGGATGGCGTTCATGAAGTCGCGGTAGGTGAGGAAGTCGTAATGATGCTTGTCGAAGGGTGGGTTGCTGAGCTTCGTGGCCTCGTAGACGAGGCGTGGCTCCGCGCCGTGGGTGTAGGTGTGAGTGGTGATGCCGTCGCAGTTTTCCGGCCCCAGCAGCTTCAGGATGTCCCGGAAGTACTGCACCCAGTCGCCCTGCGGGTTGCCGTCGTAGGTGGTCTGGGCGTTCCAGGGGGCCACCGCACCGATGAGCACTTCGTCATCCTCGTGGTCGGGGACGCGGTGAATGGCCTCCCGGCACAACCGGTAGCAGCGGGCGTACCTGGCCGGGGTGATGACCTCGCCTGGATCCACGAGCGCCGGCGGCTCTCGGCTGCGGTCATAGCGCACGCCGGGGCGCTCCACGGCGTAGTTCATCTCGTTGCCGATGATCCAGATGTGGCAGCCGCGGGAGTTTCTGGCCCAGTTGGCGCAGCACTGGGCAAAAACCTCGTACTTGTCCGAACGTGGAATCGTGCCCTCCGGCTCATAGCCGTGGTTGAGGCGAGAGATGATGCCGAAGCCTTGGTTGGCCCACTGCGAATGGTCGAAACCCGGGCAGTTGCTGGGGTTGAGGCCGACCTTGTGCAGAAAAAGGATCCAGCCCCTTTTGCCCTTTTCGGCCATGATGTGCTCGCCGCCAGGCTCGTGGAGGCCAAAGATGTATTTGGACTTGTAACGAGCCATTCTGCACCCCCTTTCTGGCCAAGCGTAAACGCCTTCTCGGTCACGCTTCAAACGAGACCTGATGCTACTGGTCAGCCGATGGTTTTGTGGAGAGTTTTGTCGCTGGCATCGGTTTCATCGGCTGATGTGCCAGGAGATAGCCACGGTCTAATGCAGTGCTACCCACACCCACATTATACCGCAAAACCGAAAAGTTGTCCACAACGGATGTAACCATGCGTGATGGTGTTCAACGGTCTAATGCAAGGCCATCCCGTCTTTTGTCAAGGGAAGAGAAAGTTGGTATAATGCCGCCGATGTGAGCCTGCCCTGGTGATGGGATGCGCCATGGGCAAGGCCTTGGGCTGTAGGATCTCAGTGCAACGAGCGCCGGGCACTCCCCGCCGCGCCGGGAGGAAGGAACCATGCAGAACGAATTCGATCGTCCCGAACTTCCGCCGTACGAGGATGAGGTAGAAGAGTGGACACCTGAAGAGGTGGCGTGGGGGGTAGATGAGCCGGAGCAGCCGGGGATCTACCCGCGTGTGGCCCGTGCCGGCTCCAGCCGCAGCCGCCGGCGCTTAGGGCGTTCCATGACGCTGCGCGGCCTGTTGGGATTGCTGCTGCTCCTGTTGCTCGCTGTCGCCGTGTGGTGGGGTGCCCGCATGATCTTCCCGCCCGCAGAGGCGACGCCTACCCCGGCCGCGGCGGCCACGTTGCCTCCCCTGGCGACGCCCACCCCGGCGGTCACAACGGCAGCGACAGTCAGCGTCGCTACGCCTATGCCTTCGCCGACGCCCACGCCAAGGGCGCCGGCCATCTCCGTGGGGCAGACGGTACGGATCGGCGGGACGGACGAGGAGGGCATTCGATTCCGCTTAGGCCCAGGGCTGGACTACGTTACCCTCGGGGTCTTGGAAGAGGGCGTCAGTCTCAAGGTCTTGGAGGGACCTGAGCAGGCCGATGGCTTCGTCTGGTGGCGGCTGGAAATGGAAGATGGCACCATTGGCTGGGCGGCCGATGACTGGTTGGAGCCGGTTTCCGGAACCGACTGAGCGATCCTGACGCGCGGCGTGCATGGATCATGGATGAG
>JACKQG010006779.1_pt1 | contig 11888 bp, 12 predicted proteins | sample 8237621 | NCBI WGS metagenome assembly JACKQG01 (sample SAMN15677084, study PRJNA649215) | marine metagenome | biome: marine; feature: Black Sea; material: saline water; isolation source: suspended particulate matter (SPM) from the Black Sea western gyre | collected 2013-06-09/2013-06-10 | depth...
TGATCTTTTATTTTGGCAAACCGATTTATTGATTGGCTATTGGTGAGTGGTTAGTTGTGAATGGTGAATGGTGATTGGTAATTTTTGAGTAGTGAATGGTGAGTTGTGTCTTATCCTTGATATTTTTAAATATCTACTATCAACATTAGTTCTGAAAATGATTTTTTTCTTGATCTCGACACCTGTACCCGAAGGGTATTGATCTTTTTTGGAGACAAAATAGATCACACATAAACCCATAATTTATTTTTATTAGAACTCTGACTTGTCCACGTTAGGTAAAAAATATGTATAAAGAAATAGTGTTAAGTTATGACAAGGCTTTAAATGCAAAAGAAATTACTGCATTAAATTTATTTAATGAATCATTTAAGGATGATGAGATAAAACTCGATTTTGATCAAAACAGAGTAATTGTCCTTTTAAGAAAAATAGACATAACCACTTTAAAGGAAACAGCTAACCGGTTATCAAGTTATGCGGAAAAACCGTTATTTTCTGATATTGTTTTTTCGATTGAAAAAATTAAAAGTTATGGCATTCAGGGAAAAAAAAGAAATTATATTGATTATAACAAAGAAAGAAAAGTCAAAAATAGAAACCAGAAAGAAAAAAAACGAGGTCAATTTTTTTATGCTCAAGATAATAATTTTACCAAAGGCTCAAATGAGATAGACAAACAATATGAAAATAAAATAATTTGTGACGATAGTGAAAAAGTTTTAAAAAATATTCCCGATAATACAATTGACCTGGTTTTCACTTCGCCACCTTATAATTTTGGCCTCGATTACAATAAAAATGAAGACGACCATTATTGGGAAAATTATTTTTCCAAACTTTTTAAAATCTTCGACCAATGCATTCGGGTGCTGAAATATGGCGGAAGGATCATTGTGAATATTCAACCGCTTTTCTCTGACTATATTCCCAGCCACCACATGATCAGTAATTATTTTATAAAGAAAAAACTAATCTGGAAAGGTGAGATTCTGTGGGAAAAAAATAACTATAACTGTAAATATACTGCCTGGGGAAGTTGGAAAAGTCCAAGCAGCCCTTATTTAAAATATACCTGGGAGTTTTTAGAAATTTTCTCAAAAGGAGCCTTAAAAAAAGATGGTGACAAAAACAACATTGACATTTCCGCAGATGAATTTAAACAATGGGTTGTTGCCAAGTGGTCGATAGCGCCTGAAAGAAAAATGAAAAAGTACGGTCACCCGGCAATGTTCCCTGAAAATCTTGTTGAAAGAGTGTTGAAGTTATTTAGTTTTAAGGGTGATATTGTCCTTGATCCATTTAACGGTGTTGGCACGACATGTTTAGTTGCCAAAAAATTTGGAAGAAAGTTTTTGGGAATTGATATTTCAGAGGAATATTGTAAAACAGCGGAAGAACGGTTAAAAATGCTGGAGGGGAAAATGGAGTTGGTGGAAAGGTAATCGGGTAATAAGGTAATAGGGAAATAAGGAAATGCATGGATTCTCCATTTTTATCAATTACCCAATCAACTTATTACCCAATTACCTAATTTACTATGTTTGGGACTAGCTATTGAATTAATTGCAAAAAGACAGATATACTTGACAACAAAGAATAAGAATCCACTTCAATGCAACCAATAATCAAAGTAAAAAATCTCACTGCAAAATATGAGGACAAGACGATTTTAGAAGAAATTAATGTTGATATTTTTCCCAATGAAATAACCGTAATCCTTGGTAAAAGCGGCTGTGGCAAAACAACGTTGTTAAAAAATATTATCCGTCTTTATCAGCCATCATCCGGTACTGTTGAAATTTTTGGGAAAGACGTCACCTTGATGGAAGAAAATGAATTCAATACAATATTAAAAAAAATTGGCGTTCTTTTCCAAAATGGCGCCCTTTTGAATTCAATAACAATCGCTGAAAATATTTCTATCCCGTTGGAGCAGCACACAGATCTCCCTCGTCCTATCATTAATCGGTTGATACGAAACAAACTCAATCTGGTTGAATTAGGTCATGCTTACGATCTTGTCCCATCCCAATTATCCGGCGGTATGCGCAAGCGCGCTGCTTTAGCAAGAGCCATTGCGCTTGATCCTCAAATTCTTTTTGCAGATGAACCCAGTGCCGGACTCGATCCGGTTACAGCATCTTCTCTGGATGATTTGCTTTTAAAGTTACGCGATATTCTAAACATGACCATGGTGATAGTCACCCATGAATTATCCAGTATTCAGCGAATTGCAGACCGGATTATTTTTCTTGATGAGGGAAAGATCTTGTTCCAGGGGAAATTCAAGGATGCCAAAACTTCGGACATTCCTTCTGTCAAAGCTTTTTTTAATCCCGAAACTCGCAATGTCTAAAATATAAACTTGACAAACAAATTTATTATTTGTATTTCATGATATGAAAATCAAAATTAAGAGGATAGATTTGAAAAGAAAATATTTATCACGAAGAAATTTTATAAAACAAATTGCAAAAACTAGTGGATTTGCTTTTGCAGGTTTGCAATTTGCGCCGTTTAAAAAAAGTTGGAATCCATCATCACTACCTGACAAACCAAACTTACTTTTTATTTTAACAGACCAGGAAAGACACACACAATACTTCCCCGATGGATGGGAAGAAACAAACCTGCCAAATTTAACACGATTAAAAAACAATGGATTAACTTTTAATAATGCATTCTGTAACTCCTGTATGTGTTCACCCAGCCGGTCAACATTTTTAACAGGACTCTATCCTGCTCAACATTTAGTGACTGACACGCTGCCTGAAGCAGAGGGTGAACCGAATACTCAAGCTGAAATCGAATTGAATCCCGATCTTCCTAATATGGCTCAGATGTTAAAAACCGCCGGCTATAATGTACATTACAAAGGAAAATGGCACGTCACCAAACCAGGGGGAAATGAATGGACATCTGAAGACTTAACTGCTTTTGGTTTTGATAGTTGGCAACCGCCTGATGCAGGAGAAGACCTTGATCCTGAAAATTATGGCGGTGGTAGAGCAAATCATGATGGGCGAATTGCTGAGGATGCATCCACTTTATTACAAAATATAAATACCAGCCAACCATTTGCTTTATTCGTTTCACTGGTAAATCCTCACGATGTCACTGCCTATCCCGATAAATTTGATCAGGATTATGACCAATCCATGCTAACAGGAGAAATTGAACTCCCCCCAACAATTGATGAAAACCTGGAGAATAATTACAAACCCAAAGCCCATGCCGAGTTGTTAAAAAAATTAAAAACAGGGATTGGGGCGTTGCCAACTGTTCTGCATAAAAAACGAAATGTCAATTTTTATGGCAATCTCGTCAAACACGTTGACCAGGAAATCGGCAAAGTTTTAGATGTTTTGTATTCTTCCAGGGATGGTCAGGAGCCTGTTGCCAATAACACAATTGTATTCCGTTTTGCAGATCACGGTGAAATGGGATTATCGCACGGTGGTTTGCGTCAAAAAATGTTTGTCACTTACGAAGAAGCAATTAGGATTCCAATGATAATTTCCAACCCTGTGCTTTTCCCAAATCCGATTACTTCAGATGCTCTTGTTTCGCTTGTTGACATAATGCCTACTGTGGCGACTTTAAGTAACCTTCCGCAACGTGAAAATTGGCTATTCAAAGGTACTGATTTTTCCGACATAATAAACGATCCATCTGTTGAATCAGTACAGGATGAAATCCTTTTCACTTTTGATGATATAAAAGCGGGAATGGAAAAAGTGGATCAATTAGTTGCCCCGCCAAACCGGATTCGCTGCATCCGGGAGAAAGACTGGAAGTATGCCCGGTTTTTTGATTTGGATGGCAATGTCGCTCCTGAATTCGAAATGTATGACTTGGTAAATGATGCGCAGGAAATGGAAAATTTAGCGCATCCTTCCCACCCGCGTTATAACGAGCCAAATATCGTTTTGCAGCGTAACCGCCTTAAAAATAAATTAGCAGCAATGGAGGAAGAAAAACTTGCGCCATTAGTGACTTCGGTGCATGAAAATCACACTATTCAGAAAACTACATTTCAGCTTTTTCAAAATTATCCCAATCCGTTTAACCAGGGTACAAATATTAATTTTTCAATCGAGAAAAAAGGCTCTATTAATTTAACCGTGTTTGATATACAGGGAAGAAAAGTAAGAACACTTGTGAACGAGGTAAAAAATATTGGGCATTATTCTGTCCATTGGGATGGTACGGATTTTAGTGGAATTAAAGTCGCCAGTGGTGTTTATGTTTATTCCTTGAAATTTGGTGAGGTTTTAACTACAAGGCAAATGGTACAGACAAAATAAAGCAACTTTACTAAACCTTTAAGGTTTAGTAAAGTTTAAATTTCGCCAACCTGCCGTCCAGTCCTCCGTTTCTCAAAGGTTTACGCCAGGACGGTTTTAAACCGATTTTTGGAATTAGTTTTCTATCCCCAAAATAAACATAAGCCGTTGATCCCTGGCATTTGTGCTTTAAAAAATCTCCAAATGATTTATACAATCCGCCAATTTTATTCTTGTCGCCACTTCGAATTCCATAGGGTGGATTACAAACAATAATTTTATTTTCCAATTTTTCAATTTTTTGAAAATCAGTTTTCTTCAATTTAATATTTCCACCATTAGGCAAATTACTAATATTTTTTTGGGCTGCATTTATTGCTTCATAAGAAATATCACTTCCTGAAATTATACTATCTTTAAGATTAGTCATTTGTTTTTGAGCGTCCTTTTTTATTTTGTCCCAAACACTCCTTTCAAAATCCGGAAGGAATTCAAAACCAAATCGTTTGCGAAGAAATCCGGCAGGTATCTTGCAATGTTGCATCAAAGCTTCACTTAACAGCGTTCCTGATCCACAAAACGGATCATAAATTGGCAAACTGCCATCCCATTTACTCAACCTGATAATTGCTGCTGCCAATGTTTCCTGCATTGGCGCTTCAACAGATTCTGACCGATAGCCGCGTCGATGAAGTGAACCACCCGATACATCCAGACTGATTGTCGCGAAATCACTTTCAATATGTAAACTTATCCAAAGATCAGGATTGACCGTTTCAATATTTGGTCTTTTCCCTGTCTTCTCCCTGAATTGATCGACAATAGCATCTTTCAAAATTAGAGCTGCATATTTGGAATGATTAATTTTGCTGTTGGAAACATTGGCAAAAATTGCAAATGTTTGATTGACAGAAATAAATTCTGACCAGTCAATTTCCTGTGCTTTTTTATAAAGATAACGTGTCTGATGGCAAATAAATTTGTTCAGCGGCGCTACTATTCTGCTTATCAGCCGAGACTGGTAATTAATGCGGTACAGGATTTCGTGATTTGCTTCAAAATAAATTCCCCTGTATGCAGGATTAATATTATTGGCACCAAGTTCACTTAATTCGTCAGCGCCAAGTTTTTCCATGCCCGTTGATATTTGGGCAAAATATTTACGTGTTTTTTGGTATTCGTACATAATATCCTTTCAATCAATTATAGGACAAGATGGCATCATGTCCTACATTCCAAAAAAATATACAAGCATATCATCCAACAAGCCACGCCAGTTTCCCCAGGAATGTCCTTCATTAACTTCAATGTACTTTAATGGATAATTTTTATTTTCAAGAATTTTCTTCATTTGGCGGGCGGCAGTTTCTGTGTCAAAAACAATTCCTGTACTCATAAATATTTTCAATGGTAGTTTTGGTGATTTTTGGTACATTGAATAAATTTCGGATTTGTGTTTGAAGGCAGGAGAATTGATCGCAATCAATCTAAATACATCGGATCGGGAAATTCCAAAATAGGCAGAATTTATTCCTCCCAGCGAAGTTCCCAGAATTGCTCTATTTTCCGGTGAAGGATCTGTTTTGCAATCTTTATCAATTTGTAGAACGACTTCGTCAGCCACGAATTTCGCGAATTTATCATTTATGGTATATTCATCTCCACGTCTATTTTTTTCTTTATTGTCCGGATTTCTCGGATCGATGAATACTGCAATGATTGGCTTTATCTTTTTATCAAAAATCAAATTATTTAGCACGGTTATCATACTACCCAAACGCTCATCAGAATACTCATGTCCATCTGTAACATAAATTACAGACATGTTGGATAAAGAATCATAGCCTGCCGGTGTGTAAACACGATAATTGACTGAATATCCCAAATTTGTACTGACAATTTTCCTATCGTTCGAAAAATCTCCACGGGGAACTTCTGATCTACGGATTGTTTCTTTAGGGTATTTCCAATCCCCCATTCTCAATTCGGAATTTGGTCCCCAGCCGCTCCATTGTTGATGTTGATTAGCCGCATCTAAAATCCATTTTTCATCAACAACAATTTTATAATCCAATCGGGCGTCTTTCGGAAATGATGTAATACAGATCCAAATATCACTCAGGCCAATTTTTCTTCCCCTGTATTCATTTGACTTCGGATTCCAGCCATCAAAATCACCGTGCCAGAAAACTGATTTCGCTTTCCCGTTGTAAAGAAAAGCGACAGAGTCACCAATCACGAAAGGAACCTGTTGATGCATTATCAACCTATCCCAAAAGGTTTTGAGTGAATTTTCTCTAATAGCATTATCTTCAATATTCGCCAGGGAATCTAACGAATTTGTAAATTGGGTAAATGATTTAAACGACTGACCACTGTCGTCCGCATACAGCGAGTTTGCACAAATAATCAAGGCAAGATTCAGCATACAAATAATAACTAATCTTCTCATTTCTAATTCTCCAATTTTACTTGGAATAAAGCATCACGCAATAATTCGCCGCAAATTTGTTTACGATACTCAACATTCGACCGAATGTCGGTAATGGGAGCAATCTCATCTTCCAATGACTTTCTGGCTTCATCAATTAATTTTTCATTTAATTCTTTGTTTATCAATGCAGATTCAGTTTTAATTGCGCGCTTAACCTGCGCTGTTACAGCCCCGGCTGAAATACGAATGTTTTCAATTTTACCATTTTTGAACCAACCCAAAACAGCCAATGAAAGTTTGCTAATGGCAAGCGCTTCTCTTTGCCCGACTTTCCTGAAATACCAAAATAAATTTTCTCCTTCAGGAAAAGGAAAAAGAACATACGCGATATATTTATTTGTTTTGAGTGTGGTTTCATCAGGTCCACTCATTATCTCACTGACTTGAATCTTTTCAAACTCACCATTTTTTTGCGGTCCAATCCACAATTGGGCATTGAGAACATTTAAAACCGGTAGACTATCGCCCGCAGGTGAGGCATTGATAATGTTGCCTCCTAAAGTCGCCCTGTTCTGAATTTGTTCTGATCCAACTTGCTGAAGCGCTTCAACAAGGATGGTAAATTTGTCTTTGATCAGGGAATGATTTATTATGCCGGACATTGGTACTGCCGCGCCGATTAAAATGCCGTCAGATTGGATTTCAATTTTTTGAGATAATTCTTTGACACAGTTTAAATCAACTAAATTGTTTATTTTTTTCCACTCATGTTCCAGTGCCATCAAATCAGTTGTACCAGCGACAAAAGTTAATTTTTCCTTGCTGGTTTTAATAATTTGATCCAACTCGTTTATGTTTTGGGGACAATAAAATTTTATCTCATTTTCTTGCATTAAACTCATTTTTCCAATCCTCTTGAATTTGATCAATAATATCTTTTTGATCTGCTAACTCTTGTATTGCTGCTAATATTTTTGTATAGCCGGTGCAGCGACAGATATTTCCACCAAAAGCAGTTTTAATTTTATCTAATGTCACCGGTGAAGATTTTTCCTTTAAAAATGAGACTGTTGAAATGACAAATCCCGGAAAACAAAATCCACACTGAACTGCACCATTTTCGATGAATGCTCTTTCAATCGGTTTGAAAACTTTCCAATTCCTCAAACCTTCAACCGTGATCACCGTGCTCCCTTCAAGCTGAAACGCCGGCACGAGACATGAATTAACACGCCTCCCATTTAACAAAACGGTACACGCACCGCATTCTCCTTTTCCGCAACCTTCTTTTGTACCGATAAAATTTAAGTCATCGCGGAGGATGTCTAATAGACGTCTCTTTGGTTCTACATTTATTTTGTATGGTTTCCTGTTAACGATGAGTACAATTTTCATATTAAATCCTTCTTTTCTTAAATTCCAAAAATCAAGCACCAAATTTCAAATAAATTCCAAATTCCAATGACCAAAACATAATAGTTTGGAGTTTGGGTTTTTTAATTTGGAGCTTATTTGGAATTAGGATTTTGTTATTTGGTGCTTTCATATTTCACAAAAACTTTAAACATTAGTAAAACAAACTAAAAACATCTTCTGGCAAAACCGGAATCTCATTAAACTCCCTCCCAAATATCATCCACAACGCTGAAACTACTGCCGGCGCCGCTCCAACCAAAGGCAACTCCCCCAATCCCTTTGCGCCAAATGGTCCAAACGGATAGGGATTCTCCAAAATGCTCACTTCAAAGTCTGGCATTTCAGTTGTTGTGGGAATGATGTAATCGGAAAATCCCTGAACATTAAATTTACCATTTTCGGCTCGGATATTTTCATAGAGGGCATACCCGATTCCCTGCAGCGATCCTCCCTGAATTTGTGCGACTGCCTGGTCATAATTGATCGCTTTTCCAATTTCATGAGTAGTATAAAATTTTGTCACCTTAATTTCAAAAGTAACCGGATCAACTTCAACTTCAGCAACTGCAGCAGCCCAGGAATATGTCGGATAAGCATCGCCTTTCCATTTAACGTCATCAAATTGGATAATGGGAGGATGCTCGTACTGCTTCTCAACTTTAAGGTCTGAATACATTTTTGCTGTTTCTTTGAATGAAATGATCTTTTCTCCACTGTAAAAATATCCCTGCCGATATTCAAAATCAATCTTCCCATTTTCTTTCAGCCGATTTTGAAATTCTCTTATAATTTCATTAGCAGCATCCACTAACAAACTCCCCACTACCATTGTTGATCTCGATGCAACTGTCGGACCTGAATTAGGGACAAAATCAGTATTCACTTCTGCAACAATAACATCATCCCTTCTGATTTGCAGCGCTTCTGATAGAATTATTTGAAAAGCTGTAACCTCCCCCTGTCCCATTTCCGTTTGCGCTGAATAAATTACCGGTTGTCCATTTTTATTTATTTCTACGCGAATTTTTCCCTTAATTACATTTTCACCAGTGCCAGTGAAGCCAGCGCCGTGCTGTGATGGCGCAATTCCGATTCCTCTCAAAACATCACTGCGCTTTTGTTTGGGATATTCTCCTTTGCTCAACTTCTCAAGAATTGGAATATTATTCTTTTTAAAATCCAAATATTTTATCTCGAAATCGCTTCGCTCCAACACATCTTCAAAAGTTTCTTTTCCTGAAACGCTGTATTTTAAAATTTGTCCGGTTGGCGTTTGCTGCCCTAATCCGATCAAATTTTTTCGTCTTACATCGACTGGTGATAAATCCAACTGGTTGGCAATTTTTTCAATCAACATCTCAATCGCAAAAACCGCCTGCGGACCACCAAAGCCGCGAAAAGCTCCCGGTGGTACAATATTGGTGGCAACTGCTTTTGCCCGAATTCTGATATTTGGGATATAATAGCAATTAGAGGCTGTTAATGCTGCCCTGGCAAGCACAACTTGGGACAAAGTACAGTAAGCGCCGCTATCGAGAACCATTTGAATATCCAGCCCCAAAATCTTACCGTCCTTCGTAACATAAGCAGTATCATTATGATATGATGGATGTCGTTTGGTTGTAAACTGAATATCTTCTTCTCTGTCGAAAAAAAACGCTACAGGATGCCCGGATTTCACTGCTAACAGCGCCGCATGTCCGGCAATGATTGAGGGGTAATCTTCTTTTCCTCCAAATGCGCCGCCGGTTGGCACGTGAATTACAGTAATTTCTTTCTTACCATCAAACATTGTATCCAGTGCACCTTTTACGTAATATGGGCATTGAATTGAACCACGAATCACAACCCGATCCTTTTCCGGCAGCGCAACAATTCCCTGCGGCTCCATGTACATCTGCTCCTGGAATCCGGTTCGCACTTCGATGTGGACAATTTCATCGGCTTCTTTCTTTGCAACTTCCAAATCTCCATTTTTGATCAAAATATCTTTGAAAAGATTATTGGTACCAAAAATTTTCACATCGCTTGTTTCCGATTCCAACATATCTAAAATAGCAGGTAATTCTTCAAACTGAATTTTTATGTGCTTTTTGGCTTCATCTAAATTGTCTTTTTTGGGTCCTGCTAATATAACAATTGCTTCACCGTAATAATTGGTTATCTTATCAGCCAAAAAAGGCATGTCATTTTCCAGCATGGAAACATAATTGTTCAGGATGTCTTTTGCAGTAACGACAGTAACTGTATCCCAATCAAAATCCGGGTTGAATTGGATATCTTTTATCCGCGCACGGGGATAAGGACTGCGGATTGTCGCACCGTACCACAATCCTTCAATTTTTTCATCGCGAATGTATTGGGTCTTGCCATGAAGTTTTTCAGCAGCATCAACTCGAAAGTTTTTTGGATTTGGTTTCATTTAGTCCTCTATTTTAATAGCCGATTAGATTATATTATTAACATTCTGATAATTTTTACAAATAACATTCAGAGGGAAAATAATCCGTATCCACACGTTAAATAACATAATTAACAATTTTACTTACACCGATATCAAAATCTATCATTAAATTTGTAAGTCGTTCACCATCGATTAAAACTATTTTATTTTCTATCGATGAAGCATACTCTTCCGCCTCCTTTGAAAAAGCAGAAGTGGTTAAAAATATTCCTTTCTTTGCTCGTTGTCCCTGTAGGGCTCCGGCGAACTTTTGAATTTCAGGTCTTCCAACAGTTCCTTCCCATCGTTTTGCCTGAATATAAATGACATCTAAACCCAGCTTGTCTTCATTGATTATACCATCTATTCCTCCGTCACTGCTTTTACCAACAGTCTTCCCTGCATCTTTCCGTGAACTACCATACCCCATGTTGAGCAATAATTCGACAACTAACTTTTCAAAAAACCATGGAGAACATTTTTTTATTCTCATCAACAATGAGTTTTATAATTCATCTCGCAATTTTTGATAACCAAATTCTAAATATTCTTCGGGAGTTTTCTTCATCTCCAATTCTTCTGTTTCAGAATTTTTATCTTTTGCTCCAGACTTTTTCTTACTTTTGTTTTTGAGAAAATCACGAAATTCCATAAACTGTGTAAGATATTTGTTATCAATCTTATCCGGATTTTTTTCTATTGTTTTAAGACCTCTTCTGGTAATTTTAAAATATCCTCTATTATTCGACTCAATTAGTTCTGCTTTTTTTAGATAAACTTTTGCCCATGCGATTCTATTCATGAAAACAGATTGTTGTCCACTTGAGAGAAGCTCATTTTTCTCTTCCTCAATTAAATTGAACTCGTCAGCCAGGGATTCTAAAGTTTCTCTTGTTGATTTTTCTTGTTCGTCACTTAAATGTTTTAAAAGTGGAAGCATTATAGTTTGATAATCTGGTATAGCCATTTTAAAGCCTCAAAGTAATATTTGCTTTCGTTTTCCAATTTTTTGATCTTTGAATATCTGCGCAATATCATCATACGTAATTTTTTTATTCTTTTCTTACTTACAAATTTTTCTTCTTTGTCTACACTTTATAGTATTACAAGTAAAGTCTTTGTTTTTTGTGCAAAAGAATTTTATTACCCAGAGCAATTAACTCTTACAACGAAAAGGCTGAGGCGAAGGCTAAGGCAGAGTAAGGTAGAAGATAAAAGGATTAAGGATTTTTTTTCTTCGCCTTTGCCTCAGCCTTTGCCTGCACTTTAGTGCGCTGGGTTATCAAAGGTTTAACTTTTGATGGAT
>JACKQG010006781.1_pt1 | contig 11887 bp, 11 predicted proteins | sample 8237621 | NCBI WGS metagenome assembly JACKQG01 (sample SAMN15677084, study PRJNA649215) | marine metagenome | biome: marine; feature: Black Sea; material: saline water; isolation source: suspended particulate matter (SPM) from the Black Sea western gyre | collected 2013-06-09/2013-06-10 | depth...
TAAAATCATTGGCTAAACGAAATTGATCGGCCTTGGTAATGAGATCAGCAATATGATGTTCTTGTTTTACTCTCTTGGGTGTCTTCTGAGTATCGTTCATTCTATTCTGCCCAAACGCTATTATGAAATCTTTTCAATGAAACCAGTAATTATCATTCAACCGGATGGAGAAATCCCTGTTTATTCAGTAAATCGGGTGAGGTAGGGTCCATAGAGCTGATCCAGCCCAAGGGTATGATCCAACAACCATCCTGCAAGAAATTCAAGGACCTCGTCTATGGTCACACCATCATTGGCGGCAATTATTTCCTGATATTTGAGAACCTGTTGAAGAAGTGCTTCATGCTCAACAATATGCTCATCCAGACCATCGAATTTAAAATGCTTCATCATGGCTTCTTCTGCGACAAAATGGAAGATGGTGTAACTGCGCAGTTGCTCCAACGTGGTTTTGATGACATCAGGATTACTATTGTCCTCTTGGGCAAAAATGAGTGAATTGATCATTTCAAACAAAATTTTGTGGTGTTGATCGAATTCCCGAATGCCCACACTGAATCGATCTTCCCAGACTAACACTTGCAATGGAGTACTCCTTGATATTTAGAGTAAGATATGCAATTATTAATTCATCTGCAATGCGTCTTGCCATAATAATTGATTTGCAATTTACCAGCCCCCATGTGTAAACTTATAGACCATTTGTATTCATGAGCCGTAAGTGCTAGGGGGCACTCTATAATGAATTCACGATATTTACTCTTTGTTCTCTTCATGCTTTTCCTTTTTCCAGCACTTGTAGAAGCCCAAATTCCAGATGTAAAAATCCCATCCAGCATAGAGAAATACTTTCAAATGAACCGCAAGGGTCCAGAACTCGTTTCGGCTGAGGTGTTCAACCACCACCAATCTGGACGCACCATAAAATTGAAGATTGTGGCAACCCGTAACAATAGTGGCAAAGACCTGGCCTTTGCATTTGCCGCTGCAGCTGCGATTGCAAATATGGCAGACCGTCCTATAGAATTAATATGGGTAGAAATGGATATTAATTTTAAGGGGTCGGAGACAACTATGGCTCTGGCACCTGCCAATTGTACCATAGATGCTCTTATTTTTGGAAACTGCGAAACCGAAAAATGGTGGGAAGACTGCCTGCAGTTTCCGTAGAATAGTCGCATGAACTTCGGGTAGATTTGGCTATCAGGAGTAACTGAGGAATCCAAATATATATTTCCGCGCCCTACTCTACTGCACCGTTTTATTTCCGCTGCTTCTTTCAGCGCAAATTTCAGACGCAAATATTCCACGATCCATTGCTCAATACTTCAGGATAAATCGTCTTGGACCTGAACTGGTCAGTGTGGATGTCTTCGAACATCCTAAATCAGGTCGTGTCTTAAAAATCAAGGTAACAGCACGGCGAACTCAAGGCGAAAAAGATTTGGTGTTTGCACTGGCGGCAGCATCTGCAGTGGCCAATCTAGCAGAAAAAAATATTGAACTATTTTGGATTGAGATGGATATAAGATACAAAAAGGTTGAAATAACAACAGCTCTCGCCCCGGCAAAATGTACTATAGATGCCATTATATATAAAGAGGGAACAGAAAGTTGGTGGGACGACTGCCTCGAATTTATTTGGGTCCAATAGGTGATTTTTTGAGCTGTCTCTTCTCTCTCAATGGTTTTCTCTCTGATTTTACCGCTATAGTAACCCCATCCATACCTTTTCAGAGATACTCTACAGAGGAAAAATACCACTCGGCGAAGTGACAATTTTTAATTGGTCCTTCCTCATATATTAATTCAACAATCAGTCCTGGGAGAATAGCCGCAATAAACCTCCGTCATGACTGCAGTGTAAAATTTTACTTCTGAGGGGAACATGGATCGCAAACAAGCCTACACAATCGCACTATTATCATTTTCACTCCTGTCACTGGAGTTAATCTGGACCCGCATTCTGGCAGCAGAGTTTTTTTATACCTTCGCGTTTCTGGTACTCTCTCTGGCCATACTGGGACTGGGTCTGGGTGCCCTGACTCTCCGCATTATCCCCAAAGTTGACACGATGAGCAGCATGAGAAATAGTCTGCTTCTGGGTGGGGTTATGATCTTCATCGGTCCTCCCCTGGTTTATCGTCTGGGAATGAGTTTCTCAGCCCTGACAAGCAGTCTGGCCATGCTGGGAAAACTCGGTCTGGTCATTTTCATCCTCAGCTCCAGTTTTTATTTCTGTGGTATCGCTTTGGCTATTCTTTTTAAACGTTTTCACAGCCAAATCTCAGAGCTGTATATGGCCGACCTTATCGGTGCCGGCTTGGGCGTTGTGGGAGCCATTATATGTATGAATCTTTTTGGTACCCCTGTGGCAACCTTTCTCATCAGTATTCCCATCTTCCTTGCAGCAATGCTTTTTAGTGAAAGACTCTTAAAACTCATACCTGGTCTATTGATACTCATTTCTATTGGAGCTGGATATTATGGGTCAGATCTGCTCAAGTCATCCAAACCTGAGCGTTTTCCCAGTATCTATCAGCATTGGGATGCCATGGCGCAGATTAAGATGTTTGCCTATCCAGGGGATGAAGCCAGAGGTATGGTGATTGACAATGCAGCCAATACGCCTGTCTATGGCTTTGATGGAGATTATGCTTTATCCGATAGCGGGTCAGAAGATCTGTGGGGAATACCTGCAGGTGATTTGATTCGGCAGTTTGATTCCTGCAGATTTCTATCACTTGGTGCTGGTGGTGGTGCCGATGTACTTCAGGCTCTGGCTGAAGGAGCTACCGAAGTTCATGCGGTGGAGGTCAATCCCTGGTTTAATAAAATGCTAACTGAAGGAGACCCTCAGGGATATTTGAGTGCTTATACAGATACGCTCACCTCTGACCTGGTGACTTTACCAGAGTTCACCAGTCACTTCTATCAAGATCCACGAGTCATCGTGGTTTCTGAAGATGCCAGAGCATTTATTCGTCGGCATACTTCTCGTTTTGATGTGATTTATTCATTGAGCTCCAATACCTTCGCAGCCCTGGCATCTGGATCCTTTGCTCTGGCTGAGAATTACCTTTTTACAACAGAAGCTTTTCAGGATTACTGGACGGCGCTCTCTGATTCAGGATATCTCATGATGGAGCATCAGTTCTATATGCCTCGACTGGCAAGTGAAGCACTCATCGCTCTGGACAATCTGGGGGTCAAGCAGCCTAAATCCCATATTGCCGTATACAATTTACCCAACATGCGTCGAAAGGTTCTCCTGATGTCAAAAAGACCCCTGGAGACTGATTTTTTGCAGATCGCTTTACGTGATATCACTAAAGAGAACTATGATGATGTTCATCTTGTCTATCCAGCTGTAGATTCACTCAAGGACAATATTTACCAGAAAATTGTGGATCTGGGTTGGGAGGAAGTTGCTGATTCTCTATCCATTGATATTTCTCCTAACAATGATAACCGCCCCTTTGCAGCTCAAATGGGACTATGGAAGAATTTGAGTTTTGGTGGAGAGGATAGATTGCTTCCCTATGAATTCAGAGGTTTTCCCCTGACAAAATTGATTGTTGTAATTATCATTCTGGTGATCCTGGTGTTTATCTTCCCTCTCACGCTCATCCCCTACCTGAAAAGCGGACCCAGTTTGTCCCTTAATAACTACGCCTACTTTGCCCTGATTGGATTCGCCTATATGGCTGTTGAGCTGATTCTTATGCAGCAATTTACTCTGTTGGTTGGACCTTCAGTTTATAGTGTGGCAGCAATTCTCATGACCCTGTTGATCAGCTCAGGCATTGGGAGTCGCTACTCCTCCACCTTTGAATCCAAAATAGTTTTTGTCGCAATCATATCATGGCTTTTCCTCGATATAGTCCTCTTCAGATACATTGTTTACCTGTTTGGCGATTTTGGACAAGTCATACGAATCCTCGCGACCGTGGTTCTGGTAAGTCCCCTGGGTTTCTTCATGGGGATGCCCTTTCCCAAGGGCGTCAGACATGTTGGACCGTTGGTGGACTGGGGCTTTGCAGTGAATGGCGCAGCTTCCGTACTGGGCTCAACGCTCACCATACTTCTGGTGATTAGCTGGGGGTATGCAATTGGGTTAGGAGTTGCACTTTTGCTTTATGGCGGTGCCGGACTGTTAATACAAAGTAATTCATCATCATAAAGCAGGATTAGCTCAAACAACTTAAAATCCAAAGAACATGAAAATCTTTTAATCTTTGTAGAGAATGACTCATTCTAACTGGTGGGTGCATATGCCAAAACCAACTCTTGCGATGAGCAACCAATATTGATCCTTCGTTTAATTTGGGACCAAATGGCAGCCATGATACTAATGGTTTCTAATTAATAATATTCCACTTATAGGTTCATGCTGAATTGTGATATACACCATAATTCAGCCCAATTGTCTTTCCATTTTCATGCTGCCTGGCAGGTGAACTTGACAATGCAAATCTATAGATTTCATTACTTTAGGACTAACAACCTTTTTGATACATACAGTAGTTTGGTACAACATTTGTTAATAATATTCAGCATCTTATGATACTGAATATTTATGAAGACAACCATGACACAAGACTGAGGGAACCTTTGTACAGTCCTTGTATTAAGGAACCTCATGTCATGTGCTCATTCTCACCTACCCTGGAGCAAAAAACATGAAGAAACTACTAATCCTTGGAGCTGGCACAGCCGGCACCATGATGCTTAATAAAATGGAATCCGTTCTCGATAAGGAAGAGTGGGATATCACAATTGTTGACCAATATGAAACCCATTATTACCAACCGGGGTTTCTCTTTATTCCATTTGGAATCTACAACCGGCGTGATGTCATCAAACCCAAAAGGGATTTCTTCCCTCCAGGTGTCAATGTGATTTTCTCAAAAATTGACCTCATTGAGGCCGGTAAGAACCAGGTTATCCTTGATGGTGGCAAAGTTTTGTCCTATGACATTCTCCTGGTAGCAACAGGCACCAAGATTAATCCCGCTGAAACCGAGGGCATGCATGAAGGTGGCTGGCATAAAAATATATTCGACTTTTATACCGTAGAAGGCGCTGTTGCCCTCCAACAGTTTCTCAAATACTGGGAAGGTGGGAAAATGGTTCTCAATATTGTTGAGATGCCCATTAAATGTCCTGTAGCGCCTCTGGAATTCGTCTTTCTGGCAGACTGGTGGTTTACCGAACAGGGTATCCGCGACAAGGTGGATATTGAGTTTGTGACACCCCTGCCTGGTGCTTTCACAAAACCCAAGGCATCCAAGGTTTTTGGAGAATTTCTCAATAAGAAGAATATCAGTCTCACGCCAGAATTCAGTACAGGTCGTGTTGATTGGGAAAACAACAAACTTGTGGCCTGGGATGAAACCACTATTGATTATGACCTGCTGGTGACTATCCCCACCAACATGGGCGATGATCTAATTGCCAGATCAGGTTTGGGGGATGAGTTGAATTTTATCCCCACCGATAAATTCACACTTCAATCACTAGCAAATGACAATATTTTTGTGATTGGCGATGCCACAAATCTGCCCAGTTCCAAAGCGGGATCAGTTGCCCACTTCCAGGCAGATATCCTCCAGGACAACCTGCTGAGCTATATCGATGGCAGACCTTTGAAGGGTAAGTTTGATGGACATGCCAACTGCTATATTGAATCTGGATTTGGAAAGGGAATTCTCATCGATTTCAACTATGAGACTGAACCGCTGCCGGGCAAGTTTCCCCTACCTGGTGTTGGTCCCTTTTCCCTTCTGGAAGAAACCCGCATGAATCACTATGGCAAAATGATGTTTCGCTGGATGTACTGGAATCTGCTTCTGAAGGGAGCCGAACTCCCCATAGAATCGCATATGTTGATGGCCGGAAAGCGAGCCTGACATGAGTGGCAGTGACATTTCTGGACAACTCGCTGAAATCCAGACTACCCTGGATGGCATAACAGCCGAATTGGCCCTGGTCAGAAAGCAACGCCAGGAAATGGAAGATCTCAAAGAAGATCTTACCAGAGTTGCCAAAGACTTATTTGCAGGAGCCATTGAAGAATTTGAAGATATTGCACCCTTCGTAAGAACCGGTGACTTTCTACATCTGGTCAAACTCATCCTCAGGAACACCAACAACATTACCGAGGTGATAGCCAAGCTTGAAAGCGCTCTGGATTTCTTTGAAGATTTCAAACCAATTGGTAAAGAGCTCTTTGGTGATACCCTGGACACCCTGGACAAACTGGATCGAGCGAAGTATTTCGAATTCGCCAGCGAGGCAGTCCATATCAGCGATAATGTGGTTGAGCATTTTTCTCGTGAAGATGTCAAACTGCTTGCCGATAATATTGTACCTATACTGGAAGCACTCAAATCCATTACCCAGCCTGAGATGATGGGTTCAATCAAAAACGCAATCACCATCTTTTCTAAAATGAATACTGATGATATTCAGGAAGTCTCACTCTGGCAGGCTATGAAAGAGCTCAACACCCCTGAGATGAAACGGGGTCTTGGGTTTATCATCGCATTTATGAAAAATATCTCAAATCAAGAATCTAATATCATTAAAGGAGAAAAATAAAATGACAACCAAAGAACTTGCTGGAATCACTGTTGATGTTGATGCAGAAGGATTCCTCACCGACCACAAGATATGGAACCTTGACCTGGCAGCAGCTATTGCCAAGGAGGAAGGGATTGACCCCTTAACAGATCGTCATGTGGAAGTCCTCAACTTCATGCGCAAAGAATTTGAAGAAAACGGCACGGCTCCCTCAATTCGCAAAATGAATAAATTGAATGTTGTTCCTACCAAGGAACTCTATGCCCTTTTTCCTGGCGGTCCAGCGAAAAAGGCCGCAAAAATCGCAGGTCTGGGAAAACCCCAGGGCTGTATCTAAAGGAGAATCATAATGAGTGAACAACCTGAACCAATCAAAAAAGTATCGCTAATCGTCTCCAAGGGTTCTCTGGTAGATGTGTATCCAGCTCTTGTGATGGGAAATGGTGCCCGTATGGAAGGCATGGAAGCCTCTATCTTTTTCACCTTCTTTGGACTGGGTGCTCTGATCAAGAAAACCCAGAATTCACTGAAAGTAGCAACCGTGGGTAATCCAGCCATGAATATGGCTATGCCCATGTTAAAAATGCCTATTACCATGCCCTTCCCTACCCTCCTTGGAGCCATTCCAGGTGTCTCCAATTTTGCAACCTGGATGATGAAAAATGAAATGGAAAATCTGGACATTCCCACCATTCCCGAGTTCCTGGAAATGTTCACAGATGCTGGTGGTGAAGTCTTCGCCTGTAAACTGGCTATGGACATGTTCAAGTTGACCAAAGATGATCTCTGTGATCAGGTTTCATCTGTGTTGACAGTAGGTGAATTCTACGAACGCTCAGCTGGAGCATCCATCATTTTCACTTAAGCATATTTTACATGACTTATAAGAAGCAGCTGATCTTGGATTAGCTGCTTTTTTTTACGCACAAACGGTCCATCACCAGCCTTATTCCCATTCGTCTTTGCGAGAAGCGCAGCGACGAAGCAATCTCCGACCTCTTGGATAGCGGATGGATCGAGATCGCCACATCGGTCTGCGATCTTCTCGCAAAGACATGTAGGGAATTAACCTTTTATCATTCGGACGCACTTCGATAGCGTGACACCTCATTGTCCTTATCACCGGCTGCTGAGGTGCTCGAAGCCGGAGGTGTTGTGCTTGCTCCCGGACATTTCCAGAACCTCAATGTCCAAGTTCAACTCGTCTTTGCGAGCAGAACGACGCAATCTCAGACTTCAGATAGGCCAAGGATTTGGTGATTGCCGCAGCTTTCACTTCGTTCAAGCTTCGCAAAGACGGATGGAAGGTATATAATCCAAGTTGTAAAACTATTGTGCCAATGTATATTTCCTCGTTGGAACCTTCGCAGCAATAACAATAGTGGTAAAACTTGCCAGACAGGAGATTGAGTTTGCGTATTCAGATGATCTTCCATTTAATGTTAATTTTGCTAATCAGTTTATCATCTGCTATTGCGCAATTGAAGACTACCTATCCAGACAAATCCAATCCACACTCCGCCGGACTCAGTCAAGAATGGGACTGTGGTGAATGTCATTCTACCGATGCAATAAATGCTATAATTCACCCCATGTTTAATCTGAACCCAGAGAGTCCTCAAATGTCAGTCCCTGAGGATTTCCCCCTTTCTAATAACTCTGAGATGACTTGTTTCACTTGCCACAAAAGCAGTAAAAAACAAACCAGATCAAATCGTGCCTTTTTGAGAGGCGGACCATACCGCAGGGAATTGGAATTTTGTTATAATTGTCACTCAAAAGATAACTATGTCAAAATTAATCCTCACCAGCAACTTCAAGAAGACGGTAGTGTAAATAGTACGGTTTGTCTCCACTGTCATGCTCGCCAACCTACGGCTTCAGATCACCCATTAATTGCCTCAGAAATGCACGCTGACATGAAATCAACCTGCAATAAGTGTCATGCCCTTCATACCCATGAGCAAAACCATTATGGAAAGAATATCACGACCTCAAAAAAGGCAACGATCAAGCAATACGAGAAGACACAGAAGCAGTACGATATAAAGCTACCCTTATCACCAGCCAATGAAATCCAGTGCCACACCTGCCATTATATCCATGGTTCGCTGGGGATTGATGCTGTTGTGTATGAGGGAAGTGAGGAGAACCAACACTTTTTGAGACTCCCCAAGGAAAATCTGTGCTATGCCTGCCATAATTTATAGAAAGAAGAGGCTGTCCCAAAAGGGTGGCCTCTTTTTTGTTATTCGAAAGAGGTCTAGAGGTATAATGGTATAATGGTATAATGGTATAATCATGCATATTTTACTGTTAACACTATAGTATATGTGAAATGTTCATTATCCTCTAAAGCTAGATTTATAGCTTATGATCAACACCAGTCCAAACGCTTTCCCATTAATCTAGATGAATGGATACCAGACCTGCATTTGGTTTGCCTGGTTTGAGGGGACCAGGAAAGAGTCATTTACCCGTCTATAGTGAGTTGATTTAGCCTTTTAGGGATAGAAAATAGTTTTTAAAATGGGTTTTACCCAAATCTGTGAAAATCCGCCTGCCCGGCGTAGCTCAACGAGCAGAGACGGGTGTGAATCCGTGGCTAAAAGGAAAAAGGCCATCTCTTATTGTGAGACAGCCTTAACTAGATTTTTACCTGGATTGAATCTGAATTTTCTTTGCTAGTCCAAGCGAGTTCCCGGTAAATCCTCAGGATACTTCAGATCATCTTCATGGCATTCATAACAAGCTGGTGGTTTGCTAAAATCCTCATCCAGGTGACATTCGTAACATTCAAATTCTTCATGACCTAATTCCAGAACCAAACCCGTCGCTTCATGATCAAAACTACCTAGTTCAAAATTTTCATGGCATTTTGTGCATGTCTTGTCGAGTTTTTTAACTGAAGTATTCGCATCATGACAGTCTGTACAACTACGAGTAGCGTGAAAGGACTTCAGGGGGAAGGTGGTGAGAGCGTGGGTAAACCCTTCCGAAGCCTTCTCCCGATGACATTTTTCGCAGCCTGGAACCGCATTCACATCATGACATTTGCTGCAGGGGAAATGATGAATCTCAGAGCTTCCTGTAAGTATCTCCGGTACCTCCTGCGCCCCATGGCAGGTTGCACAACGTTCGTTTGTGTGGCAGGTTACGCACTTGAATCGAAACATCTCAACATGTTGATCATGCCGATAACTTACCCTTGGACCGTCTGCCTTGGGAGTTGCATAATGCACAACCCGAGGGTATTTAATCCGCGATTTAGTTGAATCAATAATGGTGAGTACAACAGGTTTTTCCTCACCCTGCTTGACATGGCAGGTACCACAAACATTGGACACACTCCATCCGCGATGGCAATTCAGACACTTGCGATGATAGGCAGCATTCAGGGAGGGTATTCCATTATTCAGGTCGTCTGGGTCATTGGTATGGCAATCTGCACAAGGGTCATAAATCTCATCCGCAGCATAATGATGGCAGGTAACACAGCCCTCCCCCATTGCTGACATATGTGCATGATCGCGATGGGGAAAATTTACTGGCTGAAAGATATTCTTCAAGGATTCCAGAGAAACATTTTCAGGAATTTCTGGGAAAGAATCCCCATCCGCAGCCATGAGATCCTGGGATGGAAGCAATAAACCAATTCCCATAATACAACCGACTATCAATGATTTTATCATCTGGAGTGTTCCATTATAAATATTAAGGATACCTATGCGCAATCTTAGCAGAACGATCCTTAAAATCAAATGGTTTAAATGTTGGTGATTTGTCATTATGACAACCCAGACAGGTTTTTTCATCAGGTTTGACCAACCCGAGAGTGGCACCATCAAGTGTGCCCTCATGGATGGCAAGCATATCCTTTTTCCCCTTGTATAAACTACCAGCTCCATGACAGGATTCGCAGCCTACCGACTTCAGGGCATTGTTTTTGGAAACAGCCTTTTTGTCCGTTTCATCTACAGTGAGCTGGTAACCCGAAGGAGTTCCCCAGCCTGTCACATGACACTGCAAACACTCTCCTGCAACATCTGGTGTGGTTTTCAATCCCCTCTTTTTTGCAATGGCTTTGGCCTCGTCAGTGAGCAATATATCGAAAGTGTTGGCGTGTCCTGTTGTTTCCCATTTGGTATATTGGGCGCCCTTTTCAGCCTTATTGTGACACATTTTACATTTTTTATTACCAATAAATTCTGGTTTGGCATCCTGGGCAAAAATGACACTTCCCATCAATAAAAATACTATGCTTGGAATGAGTCGCATTGGATCTCCTTTCACACTGGTTGATGTCTATCTAATTAAGACGTTTTATTTTTATCAATCTGTTTAATCTTCAGGAAAACAGCTAAGGCGAGGAGGACAAATGCCAGAGTAGAGATACCAAAGCCCAATCGACGCTGATTAAATTCACTTATTTCCAGACTGGCCAATGCCAGAGCCTTAGCTGACAATTCTTTTCCCTCTCCAGCCTTTTCGGTGATTTGAATAGGATCGAATGTGTGGACCATGGTTCGGAGCTGTATCAGGTTCTGCCTCGAATCCTTAAGTATGTATTGGATGTCCACATCGTTCATCCCTTTAATCTGAATATCTTTCAAACGGAGCAGGGCAGATTGATAGAGGCTGTCGGTCTGTCTAATCTGCATATACATGGATTCTGCCGCCATATATCCCTCATCACCATCGCTATGACACTCCAGACATAGGGATGACTCATTGACATTTAATAACTCATCAGTGGGCGCAGAGATTAAATGATTCCCATGACATTGCTCACAGCTATGATATTCAACTGATTCGGATAATTGTCCCATGACGGAAGTTTTGAAGTATTCCATGTTATTCAGGTGGCAGGATCCGCAAATATGACTTATGGATTCTGCACCTGGAGGAGCAGCTCCGTGATTTCCATGACAATCGTTGCACGCTGGAGATCCAGCATCACTTCTCTCGATGAGGGCTTTTCCATGGACGCTTGCAGCATAGTCTTCATACTGTCCTGTTCCATGCGATGTGGACGCCATCAGGTCGGCATCCCCGTGGCACTGATTGCATGTTTGTGGAATATTGAAGGCATGGACGCTGGACCGAGTGTCTTTGGCTGGCAAGATACCATGCGCTGTGTGGCAGCTACTGCACATGGCGACCTTTTTATCACCGCTGAGTAGTTTTTTGCCATGGGTGCTGGTATAATATTGATCTACCTGATCCGTGGGAATACGGGGCTGGAAAACCCTCATATATTCAATTTTACTGTGACACCTCCCACAAAAAGCGGGCATTTCTT
>JACKQG010006782.1_pt1 | contig 11886 bp, 10 predicted proteins | sample 8237621 | NCBI WGS metagenome assembly JACKQG01 (sample SAMN15677084, study PRJNA649215) | marine metagenome | biome: marine; feature: Black Sea; material: saline water; isolation source: suspended particulate matter (SPM) from the Black Sea western gyre | collected 2013-06-09/2013-06-10 | depth...
ATTTTGACTGAATTGCAAACTGCAATAAGTATTTCTTAGCCTAGATACCTAAGATTGACACATGACGAAAGAAAAAATTGTGTTTTTTGGGTTAAGTACGGAAGGATATTCTCTTGCAAGTCAGATGGTCATAAATGGTGCAGATGTACAAATAATTGATGAATCTAATTCCACTGCAATATTGTTAAAACCTGAAACTGCAAAAACCTATACAAATGTGATATCACTTAGAGAAGATGAACCTCTACTTGCTATGGAACCAAGTAATGTTGCAATTTCAAAAGCCAAATATCTTTTCTTTACACCACGAATCAGGAAAACTGGCCAGGATTTAAAAACAGAAGTAAATTCCAAGTTTAAAGATGCAGTGGGAGCATTGAAGAAAGACAGTTCGATCATTAATTGTCTTGCAACTGGATTTGGTGGAAATAACGAAAACATCTCGCTTTTAAAACACATTACTGGCTATAATGTTGGAGAGGAAATTTCTTACTTTTATTTTCCATTAAACGATTTGAATAATACACCTGATGTAATTGGTTCGCTAAAACAACCTGGCGAAAAAAAGCTTTTATCACTGTTAAAACTGGATAAAAAAGAAAAAAAATTTGTAGATATTTCATCGGCAGAATATTTACATGCAATCTATACCATCCAAAAATTCTCTAGCCTGTGTAGCGTTTTAGAGGTTTGTAAATTTGTAAAAAATGATGCGAAGCACACCAAATTATTTAATGATTTTAAAGATCTATACCTTGATGATATGATAACTGGCCTTTATGATCTGCGTATGCTTGGGTCCTCATTTGAAAGTGCACAAACTTTGATGTATCTTATTAACGGAAGCGTTAGAGGAATTTCAAGCTATATCAAGAGATTAATTGATACCATTAGATTAACTTTGAAAAAAAATGATCTAAAGGCTTCCAAGACAAAAATTGTATTGTCTTGGACATTGGATGCAAATGAGATGAGAGGAGATAAGATTGAAATGTTAAACACTATTGCCTCTAAGCTACGTGATTATATTGGTGATGTAGAAACATCAACTGGTTCACTAGAATTGTTTCATCATGATAAAGTAACAATTGTAGTAGCTTGCTCTGATTCTGATTATAAAGAAATAAAAGAAAACCAAAAAGGCGAGGATGTTTTTGTGATTAAAGCAAATCCTCTATGCGAAATCTAGTCATAAAGATAAAATTATCTAAAAAATTAGAGGGAACAATGTCTGAAAACGAAAAGAATGATGATATTTTTTCAGAAAAAGAAAAACAGGTGGAAATAGATCCAAATCCATTGGCAGCAACATTAGACGAATTAAATGATCTTTTAGAAAAAGAAAAACAAAAATCCTTACGTTTACTAGCAGATTACCAAAATCTGGAAAAACAAACAATTGATAGGATCAATGCACGAGGCGACAAGATTATTTTAGATTTCTTAACTGTGTATGAGGATTTTATTCGTGCAAAAGATGCATATGAAAAGGAGGGAGGAAACGTAGACAGTATTAACAGCATCATAAAAAACATGGAAACCATCTTGGATCGTTATGAAGTAAAATCTATTGAAGCTGAAGGAAAGAAGCTTGATCCTAAGCTGCATGAAGTAGTGCAAGAGATTGAAGATAATGATCATGAGGAGGGAACAATTGTGAAGGAGATCACAAAAGGATATATTATTCGTGACGAGGTAATGAAATACTCGAAGGTATGCGTTTCAAAAAAAATAATTAAAGAATAGATGATAAAATATGGCAGAAAGAATAATTGGTATTGATCTCGGAACAAGTAACTCAGCTGCTGCAATTATACAAGGTGGCAAGCCAACAATAATTCCTTCAGCTGAAGGTCAAACAGCACATGGTAAAGCATTTCCATCAGTCGTTGCATTTCCAAAAGATGGTAGTGCCATGCTTGTTGGTACACCTGCTGTAAACCAGGCTGTAACAAATCCTGAAAATACGATTACTAAAGCAAAGAGAAAGATGGGGACAGATCATGTTTACAAAATTGAAGGCAAAGAATACAAACCACAACAAATCTCTGCATTTATTTTACAAAAAATTAAGAAAGACGCTGAAGCATTTACTGGTGATAAGATTACAAAGGCAGTAATTACAGTTCCTGCCTATTTTGATGATAATCAGAGACAAGCTACCAAAGATGCAGGAACAATCGCTGGACTTGAGGTAGCACGAATTATCAACGAACCTACCGCAGCCTCTCTTGCTTTTGGTCTTGACAAAGCAAAACAGGACATGAAAATATTGGTATTTGATTTTGGTGGTGGTACACTTGATGTTACAATAATGGAAATGGGTGGTGGAGTTTTTGAAGTACAGAGCACTTCTGGTGATACTAAATTGGGCGGCACGGACATGGATCTATCTATAATGGATTATGTCAAAGAAGAATTTCGAAAAAAAGAAGGTGTTGATCTTTCAAGTGACAATAAAGCCATGGAGCGACTCAGAGAGGCTTGTGAAAAGGCAAAGATTCAACTTTCTGGTGTAATGGAAACGGACATAAACTTGCCATATATTCATGAAAAAACTGCGCTTGAAGTTAAACTAACAAGAGCTAAACTAGACAGCATTGTTACATCACTAGTTGAAAGATGCAAGCCTTCAATTGATAAGGCACTTGAAGATGCAAAAATGTCTGCTTCAGAGATCACCAAAATTGTGCTAGTAGGTGGACCCACTAGAATGCCAATTGTAAAAAAATTCGTAACAGATGCAATTGGAAAAGAGGCAGAATCTGGAGTTGATCCAATGGAGGCTGTAGCCTTCGGTGCTGCTGTTCAGGCTGGTATCTTGGCTGGAGATGTGGAAAGTGATATTGTATTACTGGATGTGACTCCATTAACATTAGGAATTGAAACATTAGGCGGTGTGCGTGAACCAATTATTGAGAGAAACACTACCATACCTACATCCAAAGATAAGACTTTCACAACAGCTGCTGATAGTCAAACCGCAGTTACAATAAATGTGGTTCAAGGGGAACGACCCATGGTTGCTGACAATGTTTCTTTGGGAAGCTTTAATCTGACTGATATTCCTCCGGCACCTCGAGGAGTTCCACAAATCAATGTAAAATTCGATATTGATGCGAATGGTATCATAAACGTAACAGCAAAGGATCTTGGAACTGGGAAGGATGCTAAAATCACAATAGAATCTTCTACAAAACTATCAGATGAGGAGGTAGAAAAATTGAAGGAAGATGCGGAAAAGCATGCAGACGAAGACAAGAAGAAAAAAGAGTCTGTTGACATTAAAAACGAGGCAGAAAGCTTCATCTACACAACAGAAAAACTGGTTAACCAAGATCTTAAAGACAAAATTTCACAGGAACAGGGAATTAAGGTTACAGACGCAATAAAGGAGCTAAAGGAAGTTCTAAGTCAGGATGCAGACCAAATTAAAACAAAACTAGATGCATTAAAGGCGATATTGAATGAAATAACTACTGAATTATACAAAAATACTGCTCCTCCACCAGGAGCAGATCAACAGAAAGACGAAACCAAATCTGAAGAAAAATCAGAGCCTGAACCAGAACCTGAATCTAAACCAGATGAAGACAAATCTAAATAAAATTAAAAACCTAAATTATTTGATTAGAGATGAGTGCAAAGCGTGATTATTACGAAGTCTTGGGTGTTTCAAAGGATACTCAACTGAATGAGATCAAGTCCCAATACAGAAAACTAGCTTTAAAATTTCATCCTGACAGAAACAAATCCTCTGAAGCCGCTGAACATTTCAAGGAAATTTCAGAAGCATACGCAGTTTTGTCAGACACAAAAAAACGTCAGCTTTATGATCAACACGGTCATGCTGGCGTGGATGGACGATATAGCACCGAAGATATTTTCAGAGGTGCTGGATCTAACTTTGATGATATCTTCAGTGATTTGTTTGGAGGGAGAGGTAGAAGAACAACAGGAGGTTTTAATTCTATTTTTGAAAATCTGTTTGGAGGAGGAGAAGAAGGATTTGGAGGTTTTGGAAGACAAAGAGGATCTGATATGCTGCATGAAACTTTTGTTTCACTCGAAGATGTACTTAATGGAAAAAGAATGGAGCTTGATTTACAAAAAAATGTGGACTGTCCTGATTGTAATGGTTCTGGATGTTTTCCTGGAACATCCAAAATAAAATGTTCAGACTGTGATGGTCAGGGACAAGTTAGGGTAAGTCGTAACATGGGATTTTCTACTTTTGTAACTGTTCAGCCATGTAGAAAATGCAGCGGACAAGGTGTGATGATAGAAAAACCATGTAAAAAATGTAAATTAGGAAAAGTGAAAGGCACTAAACATATATCATTTGAGCTTCCCGCCGGCATAGATAATGGTGATTATGTGATATCTGGCGAAGGCGAGTCAATACCTGGTGGTGTCAGTGGTGATTTAATAATAAGGGTTAACGTTCAACCTCATCCTAAATTCAAGCGTGATGGCCGAGACATTTTTTATGATACGCAGTTATCAATGACAGATGCAAGCTTAGGAAAAAATTTGGAAGTTCCTACACTAGAAGGATTCAGTAAAATTACTGTGGAACCTGGCAGTCAACCAAACACAATAATCAAACTTAAAGGAAAAGGATTGCAGGGACGTGGATTTAGAGGCCGAGGTGATCAATATGTTAGATTGGTGGTTAATATTCCCAAAAAACTAAGCAAGCGCCAAAAAGATTTGTTAAAGGATTTAGAAGACTCGTTTGATTAAAACTAAATTTTAATTATTCCCAGATTTTTTTTTATGAATTTTTATGTGATGCCCACCACGAGTGTGAATAACATGGATTGTCTGAATTAACTCAGCAATCATATCCTCTGTGTAATATTTTACATTGTATCTGGCAAGCGTTTTCTTACAATCATTACAATATATCTCTCTAAATTCCACTAAATTGATAGACATACTCGACTATTTTGTGTTTACTCACGAAAAAGAAACTTATTCTATGTTTTTTTCTTTCTTGTTGCGGGAGTCGCCCAGCCTGGTCAACGGCGTAAGGTTCAGATCCTTATCTCCTAGGAGTTCGTGGGTTCAAATCCCACTTCCCGCATTTTTATAATTCTGAGATCTTTTTGCGCAGGAGATCATTGACCATTTTTCCGGAAGCTTTGCCTCTCACTTCTTTCATCGCAAGTCCCATCAGTGTGGTTATAGCTTGATCTCCTAACTTCTTAACAAGTTCAATATTATTTTGAATTGTTTTATCTAAAATTCCATTTAATTCGCCCTCATCCATACTTGAAATATCTGTACTTTGCATAGCCAGCGAAACATTTTCTGATTTTCCAGACATGATATTTTCGAAAATAATTTCTAGTGATTCTTTTGGTATTTTGCCAGACGCTAACAGTTCAAACGATTCTGTGATGTGTTCTGGTTTCAATAGCATCGCATCAAGTCCCTGTCTCTCCAGGTTTGTTATACTAGAACAAAGTATTGAGGCTACAAAATTTGGCGAGTTTTTTTTATTTTCACAGATTTTTTCGAACATCTCCATGTATTCCGAGTCAAAAATTTGTTCAGACAATTGGGGATTTAGATCATATTTTTGTTGAATTTCAGCTATTGAATCATCCCATGATTTTGGAATATTTTCCCTTGCGAATTTTACTTCTTCAGGCATTACATTAATCGAAGGTATGTCAGTTTCCGGATACATTCTTGATGCACCTGGTCGTGGTCTAAGAAAAACAGTTTCACCATCTTGTGTGGCAGCTCTAGTCTCAGCTGGAACTCCATTTACTGCATCTTGAATTCTCTTTACTATAGAATTTACAGCATAATCCAACTTTGAATCTTCGCCAGCTATAATCAGAAAACCATCTCCGTCTGCTAATTCAAGATGTTTTCTTACTTTATCAACATCAGAATCATTAATTCCGTAATTAGGGAGCTCATCTGAATGGAAAACTCCTCCAATGCCGAAAAATCTTACAAGCTGTCCAATTTCTTTTCCCAATCTAATTCCATTGTATGGTTCAAAACCAAACATTCCAGAAAAATTTCTTACTCGTATCGCATTAATTTTTGCATTTGATTTTAATGCCTTTTGAATTATTTTTGATTCGCAATCTTTGAAAATCTCAGTAACATCAAGAACATCTTCTTTTGTGATCGTTATTGATAATTTTTTGAGTTTTTCACCAATCAGAATTAGTCCGTGTTGTCTTTTGGCTTCATAGTCAATTATTTTTTCAAGTTGGTCTAGCTGTTGTACACCCTTTACTTCTACAACTCCACTATTCATAACTGAAATATTTACATCCTGTCTGATTGAACCAATTCCTCTTTTTACCATCCTTGTTGCTCTTAACAATCTTCCAAGCGTCAATGCAATTTCTTTGACTTCAGAGGGCTTGGTGCTGACAGGTTCTAGGGCAATCTCGACTAATGGTACACCCAAACGATCCAGACTGTAATTTCTTTCGTTTTGTTCGTCCTTGAGAAGTTTCGCTGCATCCTCCTCAAGGCAAACCGCCTGAACTCCAATATTTTTTTCATTTACCTTTAGATTTCCCCCTTGGGAAACAAGCATAGTCCTTTGAAATCCAGAGGTGTTAGAGCCATCAATAACGGTCTTTCTCATAACGTGAATCTCACTGAAAATTTTTGATTTGAGCATGCTGCTAATTAGTAATGAAATCTTCTTTGCATCATGATCTAGATCATGGGGTGGTTCTTCGTCTTTTTCAACCAAGCAACTGCTTTGAGAATTTGCATAGTAGTTGATTTTCTTTGATTTTGCTTTCTCAAACAATGCGGCTGGATCTATTTTCCCAAGCTCACTTTTTGCCGTTCTTAGGCTTCTAGAGAATTTTTCAGTGTATTCATCATTTTCTATCGGTTTGCATTTGCAAAATAATTTTTTATCTGTATTCAACTGTTGGTGAATCTCTAATCCGACCTTCAAACCAATTTTTTCAAAATCAATTTCCGCCATAACTAAAACTCTGAGGCAATATTCTCCAGCATTAGCGACTTCATCTCATCCGCATGCTTTGAATTTCCCAACGCCCACATTGCTTTTACAAGTGAAGTCTCCGGCGTCATATTTTCAAGGGGAGTGATTCCTAAATCTAGCAAATCCCTTCCACTTTCATAGACTGTCATCCTAACCGTGCCATCGATGCATTGTGACGTCATTCCCAAAAAAAGATCATTTTCTCTTGCATTTTTTATAACATCATACATTGTACGTCCAACATGCCCCAGTCCCGTTCCCTCAAAAATTATTGCCTTGCATCCAGTTTGTATAAGATTTTCAATTAACTTCGGGTCATAACCAGGATGATATTTTACAAGAGCGACTTTGGTGTCAATTTTCATCCTTGGGTTGTATTTTGTGTCTTTAAAAAAATCATCTTGTATATTTTTCTTAATTTTTCCTTCAGCAATTATGAATGCTGGGTGACCTCCCATCGTCTCAAACGCTCCACGCTTGCTTGTATGATTTTTTCTTACCCTGGTTCCCAGATGACACGCAACTGTCTGATCATTATCATTATGGTGCATAACAAGAAAAATACCCTTTGTGTTGGATTCAACAAGAAATTTTGAAGCTGCAATCAGGTTTATCGCAGCATCAGATGACGCTCTGTCAGATGATCTCTGTGATCCAACAAGCGCAACTGGAATAGGAAACCCGGCAAGTGCAAAAGACAAAAAAGAAGATGTGTAATGCATGGTGTCTGTTCCATGCGCAATCAGTATACCCTTGTAGTCAGAGTTTACAAGCGAATCAAGTTTTTCTGCAATTTTTGTCCAGTGGTCTGGCTGCAAATTTTCTGAGTATTCTGAGAACAAAACTTCCGCATCAATATTAGCGATTTTTCCAAGCTCTGGAACTGCTTCATTAAGATCAGATGCACTGAGTGCGGGTGTAACAGCGCCAGTTCTATAGTCAACCTTACTTGCGATGGTTCCACCTGTAGAAAGAAGTAAAATTTTGGGAAGCGTTGAATTCTCTTTTCTTTCTTTACTCTGTTTAGGCTTTACTTCAGAACTAGAAACGATCACTATTTCCTGAATTTCGTCAACATTAATTCCCGCATTGTAACCGCTTCCTAGTTTGATTACTAGGTGCTTATCATCACTCGATTCATACCTGGGCATTAAAATCCCAGAGTATGTCAAATCAGCTGTAATCTTGACTGAATCGCCTACTTTGACGTTATATTTTTTCAAACAATCAAGAGCGTTCCCAGAATATCCTTGGTCTTCTGACATTGAGGTGGTTTAAGCAGTTATTTTATTAAAACTACCTGAAAGCTGAAAGTTCAACTTTCTGTGCTATCTTCAAGTCCTTTTGCTCTCTTACTTTCTTTACGGCATCCTCAAAGTGTCTCATTGTAACTTTAGCATTATCAGCAGATTTTTCAACTTTTGCAATTTCCTTATCCTGCTTTGCTATGGTAATTTTTTCTTCTTCTGTCGTTGAATCTTTCTTGGCATGTATACCAGCCATTGAATATTTGTCTAGGTGTTCATGAATGACAAAAGATACAGCAGTATTTGCTATAGCCGCTACATCTGCACCGCTAAATCCATCAGTTGCCTCTGCTAATTTATTAAAATTCACGTAGTCTGGACTGTTAGGATCTTTTTCGAATGGAATTTCATTTGCATTGATTTCCAAAATCTTTTTTCTGGATTCCTTATCTGGTAAAGGAATCTGTATAATTTTATCAAACCTACCAGGTCTAAGTAAGGCCGGATCAATCATATCTGCTCTGTTTGTGGCGGCAAGTACTACAACACCGTGCATCTCTTGCATACCGTCTAGTTCAGTTAACAATTGACTTACTACTCTTTCAGTAACTTGTGTCTCCGCACCAGCTCCTCTAATTGGTGCTATTGAATCAATCTCATCAAAGAATACTACACATGGCGATGATTGTCTTGCTCTTTTGAAAATTTCTCTAATTCCTCTTTCAGATTCTCCTACCCACTTTGATAACAATTCAGGACCACGTACAGAAACAAAGTTTGCCTCACTTTCAGTAGCAACTGCTTTCGCTAACATTGTCTTTCCTGTACCGCTTGCACCATGAAGTAAAATACCATGTGGCATTTTATGTCCCAACTTTTCATAGAGTGTAGGATATTTCATTGGCCATTCAATTGCCTCTTGAAGTTCTTGCTTAGTATCATCTAGACCACCAACATCAGCCCATTGTACATCTGGGTTTTCAATATACACTTCCCTCATACCAGACGGTGTAACTTCCATCAACGCTTTTTTGTAATCTTCTCCATTAACAATTAACTTGTCAAGTGTTTCAGGAGGAATCTTTTCATCATCTAAGTTAATCTCAGGTAACAATCTGCGCAAACATTTCATGGCTGCTTCCTTACACAAATATTCCAAGTCAGCACCAACATATCCATGGCTCACTCCAGCTATACGTTTAATGTCTACATCATCAGCCAATGGCATATTTCGTGTGTGAATATTAAGAATGTCAAATCTTCCCTTTTTATCAGGAACCTTGATCTCAATCTCTCTGTCAAATCGTCCAGGTCTTCTTAAGGCTGGATCAATTGCATTTGGTCTGTTTGTTGCTGAAATTACTATTACCTTACCCCTTGCTTCCAATCCATCCATAAGTGAAAGCATTTGTGATACAACTCTTCGTTCAACTTCCCCAGTAACCTCTTCTCGTTTAGGAGCTATAGAATCAATTTCATCAACGAATACAATTGATGGTGCTTTTTCTCTGGCTTCCTTGAATATCTCTCGTAACCTAGCTTCACTTTCACCATAGAACTTGCTCATAATTTCAGGACCAGAAATACTAATGAAGTGTGCATTACTTTCGTTTGCTACTGCTTTTGCTAACAATGTTTTTCCTGTGCCAGGAGGTCCATAAAGTAACACTCCTTTTGGTGCCTCTATTCCTAATTTTTCAAATATCTCTGGATGACGTAATGGGAGTTCAATCATTTCTCTAACATTCACAATTTCATCACGCAAACCACCAATGTCTTCATAAGAAACTTGTGGAACGCCTCTTAACGTCTCACCCTTTTCAGCTATAGTGAAAACTGTTTTTTGTGTTACAAGTACAGCGTCAGCATTAGGTGTTACTCCAATTATCTGAAATGTTAGCCTGCCACCAAAATATGGTACCATTACATTATCACCCTTAATCAAAGGCACGCTTTCTAATGCGTCTGCAAGATATCGTTCATCAATTGGTGGTATGGCTTCTAGTGGTGCTACAATAATTTTTTCTGCTGCAACAGCTTTGATCTTTTTTACCGAAATACTATCTCCGATTGCGATTCCTGAGTTGTTTCGTCCCAACCCATCGATTCTGATAATACCTTTTCCTTCATCTGACGGATAAAGAGGCAAACATTTTGCAACAGTTCTTCGTTTTCCTTTAACTTCAATAACATCTCCAGTTGATGCACTTAACGTATCCATAGAATCATAATCAATTCTTGCTACACCACGCCCAACGTCCCGTGTATATGCCTCCAAAACTTTGAGAGAGATCTCATTTTCGCTCATAATTAATCCATTTTTATGTATCGTTTATACCTTTGTCGTTTAATTTCTCTAATTCTATTTACTTAATCAGAAGCTTAAAATCTGTTGGATTGTCAAAAATTTTCACATTGGGAAAAAGACCTCTTGTTCGAAGACGTGGCCGTGGAAATATGCAGTATAGGGTATCTGCTACAGGAAAGGTCGCACCTGCAAAATATCCTAGTTTTGAACTTTCAGAGAATCATGAGGGAGAGATAATTGATCTTGTTCATGAACGAGGTCGAGATGTTCCATTGGCTAAAGTGAGATTTAATGATGGATCTACTTCATTTATTCCAGCAGTACTTGGTGCTAAGGTAGGTTCACATATTCAGTTTGGATTAAAATCTAAAATTGCTGACGGTAATGTAATAAGCATTCAGAATATTCCTGACGGTACAATTGTATGCAATGTAGAAAAACAATTTGGGGATGGTGGTTCTTTTATGAAATCTGCTGGTACAAGTGCTACAGTGTTTTCACATGAAGATAAGGGTGTTACAATAAAACTTCGTTCTGGAAAATTTACCACTCTCAATCCAAAAAATAGGGCAATGATAGGAACTTTGTCTGGTGGTGGTGTTGGCGATAGACCATTGATGCGTGCTGGAGTAGCATGGAGACGATTTAGATCCAAAGGACAAAAGTATCCAATTGTTAGAGGTGTAGCTCAAGGGGCATATAATCATCCACATGGTGGAGGCAGACACCAGCATGTTGGTCAGAGCTCAACTGTTTCACGTGATGCACCACCAGGAGCAAAGGTTGGAAGTATTGCAGCTAGAAAAACTGGAAGAGCAAGAATTAAGGAAAGAAAGAAATAATCTTATTTTATTAAAACTGATTAGCATCTTTATTTTTGTATATATATGAAACAACAACGTATACGCGTTTTGGTTAGTGGTAAAGTACAAGGAGTTTTTTTTAGACAGGCTCTAAAAGTTGTTGCTAAAAAGAACAATGTATCAGGTTGGGTTAGAAATCTAAAAGATAGACGTGTGGAAGCAGTACTTGAAGGTGATAGTAAATCTATCAATTCAGTTATTGAATGGACACGTATCGGTCCTGCAAATTCACGTGTGGATGATATTGAAGTGAGTAATGAAGAATTTAAAAATGAATTTTCAACATTTGATGTTTTGTATTAAAATTTGTTAAGATAAAATACGGTAGTAGCTCTGCTGGTTCTAGACTAGATCGATAACCCCATTTCAAGGCATACAAGATCCGCCACGTTGACGAGGAAGCGTGAATGTTCGACCTTAGGATTGCTCCCTCCCGGACCTCATCCCTTTCGATGGTTCGGTCTTAGA
>JACKQG010006783.1_pt1 | contig 11884 bp, 13 predicted proteins | sample 8237621 | NCBI WGS metagenome assembly JACKQG01 (sample SAMN15677084, study PRJNA649215) | marine metagenome | biome: marine; feature: Black Sea; material: saline water; isolation source: suspended particulate matter (SPM) from the Black Sea western gyre | collected 2013-06-09/2013-06-10 | depth...
TGGATGCATTATCCAAATAATAATAATAAATAGTAAATTAGCGCCGGACTGTAGTCTCAATTAATTCACAACTAATTGATAATCAATAATTTATTTTTTAAAAATACTTAAATTGCCATGAAACGGCCATGAGATTTTTAAAATTCCAGGTTTTTTTTATGGGTTTTGTACACCTATTCTCCCTCATTCCCCAATCTCCTCAAACGTTCCATAAACACATCTGCAACAGCGTCTTTATTTGGGTTCTCCCCAATATAACTTAAAAAAGTACTTTCTCTAGAATGTCCTGTGATCTCCATTAAAATAGGAGTTTCAATCTTTCCAAAATAATTGGTTGCAAAAGACCTTCTCATGGTGTGTGATGTAATCAATTCATATTTTGGATACATTCCAAATTCTACCCTTTTCGTTACTGAACTCATTTTATTTCCTTTGATGACTTACAATCTAAGAAAATTAAGGGATTTCCAATATAGCCATTAATTTATGGTTAAGATATAATTTTTCTTTACCCACTTTTTCAGATATCAAAAAACCAGATTTTTCTAATTCCATTAAATAATTACCCACGGTTTTTGGTGTCCCTAATTTAGCATCAATTAAAAACTGTCGTTTCGTGTAAGGCAATCTAAATATTATTTCAACCAATTCTTTAGTATATACTTTAGGGTTTGTTTCCTTAATCTCTGATGCCATTTGATCCATTAATGTAGTAACATTTTTTAAGCGTTCCAATCCTTTATTAGCTGTATATTCAACCATTTCTAGCATAAAAAGTATCCACCCTTCCCAATCATTATTTTCAGTTACCTTTCTCAGTTTCGTATAATAATCCGTCTTATTTTTAATAATATATTCACTTAAATAAATAGCAGGGGTATCCAACAGTTTTTCGAGTTTTAGATATAATAATAACAATATGCGTCCTGTTCTACCATTACCATCACTAAAAGGGTGAATTGCTTCAAATTGATAATGCATTAACGCCATTTTAATTAATGGGTCAATAGGATCTTCACCATTTATAAAAGTTTCAAGATCATCCAACTTTTCTCTTATAATAGCTTCCCCTGAAGGTGGTGTGTAAATGGTTTCACCATTCGTGTTTTTTAGGACAGTTCCCGGCGTTGTTCTAATACCTGCAGTATTTTTTTTAATGCTTTGTACAATTTCAACACATAAGTTTGTACTTATAAAAGGTCGCGTTTCTATTTGTTGTAAACCATTCCAAAGTGCTTCTTTGTAGCTTATGACTTCTTTCGTAGCTGGATTATCAAACTTTTTATCTGCTACTAAAGATCTATATAAATCATCATTTGTTGTGATGATATTCTCTATTTCTGAACTTGCTTTCGCCTCTTGTAAATGAATCGTATCCAAAAACAACGTTGGATTTGGTAAATTGGTAAGCATACCATTAAGTTTTGCTAGCGCTCTACTAGCATCAATCGTCTTGCGTAACACTTTAGTAGTTTCTAAATTTATTCTAGGAGGTAATATTGGTAAACTATTATAAGGGATATTTCTATTTAATTTTGTCATTTTAAACAAGGGTATATAGTACTCACATAATCTTAACGAGGGTAAATATACTAATAATTTACCTTTATTATACTAAAAGATGTAATTATTACGTTTAATAAACAGATAATAAAAAAACTAAGTGTTACGAATTACTATAGTAATCATGAATTATTTGACATTTTATCAAAATACTTGATGTCCTTAGAAATGTATAAAAAGTCGATTTTTTGAAAAAAATTACCAAAATTTTCAAAACTGATTTTCCAAGTTTTTTTAATTGATTAGGTTTTGTGGGGAAAACAGTTCGGGATTGAAGAAAATATCTGAACCCCCTTTTATAACACCTAAAAACGTTTAAGCAAGTTGGGATACGGGAGTCCGGCCGGGGGTCCCCTCATATTATATTAATGTGCCGATAACAATAATACTAATCACCATCGTGATGGTGATCCTTTACAAAATATTATCCACACAAGAAAATTACAGCGAGCTCAGTAACATTTAAATTAATTCATCTGAGATTTTAATTGGCAAGAAGGAAATTAAATCAAGATAAAAAAGGAAGCGCTAAAGTTGCGCTAAAGTTTGTCTAATCTTAAGGCAATCCGGCACTTTATCGGTAGTTTTAATCTGTGATTTAAAATCCTACAAAATGAAAGTAAAGTATAATAGAGTGAGCACCATTCTTCAAACAGGTAATCGATTTGAAGCGGATACGGATAATTACGATCTCACTCTCCTTGACAAAGTATCAGGATCTGTTAGTTTCAAAAATCGAATTGAATCAAAAAAATTAGTTCAACTAGTTGAGAATGGAAAAGTAACTGAATTAGTAACAGAAGAGTTTTCACGTCTTGGTAGAAATACGGGTGATGTAATTTCCACCCTTGATTGGTTAGATAGACACAAGGTTAATGTCAAAATTAGAAATTTAGGAGTTGAATCTAGACCTAATGGTAAAAGAAATCCTGTTTGGAAGATTTTATCAGCAACAATGAGTTCTCTTTATGAAATGGAATTGGAAAACATAAAAGAAAGAACTCAAACAGGGAGACTTATTTATCTTCAAAAGGGAGGTATCCTAGGCAGACCCAAAAACACTACTGAATCTAACAACACCTTTCTATCCAAACCAAAATCAAAGAAAATAATTCACTATTTGGAAATGGGTTTATCAATAAGAGAAGTTACTAAACAGGTGAATGCCTCACCAAAAACAATTATGAAAGTTAAAAGGTTACTATAATGGATACCTTTTTCACAATTTATTTTATTGTTGTTGGAGGATTGTTCATTTTAAACTTGATATCTGTGCTAATTAAATTCTTGACAGGTGACGTTGAAGACTGGCAATTACATTTGGCAAACGATGTATTGAATTGGTGTCTAATGTTGTATCCAATTAGAAAGAGAAAACCACTTCTTACTTTGGTTGAGGGTAAATCTAATCTTGCGGGGGAGTATTGTTTCTATAACAATTCAATTACAATTTATAGGGATAACAATGTAATACGCAGAGAACTAATCAATACCGTCATCCATGAGTATTTCCATTACTATTTAATTACATCAGAATCTAAGTCTAAACTCTACCATGATCAATTGGAACAATTCTCATTGGCGCAACACCCGCAGGAAATTCTTTGCAACACTATGGGAGAAACTCTCACAAAGGTCTATTTGAAAAACAATTAAAAATGGTTCTTATTTGACAAATAGTTCAATACCCCAACCAATAGTGCCAATTAGATTTAATTTACTACGTTATTCAAAATCACGTATTCAGCATTTACAATCGAGAATTAGTAATTATTCCTGTGGGTGCTTTGTGTCATTTAACTGTCAAATTTATTACGACAAAAAACTATCAATTTATCTAGTAAAACTACACGGGATGGTTCTATTTCTTGTTCAGGTAGAATATTTAATTTTTCATTAAAAAAATCATTTAGTAACTCCATATTAGGTGGATTATTAGACCCACAATTGATTAGGTATTGGTTATAATACTCATAGTTTAAATTATTTTTTCCTTTTATCATCTTTCTTTAGTTTTTGAACTTTCTCTACTATAGATTCTCTTAGAATATCTGAAATTTTTATTTGTTCATCTATAACGCACTCCATCAAATTATTGAATTGACTTTCGGTTATTCGAACGATTACTCTTTTTGACTTTTTCTCTTTCATAAGTGTGTTTCTCTATAAATATCATAGAAAATAAAATATGTCAGACAGTTGATGATTTTTTTAGTGAGTCAGCCACAGCAAAATCATATTACAATGTAATTATCTATCTTTAAATCAGTTGAGTTTCTTCTATAAGTCATTTAAATAATCTCTTTTTTCATAATAATTATAAACCCACTTGGGACACTCAGGGTGGAAAATATTGTCAGTTGACACATTATGTCCATTTGAGAGAAAAACATCATCACCATCTACTATAGGATCTTCATCTGTATAAAGTTCATTAACATCAATAACCAATTTTTCTAGATCCACAGGTTCAGAATTTATATGTCTTTTAATTGTGCTAATAGATAACCCTGTTTTTTCTGCAAGTGCTTTCTGAGTGGTTTTTAACCCTTGAGATTTTAACTCTTCTTTTGCAGTAATTATCTTTTCAATTGATGTATTACTTCTTCTTTTTCCATTTATTTTACTTGCTAAATTTCTTTTTTCTCCGCCTGTTAATTTAGAGTTGGTATTGAAATGCACGTACTTATACTTTTTATTCTTAAATTCATAGTTTTCATCATTTTTAATGCTGGAATAAACGAAAGTAAATAGATCTATGAGTTTCTTATATTCCATTGGTGGTTTTCCAAAATAATTATTAATGAAATTAAGGTAAGAAAACAAATAACTTGATGGTAACTGTGGGTTTAAGTATATAAGTTTATGAATCATAATTGTGTAAATACTATGTTTTTTGGTATCTCTTATCTCGTGAGGAAATGTAACATCCATTCTTTCTGATGCAAATAATTCAACAATTGGATTATTAACCACTACAGGCGTTTTTGTTACAATTTTATCCATAAATTCTTCGAAATCAATATTGGAAAGTGGCTCAATCAATGTATTATTATATTTTTTATTCAATATAGGTTGATTGAGCTGTTTTTTAGAAGTGTTTTTTTCTTTACTTAAAGGAATATCAACTGTAATTTCATTCTCATAATTAACGAATGGTTCAGTGTCGTATGGCAGATACATTGCCCTGCCAATATTCTTACATTTTATATCAACCCGCTCTTCTTTAAGATATGTAGTTTTTATAATCTCCCATATATCATAGAAGTTATTGTTATCAATAATATTTGTTATTTTGAACAAAACAGATATGCCACCAGCACCACTTGACAGACATACTAAAGAGACAAGATGACCATATTTTTCAATGAAGTATTTTTTAAATTCTTGCACGTTAACCACATCATCGAAATCGAAATATATGTAAGAAGATGGTGCAATGAAATTTTTTGTGTAATCCTCCTCTTCTTTTAAACTACGCTTTTTAACACTGCAGTTGGGAGTAATGTAGTTTAGAAATGATTTCTTTTTCTTGTAGGTCTGGTCTCTCTTTAATCTTAGTTCCCTTATCTCATTTACCAGAGATTGTTTAGGGTTGGTTTTAATTAATTTAACCAATTGTGCTAAATCAATTGTTTTACTGGGGATTAGATTAGTAATTCCTTTTTCAAAGTAACTGAACATTAAAATAATAATCCCCCAAATTTCGATGTGGTGGCACCTACTTTAAGGAGGATAAACATGCTTTATGTGTATTATAATTATCATCCACCAACGATAATCACACTATCTTATAAGATATAAATCGAATTAAGTTTTAATAAAACATATCAAAAATTTTCGGGATTGTCAAGCCTAAATATAAAGGTGTGAACTGACACCTTTATTTTACATAAAAATAATCGTTTCAAAAATAAAATAAAATAAGTCTGCATTTTATTTGGTGGAATAAATAATTTATTTATATCTTTGTCATCAAATTATATTATAATGGAATTGAATTACATACCGATCAAGGAAATATTATCTAATCCTGCGAAGTTTAGCAGAAGATTAGAGAGCGATATTTATTTTGACCACTTGAAAAGTGTTAAACTGGGTCCACTTATGGGTATAAAGTCTTTGGAGAAGAAGACTGTTTTGGGTTTAGGTAACACTGCTGCTATTCGATCTAAATTTGAAGCTTCAACAGATTGGGGGTTTTTAAAATCTGTAAAAAATCAGATTGAATTGGAGATTTCTAATCTAACATCAAGCTACGAAAAGTTCATGACTACTCCTTCTCAACTAAATCCCCGTGAGATTGGTATAATGATAAATTATTTTAAACTGAGACTTCGTAGACTAAATTTAGTATGTCAACCTGATTTTGGAACTACGATAGGTAAAAAGAAGCAGTTTCTGAAAAAGGAAAATCGAAAAGTGGAATATGAATATGATATGACTAAAATTTACTGGTTTGATGATACCGGGAAACGAATAAGAAAAATTAATAAGAACTTCGGAAGACGAGATGTAATTGAATTTGAAAAGCAGTTTGGGGATTATCTTATAAATAACGTTGCGGGTCTTGAAATTTTAGATTTCTACACTATGAAGAAATTAATAAACGAACTAAAAATAAATTACATCCCGGATTTATGTGTTAAACATAATGGAGAGATATGGTTTGTGGAATTTAAAAACGTTAAAGGACAATTAATAGCAACTTCTATAATTTTTGAGTTATGGAACCTTTATACACAGACCTATAAATTATAGTTGGTTTTTTCTAACCGCGGCGAAGTAGAAGCTCTAGAAACGCTAATTGACCGCTACAACAAATTGGATGCTGAAGGATGTGAAGAGCTCTTTGCCGATAAGGCCATATTCGATACGTACGACGGACAGCGTATTGAAATGACCAAAGGATTTTTTGGAGGGTATTTTGATGGATTTGAATCCATTAAATGGAAAGCGTACGAAATTGTACCGCTTAAGATTGAAAACACCGATCCAGAATCGGGAGTCCTAGTAACCTCAATAGAAAAACGTGTTGCTAAAGATGGGTCTGTATGGGAAAAAGAATTAGTAGAGCAATTCTATTTTAATCTTGAAGGAAAAATTGACTATGTAAAACAGTGGACTCGTGATTTAAACGAATAAACACGAAACACTACAAAACTAATATCAGCGCTTTTTTTTAAGGCGCTGTTATTTTTTTAGGGCATAGGTAAGCATTAGACCTCCACGGTAAAGGGTAACCTCCCCACTGCCGTTAAAGCCGTTGCCGTCTGGTGTAGTTTGTACAAAAACCCCCATCCACTCTATTGAAGCCTTTGTACCTGCTTTGTGTTAATCCACCTCCAATAAAAAGTTCTAAACCAAGTCGAGGGCTTATTTTTTTCTTATAACCCAAAGTCAGCCCGTAAAAAGCAATACGCCCCGATTGATAGGCATCGGCACTAGAAGAATAGGTCGAAGGATCTTGATAGTGGTCGTAGAGTACGGGCCAGCTCGGTTTTTGTAGCGTAAACATCCCAAAGCCTACATGCGTTCCAAAAAAAAAAGATTGGGCTGAATTGTACCAACGGTGTTCTAAAATAATTTGTGTAATGTGGTAGGGTTTAGACTGAAAACTGTCCCAAAAAGACCCCAAAACATCCAACTGAATTGACCGTCGTTCTGCAGTTTTAATTTCCACACCAACATTTGGCGTTAATAGGGCTGCTGAAGCAAGATTGAATTTGACTTCTGTTTGTGCAAAACAAAAATTGAAGCCAATTAAGATTAAAAAAGTGCAAATAAAAATAGGTGGATAAATTTTCATTAATCTAAAATAAAATTTTGGGTTAAAACTATCAAATTTTTGAATACTTATTAGATTTCTATAAATATTCTATTTTAAAACTGCGTTTATTCTATTGGTATTTAATCCAAAGTTCAACTTTTGTAGTTGTATAACCTGGACCAGGAAAGTTATTGACAGAAGATTGATATGTGTTTTTACATCCTATAGCCCACCACCAATTACTGCGCGGATTAAGCGTGCCATCTAAAAATGTAGAATTTTGTGGGGTATACTGCAATTTAAAAAAAAATTACTATACAAAACCTACAAAATGAAGTTAAAAAAGTGAGTTTTAACAATAAAACCCTAATTTTGGGTTTCAGTTATGAATTTATGAGTTTTTCATTCTTTTTAAAGAAAAAACAACAACCGCTTTTTGATGGTCTTATTGATTTTCACAATCATTTATTGCCCGGAATTGACGATGGCAGTATTTCGGTAAATCAATCCTTGGAAATGCTGGATTTATACTCAGATTTAGGCATAAAAAAAGTCATCAGTAGCCCGCACATATACAAAGATTTATACCCCAATACCAAAGAGACTATTCAGGCTTCATTTGCAAAGTTGGATAAAGCCTCTAAAACCCATGAAGTTGAGCTATTGGGTTTTGCAGCAGAATATTTAGTAGATGAGTTTTTTATGCGTGCTGTTGCAGCTCAAGAAAAACAACTGTGTTGTTTTGGAAAACACATCCTTATAGAAATCCCTTTTTTTGACCAGTTGAAGCGCTTAAATGAAGTCCTTTTTTCGCTGCAGAATCAGGGGTATTTCCCTATTTTAGCTCATCCCGAACGCTATGCGGCCTTGGAAACTACAGAAGCCGTTGAAAACTTAAAGCACAAAGGTGCTAAAATGCAACTCAATGCCCTTTCCCTTGTGGGTTATTACGGCGCGGAGGTGCAAAAGAAAGCCTCTCTGTGGCTTAAAAAAGGACTGTTTGATCTTATTGGAACAGATGTACACAACCCCTACCAATTAAATAAACTAAGGGATCTACACCTAAGCAAAAAGGAACTTCTGGCTTGGAAAAAAATATGTGCTGAGCAAACAGCGCTTATCGCCCCTTAAGACTTGTCTTCGCCATACCCATAGCCATAGCCATAATTGTACTTATACTGATAGCTGTAGCGGTACCCGTACCCATACTTGTAGTAAGAGGTTGCGCCTGCTTTAACCCCGTTAAGAACAATACCTATGTTATTGGCTTTTTTATCATCGACTAGGCCGTTGATGAAAGGCATTAATTTTTTGTCGGTGAAATGTGCGCGGATGGTATAAAGCACCAAATCGGCATATTGCAAAAGCGGTAGGGTATCACTTACAAGAACCAAAGGCGCAGAGTCGATAATGATGTAATCGTAAGTGGATTTAAGCACCTCCAATAAATTTAAAAAATCATCAGAATTTAACAATTCTGCAGGATTGGGTGGTATTAATCCACTCAAAAGCAAGTCCAATTGATTGTTAAAAAGATCTAAAGTAAAGATGTGCTCTTTTGTTACAACAGTACTTGCATTAGCCAGCAGGGTACTGAGTCCTTTGGTATTGGATTTTTGACCCTGGCCAATCAGCATATGCAACTGTGGATTTCGCAAATCAGCACCAATAAGCAATACCTTTTTTCCGGTTGCTACATAGCTTGCAGCCGTATTAAATGCGGACATGGTCTTTCCTTCCCCCTTGATGCTGGATGTAGATAAGATGACATTGCACTTCCCTTCTTTTAGCTTAAAACTAATGTTAGATCGGATTACTCGTGAGGACTCTGCAAAGATTCCACGAGAATCCGTTATGGAAGTAGTATCCTCAACAAAGGGTACTTCTCCCATTATATCTAAGTTTGGCAGTTGCTGTTCTAAATCCTCTCTGGTGTGTATTTTGGTATCGCTTATTTTTAAAATGTACAGTATTCCAAACGGCAACAATAATCCCAAAAGAACCGCCCCTAGGGCTAAGATTTGTTTTTTTGGTGCTATTGGCAAAAAGCCCGTATGCGCGTAGTTGATCACTCGGGTGTTGGGCAGTACCGACTCATAACTGATGGAAGCCTCCTCACGGCGTTCCAGCAAAAATAAATACAGCTTTTCGGCGATTTGAAACTTGCGCTCAAAACTAAGCAAGGCCGCTTCAAGCTTTGGTATTTTGGATACCTGGGCATTGGTTTTATTTGAAAACTCCTTGTACTCTTCTAAAGATGTATTGATGTAGGAGATGTAGTTCGTTATACTGCTGAAAATGTTAGCTTTCAATTCTGTAAGTTGCGCGCTTAGTTGTGCCACCAATGGATTTCTTGAAGTTGCTCCAGCCAACAAGTTATTGCGTTTTAGGACCAACTCGTTGTACGACAGAACCAGGTCATTAACATTGCCGCTTTCCAATCCAATATTGGAGGGTAAAAGGCTAAACTCCGCCTGACGCTCAAGCTTATTTTTAAGCGATTTAGCCAAAGCCCTTTGAATGGTTAAGTTGAACTGTTCTTGATCTAGGGTAGTGATGTTGGTCAGGGCTGCTGACGTTTGGGCTTCGGGTGAAAAAATAAGATTATCCGATTTGAAACCGGTGGTTTGCAGGGTTAGGGAATCAATTTCATTTTTTATGGACACTAAACGGTTGTTGATAAAATCGATCGACAAGGCAAAAATTTCTTGTTTATCTGATTTCTGTTGTAAATGTGCTACTTCAATAAGCGTATTGACAATGGCCTCGTTGCGTTTGGGGTTGGGGCCCTCAATGGTTAAATCGATGTTATCACCCGTTTTGCTGCTTGAGGAAACCATAATACTTTTCGATAAACTTTCTACAGCTCTCTCTTTGGCCGCTCTAATAATCGAAAACGCTAACTCCTCTTGAATTTTGTCGGTGTTTACGATCAATACAAAATCATCTGTTTCAAAAGGTTGAGACGGATCAAAGGGGGTCTCCACTCCTCCAAATTGAATTGTTGCTTTGGAGGGTTCTAAGCGTAGTTCTATACCTTCCAGAAAAGTATTTTCATTTTTGAAGACAATTTGAAAGGGGATATCCTCACTAAATTGCAGACTCTGCTTGACCCGTCCAAGACCAAACACTTGGGTCTGTAGGTCCAGACGGTCTACTACCTCCGAAAGGTTTGGCTTGGAACTGATTTGAGCAATGTAATTATCGATTTTTACCTTGTCAAAATTAAACATGGCACCCATACTCTGCGTCAAAAATGAAGAGGGGTCAGCGGAAGAATCCTTGACCTGCAGCGTCGCTGAAGTTTGATAAATGGTATCGGCATAACGCAAATAAAAATAAGCCCCAAACACAAACACAAGCACAGAGAGCACAAACCAAGGCCAAAAAAACAGATAATAGCGTAGCTCTTTGACGATGTCTATGGAATCGTTATTTTGATCGGGAAAAGAGTCTTGAGTGTTCATATAAAATTAACGTGTTATGACAATAAATAAACTAACGGCCAAACTTAGTATGGAAACTAAAGTGCCTGCATTGCCTACCAATCCAGACGATTTAACCCGTGCATTATTGGGACGGACGTATATAATGTCGTTTTGTTTTAAAAAATAAAAAGGAGACTGTAAAAAATCGGTTTTGGTAAGGTCTATGACTTGGTTTGTTTTTTTGCCTTCTTCGTTGCGGATGAGCAGCAGATGATTGCGGTCCCCATTGATGGTCAAATCGCCTGCTAATCCAAGGGCTTGAGGAAGACTTAACCGTTCTTCCAATACGGTAAAAGTTCCAGGGTTATTTACCTCGCCCAAAACCGAAACTCTAAAGTTGAGTAAGCGGATATTGACCGTGGGGTTATTGATGTAGGGGGTTAAGGCCTCTTGAATAATTTGGGCTAGGACTTGAGTGCTTTGATTGGAGGTATCGATGGGGCCAACAATAGGAAGGTTGATGCTGCCGTCCTCCCCTACCAAGTACCCATCGATGGCGCGGTTTTGTACTTGCTGCTGTTGCAGGCCTAAAGTCGACTGACGTTGAAAGACCAAGACGCTCTCGGGGTTAAGGGCTTTTATTTGAATGTCTAAAATATCGCCGGGCTGAATATCTAGAAATTTAAAACTGTTTTCTGAAGCAGTGCTGTCAATATCTTGAAAATAATAAACATCTTTTTTACTGGCGCAGGATGCGACCAAAACAATTAAGATCAAGGAATAAAAGAGGGATTTTATCATGTTTAAAAATTTGTGCTAATTTAATAAATTATAATTTAGTTTGATAGTTCTGGAATTAAATATTATAAAGGTGTTTAGATAAAAAACAAATTTCAAGTTCAAAAGACTACAGTCCGTAGTCTTTTCAAAAATAAATTGATTTAACTACTTAAAAACAAGCATTTTAACTTTTGTATTTTAAATAAATAACGTATATTTAAGTAGGATAACTTGTTATAATTTAGATCATATTTTGTTAAATTATAAATATATATAAGTTATATTTATGTTAAATAATTAAAATAACATATGTTATATGGACGTTAATTTCTATAAAAAACCA
>JACKQG010006784.1_pt1 | contig 11884 bp, 6 predicted proteins | sample 8237621 | NCBI WGS metagenome assembly JACKQG01 (sample SAMN15677084, study PRJNA649215) | marine metagenome | biome: marine; feature: Black Sea; material: saline water; isolation source: suspended particulate matter (SPM) from the Black Sea western gyre | collected 2013-06-09/2013-06-10 | depth...
GGGAGAGGATAATGGTGAGGGGGTTCGTTTTCAATATGCATGGTTAAAAATTTACAGCAGTGACGAGAGTCAAGGTCATATTTCGTTTAATTCAAAATGTTTTGGACAGTACCGTTAAAATATTGACGATTTAAGTAAAAAGGTTAATCATAGTTGAGGTTACTCCGAAAAAGTGTTTTATTCAAAATATGAGATTATTAACTTCATATATTGTTGAGGATAGTCTTTTTCTATTAGCGAAAATTCGCGTAATTAGCGGTTTTTGAAGTGCATTCATAGTTAAAACAGAAAATGAAACACCTTCTGTACAGAATCAACGCCACGAACTTTGATTCCAGATATTTTCTTACTGAATTTATGCACACTGGAAGACGGTGCAATGATCTCATTAAATCTCAGTTGTTTTGCTTCGTTGATTCGCCTTCCCAACTGGGATACTCCCCGCAATTCCCCACCAAGTCCCACCTCACCAACAAGAACAGTATTTGTCGGAATTGATTTATCCTTCAAACTGGATGCAATGGCACAGATGACTCCCAGGTCAGCTGCAGGTTCATCAACTCTCATCCCTCCTACAATGTTAATAAAAACATCCTTCGTACTCATTAATAGTCCTACCCGCTTTTCCAAAACCGCCAGCAACATCGCAAGTCGCCTGAAATCAAATCCCGTCACGTTCCGCTGGGGGTTTCCAAAGCTGGCATTGGTCACCAGTGCCTGAACTTCCACCAGAATTGGCCGACTTCCTTCCATACTCGGAATTACTGCTGAACCGGCTATTCCTTCTTGACGTTCAGATAGAAAAAGTTCAGAGGGATTTAATACTTCTCGTAAACCAGTAGAAGTCATTTCAAATACGCCAACCTCGTTTGTGGCACCAAAACGATTCTTCACCGCTCTGAGAATGCGAAAGTCATGTCGATTATCACCCTCGAGATAGAGAACCGTATCAACCACATGCTCCAACATTCTAGGTCCGGCGATGACACCTTCTTTGGTAACATGTCCAATGATAATGGCAGTGATTTTCCATGACTTGCAATATTCTAAAATCCTCTGACCGCATTCTCTAATCTGACCAATTGCTCCAGGAAAACTATCAACAGAATCGGTATAAATCGTCTGAATCGAATCAATAACAAGAAAATTTGGCTTTATGAGTGATAACTGTTCCTGAATTCCCTCCCATTGATTTTCTCCGCTGAGTGTTACCTTTTCTGAATCAACACTGATCCGCTTTGCCCTGAGTGCAATCTGTTCCTCGTTCTCTTCAGCTGAAACATAAACCGTTGATCTTTTCAGGGTGCTAACAATTTGAAGTGCAAGTGTTGATTTACCAATTCCCGGACTGCCCCCAAGAAGAACAACAGATCCCGGTAAAAATCCTCCACCAAGAACCCTGTCAATCTCTGGAATATTCGTCGATATCCTTTCGAGCCTGCTGTTATAGAGTACCTCACTCAACGGTTTCGATTCTCTGGGAGCTGAGATTTTTTCTCTACGACCAGCTGGAATAGTAAACTCTTTCAGGGTACCCCATTCATTACAAGCGGGACATTTCCCATACCACTTGGGAAAATCAGCTCCACACTCAGAACAAAGAAATGTAATTTTTGTCTTAGGATTTGGCATTTTGTAATAATAAAGTTTAAAATTTCCCTCAGGAAAAGCAAGGGAATTTAAATTAACAATTCGAACTGAACGATTATAAATCAGTACCCAGAGAAAGATAATATTGAGGTTTGCTGGAGCGCTGGAGGAGAAGATCCCAGGCTGTATCAATTCTCAGGATGAAATAGCCGAAATTGATTCGTAAACCAATGCCGTATCCTGCAATAAGATCGTCGAATTCTTTTTTACCATTATTGAGGGTCTTTGTCAGTTGGAGTGTATCATCCCACGCAGCTCCAATATCAATAAATGCAATACCTCGAATATTTCCGAAAATTATCTTCAGTGGAAAACCAAGTGCCATATAGTTTACAAAAGGGAATCTAAATTCAAAATTGGTTAATACAAGATTTGTTCCATAGCGCTCAATAAAACGGCTTCCACGAACGGGAAGTGCAAAAATCGAAAAATATAGATTCTTTAGGAAATCTGAGTTCCCCTCATTAAAAATTTCAAATTCATCTTCATTAATCCGGCTACGATCAGGTTCTCCATTTGTTTCCCCGGTTCCTATAATCCAGTTCTCTACGCCTCCTAAAAAGAATCTCTGAGCATCCGGGCCAAAACTGGTTCCAGTCATTAACCGTAATACGAAATTATAGTCTTGACTCGCTCTGAAATATCGGCGAGCATCCATCATTACTGTAGTGAATTCCAATCCGCTATTTCTCAATTTAGGACTCTGTAGAAATGTAATATTTGACCGCCATCCATCATCAGGTGCGGTATATCCCCAGCTACTATTATCATAAACCCAACTAATATGATATGTATAAGATTGTATACTCCTATCATCAACAATATCATAGTCGTCTAATCCTGACTGGAGAACAAAATGGCGATAATTGATAAAATGGTCTGTAATCCCAAAATCAAATCTATGGAATCGGTTAAGGGGATGTGATACCAAGAAGTTCATACTGTAATGTCGTAAACGAACGAAATCGTAATCATACCCAAAGAAATTAGCCGTGTGATATAACGAAAAGGAGTAATCATTGTGATGCTTGAGATAGTCGTACTGGAAAAAGTAATCACTGTTTTCCAGATTAATCACCAGCTCTGTGCCTAAAAAGATCCTGTGATCTCCCAAAATATCGCTGAAGGCAAACAGGGTTGTCCCCATATATCCAAACACATTGCTAAACGACGCCTGTCCTTGTACCAGATCAAGAGTAAACCGTGTCTTATATGGATGAGAACGGTAGGTTCCATCCTGGTTTTTGTACTCACTCAAGGCTAAAGGTTTTGAGGATTCAGCGGCAGTAGTATCTACTAAATCCGGGTTATATCGTTCATATTGGGGAGCAAAAATGTATCGAGAGTAAGCATCTTTCTTATAGCTAATTTCAGGATGTTCACCAATTCCACTGTCAGTCAGGAGAAATTCATCAGGTTTGGTCTCACCCCTTTGTTTATGAAATTTTGTCTCAGCAACTTCCAAATCAGGGTGATCAAGAGGGTTGTTAACGGTATAGATATCCCACCCATTATTAGAGTAACCAGAAAAAATAAGTTTTTGATCATCCTGAGACAGACTTAATTGGAAAATACCGGTCAGTACATCACTTATCACCCGTGATGAACCAGTATCCAAATCATAAATGTGCAGATTCCAGATACCATTTTGATCGGCGGTGTAAATTAGACTGTTTGAGGTGTGTGACCAGACAGGGTAATCTTCCTTATAGGATGTATTTGTAATTCTCTTTATCTCCCTTGTTTCCGAATTCAGGATAAAGATATCCTCATGCTGAAAATCGTGTTCATACATTTTGAAATCGTCAGAAACAGTTACATTATTTTTCCTATCAGACACAAAAGCAATAAATTTCCCATCGGGGGACCACACCGGTTCAGAATCAGAAAAAATATCATCTGTTAAATTGTTAAGGCTGCCACTTTTGATATTATACACATATATATCACTGGCGCTTCCCCTATTACCAACAAAAGCAATTTTATCCCCTTTGGGACACCATGAGGCGGTAAAAATCCCATCCAGATCAAATACATACTTTTTTCGATTTTTTGTCTTCACGTCAAGAATATATAGAGCGTCTGTCTTACCGGCTTTAGCCGTAAATACAATCTTATTACCATCGGGGGACCACGAAAGACCTGGTTGCAGCCACTTTAACTCTTCAAGGCCCGGAGTTCGATTCCCCTTAATCAGACGTTTAATCGGTTTCCCATCAATAGCCGATATCAAGTAAATATCAGCGCGTCCCTTCCGATCTGTAAGAATCGCTATCTTGCTGCCATCAGGTGATATAGCTGGAGATATATTAAAATAATTTCGAAGTTCCTCATGGTCAGTCAATTTATGGGCAAAATCCTCTATCTCATCGTGATGACCAATATCAGGCCAATATTCCCTTTTAATATATTTCTGCCACTGTTTTGATAATTCTTCCAACTTCAGTCCAATTGCCTTCTCAAATCCTTTTTCTACATCTTGATATCTTTTAACCTTTCTGAAAATATCTCCAATCTTCTGCCGACCATACTTCCCAGCAATGAAGCGCCATACAGACTGACCTCCCTTGTAAGCCATATAGTAGTTAAGATCTCGTATTTCTGGTATGCGTTCATGGACAGCCACATCACGTATAATCATATCAGTTTCAGTATCCCAGTTTATAGATAAAAATTCAGCTAAACCTTCATTCATCCAGAGAGGAATTGATACCCGAACGCGATTGGAGACAGCTGCCTGATAGGATCCACCATAGATCATATCATTAACCATTGCGTGAACCAGTTCATGATGAATCACGTGTCGAAATTGCTCATAATCTCCTTCAAACGGTAATACTACTCTGTTTTTAAACAGCTCCGTTACCCCACCAACACCTTCAGGCATATAGTCATAAGTTACATTGGTTTGCTGAAAATCATTATGAGAGTTGTATACAATAATGGATACTCTCCTTTTCAATGTCCAGTTTAGATGTCTGGAAATTTGTTGATATGCTTTTTCAGCTATCTCGGAGGTAAACTCAGCCAATAGTTTCCCTTTACCGTAGTAGTATATGTCAAAATTGGGAGATTGAATATATGACCAATCAAAAATCCTGTATTGAACCTTATTCTTCCCAAAACTCTGAGATGATACGGTTGTAAAACTAAAACAAATCAAAAGAAGAAGTGGTATAAGATGGTTTTTTCTCATTCTATCTGTTTTATTTCTTGTGATAATTTAAGTTCCTTCAATACAAATAGTTAGACCTCTTTTTAGTAAAATATGTTAAAAATATCTATAAGTCAATAAAATAAGTCATAATCAATATCGTACTTTAGGCCTTTTAAAAAAAAGCCGATAACCCAACCATTTTATAAAACCGTGAAGGGTAAAATCCGCAATACGGATTTTCAAATGTCCCCATCACTTGGATATTATACTTGGTTACACATTTTAATTGCGTCTACAGGTCTCAATAAGTAATTTCTCGGGTGATGAATCTTCCCATCTATTTCATCTCTGATACACATTTACGGCTAACCCAAAGCGGAAAAGAAGAAGAAAAACGAAGAAATCTTATTAGCTTCATTGAGCATGTGATTGACAAAAAAGGTACTTTATTCATTGTTGGGGATTTTTTTGATTATTGGTTTGAATATAAATATGTGATTCCAAAAGCATATTTTGATGTCCTCACAACCCTGCATAGGGCTAATGAACGGGGGATTGAAATCAATTATGTCCTTGGGAATCACGATTACTGGGTGGGGGATTTCATAAAAAACAAAATCTTTACTGAGGTATATTCTAATAATCTAAACCTTGAAATCGATGGAAAAATATTCCATATCACACATGGAGATGGAATCACATCATGGCATAGAGGTTATCGAATTATGAAAAAAATTATTCGTAGTAGAGTCCTCATTTTCCTTTACCGATGGATCCATCCAGATCTGGGATATTCGTTTGCTCGATGGGTTTCCAGAACGGGTAGACACCCTATTCATACTGAAGAATATAATGCGTCTGTATTAAAGGAGTTACAATCCTATGCTGAAGAACAGTGGAAAAATAGTGCAGATCACGTTATCTTTGGACATTATCATCAGGCGAAACATGTCATTAATAACAAAGGAACATTTATGGTATTAGGAGATTGGATCATTCATAGAACATTTGGGCTTTTCGACGGTAATGAGTTTTCATTGAATTACTGGAGAGAATAATGAAAACATTTTCACAAATCATTATTTCAATTACAATCTTCAGTATGTTGATTTCATTGGTTTCCCTTTCATCCTGTACTTTTGTCAGAGAAGTTTTCACTAAGGATAAAAAGATTGATATTACTATTGGAACCGTGGAAGAACTGCGTCTTGCTTATATTAATGGAGATCTAGATGCTCTTGAAGAACTTATAGCCATTTACGAAGATAATAATCAACCAATAACAATACGGGTTACTGCCATAAGAGCAATGGAAGAGAGCCAACATCCTCTTGCTCTAAAGTCTCTAACGAATTATGTAAAAAAAGCAGAAGCCCTTGATCTTGAAGTTATGGTAGCCAGTATTGACGCACTTGGAAATTTTGAAGGTGATCCTCAGGCTTCGGAAGCGCTATTAGAATCCATATTTGCAATCGATAAAAAACTCCGAAATCTTCAAGCATCCATATTCAAAAGTCTATCAAATGTTCGGACAGAAGACCAAATTCTTGCTCTTCTTGATATATATGAAAAAAGTCGCTCAGCATTTTATAATACAGCTCTGATGATCTCAAAAACATTGGGGCGAATGGATCATGAAGAAGTTATTCCAATTCTTGTATTTATCGCAAACGATCAATCTCTGGATATCAAACTCCGTAACCGAGCTATTGAAATCTTAGCCCAGAAAAAAGAGAGTACTGAAGTTGTGGATATGTTTGTTGATATGCTCACCGATCCAACGATGGAGGCACAGATTAGAGACTTTGCATTGCGGACTATGAAAGATATCAAGGAAGAACGTCTCATCCTCGCTTTGCTGGAAACCTACAGTCAAGGGCAAAAATCCTACTACTCACTTTTAAACACTCTTTTAGACGCCCTCGGAAATTTTGATGATCCTGCAATTACTCCTACATTAATTCAAATTTCACTCGATAAGGGTATGCCAAAAAATCTTAGGATAAAAGCTATTCGTAATCTGGCAAATTTCAAAGATCCTCACATTTTTAAAGAAATCTTACCTGTGCTGGAGGATCGGGAAAATTACCAGTATTATGAACACATTACTGAGCTTGCACATAAATTGGGGGTGTCAGAGCAGTATAAAAATGAATTGAAAGAAGCTGCTTTTATTGCGCAAGAAAAGGCATTGGAAGAAGAGAAACGAAAAGAATGACTCGGATAAACATACTACTAGCATATAAAAAGGTGTTGTTGGCAATTCTTACTGTTTTTATTGCAGGATGTGGTATACCCAGCCTTCTAACAAAAGAGCCTACTCCAGAACTGCCACCCGCTGGAATTCCTCCTGAACCTGTTGGAGAAAAAATAGATTTTTTCCAAACTGCTCAACGGGCAAGGGATGATATAGCTTCCCTTATTCATCTTTCTGAAACTCGGTTAGATGCCACCTTCTCTTCACTGATTGACTCTGTCATTGTTAAAGACGAAGAGAAACATTTATCCAATCAAGAACAAGATGAGTATGATACTTATCAGGATCTTGTATTTACTTTAGATAGCTTTCTACAACTCATTCCTGCTGGTGGAATAATGGATAACAATATCAGAAAAGGTCGTATAAACCTGGTGGTAAAATACGATTCCTATTCAAAATCCATTGAAGCAGGTATCAAAGATCAATACCTAAATGCCCTTGAAAAAACAGCCATTGAATCAAATGCCAGAAGTATGGTTTCTGAACTCCAATTCATCGAGTCCAACCTTCCCCTTCCACTCGACAGTCTCCAAGCTGGACCGACTTTTATTGTGGAAGCTGATTCTGTTGATCTCTTCTTTGAGATTATTAATGATATCGAAGATATGACGAAAGAGATCAATCAGTTGAGGAAAAAACTTAAAAAATATCAGGAATCCCAGATCGAAATGGAATCATTCCTTGAACGGGAAGAAGAATTAAAGAAACATTTGAAGGAAAACAAATTAAACATTGAAAAATTATACGCTTCTGTTGATACCACCCAACAAGCACAAAAACAGGTATTTACTAAACTCACTTCCAAGATTGAAACTGAATCACAGGAATTGGATAAGAAAATCCGCCAGGTGGATGCTGCTACCAAAGCAGACATTTCACAACTATCATTTAATATCATCGATAGTTTAACCTTCCAGCAAAGGCAATCCGATAGCCTCTTTTTTCAATTGGGGGTTAACCTTGACCTATTTCAAGAAGAAATGGATTCTCTAAAAGGGGTTATTCGTTTTTATGATGTGGCTGAAAAGGGACTTCCCCTTTTAGATGAAGAAGTCCTGAATATTCTCAAACTTCCACTTCTTCGTCATAAAATAACATTGAAAAATGGCACTATCGTGATTGGTCAAATCCTGGCTGAAAATTTAGATGTTATCGTGCTTCAAACATCAATGGGTAAGTTAGTAATTGAAAAAGATTTTATAGCAAAGTATGACGAAAAGTTTTTTCCCGGTCCAAAGATCGTCATCGATGAAGATTATGAGGTTAGTGAACACAGGGAATATGAAGAGTTTATTGGTACAGTTCGAAATATTGGTAATAAGCGAGCTGATTTTGTAAAAGTCACGTTTATGTTATGGGGACCAACAACAGAGCCATTAGGTGTAGGCTCGGGATTCGTAGATGGCAAAACCGTAAAATTTGTTACTGGTGTTATTAGTAATTCCTCAATTGAACCTGACGAAAGCGCAAAATATCAAATTCGAGTAGATAAAAGACCTGGCGTAAAAACAGCTTATCGAACCAATGATGTGTCCTGGCGGGAATTTGACTAATATACTCAATTATTAATCAACATCTACCATCCTACCCAACCATTGCCTTCCATTTAACAATTCTCTCTTCAGGAATTACATACTCCTTAGACATCTTCTGTTTGTAAAGTGTTAACCCAATCCTATGAGTAACAGTTAGAAAGTGGATTTTGAAGATCAGTTTATCTGATTCAACTAATTTCTTAACCAAATCGAAATTAATAGGTAATTCCCACTTAAATACAAAAACATCATCTTTATCTTTCTCTTCTTTTATTTGTACACCTTCAGAAAAAATTTCATAAAGAACAGAATCTCCAGACGTCAGTCTCATTCCCTGGATAGGAAAATCGTTCTCACCTGAAAAAATTAAAGCGGGTGTCCACATTTCCCTCCCTCTTGCCCGTTCTATTTTTAATTTTAACTGAAACTGAGATATAAGTTTCCCGTGATAGGGCTTTTCCGGATACTCATTAGGATCGTAAATGTAACCATAATTCTCTTCAACCATTTCGTTACCCCAGAGTGTTTTTTCACTCTCCACAACATATTCTATATCCCAGTATTGTTGGGTGTTAAGAAAATGGTCAAGAATCACATTTTTAAATTCCTCAGAAGATTCAAGATGATGTTTATATTCATCCAAGGCTTCCATCTTAGTTCTATCAAATTCATTCTGGATGTCCTTAAATGTGTTATACTTTTTTTCGTCTGTCTTTAGACCATCCATTGCATTCACGTGAGCAATCAATCTGGACTTGTAATTATTGGCTTTCCTCGAAATATTCTCTGCATCGGATAAAATCTCTTCTGATATTAGGAAAGCTGATTTCAAATCAGAATAAGGAAAAATATTAGTATCAGCTCTTTCAGGTGCGTTTTCGTACAGGGCGATTAATCGATTTCTATCCAATTCGAAGACAGCTACACTTTCTATGTGGCGAGTATTCAATTCAGATAGTCCTCTATCCATATTTTCTAACGCATCTTTATATTTATCGTAAAATTCCCAGAACCTGTCCAATTCCTCCTGAAATTCCTCTATCTTACCCAGCGTCCTCTTTTTCCCCTCACTGAATTCATCCTGTATATCATTAAACCTCTGAAATTTCTCATCATCCGTCCTCAATCCATCCATCGTACCTACATGATCAACAAACTCATTCCTGATACTTCTCACCTCTTCTAGAGCAACATTCACTCCAAAAAGTAACTTGCCCACCCTGTTAAATGCTGGTAGCAAACTCCTGTATGGTGACTCCTCTATAACACTATCAACTACTACAGGTACAAGATAAGAAGCAAAACGGGTACTGTCTGTTATTAACTGCTGATGACTTTCATCTACCCTCCTCTCCACATTAACAATGTCTGCATCAATCTCTTCCAACTCCTGCTTGAACTGATTAAAAAATTCCCAGAACCTATCCAATTCCTCCTGAAATTCCTCTATCTTACCCAGCGTCCTCTTTTTCCCCTCACTGAATTCATCCTGTATATCATTAAACCTCTGAAATTTCTCATCATCCGTCCTCAATCCATCCATCGTACCTACATGATCAACAAACTCATTCCTGATACTTCTCACCTCTTCCAGAGCAACATTCACTCCAAAAAGTAACTTGCCCACCCTGTTAAATGCTGGTAGCAAACTCCTGTAAGGTGACTCCTCTTCAACACTATCTACTACCACAGGAACAAGATAAATAGCAAAACGACTACTGTCTGACATTAACCGCTGATGACTTTCATCTATCCTCGTCTCCATATCAACGATATCCCCATCAAGACCTTCCAATGCCTTCTTGTACGTATTAAAAAATTCCCAGAATCTGTCCAATTCCTCCCGAAATTCATTTAGCCTATCCTGCGTTTTCTTTTTCCCCTTATTGAATTCATCCTGAATATCACTAAACCTCTGATATTTCTCATCATCCGTCCTTAACCCATCCATCGTACCTGCATGATCAACAAACTCCTTCCTGATACTTTTCACCTTTTCCAGGCTATCATTCATTCCAATTAGGAGCTGATCCACCCTGTTAAACGCAGGCAGCAAACTCATGTAAGGTGACTCTGATTCAACACCATCAACTACCAAAGGAACAAGATAAGAAGCAAAACGGGTACTGGTAGTTTCTGATACTAACTGCTTATGACTTTCCTCTATCCTCCTCTCCAGATCAACAATATCCTGGTTAAATCCTTTTAATACCCTGGAAAATTCACTTAAAAATTCTATTGATGTTTCACATTTACTTTGTAATTCTGATATTTCCGCTGTGAGGCTTATGAGAGATTTAATGTGACTATTATAATTTTCTACTACAGATTGATAAAGATTCCATACCATTTTTTCATCACCAGATTTTACTCGTCCTGTCAGAAGATAATCCAAATTTTTCTTTTCAACTTTAATCGAGTCAATTGTAGAAGAAAATAATTGTATGGACTCGTCTAAGTCCATTTGTATTTGTTCTCCTCGCTTATAAGCCTCATACGCTGAAATGTCCTGAAATTCTATATTTAATTCACTCTTCAAATCTTCAGCTTTTCCTGAAAATTCTCCCAACTTTTTAGAAGATTGTTCGATGGTAAATTCAAGTTCTTTATAGAAATATTTTACTTCTTCCATTTTTTGTAAAAAATCCACCAGAAGCTGATTTAATGGGGTGAGTTTATTCAAGTTTTCAGTCAGGAATGGAATTGAACCTTTCAGAGACTCTGACAGCTTAAAGGCTTCTTCCCAATTATCATCTCCTTTTTCCAATGTTTCCACTGATTTGAAAATTCCATGGCTGAATTGACTTTTATACTTTTTATGATCCTCCTCCAATGTAGTCTTCTTTTCGTCAACTGTTTTCATAATCCTTCGATATTCCAAAAACTCATAACGAATGGATAAATAGAACGGAGACTTTCTTGTCTCTTTTGGAAATAGGGATATGATATCTCTTCCAACCGACCTGTATTTTATTTTTTCATCATTGTATTGCTTTGATAATCTTTTAACTTGTTTATCATATTGTTTTTTCCCTAAAGATGAGGTTTGCTCTATTGCCAGAGAAGTTGTGATTATCCCAGATAATAGGAAAATGTAAAGTATGATCAGTTGTTTATTTCTCGTCATACTAAATAGAAAAATACCTGACTAGAAAAAGATCTGTAGACTGGAACCTTATATGTAAAAACATAAGGCTCTGTTCTAAATATAGACTTATTCATTTTTGGTAACTGGTTATTAGTAACTGGTTATTGGTAACTGGTTATTGGTAACTGGTTATT
>JACKQG010006785.1_pt1 | contig 11882 bp, 9 predicted proteins | sample 8237621 | NCBI WGS metagenome assembly JACKQG01 (sample SAMN15677084, study PRJNA649215) | marine metagenome | biome: marine; feature: Black Sea; material: saline water; isolation source: suspended particulate matter (SPM) from the Black Sea western gyre | collected 2013-06-09/2013-06-10 | depth...
ATACCAGCTCACCATAATTTTGGCGACTCAGTTGCACTTATGAGTTGAATCCGCTACAATTGATTAACCGCAACCTGAGAAAAAATAAAGTCTTTTTTGCCGGAATGCTTGGCTTGCCACCATTTTATTCTTATATTTTTAATAGAAAACAAGACTTCGCCGAGGAACAACCGGTTGGCTCCGATTAATTACGCCGGACTGTGGTGTTTTCCGCAGGGTAAGAAAAATATTAGTAACAACCAATTTTTCTAAGAAAAGGATAGCAGCCGCTGTCCTTTTTTTATGCCTTGTCATCGCCTGTTTTTATCATTACAATGAGCCAAATCTCGATTTGTAATCATTCGAAATTGGTGGTTGAACTATGATATTACCCATCAGGACAAGTATTAATCCGCGACGGACACCGTACATGAATTACGGCCTGATAGTCGCCAATGTCCTTATTTTTTTTCTGACATTTTATCCTCATAAAGATCCATTAACAGGTCCACAGATACTTCGCTCCTGGGCTCTGCAATTTGAACTCAATGCAGATCGGCCTTATCTGTGGCAGTTTGTAAGTTACGCCTTTTTGCACGGCGGTTTTATGCATATTATCGGAAACATGTTTTTTTTGTACTTGTTTGGTAATAACGTCAACGACAAGGTTGGTAATATCGGGTATCTTTGCTTTTATTTAGCAGGAAGCGTCTTCAGCGGTATCGGCCATACATGGGTCAGCGGAGGTGATGTTATTGGAGCCAGCGGTGCCGTCGCCGCCGTAACCGGTGCTTATCTGGTCTTATTCCCCCAAACTTTAATCACCGTCTTATATTGGTTCTTCTTCATCGGAATGATAGAGGTCCCGGCGTTATATTTTATCCTCCTTAAAATGATTATCATCGATAATGTAATCGCCCGTTATACACCTCAGGTCGCCTACGACGCTCATTTGGCTGGATATGCCTACGGCGTTGCAGCCATGTTGGCTATGCTCTCGGTAGGTCTAATCAGCAGCAACAATTTCGACCTTTTTGCAATGATAAGGCAATGGAATCGAAGGCGGAGATATCGTGATGCTGTATCGAGTGGCTTCGATCCCTATACGGGCCGGACAGAAAATAAACGTATAAGGGTCAAAGAGGTCAAAAAAAGCCCCGCCGAACAACAAAAAGATGAAAAATCAAAAGAGCTTCGTAACGAAATTAACAAACGGATAACGGAACGCAACCTGCCCGCTGCAACCGGACTTTATCTGGAACTTATGAGCCACGACAGCCACCAGGTTCTGCCAAAACAGCATCTGCTGGATATTGCCAACCAGCTCGCAGGTGATAATAAACCTGCCGAATCCGCTCAGGCCTACGAGCAGTTTCTCACTCATTACAGCAATTACGAATACGCCGAGCAGGTAGAGCTGATGCTGGGAATATTATATTGCCGTTACCTGAATAAGCCCGAGCTGGCAAAAAAATACCTCGAAGCCGCCGCTGAAAAACTAACCGACCCCGGCCAGCTAAAAATGTGCAACGACGAGCTTGCCCGACTGAAGTAAAAATTCCTATCTGTAACCAAAACAGGAGTACCATGATGAAACGAAATAACCTCTGCCTATTGACATTGATTCTTGTGACCGCCTTCGCACTGGACGACAACACACAAGGACAACAAACAGACAGCCCGCTGTCAGCTAAGCAGCTCCGCGTCGCCGTAGCCCAAATCCCCGTGGTCGCCGACATCGAGGCCAACATCGAAACGATCGCCAGGGCAATCGACCGGGCCGTCGCCGAAAAAGCCGAAATATTGCTGACTCCGGAGGGCTCATTGAGCGGTTACACACACAAGCTTGACCAGGCACGGGTCGAGGCAGGCCTGAAGAAACTCGTCGCTAAAGCTGATTCCGTTGATCTGGCCCTGGCCCTCGGAACCTGCTTCGTCGAGCCGGACGATGGGCGATGCTACAACCAGGTTCGATTCTACGACGCCGACGGGAAGTTCCTCGGATTTCACTCCAAGACTCTTCGTTGCGGCACCATGACAAAACCCACCCGGGGTGAAATCAATCACTACGCTGCTCGCCCCCTGAGAACCTTCCAGCTCAAAGGCATTACAGTCGGCGCCCTGATATGCAACGACATGTGGGCCAACCCGGGATGTACTCCGATGCCCGATCCGCATCTCAGCCAGCAGCTCGCCGAAAAAGGAGCGAAGATAATCTTCCATGCTGTTAACGGTGGACGAAACGGCAGTGAATGGTCCAGAAATGTCTTCTGGCCCTTCCATGAAACAAACCTGAGGATTCGCGCGCAAACGGGCAAGCTTTGGATTGTCACTACCGATAATTGCCATCCCTCGGACATTCCATGCTCCGCCCCATCCGGCGTAATAAAACCAAACGGAAACTGGGCAGTCAAAACACCCGACCAGGCAGAGCAAATGGTTGTCTATACTATTAATCTACAATAAGCAATAGTAAATTCCGAGCAAAGCGTAAGTCCTGAGCATAGTCGAACGGGAGTAATCTTTTTAAAATAATTGTCATTGCAAGCAGGCCGTAGAGTTTTTTTCGTAAATCAAAGATTTACAATGCGTCCTAAGTCCCCAGTCTTGATGGTAAATTAATCCGGGAAAAATGAAAAAGTATTTTGATTTACGCAAAAAATCGACATTTATTCGGACTCGATATAGACAAAATCAACATTTGTGGTGACAAAATGGTAACTAGATGTCACTTGGAAATTAGGGTATTTTTCAGATCCTGAAAGAGGTGACTTTTCGCGTGTTATATCACTCGTCTATGGTTTCTGTTTACCAAGAATTCTGGCATTTTGTGACTCACGAAAATGGAGCTATTATAGTGATGATCAGTGAGCTCGTGGGATTGGTCCGAGAAGTTTGGGCTAGGACATAGACAACGCATGGTTCACTAATGAGAAACCAGGCTCTATTTCTTCTTATGCCTCTTTCGCCTGGCCAACCTGTACATGAGGAGAGGTAGATTAGGAAATGCAACACTCAGATCACGCCAACTGAAAAGTCCAATTCGAATGGCTTTTCTGATGATATGGATGATCTGCCCCAGATCGTAGAATTCCGACCGGATTCGGTTGCGGATTTGCTTTAGTTCCACGTGTCCGTAACGCTCCGAATACACGGACCCACCTATATGGCTACTATTGTAGTAATAGCCCGGCGTTGCCTCAACCACTTCCTTAAGGGGCGAGAATTTCTCAATACGAAGTTTCTGGAAACTGATGGAATCCAGCTTGATTTCTTTGGCGAATTTCGGGATGCAGAGCATCTCTTCTTCTGTCTCGCCGATATTTCCGTAAATGAAGTACCCATGCAGGTAAAAGTCATACTGAGTTAAGACTGCAAAAGCATCCCGGACCTGCTGCTGGGTGATGCCCTTCTGAAGCTGCTCTAAAATCCAGTCATGCGGCGACTCGATCCCGATAATGAAGACCTTAAAGCCTGCTCTCTCCGCCTTCTTAAGGAGCCGAGGATACTTCGCGATGTCAATTCGAGCCTGAACTATAAAAGTCTTCTTGATGTTGTTTTCGATAATCAGATCACAAAGTTCTTCACTCCTCTTCGGATTCGTGAAGAAGTTGTCGTCGCTAAGTTGCACAACACTGGCCTCAACTGTCTTTAACTCCTCAATGACTGATTCTACCGGCCGCTCCGTGTAGCTCCTTTTCTGTCCGAGCGGATTTAGACTGAAGGTACAGAACTTACATTTGAACGGACATCCTCTGGTAGTCAGTAACGTGTCGAACGTGTGATTGCTGATTCGAGCTCCGTACACAACAGCCCGATAGTCATGCTGTCTAAGGGATCGGTCAGGAAATGAGATACGTGTGATGTCAGGCAGCGCATGAATCTCGTTATGGACGATTCGTTCGTTCCGGCGATAGGAAAGCCCACGGATATTCTCGTAAGGGACTCCGGTTACGATCTGTTTGATGATCTCTTCGCCCTCTCCTCGTACGATCATGTCGACATTTGGACAGCGCTCGAACAAGTACTCCACTTCCTGCGTTGCTTTATAACCTCCGGCGACTGTACAAACCTCATGAGGCAACTGAGAGATGAAATCACAAACCTGCTTGAAGCACGAGTGCCATTGTATGCTGATACATAGAAGGTCAATATTGTCCCGGATGAACGTGCTGAGCGTCTTCAGGTCCTGATAGGACCTCTCATACCGAAGGTCGAGAAGCGTTACCTTACCGACCAGGTCTTTCATGCTCGCTACGATGTACTCAAGGCCAGTCGGAGGGAAAATACCCATGGCGGTTGTAGAATGCCCAAAGTAAGGGTACAAAGCTAAAGCGTGTTCGTATCTGTTCATGCGATGATTATAGTAGTCTGGCAGGACCAGTTCAAGTAGTTTTGGCAAGGGAAGAAAGGCGTTGTCCATTATTCAGAAATACCGTCAGAGGGCAGAGTATCTCTTCAGGAAGACCAGAAGGTCGAGTACGAGATTGGAGAAGGTGAAAAGGGTCGTCCTTGTGCGGTCAAAGTACGCCCCTGTTGAAACTGAACAAGGTGTTGTGAAAAGTATTAAAAGCAAGGTGAGTCTGACGATTGAGATGTTTCTACCAGAATAAATATGCATTAATGTATTTAGTTAAACTCTTAGATTTTGCTTTGAATAGCTTTCACTAACGGTTCAAACTGAGGCGGTAAAGATTGTAGAAAAGCGGCCCATTCAGTTTTACTTGACTGGAGTGTGATTTTGGCTCCCTTTTCGAGCAGATAATTTATTTTATCAAGAGCATATGCCACACGCCATTTCCAGTTGATGGCCCAAGCTTTTTGTGCAACGTCAAACCAGCATCTTATAGCATTGGTTAGCTGACCTTTGTTCATCTGTTGTTCCGCTTCGAGCGCCGAAAACTCCATCTGAAGGATGATCCTGTTTCCCATTAAAACTTTAGTACGCTCGTCAATAGGCTTAACCGCATCAGAGGATATTGATTCTGCAATGCTTCTTAGTGATTGTTCAAGTGATTTGGTTTTCTCTTGTAAGTCATCTTTCGTCTTCTTTTCAAAATCAGAATATCGCTGTTCGAATCCTGCTCTTACCTTTGCAACTTCGCTCTTAATTACGCAGATTAGAAGCATCTTGTCTTGCTCATATCGTCGGTGTGTGAAATAGCTAATTAGACCAAGAATGGCAATGATAAACAGCGGTACAAATCCAATCGCTCGGTGAAGTGTGTTTAAGATGTCCTGATTTTGTTCTTTAAATAGACTATTTTGAGTCTCTGGGCGAGTGATTTGCTTGGATACTTCTCCATTTGGTGAATCATTTGATAAGGTTGACGAATCTGACGCATAAATGTCACAAATTAGGCAGTTCGCCAGGCAAAGAATAACAATTAATATTAGTGGATATTTCAGGTGCATTGGCGAAACCCTCTTCCATTGCCAGTCTTGCTCAAAGCTGATAAACACCTGGTGAGGCAATCTCAACTCCAAATCTTCTCAGACCTTTGAATGATAGCACACACACAGACTTTATACAAGCACAATTTGCACCCTATACCGTATATCACTTGAAATTGCTATGGTTCTGAGTGTTTTTGTGTGGTTTTGTGTGGTTTTGTCACAATACTTGGCTTAATTCATCTTTCTCTTTCTGAAGCTTGCACCCAAAGCCGCATGGTACTCGTTACCAACTTTTGTTTGTCCGAGTAACGCTTGAAGTCCGCGTATGCCCGGCAGTCCAAACGTAGGTTGTTCCTGTATGAGAGATTGCTGACCATGCTGATCAGCGGCCGGCGGCGCTGCCACAAGCTGCTGAACACCCTGCGCAGAATGCGCGGCATGGAATAGAAGTCCCGGTTGCAGGAGATCATTTCCTGGATGATGACGTCCAGAGATAAATGCTTATAGCAGGCCACGGGGAATGTCAGTGTGTAATATTTCCAGTCTTGCGGGAAGGTATTGAGGGCGATGCGGTCCTGCGATGTCATCTGGTTCCACAGCCGCGTACCGGGCAAGGGTGTCAGAAACAGCACGTTGAGATTGTCCACACCGTACTGACGGGCTACCCCGGCGATACGTTTACCGATGCCCGGTTCATCTACATCCAGGCCGATGATAAAGGAACCCATTACCAGAATGTTGTGCCGCTGTATGCGCCGTACTGAGGCGCGAAAATCCCGGCCTTTGAGAAGGTTGAATTTCTTGCCGATCTCCAGAAGCCCTTCCGGTGCGGGGGACTCAAAGCCGATGAAGACGCCTCTGCATCCGGCCTTCGAGGCCAACGCCAGAAGTTCTTCGTCATCGGCGAAGTTAATAGTTGCCTGGGCAATCCATTCCTTTCGCAGTTTCGCCTGTGCTATAGCGCGGAACATGTCCTTAGCGCGGGTGATGTGTTCAGGGCGTGTGCCGATGAGGTTGTCGTCCACCACAAGAACACGTTTCTCACGAATCGACTGGAATTCCCGGACGACATCTGAAATGGGTCGCTGGCGGTATTTGGCCCCGTTGAATGCAGTCACGCTGCAGAAGCTGCAGTTCAAGGGACAGCCGCGTGTAGTCTGAATAGCTCCTAAGGCATATCCCGTAGCCAGCAAATCATGGCGTGCGAGCGGAACATCGCTTATTTCGGCAAGCCCTCCGTCATACCGGCGCTTCAGGCTGCCATGCCGAGCATCCTCCAGGACCTGCGGCCAGACGCCCTCGGCTTCCCCCGTGACGACCGAGTCCGCGCGCTCCATGACCTCTTCCAGGCACATGGTTGCATGAATACCGCCCATAACCACGAGTACACCCAGATTGCGGAAGTAAGTGGCCACTTCATAGGCGCGGTTCGCCTGCGAGGTGAAAGCGGTAATACCCACCAGGTCGGGCCGAGGCATGGCCGCGTAGTCCGGTGCGCCGAGGTTCTCGTCCACAATCGAGATTTCCCACTCCGGCGGGGTCAGACCCGCGAGAACCATAAGACTGAGCGGTTTCCACACGCGGTAACGGTTCCAGCGGCTCTCCTTGACGTTGACGACGCTGACGAGAAGATTGGACGGATTGATCAGATAAAGTCGCATAGCAGCATATTTGACCCGAGAATAAAGAGGTTTAATTTACCGGGTGTCAAAATATCTTCTGATGTTTTGACTGGTACATCTTTTTCCATTGTGCAAAATCTCTTTTGTACTACCCAACATATATTATCTAAGATTTCAACTTTTACCTGATTAGCTATGTCGCTAAGTTACATTTTCAATAGAATGCCGCGTTTGTATTGAAAAGTCAAGTTTTTTGGCTATTGCTTAAAGATTTTTCAGGTAGAATATACGGTTCGGCGAGCCAAAATGGGGCCATTGAGGATGGATTAATGCAATAGACATAAAAAAAGGCCCTGCCATTTTGCAGGGCCTTTCGGTTCTCAAGCATTGCTGTCTGCTTAGCAGGGAATTACATTTGTCGCACATGGACCTTTTTTGCCTTGTCCGGCTTCAAACTCAACCTGTTGGCCTTCATCGAGTGACGCATAACCACTCGTTTTAATCTCTGAGTGGTGAACGAATAAATCATCGCTGCCATCATCCGGATTAATAAAACCGAATCCCTTACTCGAATTGAACCATTTTACTGTACCTTTACTCACTTGTACTTCTCCTTGGCTTGTTTAATAAGCCACATAAATAGTATCTCTCTTTCTTAATTTATTGGGGGGATACTCCTGAGAGATGGAAGAATATTCACCACTAAAAAAGCCATTATAAGATAATAACCGACGTGACGCAAGAAAATAATATAAAAAATTCATCTTTTGCAAACGAGAGGCTATTAATGCCGACTACACCCCAAAAGTCCTCAAAAACACGAATTCCACGGCTTTTGTCCCCCATAAACCCAACGACACTGTTAGCCGCAGCTGAATCCGCAATCAGCGATTGACTTTAAGTTTTCAATCAACTTTACGTTTAACCAATCCATCTGTAAATAGTCATGGCTTCATTTTCCGCTTTTTTGTCAGCAATTTGAAGGTCTCGACCTGAAAGGTACTGCACATCCACGCACTCAGGCCAGTCCCGGAGGCAGTGCGCTACTGCACTATCTGGCCCGTAATATTCTCCGCCGCCATGGCCGTAATCCTTGCCGCCTCTTTCTTCCAGGCCTTCTAAAATATCCGGGCGCTCTTCTCTTAACCGATTTAGAATCTGGTTATAAAGCCAATAGCAATTCGGGCTTTCCTGCAGGATTTGCCCCAAGATCTGGCGCAGCTCCTCAAATCTCGGCATTTTTATCACCAGCAAAATATCTCAACTTACCAAGACCTCCTGCCTGTAAAGTGCGAACAAGCAGGCGGCCTACCTTAAAACTCTCAAGCTAACAACCCTGCGAAATCCTCCCATCTTTCTAATAATATTTATCTTTTAATTTCGTTCCAATAAACACAACCAAAACCACAACACCCACACCAATAAGTATCCAGACCAAATTGCTCATTAAAAGCATATTAAGCCTCCTTTCTATTCCTCTATCTTGTTTATAATCCAATTTATAATTAAAGTCGCAACCAAAACTCTACCTCTTAGGACCTTTGCTCCAACAAGTCACTCCGATCTGTTTTTAGGATTTTGACGAAAGGATTGAACGGATTTAACAGATAAAATCCCATAGGTTTATTTTGTCAGCGGCATAACACCCGCCATCTCTCCAATAACATTAACGAGTTCAGATCCTGAAGGAATGACGATCTTGGCATTGTTCATCAGGGATTTCTCCAGGGTCTCGAGCTTTCTAAGCAGTTGTGCGTTGCCGATGAAGTAGGTGTTCGCTGCCTCGTTAACCAGTTTAATGGCTTCGGCCTCGCCCTCGGCCGCCAGTATCTTGGCCTGTTTGATTCCTTCGGCCTTCTTGATCTCAGCCCTCTTTATTCCATCCGCTTGCCTCTCGGTGGCATTGGCGAAATCCAGGGCAGCAACCTTTTCATTTTCCGCCTTGACGACTTTGTTCATGGTTTCCTGGACATCTTTGGGTGGATCGATTTCCTTCAACTCTGTCCTAACGATCGCCATGCCCCAGTTCTGGGTTTCTTTACTCAACGTTGTAAGAAGGGCCGTATTTATTTTGTCTCTTTCGCTGTTTGCTGATTTCAGCGTTAGCGTACCAATGATGTTACGCAGTGTGGTACGAGCCAGGTTCACAATCTGAAATTGATAGTTGTTCACATTGTACTGGGAACTCTTAACGCTCTCCTCATCGTCCTTGACCTTGAAGTAAACCTGGGCATCCACCCTGGCATTAAGATTATCATTAGTAATGATCTCCTGTGGCTGGGCATCCACCATCTGCTCGGTGATATTTACCTGAGTCATTCTGTCAATGACTGGGATGATCCAATGAAAACCTGCTGAGGCAAATTGTCTGTACTTGCCGAGTCTCTCAATTAGGCCCCTGTGAGTAGGACGCACAATTCTTATGCCTAAAAGAAAGACGAGTACAACAAGCGCAACGATAACAATCACAACGATCTTGATCGGATCCATAAGATCCTCCTTATCTGGTATTTCTCATATAATATTATATATCCTTTCTCAGCTACATCCCTGAGTCACATTTTCAATAGAATTTCGCGTCTGTCTTGAAAAGTCGATTTATTTTTACTACTCGTACGGTACAACAATTCATATCACAATAGAAACCAACAGAGTCAAAACAATTGTAAGAATAGCTTTCATTTTTTCACAGTCAGGTACTCCTTAGTACGTGATTGTTCAAGAGAAGCTCACGTTTATGTCTCTTAAAAAATCTCTATCCATTGTCAATCAAGTTATATTCATCCGAGGAGATGGTGGCTAACTCTTTCATTTGACGGTTAACCTGTTCTAACATGTTACGATAGTGACATCCATATATTGAGAGGCGAACAGCCATCAGCAATCTGCGGGGACTTTTGAGTGACCAGAGTATAAGCATCCAATAGTATATCTTGCCTTTCTCGATCACACCAATTCGCCACATTGACCTGAAAAAGGCCTTGATGTTGCTGTAGCGCAATTTAAGCCTTGTTTTGTTACTGAAATTGTAGCTTTCGAGAAATGTTTTGATGCGCTTGCAATAGTGTTTCTGTGAGTAGATTGTATTCAGTACTTTCTGATATCCGCCCAGAAGTTCGTGAATATCCATCTTGGGAATGAAATTCATTGAGCAGTCCATGTTGTCTCCCGTTGGGGGCCTTGTCAATCTGTTTTCACTCATGAGCTTCTTATAGAGTTTTGTTCCACGAGGGGCGTTGAGCAGCCCAACCATCGCTGTGACCACTCCGCTGTCCTGAATCAGGCTTATCAATTTGTCAAACACACCTGGCATATCATTGTCAAAACCGACAATAAAGCCGGCCTGTACCTGCATACCAAACCGTTGTATCTTTTTGACAGCTGCGACAATGTCACGGCCGGTATTTTGTGTTTTGTTGCATTCGGCCAGACTTATATCATTCGGAGATTCGATGCCGATAAATACACAGTTGAAACCAGCTTTGGCCATCAGGGTCATAAGCTCCTCGTCATCCACCAGGTCGATAGAAGTCTGGGTATTGAAGACGAACGGATGCTTTCTTTTCTCCATCCAGTTTGCGATTGCCGGGAGCAATTCGTTTTTCAGTTGTTGGCGTTTTCCTATAAAATTATCATCGACAAAAAAAACATCACCTCGCCATTTATGAACATAAAGGCTTTCGAGCTCATCGATTATCTGGCTGGTGGATTTTGTACGAACCTTACGGCCTAAAAGAGCTGTAATATCGCAAAAATCACAATTAAAGGGGCATCCCCGCGAATATTGAATGCCCATCACGGCATATTTTTTCATATTAATTAAATCCCACTGCGGGATTGGTATATCTTTCAGGTCAGGTTTTTCACGAGTGGTGTAAAAGGATTCGGGACATCCTTTTTCCAGATCATTTAGAAATGCAGGCAACGTGATTTCCGCTTCTTTCAGTACGAGGTGGTCAATATTCAAATAGGCTTCAGGAAACGCGGTAAACAGCGGACCTCCGGCAACGATCTTCACATTCAGTCTCTTACAGCGTTCGATAATTTGATCGACCGATTTTTTCTGAATCACCATGCCTGTTATAAATACATAGTCTGCCCACTTGATATCCCGGTCATGCAATGGAACCGTATTCATATCAATCAGCTTTTTTTCAAAAGATTCCGGCAGCATTGCGGCTACCGTAAGCAGTCCCAGAGGCGGAAGGAGCGCCTTTTTGGAAACAAACTTTAAGGCGCTTGTTAGACTCCAGAATGTGTTTGGTACTTCCGGATTGATGAGAAGTATTTTCATGATTGCGCTCCTATACCTAAATACATATTACAAGCAGTTGGTAATAGGGGGGGTAGATGCGAAATATCAAAATTAGCAGGAGGCGAATGATGCGATCAGGCCACTCATCCGGATTGGTCGATAACTATCTAAATTTCACTTGCTATAAGTGTAATGTTGTAATGAATAATTCTTCGCTTCTAACTAGTTATTCAAATTCGCTTAAACCGGCCTTATTATGCCTTACTCAAGCTTCTAATAAATAAAATTTAGCCAAATAATTAATACCTTTATTGGCTTTCTTGCTTACCATAGTATACGAAATACGGAAAATTTGAAAGGAGAAAATTGAATATTTGTGAGATTTTCAAGTTGAATTTGGTAAGATTATTGGTGACCGTTCACAGGGTATGAATGTGGATTACGGGCTTAATAACGATGGTAATGATTGATCGGAGAAATGAGCTTGGATAGATTGATATATAAAATCGAACGCATTTCGACCTTGACTGGCGCAGGTCGCCAGTACGGTCCAGATGCGTTCGCTCCAAAGCCTGCCGTTTTCGCTACGAGTGCCTTGTGTAATATAGCGGTCTATAACAACAAAGCGT
>JACKQG010002598.1_pt1 | contig 11880 bp, 10 predicted proteins | sample 8237621 | NCBI WGS metagenome assembly JACKQG01 (sample SAMN15677084, study PRJNA649215) | marine metagenome | biome: marine; feature: Black Sea; material: saline water; isolation source: suspended particulate matter (SPM) from the Black Sea western gyre | collected 2013-06-09/2013-06-10 | depth...
TCCGATAGTGGGTTTTTGAAACCAGTTTTTTTATTATTTATTGATTGAGAGGGAACCATGAAAATCGGTTTAATTGGTCTTGGAAATGTCGGCGGGAAGTTAGCCGGCAGCGTGCTGCGCAACGGATTTGATCTTACAGTACGCGATCTTGACAAAGCACTGGTCCAGTCATTTGTTGACAAAGGTGCTGCCAGCTCAGCCTCACCAAAAGAAATGGCAGAAAAGGTTGATCTGATTATTACCTGCTTACCTTCACCAGAAGTTAGTGCTAAGGTAATGGAAAGCAAAGATGGTATCATCGCTGGTCTTAGCAAAGGAAAAATCTGGCTGGAAATGAGCACTACTGACGATTCAGAAGTTATCCGCCTGGGGAATCTTGTTAAAGCAAAAGGCGCGATGGCTATGGACTGCCCAGTATCAGGTGGTTGTCACCGTGCTGCAACGGGCAATATTTCCATATTTGCCGGTGGTGAACGTGAAGCATTTGAACGCGTTCTTCCCATTTTGACCACAATGGGGCGCCGCATCCTGCATACTGGCCCAATAGGTTCAGCATCAGTTCTAAAAGTTATAACCAACTACCTGTGTTCAACACACCTTGCCGCACTGGCCGAGGCCTTTATAGTAGCCAAAAAAGCCGGGATGGATATGAACACAACCTATGAAGCCATCCGTATTTCTTCTGGGAACTCCTTTGTACATGAAACAGAATCCCAGGTGATTCTAAACGGCAGCCGGGATATAAGCTTTACAATGGATTTGGTGGTAAAAGACGTCGGACTCTTTGACAAGCTTGCCAATATTAACAATGTTCCTGTGGAAATATCACCGCTGGTATTGGGTATATTTAAGGATGGCCAGGATCGATTCGGGCCGCGCGAGCTTTCTCCAAATATCATAAAGCGTCTGGAAGAAGCCTGCGACGTCCAAATTTTAGGCACAGGTTTTCCTCCAGAAATGATTGATGATGAGCCCGAAGAACCTGGCTATGAGGTTAAACCTAGATAGAAGTTGGACTAAGCGATCAGGAATATGGTAAGAGGAGGTAATTATGAGAATTTTTTACTGCATATTACCGCGTTTAGCTTAAAAAAGGATAAATCATTAAAAAGTTTGACAAACTCTATATCAATGGTGAATGGGTAAAATCTAATAGCAGGGAAATCATTGAGGTTATTAATCCTGCTACGGAAAACCCCTGCGCCTGCGTTCCAGGAGGAAATCGGGAAGATGTAAACGCTGCAGTTGCTTCTGCGCGGCAGGCATTTAATAGCTGGGCACATACTTCATCGGAAAAACGTGCAGCGATTATGAATGCCGTTGCTGATGAAATGCAGCATCGCACGGATGATTTAGTTGACGCACACGTAATCACCATGGGCTGCCCTCGTCATCTCACAGCCGGGTTACACATTGATGCGCCAATCAAAGCCATGCGTTTCTATGCAGACCGCGCCAGACAAATGGAAGAAGTCGAAGAAAAGGGCAGCGTGCTATTGCTTAAAGAGCCTATCGGTGTGTGCGCATTGATTAATCCGTGGAACTACCCCCTGCATCAATTAATTGGCAAAGTCGCTCCGGCACTTGCAGCCGGCTGCACCATCATCACCAAACCATCAGGCCAAACACCGCTGCAGGATTTTATTATGGCTGAAATTTTTGCAGCTGTGGGTCTGCCTCCAGGAGTATTTAACCTGGTGAGTGGCTCAGGCAGTGTAATTGGTCCGAACATGAGCAGTCACCCTGATGTGGATATGATCTCCTTTACCGGCTCGACATATGCGGGCATCAAAGTGGCTGCTGCTGCCGCGCCAACGGTAAAACGCGTTTGCCAGGAACTTGGCGGCAAATCTCCATATATCATTACCAAAGACGCTGATCTGAAAGCTGCAGTTCGCTACGGTGTCGAAGATGTAATGCTGAACACAGGTCAAACCTGCAATGCTCTGACGCGTATGTTAGTACCTCGAAGCCGTTATGAGGAAGCCGTAAACATTGCCAGGAAAATAGCAGAAGAAAATATCGTGGGCGACCCAAACGATAAAAGTGTTACCATGGGGCCCCTGGCATCAGCTTCACAAAAACAAATAGTGCTCAAATACATCAAGACTGGCATCGCTGAAGGAGCACGAATAGTCACTGGCGGTATTGACATGCCACCAGGCCTGCATTTTGGTGCTTATGTACAGCCTACCATTTTTGCAGACGTATCCAGCGAGATGGTCATATCCAGGGAAGAAATTTTCGGTCCTGTTCTTTGTATGATTGTCTACGACGATATCGAAGCAGCCATTGAAATGGCAAATGATACGGTATATGGTTTATCATCCGGGGTTTATGCAAAAGATAAAACAAGTGCAATAAAAATCGCACGGCAAATAAGGGCAGGACAGTGTTATATCCAGGGTAGCTATTTTAATCTGGAGGCTCCTTTCGGTGGCTACAAACAATCCGGCAATGGTCGCGAATGGGGTGATCACGCTATGCATGAATACATTGAGACTAAGGCTATTATTGCTTGATTGACAGCGGATATATACTGATTTTCATCCCTTTTGGGGTAGCGCATGAACAGTTCGATGAGGCCGCTGTCAGCGTTGGCAGGGAGGAGTTTTTCAAAGGGGGGGAATGAGATTTTTTTTTAATGCGCAGACCAGATCCCGGGCCTGTTCAAAATATTGGCCCAGTGTTTCTGGCGCATGGGAGTCAGACCCCATTACAATAGGGATGCCTCTTTTGATGGCAGACTTGATAATCCAGGTGCTTGGATAGGCTTGGCCAATGGGATGAATAAATCCTGCTGTATTAATCTCCATCTTTAAATGGTGAGCTTTGATGACATCCAGGGTTTCTTCTACAATTTCCCGGTACCAGGGGCTTTTTTCATCAAAATATCGGTTCGACTGGTTGTATTTTTTAATCACGTCCAGGTGGCCGATGCTGTTACATACGCCTGTGCTGGCTGCCTGCTGAATGAAGTGATAATATTGGCGGCAAAAGGCCCTGATGTCTCCGTTAAAGACTATGTTCAGGGTTTTATTGAATTCTTCTTCGTTTTCATTGATCAGGTATTGGGAATTGTCTATAAGGAGGCCGTGGACCGATGCGATCAGAAAATCCCAGCCCAGATCAACGATGGACTCAATCCAGTCTGAGATCTCCGGCATATATTCAATTTCAAGTCCGGTCAGTATGGTCAGCTTATGCCCGTAAAGTGTTCGCACCCTGTCAATTTCATTCCGATAGGCCTGTATTTTATCCATGTCCACGCTATACCAGGGCTTAAAGGGAAGGGGCATATGGTCGGTAATGGCAATGGTGGTCAACCCCTTTTCAATGGCTGATTTTGCCATATCTTCAATGGTGCCGCCACCGTCTGAATAGGTTGAATGCATGTGAAGGTCGCAAGAAAAATCAATGGCCACAATTATATTTCCTTTGATAATTATCTGATAATAGGAATTTTTTTACATCCAGTGATATGAACGCCCGTTGCCAATGCTGCTTTATTTTTTTTTAATATCAGCATTTTCACTCACCAGCTTTCTCTATAATGACCTTCTGAAGTTGTACCAGAGGGACCCTTCCAAACCCATTATCCTGACCTCCTTATATACTATTGTCTTGCCATGCAGGTCAACACATGACAATACAAGATCCATAAAAAGGAGCAGAGCTTCCCTTGCCTGGTGCGCAGATTGCCGCTAATATTTTTTAACCTGCAATTATTTTATTATCCAGACAGATTAAAAACGCTGCCCCGGTAAAAGGCAAGTTTCCGGGCCATGGGCAGGAACGGTTCCGTGATCTTTTTTCGCTCGACAGCGGTCAGGCGACTATCATCTCTTCCTGCAATGGCAAGTTCGTTTACCTCTTGCCGTGTGCTGCACCCGACAATGGCAAGCGTTATGTCATAGGACAGGGCAAATCTGGTTAAAAGACCGGCAGTGATTCCCAAGTCTTTTGCAATATAATGCTTGCCTCCCAGCACCTTCATGCCGATCACGGCGATCCCTTTTTTGTGGGCGGCTGAAAGCGTAAGCGTCAGAAAACCTCCGATGATCTCTTCCACCGGATTAACAGGCATGAGCACCGCATCCACCGGCCATTTCTCAATCGCTTTGGCCAGAATTTCAGGATCATGGTGTCCGGTCACACCGATATGTTTTACCAGGCCCATGTCTCTGGCTTCCAGAAATGCTTCCAGAGCCCCGCCTTTTTGTGAAATACGCACAAGATCCTCTTCAGTCCTCACATCGTGGATCTGCCAGAGATCAAGATATGGCGTGTTCAATCGTTCCAGGGTCTGGGTCAATTCTGCCAGTGCGCCAGCCCTGGTCCTGTCCGCAGACTTACTGGTATGGAAAATAGCCTCTCTTTTTTCAGGGTGATTTTTCCAGTACTCACCATAATAGACTTCGCTGTCCATATATACTCTGGCTGAGTCAAAATAGGTGATTCCCTGGTTTAGAGCCGTTTTAATAACTTCATAGGCAGCCTGGGCCTTCCCGGTTGTCCGAAGTACCCCTTCTCCGCCCAGGCCTATGCGTGTAATTTTTTTGGTTGTGTTCGGGAATACAATTTTATTGGCCATAAGATTTCTCCTTAATGGAATCATTGTCTCTGAAACACTCTGAATTATGAATATAACCTGTTTTATTGAAATTATCCCTAAAATAATTATAGTTATTAGAAACAGCGTTGGTAAATTCATGGAAAAAGACTGGTACGCTAACCCTGGTGGAAATTTTTTTTATCAGGAGAGCAAATGATGGAAATGGTTCAAAAAACCTCTGTAAAACACGGCCTGAACAAAGCAAAGATATAAAAAGCATATCTGAACAAAAGCGCCGGAAGAATCCCTGCCCAGCTCGTTGCTCACACTCTTTTTTACTTTACCAAAGAAAACGATCTTGTGTTTGATCCCATGGAAGGCGGGGCAGTGGTTGCAGATACCTGTTATGTTTGATGTATAATGAAATCTGCTGCACCATTTGAATCATGCTTTTTTCCTGGTTCCAATAGACAACACCATTATCAAGGTAATCACACCAAGAAGGGCGGTGGTCATAAAAGCCGTATAATAGCTTTCGGTTATGTCAAAAAGCAAACCGGCTGCCACCGGCCCTGTGGCACATCCAATACATGCGGAAAAATTGACAATCCCCAGTAGAATCCCATGAAAGCGGAGCCCAAACATCTCGGCAACAATGTTAGGCATAATGACGGAGCCGCTGCCGTAGCCAAATGCAAAAGCAACAGCAAAAAAATAAAGCACCCAAAGCTCATTTATTGTCAGAAGCATGATAAGGCCAATTGTCAGCATCCCTATACCCATGGCAAAGGCAGGTCTACTGCCCAGGCGATCGGCTGAAATACCGGTAATGATTTTAGCAAAAAATACGCTTCCCCCGAATATTGTCAGAATATTGATAGCTTCGATTTTTGAAAATCCGGCCTCAATTGCAAACGGAATAATGTGGACAAGGATTGCAAAGGTGATCATCCCCCAGCATATGAAAACAGTGCAGACCAACCAGAAAGAAATCATTTTCAGAACCGTAGTGACATCCCCCGGGGGGCTCTCATGGGCCAATTGGGCCTTTTCCGGTTGTATGCCAGGCACGAAGTGATCGCGAGCACACAAGCCCTCCGGCATCCGCAGGAATCGGGCTGATCCAATGATAATAATCAATGCTGCCAGACCGACGGTCAGATAGGAAAAGCGCCATCCTTTAATCGAAATCAACCAGCTGGCAAAGGGAGTCATAAGCAGGGTGCCTGCCCCCATACCGCTTGAAACAATACCGGTCATGAGGCCCCTTCGCCTGTTGAACCACTTTGACACTGTGGAAACAATCGGAACATAAGTACCGCCCAGTCCGATACCGACCACCACGCCGTAAAAAAGATAAAAATGCCAGACAGATGAAACCTGCGACATCAACATATATCCCATTCCCAGCAGTATTCCGCAAATGGATACAACCAACCGAGGACCGAACCTATCGCAAATTCGGCCCATAAACATTCCGCTGAAACCTTCGAGAAAGATTCCAAGAGAAAATGCCCCGGATGTCATTGCCCGGGTCCATCCGAACTCGTCCAAAAGCGGGATAAAAAAAACACCGAAGCTATAGTTGACTCCCCAGGCAATCATCATCACTAAGAATGCGATGCCCACCATAATATAGCGGTAGTAAGAGTTTGGTTCGGGCCGACAAGAATCAACTTCCTGATAATTCATAATATCTCCACTCTTTCAACTTAAACCAGTTTCAGTCTGGTTGATTTTTCAGATTTTATAATCATTGTATCATATATTGCTGTTCTTAGTTCTAAAACAAGTATGAATTTAATTAATCGGGGTGCTGGAGGTGGACAACAAGAAAAGCAGTAATGATTTTCAAATATAAAGCAGATACATATTATGGAGGATGATCATGGATTTGGAAAAATATAAACAAGTGATTTCAGATGCTATTCAAGCTGAAATTAATGCTAAACAATTTTATGCAAAGGTAGCTGAATGGATTAAATAACCCCATCTTAAAGAATTGTTTGAGAAATTTGACAAGGAAGAAGAAAAACATGGATATGATTGTATCTGAAGCCAGGAGCCTGTCAGTTAAAGAATTTTTACTCCCCGTTTAATCAATAATTTCTGTACGTCAGCAATGTTAACATTGCTGACGTACACACCATTTTTTAAAGAAACGGCAGCAGCCGTGCCTGCCCCCTGCCCAGTGACCGTGCAGCACATCATGTTGCGGAAGGCGCAATGGGCTGTCTGGTCACCGGAAACAGCACGGCCGACAACCAGCAGGTTCTCAATTTTCTGGGGCACCATACATCCAAAAGGCACCTGAAAATACCGCCCTGTTGTGGGCAGGATAATAATACCACGGCCATCAATAAACTCAGGGAAGATACCGATAGTATCATCAAATCGTGCCTGGTTCATCACATCATGTCCAGTCAGACTGTAACGGCCGACAATCTTACGGGACTCTCTAGTGCCCAGGGTCATGCCGAAGTTTCTCAACCGGGCTTTTTCAAATCCAGGCACATATTTATTCAAGGCAGCAATTGCCTTGAGAACGGTATCACGGCCTTGTATTTCAGACCTTGTCAGATCCCACACATCTGTACAGTCTCTTTTAAGCAGATGAACCATATTCAGCTGGGTGGCATCCCCTTCAGGGGAGAGGGTGCTCCAGGTTCCGCCGATGGCGATACCCTCATCAAGGCAGATCAGGCCCTCTTTGACAGCCCTCTTAAAGGGATCTTCGATATAAGGGCTGAACATATTTTCCTCTTTACCTGATGTGCGCTGACCCCAGCTCTCCCCTGCCCAGTCAGCATAACTGGGCTTCAGCGTCTGACTGACATATTCTTGAAAAACATCCCGGTTGATACCCCGACAGGCAAACATGACCGTCACCATCATCAACTCCTCTTTTGACGCTTTAGAATAAGGAGCACCGGCTCTCGCAGCAATATCGGCATCCCCTGTCGCATCAATGACCCTTTTGGCCAGTATGGCCTGGCGGCCTGATTTGCTTTCTATGACGATACCTTTGATGATATTGCCATCCATAATCACGTCCACTGCCATTGCGTGCAAAAGGGGTCGAACGCCAGCTTCCAGGACCATTTTATCCGCTACCACCTTAAACATTTCAGCATCAAGCGCTTCACTGTCGGACTGAGGTTCCTTAGAGCTGCCGCCAAGTTCTTTGGCTCGCACCTCAAACTCATTACCAATTCCATTGGACTCAACGGTCTTTTCATGTCTATACCAGGCAACACCCTCAACACCCACCTGGCTCAGCACTCCGCCAAAACAGCCGTAGCGCTCCAGCAGCAGGGTATCAACGCCCTCCCTTGCGGCCGCAACGGCTGCAGTGAGCCCACCAGGTCCGCTTCCAACCACCAGCACCTCTGTTTCAGCCATTACGGGTATGGTTCTAGCGTCTTCTTTTATATGTTTCATCATTTGACTCCATGGCCTGCCGTTCCGCCACCTGCAACCATAACATCTACTTTTTCATTGATTGTTTTCATGATTGACACTCACAGAAACATCGTTGTATTGAAGTTTTCAAAAGACAATAAAAATGCATCATAATTAATCATTGAAAAAACCTTATATCCGAAAGCTGTTAATAAGTCTTTCACCAAAAGCCTCTATTTTATTAACTCTTATGCAAAATTGGATTCAATAATTACTTAGGTACCCGTGTTTGTCAATAAAAACAACATAGAAATGACCCAGCATGATTCAGGGTAAAATTCTCGATGGTCAAATAATTTAAAACAGCTGTTTCCAGACAATTATTGTTCCGTACAGTCTTGACAAAAAGCACCCGGCCATCCTATTCTAACATCTTTGAATGAGCCAAAGAAGGTTATCAGGACCTGATCGTGGAATATAACGGAAATATAATCGGATGGATTGCCAATGGAACCATTGAATAACCAGATACTGGATTGTCTTAAACAAAGTGCACACTTTGCTGTAGCAACCATCATGACCCACAAGGGGTCCACCCCGAGAACATCGGGAAGTAAAATGATTGTATTAAAAAATCGAACCATATATGGCACCATTGGCGGCGGGCTGGTTGAGGCGCTGGTAATTGATGCCTGCCTGGATTTGATGGATAAGCATAAGAGCCGGATAAAAGAATTTTATCTTAACAGGGAACTAAAAGACGGGCTGGATATGGTCTGCGGCGGCAATCTAACCGTTTTAATGGAGGCCTTTGTTCCTGATCCTGATCTGGCAGGCGTTTTTAAAGCCTTGGTCTGCCTTGAAAAAGAGGGGAAAAAAGGCTTTCTGGTTTCAAAAATAGATGGCTTCAGCAAGTCTGATTTTACTACCCGAAAAAGCCTGGTCCTTCCCGACACTACGGTTACAGGACCTCATTTAATACCCAAACCCCTGATGGATAAAATTTGTGATAACGGGTTTACAGAAACTTTCCCTGTAATTTACAATCACGGCCTGGAAGAGTTTATTATTGAATCCATCCATCCTTCAGACACCCTCTATATTTTCGGTGCCGGCCATGTAGGTTTTCATTTGGCCAAGATGGCTCATCTTACTGACTTTCAGACAGTTGTGGTGGATGACCGGGAAGAATTTGCCAACCCGGAACGATTTCCCCATTCAAAGGCTGTTCATGTCGTGAAAAAATTTGATAATGCCTTTGATAATCTTTCCATAGATGAAAGTTCCTATATTGTCATCCTCACCCGTGGTCATCTCCATGATCAGGCAGTACTTGAGGCAGCCTTGAAAACCAATGCTGCTTATATTGGAATGATCGGAAGTCAGGCCAAACGAAACCAGACTTACACCATTCTTAAAAAAAAGGGGGTCTTGGATAAAACTCTTGAAAAGGTCTTTTCTCCCATTGGTCTTGAGATCCATGCAGAAACACCGTCAGAGATTGCCGTAAGTATTATGGGAGAGATTATAAAGGTCAGGGCAGAAAAATGAATCAACCTTAAGGAATCTGATTTTATCCCGGGACAACGGATGTCGGTCTTGATCCTACAGGCGTGCTGATTGTGACTCTTTCCAATTTGATTGTTTAATCTGCAAAAACCAATTGATTACGCCCATTTTCTTTAGCCCGGTACAAGGCGACATCGGCTTTTGCAATCATTGCATCTGATGTCTCATCCCCTGTACTACTTGTAATGCCGATACTGATCGTGATACTAACCTCACCTGATCTTGTGATCATTTTATGGTCGGCTATTTTTGCTCTTAAACGGTCGTAGACCCCTTCTTCAGCCGACACTATAGAATCTGGCATAACCAATAGGAATTCTTCTCCACCGTATCGGCCCAAGAGGTCATAGGGCCGAAGGGTGTTCTGCATAACTTTTACAAAACTGCATAGAACATCGTCGCCCACCTGGTGACCATGCCTGTCATTGACAAGTTTAAAATGATCAATGTCACATAACCCGATGCTTAGCTTGGTGTTTCTCCTTTTAGCACGGATCAACTCTTTGGTCAGGTTGTCTAAAATAGCACGCCGGTTCAGGGCCCCGGTTAAAGGATCGTGGGTGGCTTCGTGTTTCAATCTCAAGTTTAGTAATTTCAATTCCTGTTTAGCCTGGTTCTGTTCGGTGATGTCTGTAAGCACAGAAATTGTTCGATCCTTTAAAAACGTGGACCTGAATTCTATGAATTTTGATTGGCCATTTTTGCATTTTATTTTAAATTCGTGATTCTTTCCCTGACCTTTGTCATTGCTGTCATTGCCCCATGCTTCACAAACCTTCTTTCGATAATTTTTTTCCGGATAAGCTTTTTTAAACCAGTCTTCTCTGGTGGGGATATCTTTAAGCGTATACCCTGTGATTTCTGTGAAATAAGGATTTACATAGAGGTATTTATTATGGCTATCAATCAATGTAATGCCATGGGGTGTGCTTTCAAGAATTATTGAAAAAGTTTCTTTTTCTTTTTGCCTGGCTTTTTCTTCCAGTTTACGTTCGGTGATATCACGCCAGATAGCATGAATTACCCGGTCACCTTTCTGGTTAGAAATTGTCGTTAGAAGAACCTCTACAGGAAAAACTTCTCCATTTGCTCTGATGTGATCCCATTCAAATCTATTACTGCCGTTTTTCAATGCAAGATCCATCATTTCATTTGCTTTGGTAAAGGAGTCTCTGCCATATGTCTGAGTGTCCGGGGATAATTCTGAAGGATGGGTTTGAAGGAATTCATTTTTGTTTTTATAACCCAACATATCTATAGTTGCCTGATTGCAATCAACAAATTTTTCATTTTTAATTATTAAAATAGCATCTTTGGATTTTTCAAACAGAATACGATATTTTTCATCTTGGCCCAGTACTGCATAACTTTCCACCTCTTTTTCTAACTCTGAAATTCGTTGTTTCAATTCTTCACGGGTTGGGCTTTCTTCCATATTACATCCCTTTTAAAACTTGAATGAACCTGGTTATCGGGTTTGAACACTTGTCATATCCTATTCAATTTCAATAAAACCACACTAATATATATTATCGTGCGAAACAAATAAATTCTTTAATTTTTACCAGATTTCCTTGACAAAAATAAAGCTTCCATAATAAGCAGACCCGGTATAAATAGCAGACTTAAATAATTTAAAAAATAAGTGAAAGGAAATATTGTATGTGCTCAAAAATGCATGAAAATAAAAAGGAAAATCACCATATGCTTTTGGGGCTGCATACTTATAGTTTATATCTGCACGGGATCGGTCAGGCATGGGCAGGATTTAAACTGCCATGGGAAAGACAATTGAGTACATTTCAGCTTTTTGATCTGGGTATAGAACTCGGTCTGGACGGATTTCATCTGGATGATGGAGTCCTGGAAAACCTGGAACCCTCTTTTCTCAGGGAAGTTGGTATTTCAGCAAAAGAAAAAAACCTTTACCTGGAGTATAATATGTCCCTTGACCTGGGGCATTTTGGCATTGGTATCCAGCATAATCTGGAAGATGGCCTGAACACTGCACATTTGCTGGGGGCAGACGTGGTAAAGGTCAGCATGGATTTACCACGGCCCCGGCCAAGGGCCGGCAGTAGGTTTCATCCAAAGGTCATGCCCTATCTTCAGGAAACTATACAAATATTAAAAAAGGCAGCACCAATGGCAGAAGCATATGGCATCCGACTGGCCCTTGAAAATCATTGTGATAGTTTTTCCCAAGAAATTCTCTGGGTACTCAAAGAGGTGAATCATACCTTTGTCGGAGCCTGCATTGATACTGTGAATGCCTGGCATATTGCTGAAGATCCCATGAAAGCAATTGAGAATCTTGCTCCCGTTGCATTTACAAATCATTTCAGGGATGATCG
>JACKQG010003292.1_pt1 | contig 11876 bp, 12 predicted proteins | sample 8237621 | NCBI WGS metagenome assembly JACKQG01 (sample SAMN15677084, study PRJNA649215) | marine metagenome | biome: marine; feature: Black Sea; material: saline water; isolation source: suspended particulate matter (SPM) from the Black Sea western gyre | collected 2013-06-09/2013-06-10 | depth...
ATTGAAATAACACGAGCGTGGATTTTGCTGGTCAATGTCAGCATGGAGAAGTTCAGCGATGAGGTTACCGATAGTCCAATCGTTGATCAGAACGCAGTTGTCAAAGGATTTGCTGCGATCAATTACACCTTCTGAACGTTATCCAGAGATTGATCACGCTGGATAAACCGACTGGTACTGGCCCGGTTTTCACTTTTGATGGTAAAGATTCAAATTAGTAGCGGAGTAACAGAATAGTGTCTTCTAAAGACTTTATCATCGATGATCGAATGAATGACGGCTTAAACTCTAGCCTCGGACTTGAATGGCGACTGTTTACCGATCAGGTCATGGGCGGGGTATCCACTGGACATTTATCACGAGAGACTTATCAAGCTAGAAGCTGCCTGCGCATGCAAGGCAACATTTCAACACAAAACAATGGAGGATTTGTTCAAATCGCCCTGCCATTGACCAAACAACAGTATTTCGATGCCTCTGCCTATGCAGGTATTGAAATGGAAGTCGCAGGAAACAATGAGCTCTACAATTTACACATCCGCACTGCCGGCCTGCGGTTTCCATGGCAATCCTATCGTGTTAGCTTCAGGGCCATCGACGACTGGCAAAAAATTAGAATTCCATTTAGCGCAATCAAGCCTTACAAAACAACTCAAAAATTTCGCCGGGATAAAATCGAACGTTTAGGGCTGGTCGGAATCGGGCGGGAATTTCATGCCGATCTGTATTTAGCTTCACTCAAATTTTATGCTGAATAATAGAAGCTACTCGATGTCAGAAATAAACAGCACAAAGTGAGCTAGCCATGCACCTGCTGTAGATTAATGGATATCCTTAATCTTTTTAGCTTTTTTCCTGGCCTGCGCCACTGATTGCATTGAGTCGCTGGCCTCTATGCTGGATATTTTGAGAATTTTTTTGGCCCCCTGAATCCAGGCCGGGCTGGCCAGCAGGCTTAACGCTATTAAGGCTATCGTGGCCTGATAGCCAAACTGACTGATCAGTCCAATCTGTAAGCCGACCGTAGCCAGCACAAAACTAAACTCACCTACCTGAGACAGCAAGGCACCCGAGTACAGGCTGATGCGCCAGTCGCTGCCGAGGAATCTAAAAATAATCGCGTTGATGAAGGTATTGGTGATCAAAACACCCAGCAATAAAAGCAGTAATAAGGGTAGATTCTGTTTCACAAATTGAACATCGATCAGCATCCCCATGGACACAAATAACAGCGCGACAAACACGATCTTTAACGGTTCCAGCGCACGCTGAACCCAGTCGGTCTCTTTTGCGGCGGCTACCACCAGACCTGCGACGAAGGCTCCCAGAGCCGCGGAAAGCTCCAGCATGCCGGACACAAAGGCAAACCCGAAACAGACGAGTAGTGCAGCAAATAGCTGTACTTCATGGTCTTTCTTGATAAAGCGGGAAAAAGGCAGCTTAAAGCGGTGACGCGAGACCACCCAAATGGCAAATGCAGTAATGCCTATACCACCCAGCAGCTGTTTATAGATCACCCCCTGTTCCGGCGTCTGGCCCGACAACATCGAAATGACAATCAGCATCGGCACTATGGCCAGATCCTGAGCTAACAGGATCAACAATACGTTTTGTCCGGCAACGCTATCGAGTTCATTGCTATCCTTGAGTAATTTCAGCACCACGGCGGTACTCGAAAGACTGATAACAAACCCCAGTAGCACAATACGGGGCAGGCCCCAGTCAAAATACTGGCCGATTAACCACACCGTTAACACGCTGACCAGGACCTGAAACAGGGTTCCTAACACCGCGACCCGCCATCCCCTGGCTAGTTGCAGCGGAGAAACCTCCATCCCGATGAAGAACAGCAATAAGGTCACGCCTAAAGCGCCTAAATGCTCGATGAGGACCACATCCTGCACGATAGCAAGGCCGGAAGGCCCGATAAAAATACCCGCCACAATATAGCCGACTAACTGCGGCTGGCGGAAAATCTGCAACAGCAGACCCAACGCAAGGATAACGGCGATGACGCCGACTAACGGCGGTAACAGGGGATCAATATGCATGGTTAACTTTTAATTCCGAATAGTTCATATCAACCTCAGCTAAAAAGCATCTCTGCGCTCTAGCGAGACTGTGCTCTGATTTCAAAATCGTAGTTTAGCCTGCTCGCAGGCTGCTGAAACTTACCCAGAGTGAATAATGTATCTGGATTTTCCGCGCCCGAGGAAAAACTCGCTCACCCAATGAGCGCTAATAATGTATTTTATTGTTAATACTTTTATCCAGATGCATTTCAATTTTGGCTTAAAACTTTCGGACACCTCCAGCTTCCTGTTTAACCTACAACTCATTCTCATGACAAAGTGTACAGCCAATACGCTGTCCTTTGGCGATGCTCACACTACCATGCTCCTTACTCAGTGTTCTATCGGCAGCCGCGCGCGATAACACACTGCCTTCTCCATTCAGGCCATGACAGGCACGGCAGGCATTACTGTTTATCTCGGCCAGACGCTCATGCCCACCTGCTGAAAAGCGGGTATTGCCGACCGGATGCATGCCATGTGGACCATTCAGCGTATTACCCAGATCGCCCACATGGCAGCTGGAGCATTCGACGATGGTACCGGCATGGCCCTGAATATCCTGCGCCGCCTTATTATCGTTTGCGTAGGGATTGCGGTTCGGCCAGATCGCATGGGTACTGCCATGACAGCCTTCACAGCTTAAGCCTTTATGTCCTTTGCCGGTTCCGTTGTCGGCACCGCTCAGGCGATACAGTGCTGCGGTGGTGGCAAAGCGTGAACTCGGAAAACGTAGCAAAGTCAGGTTATCGGAACCACCGTTCAGCTTGTGACTGGATAATTTATACGTCATCAGCAGGCGCAGGCCATCCGTTTTGTTCGTGCTATCGCGGCTATTGATCACAGTGTCATTCAACTGACCACTCTGTTTCAGCTGCGCCACCTGCATCACATCTCCTACATGACAGCTGTCACAACTGGGTTCAGATGCCCACGGTACACGCCGGGTTAAATCTGCTCCAGCAGGAAAGCCATTGGCTGGAAAACCGGCTGAAAAGTCGTCGCCCACCTGGCTTAACTGGCCATGACAATCCTGGCAGACGGTACCCGAGCCTCCCATCGCGCCACGCAGGCACAGCGCTTTTTTACCCGGATGGCAGTTATAGCAGGTTTGTATCAAAACCGATTGAGCCACAGCCGGGTCACGACCCGCACCGGGCACCGGCATATCTGGAAACAGACCGGCATACAGGACCGGCTCTGCTTTGGACAACTTACCATGCACGCTATGCATCGCACGTGACATGCTGACATGCCGGGTCTGCTGCTTGCCGTTGTCGTCATTCGGTCCCAGCTGCGCCAGATCGAGCGCCGGTGAGTAATGACAGTTGGCGCACACCACATTCGGTGTGGTGGCTCCGTTACTGCCATCCGGCTGGGTGCCAGCCAACGCGGTGGCATGTTTGAAATCATGTAATTTAAGGATGTTGGTTTTGGCGCTATTAATCACCTTCTGCTCATTCGTCGCACCGATCATCGCCAGCGCCTGCAAGCCCGTTTCGATAAAGCTGACACCCGCATAATTGGCATTCGCGATATCATCACACACGAGCGTATTGCTGCTATCGATACTGCACACCTGCTGGCTGGCATGGCAGATAGCGCAATCAGCTTCGGCAGCGGTGGGGACCACGGTATCCACCGAGGCCAGCACATTATCAGCAGCATCGCGCGCCTCTACTCGGAGTAATGGATAGGGATTTGAACGACCCGTATCATCAATCGTCGCCATCGGGATTCCTTCGGCGGTGTAACGATTAAAACTATTAACCCGGTAGCCAAAACTAAAATCGGTAAAAAATGGCAGGTCAGTCACATAGTTGTTGAATGGCTGAGGGCGGTTTGCCAATCCCGGCATCGCTGATTGCTCGGCCTGCAGTGTGCGGCTGCCGAGATAAAGTTCGGCCAGATCGGGAGCCGGCAGGCCGCTATCATCGGTGGTCGGAAATTGCGACAGCACCGTGGCTGGATATAACTTTTCGTAAGCGACAAATCCGAGCCGGTCGATACCCGAGGCTGAGGGCTGGGTCACTTCCCAGAAATTGGATTTAAACAGGCCGGTCAGATTTAGCCCGCTACTGGTGACGGAATCCTGCGCATCCGGTAGACGCGTGGCATCGGTAAAATCAGTGAAGTAATTCGACGCTACGGCCTGATAGCTAAGACTCACGCCATCCGCTGGAGACAGCATCTGCGGTGTACTGCCTTTTTTCAACACCTGTGCATTCAACACATTATAAGGCGGCAGGATACTGAAAATCCGATAATCCTGATCGGCACAATGCATACCCAGATCATTAAACGCCAGTACCGTATAATCCTTGCCATTGCTACCGGTATCGCCAGAAGTATTAATCTTTGGCGTGTCTTCAGAACAGGCCATCAAAACCAGCGCAGGCATCAGCACCAGCATCCTGCCATATTTTTTATAAGCCTGTTTCAGCATCGTTTAAACCCTTCCCGGATGTATCAAATAATTACCCAGTTTAAACCTGCATTCTTATATAAGCCTTAACGGGGAAACATGGACATGCACCCATTTATCCAACCCGGCAAATTTTTCATTCCCGCAGCGCAACGCCCCAGCTGACATACATCGCTATCTGCACTTCATGGTAGAATTCAGAGGTGTTATTTTTTCAATAATCCGACAGGGAAAACGTATGGAAAAAGCCATTCATTTACTTCAAAACCTGGCTTCAGGAAAAGTGGTCGCAGGGCTATTTATCATCACCCAGGCTGTTTATCTGACCATGCTGCTGTATACACTGCCTGCCGTGCAGAGCTTTGCCGCAGACAAGGCATTGTTTGATTTATCCCTATTCGGTTACTCCTACGACGAAGCGATCTCACTACTGGAAGCTTTAGGAGCCGAAGGCCGGCGCGTGTATCTAGAATTGCAACTACCGCTAGATTTTATCTACCCCGGTCTGTTTGCTATTTCCAATGCGCTATTACTGACCTGGATTTACCGCAAAGCCTATGCGCCTAATTCCAGAATGTTTAATTTTTGTCTACTCCCTTTCCTTGCTGGCCTGTTTGACTATCTGGAAAATATCGCGATTATTCAAATGATCCATGCCTATCCGCATCTGTCTCCCGGACTGGTTACGCTATCCAGCACGTTCACCCAGTTAAAAAGCGGTGTAACGACCATTTTTTTCATTCTGCTACTGATCGGTATTTACCGGACCGTTAAAAAACATTTCAGCCTTAAAAAAGGCTAAACCCCGTAGCGATGCTGAATAATGGACCCAAAGCCTCGAATCATAATTCGACAGACTCTCAAAAAAAAATCGCATAAACCACCACCCACGCCGACAGGATCGCTGCACAAAGAATAGTATAAACACCATTCCATTTGCGCCCGACCTGAAACGAACTGATCCCGGCGAAGTTACCAACCAACATGGTCGTGGCGGTAAACGGCGAACTTACGCCGCTTAAGATCCAGCCGGCGGTGAGCGCCACTACGATCGAGGTGGGCGATACACCGAGGGTCGTCGCTGCCGGCAAGACCGGCGTGATCAGAGCCACTGCGAGGATCGGGTTCATGCCGATCTGGCCTACCATTGGTATAAACCAGACCAGTATCACCAGCACAAGCCAACTCGGTAATGCGGCCAGATCGATGTGCAGAAAGGCCATCAATGAACCGAGTAACGGCGACGCCACGGTGCCGATGTAACCCGCCATCATCAGCAATATCATTTCGCTGCGAAAGCCGGACAGCTGATGCATCAAGTAATCGCTGGCACGTCGACCCACCTGTTTGAGCGGATGATCCTCTCGCGTCTGTAGCGCAATCCAGGCCATCGATAATAGCGGCACGATGATCATCACCAGCGCCAGCACGCGCACACCGGTCAGCAGGTAAGCGCCACCCAGCAGTGACACCAGCAGAACCAGCAGTAACACCAGCGGCATCACCGAAAACCAGTTGCCCTGTACCGGCTGACGCGCCGGCAGCGGGCTGGATAACTTCGGTTTGAACAGGGTATCGAGCAGCCAGCCCATGCCCGCCATGATGGCCCCATTAACCAGTCCGGGAAATACACACAGCGCCCAGCTGCTGCCGGGAATCAGCGAAGTCGGAATCGCCACCGCAAACGATAACGGCGACCATGGCAGGGTCGAGATAAATCCGCGCTGGATCGCGAGTAGCATGCGCCGGATACGATGGTTACGGATTTCCTCGTTACGCTCGAGACTGGCATTCGCCATGGTCATACTGCCAAGCAGCGAGATCGAGCCGTAATTGAGCAGCAGACCGAACAGCTGACCACCGACGGTCAATGCGGCATAGCGCCGGCCCGGTGGTTGCTGCGACAGGAAACGCCCGCAATTCTGAATCGAGGGCGAGGTTTCGGCGGCAAATTTAAGCGTTGTCAAAGCGCCAAAAAACACCACAATAAACGCCGCCGTGCTAAACCCGGAGGTCAGAGTTGCCTGCCAGGAGGGATTCCACAACAGATTGATCACGCTCAGCAGCAGCGCAACCAGCACGAAAGCCTGGCGCGTCAGCGTTACGTTAAGAGTCAATACCAGCACCAGCAGAATCACCGGCACAACCAGCACACTCTCAACCCCTGCCCACAGTTTCAGCTCGCGTGCGATCACCAGCAGACTGATAATCAACATCAGCACGCCGATGAATTTACTCGCTATAGGATGAATCGGGGACATGGTCGGTATTGGCGTGTGTAAAGCGGGGATTATAACCTGATCCGGCACTCGCGCCGTTAATCATAATGCTGCCTGCAGGCATATCACAATCCATCCGCTCCCTCGTATTTTTTACCCACCCTGCTCATTGATTCCGTCTGTCGCAGTACCACTCATAAATCGGTATAATTCAAACCACGTAAGGCCATTACAGCTTCATTGCCGGGTTGGCCCGTTCTTCTAAATCAGAAACTTTTATTCAACCCGCACCGAACAGGTCTGCAGATGAAAACAATCAGTATTCTGGGAACCGGCTGGCTTGGCCTTCCCCTCGCCAAACACCTCGTCGGCATGGGTTACCAGTTGAAGGCTTCGACCACATCCGAGAGCCGCCTGGCACAACTGGCAGCACACCAGCTGAAACCCTATGTCGTTGATATTGGAAACCTGAACGACGATGTCAGCGATTTCCTTCAGTCACAGATACTGATCGTCAATATCCCGTCAAAAGACATCGACGGTTTTACCCGCCTGATCCAGCAGATCGAAACCTCCCGTGTCGAAAAAGTACTGTTTGTCAGCTCCACGTCGGTTTATGCAGACAACAATCAAACCATAACCGAGTCCGATCATACCGAGTCAACCGAGCATCCCCTGTTCCAGATTGAAAACCTGTTCAGAAACTGTAAAAAAATAACAACCAGCGTTGTCAGATTCGGAGGCCTGATCGGTTACAGTCGCAACCCGGCAAAATTTTTTCGCCCTGGGAGATCGGTACAGAACCCAGACGCGAATGTGAATCTGATTCACCGGGATGACTGTATTGGCATCATCGCGCAACTTATCCAGCAGGATATCTGGGGCGAAGTGTTTAATGCCTGTGCCGATACCCATCCAACGAAAACAGAATTTTATACACAGGCGGCATTATCATCGGACTTCCCAGTCCCGGTATTTGACCATTCGCTTACCCGATCGTTTAAGATAATCAGCAATCATAAGCTTAAAAAAATCCTGCATTATGAATTTACCCACCCCGATTTAATGAACATCCGCTTTATCGAAAATACCTGATTGAAATACTTGATTGAAAACGTAGTAACCGCAAAAGGCTCGGGGTACCATCAACAAAAACTATTTGTCAGATTAATAATTGAATATAAGTATTCCCCAATACATACTTTGTAACTCCAATCCCCCATTCATTATTTGAGGCCCCATCCATGAAAAAATTGTTTTCCAGAACTGCACTCATTTTATCGCTTTGCGCAGTATCTTCGGTTGCTGTTGCCGAAGACTTCCCGTTCAAGAAACAGATCGTCGCTCGTCAGGCGTTTATGCAGGTGTATGCCTATAACCTCGGCCTGCTGGGCGCGATGGCAAAAGGAGAAGCCGACTACGATGCGAAGATTGCCACCGGTGCTGCCGGCAACCTGTTAGCCGCAGCCAAAATGGATAACTCCACCATGTGGCCAAAAGGTTCCGATGCCGAAGCACCGGGTCTGGATGGTAAAACCCGTGCCAAGACAGAAACCTGGTCAACCTATCCAAAGGTCACTGAAAAACATCAGGATTTAACCGATGCACTGATCGAAATGGCGGCCGTCGCAGGCAATGGTCTGGATGCTGTGAAGTCCAACATGGGTGCCGTCGGCAAGGGCTGTAAAGGCTGTCACAAATCTTTCCGCGTGCCAAAGGATGAGTAAAGCTTAACCTGAACAGGTACTATTTCCTGGCATCTAGCGTGCGCGTTGTATGTTGAAAAAAATACTGTTTTACTGCGCTGCTGTTGCGCTGTTGATTCTGCTCGTGCTGCATTTTATCAGTCTGCCACGCACCCTGGATGCCAGCTTAATACCACAGCACAAGGCCGATCTACAGAATGGCGAAAACCTGTTCTGGGCAGGTGGCTGTGCATCCTGCCATGCACAAAAAGAAGCCCGCGCAAAAGCCCGACTGATGCTCGGTGGAGGTGTCGAACTGGAGACACCGTTCGGAGTTTTTATCGCACCGAATATCTCACCCGATCGCCAAGCGGGCATCGGCAGCTGGAATACGGCGGAGTTTATCAATGCAATGGTGAATGGCGTATCGCCTGACAGTACACATTATTTTCCAGCCTTTCCCTATCCGAATTATCGCAGCATGCCGTATACGGATCTGATCGACCTGAAGGCTTTTCTGGATACCCTGCCGCCCATTTCATCCGCCACAGCAGATCATCGCTTACACTTTCCTTTCAATATAAGGGCCGCAGTCGGCCTGTGGAAACTGCTCTATCTGAACACAGGAACCTTTAGCGCCCGCCCCGGCGTTGAAGCGAGCGTTGAACGTGGACGCTATCTGGTGAATGGGCCCGGACATTGTGCAGCCTGTCACACTCCGCGCGACCTGTTCGGCGGCGAAATCAAAAACCGTCTACTGGCCGGTGCACGTTCACTCGACAGCGCCAGCAGCACTAAGGCCCCTAAATCGAATCGCATTCCGAATATCACCCCGCATGCTGAAGATGGCATTGGTAAATGGAGCGAGAACGACATCGCTTACGCACTCGAATCGGGCTTCGATCCGGATTTCGATTCTTTCGGTGGCTCGATGGTCGAAGTGCAGGAAAACATGGCGCACCTACCCGCATCTGACCGGCTCGCCATCGCACGCTATCTGAAATCGATTCCAGCCTTAGCGTCTACCCGCGATTGAATCAACTGCCGAGTCTGTCGCTTATCACTGCAGTTGCGTGATCAGGGTATCCAGCAGACGTCGCACCTTGGCGGACAGGTGTTTGCGATGCAGATACACCGCATAGATCCCGATCGGCTCTGCCACATAATCCGGCAGTATCGGTAACAGACGCCCATCACTGATGTATTTTTCCAGCGCAAACGAGGGCAGGAAACCGATCCCATTACCGGCCAGTACCAGCTCCCGTGCGGCACGCGCATTGTTGACCTGGATCTGTACATTGACGCGCGCACTCACGGTTTCGCCTGCCAGCATCAGGCTCCAGTTATCGCCGCCCGGATAATTCGTATCAAGGATACAGTCATGCTGTGCCAGCTCTGCCAATGATTGCGGCAGCGGGTGGTTACGCAGGTACTCGGGTGAAGTGAACAGCATCATGCGCGTGCTGCCAATACGACGTGACACCAGCGACTGCTCCTGCAATTCACCAATACGAATCGCCAGATCGACCCGGTCCTCCACCAGATTAACGAAACGGTCGGTCAGTTCGAGCTGGATCTTCACTTCCGGATAGGCGCTTGCGAAGGTGGAAATGATCGGCATCAGATGCATCTCTGCGAAGGTCACCGGTGCTGACAGGCGCAATTCGCCCTGCAGATCTTTCTGGCTACTCTGTATCGACAGATCCAGATCGGCCAGTTCATCCAGCAACGGTTTGCACTGTTCATAATAAGCCTGCCCGCTACTGGTCGGACTCACCTGACGCGTGGTGCGGTGTAACAGACGCACCCCCAGACTTTCTTCCAGCTGCCCGACCTGCTTGCTGATCTGCGCCTTGGAAACATTCAGACGGCGGGCTGTTTCGGAAAAACCACCCGATTCAACCACCCCAATAAAGGCCTGCAGACAATTTAGCTTATCCATACCCACACCTATTGTTTACTATTTGTGGACATTTATATCACATCAAACCGTATTGTCCATTTTATTTTCCTGACCAATACTATCTCCACTTTCAAACCACCCTTTAACGGAGATTAAACATGAATGATCAACACAACGCCGCTTATGCCGCCCTGTTACTTCGCCTTAGCCTGGGCATCATGATTCTGGCACATGGCCTGCTCAAGGTTTTTGTATTCACCCCGGCCGGCACCGCAGGGTTCTTTGCTTCACTCGGCCTGCCCGGCTGGCTGGCTTACCCTACTATTGGGATTGAAATTTTCGGCGGCATCCTGCTGATTGTCGGGCTACAAAGCCGTCTGGTAGCACTCGCTCTGGTACCAATACTGATCGGCAGCCTGTGGGCTCACAGTGGCAATGGCTGGCTGTTCAGTAATCCGAATGGCGGCTGGGAGTACTCACTGTTCCTGACCGTTGCAGCCTTGACCCAGATACTTCTCGGTGATGGCGCTTACAGCCTTGGCAGCCTGATGCCCGCTCGCAAACAGGCTTATCAGGGCCGCTCTGCCAGCGCCTGAAACCTGTCAGCGCAACCGCTTCTGCCCGACATCCGGCATGAAGTGGTTTATCACAGCATCGATCACGACAGAACAAGCCATTAGACAGTCGCTGCGACTGATGCTGTAATCCGCCAGAATTTACCTTGATCCGATCAGGAATAATTGCCATGACCACGCAGCACAACTTTCCAGCCGTATTCGTTTCGCACGGTGCACCCGATATCCTGTTATCCAGAAATGCAGCTGTCGAAGCGATGCAACAGCTGGTGGCCTTACTGCCGGCTCCCGTGGCGATTGTGGTGATTTCGGCGCACTGGATCGAGCAACCGGTGAAGATCACCAACGCTGCTAAACTCGACACCATTCATGATTTTGGCGGCTTCCCGGCGCAACTGTATGCAAAACGCTATCCCGCCAGCGGTGATGCCACTGTTTCCACGCGTATTCAGCAGTTACTCACGCAGCACGGCATTGACTGCAAGCTGGACCCCCGCAGAGGGCTTGATCATGGTGCCTGGATACCGCTGATAATCATGTATCCACAGGCGAACATACCGGTGATACAGGTATCACTTCCGGCCGGCTCACTGCACGATCTGGTTACGCTCGGCGAAGCTCTGTCCCCTTTACGCAAGGAAGGCGTACTGATTATCGGTTCAGGCGGATCGGTACACAATCTACGTGCGCTTAATCGTGCAGGCAAAACCGAAGCCTGGGCCAGTGAGTTTGAGCAATGGCTATTAACGGTGATTGAAGGCAATCAATTTGATCATCTGATCAACCCTGAGCATTTCCCGCCAACGATTGGCCAGGCCCACCCGACGCTGGAACATTACGCCCCGTTGATCGTGGCCTGGGCAGCCGCAGACCGGCATCAGCCGGGGCGTCGCCAGCATCATAGCTTCGACTATGGCAATATTGGCATGAGCCATTATCTGTTTGGCGCGTAAGGGCACCAATCAGGTTGAGGGATGTCCACTTTTTTGTCGGCAAG
>JACKQG010006788.1_pt1 | contig 11874 bp, 7 predicted proteins | sample 8237621 | NCBI WGS metagenome assembly JACKQG01 (sample SAMN15677084, study PRJNA649215) | marine metagenome | biome: marine; feature: Black Sea; material: saline water; isolation source: suspended particulate matter (SPM) from the Black Sea western gyre | collected 2013-06-09/2013-06-10 | depth...
GGCGGCGAAGGCGCCGGCGGTCGCCGCTGCGGTGAGGAAAACGCGGCGTGAGGGCGACGCACAGGAGCAAGGAAGTCCTTCGGGAGAACTCGTCATGGTGCTGGATTCGTGCCAACTCTAGTATGGAGCCGCGCCACCCGACATCCTCGCTCCTGGCCATGTTCTGGATATCCCTCCTGCTCTCCTGGTGCCTGCCCGTCCTGCCGCAGGACCCCGGCGACAACGACTCCGCCCACCTGGTCCTGGATCTGCGGCGCTGGTCCGACCAACAGTCCCCCGCCGGCGCCGAGGTGGTCGCCCACTGGGGGATCCGCTACATCCGCCAGAACGACGCACGCGGGGATCGCCCCGGTCAGATGGCGCGTGGCGAAGTCGCCGCCGACGGGAGCTGCGAGCTGGAGGTGCCTCCCGGCGAGGTCCTGCTGGTCTACGTGGCGCCGACGACGGAGACGCGCCTGACGAGGATCTACGTCGAGAAGCCACTGCTTGAGGGCGAGCGGCGGACGGTCGAGGCCGAGGTCTACCCGCTCGGCATCCCGGTGAGCGGCAAGGTCACGGACTCGGGGGGTCGGCCTGTTCCCGGAGCGCGGGTGATTGCGAACTGGGGCAGCCAGGACCTCGCCGAGTTCGAGGGCGGTAGCCGCGGTGACGGGCGCGAGGCCGGCGGCTTTCCGCCTGACCAGGAGTGCCGTGCCGACGAGCGGGGCGAGTTCCGCTTCACCGGTCTCGTCGGACCGGAGTTCCTGCGTGGCATGAAGGCCGACTGGCTGCTCGAGGCCCGGACCGATGCCCTTGGGCCGGCGAACGGATTCATGATCGTCCCGCGCTTCCTCGGCCCGGAGGTCAGCGGAGTGGAGCTGCGGGTGGTGCCGGAGCGCGCCGTTTCCGGGGTGGTGTTCGACCCGTCCGGAGCTCCGTTGGCCGAGGCTGTCGTGACCGTGCGAGAGACGGTTTGGAGCCCGGGCGCAGGGTCGGAGGTCCGCGGCGCGTCCTACGAACCGCCTCCGGCTTGCCGCGCGCGCTTCCTGACCGATGCCGCCGGCGCCTTCCGCATCCCGGCGCTGCCGGCGGGGAAGTGGAGCCTGGACGTCTACGCCGAAGGGTTCCTCGGGGCCACCGTCCAGGCCCGTGAGGAGGAGCCGGTGACGGTGCGAATGAAGAGCGAGCAGGAATCGGGGAAGGTGGCCCTGGAGGGGCGGGTGCTCGACCCGGCCGGGCAGCCCGTCGTCGGGGCCAAGGTCCTCTATGCTCGCTGGACCAGCCAGATGGCTGAGACGGATGCTGCCGGCTGGTTTCGGATCGAAGGCCTCGACCCGAAGCGCATGGGGAGCGCCCTGACCGTTTACGCCCCCGGTTTCGCCCTGGGCGGCACGGTGCCGAAAGCGGTCGACGGCCGCGTGCTGCAGGTCGAGATCGCGCTGGAGGCGGAACTGCGGATCCAGGGGAGGGTCCTGGGGAAGGGGGGCACCCCTCGAGCCGGCGTCGACCTGATTCTCTCGGTGCACGAAGAGCCCGGCGTCGACCTGCCGTACTGGAAGGCGAATTGGCCCCACCAGGCATTCGGCCTGAGCCAGGTCGCCTCCGATGGGGAAGGCGGCTTTGAGTTCACCGCCCTCTGGCCCGGGGAGTGGGACCTGCGGGCGGTCGAGGAGGGTCGCCGTGGCACCCAGACGCTCGCGCTCCGGACCGTGACCGCGGGGGAGCCAGGGGTGGTCCTCCAACTCGGTGCCGGCCTGTCGGATTTCGCCGGCCTGGTCGTGGACTCGGTCAGCGGGGAGCCGATTCGCGGCTACTTCGTCCATCCCGGCAAGCACACGGGCCACAGCTCCAGCTACGACATGCAACGTCGCCAGTGGATCGACGAGGAAGACGGCGGCTTCCGGTTTTTGGGCCTCGAGCAAGGAGCGTGGTCTTTCGTCCTCGAGGCGGAGGGTTTCGTGCGGGAGGAGACCCTGACCTTCGAACTGCCTCGGAGCGGCGAACCGCCGGTGTTCCGGCTCGGCAAGCCCGTCGACATCGACCTGCGCGTTTGGGACAGCCGTGGCGAGCGGGTGCACCTGGCCTTCCTCGACGCCCTCGGTTTGAACGGCGATCCGCTGGCGACGCAGTCCATCGAGCCGTTGGGCGCCACCGACCACGGTGAGACCACGCTGGAGGGCTTGCCGCTCGGGGAGATCGTCCTCCTGGTGTCGCCGCCCGGGTCCTTCGAGGAATTCGAGTTTCCGGTGGATCTGCGCCAGGGCTTCGAGGACGGCCTCGACCTCGACCTGCCGGCGGACTTCAGCTCGCCGCGCCAGGCCGTTGCGGTGGAGCTGCGCACGCCAGAGGGCCGTCCTCTGGAGCGGAGCTTTTCGCTTCGGGCGGTGGACGGGGAGGGGGACGTTGTCGCGCACTGGCGCGTGGGATTCTGGCGAGACGAGTTCCGGATCACGCCGGGCCACGATCTCATGGTCCTCATCAAGCCCTTGCCGGCCAGCGCGGACTCGGTCGTGCCCCTCGAACTCCCGCCCGGCCGCTTCCTCCTGACCGTGCTCGGCGACGGCTGGGAGCAGCCGGGGCCGGAAGTGCTGGTCCGGTCGGATCTCCCTCCCGAGGGGGTGACCATCGTCGTCGCGGCGGAGGGATAGCACCAGTCGGCCCCGCCGGAGGCGGCAGTAGATTGTCCTCATGCGCCGCCTCCGCTTCGTCGACCTGACCTGTCCGGCCCTGCTCTGCCTGCTCGCCGCCTGCCAGGCCCCCGGCGGCGCCGACCCCGCCCTACCTGCGCCCGCCGGCCACCACGAAGATCGCCACTACGAAGCGCCGAGCGACCCGCTGGTGCAGGCCAAGCTCGAGCAGTGGCAGGACCTCAAGTTCGGTTTGCTGATGCACTGGGGCCCCTACAGCCAGTGGGGCATCGTCGAGTCGTGGTCCCTCTGCGGCGAGGACGAGGGCTGGTGCCAGCGGCCGATCGACGACTACCCCGAGTACCAGCGCCAGTACCAGGCGCTGCCGGCGACCTTCAACCCGGTGAACTTCGAGCCCGGGCGCTGGGCCGCGGCCGCGCGCGACGCCGGCATGAAGTACGTGGTCTTCACCACCAAGCACCACGACGGCTTCTGCATGTTCGACACCGAGCTGACGGACTACAGGATCACCGGCCCGGACACCGCCTTCCGCGACCACCCGCGTGCCGACGTCACCAGGCACATCTTCGACGCCTTCCGCGCCGAGGGGCTTTGGGCCGGCGCCTACTTCTCGAAGCCCGACTGGAACCACGACTCCTACTGGTGGCCGCGCTTCCCCGCCCCCGACCGCAACCCCAACTACGACCTCAGCCGCTACCCCGAGCGCTGGGAGGACTTCGTCCAGTTCACCCACGGCCAGGTCGAGGAGCTGATGACCCGCTACGGCGAGATCGACATCCTGTGGCTGGACGGCGGCTGGGTGCAGAAGATGGCCGACGAGGAGGTGGCCGCCTGGCGCGCCAAGCCCGGCTGGCCCAAGCAGCGGGTCCAGAGCCAGGACATCCGCATGGACGAGCTGGCGGCGATGGCGCGCGAGCACCAGCCCGGCCTGATCGTGGTCGACCGCGCGGTGCCCGGCCCGAACCAGAACTACCTGACGCCCGAGAACCGCGTGCCCGAGCGCGAGCTGCCCTTCCCGTGGGAGAGCTGCATCATCTCCGGCGGCGGCTGGGCGCACACGCCGAACGCGAAATACCTGAGCCCGCGGCAGGGGGTCCACCTCCTGGTCGACATCGTCGCCAAGGGCGGCAACCTGCTCCTGAACGTCGCGCCGACGCCGGACGGCCGCTGGCAGCAGGGCGCCTACGAGCTGCTCGCCGGCATCGGCGACTGGATGGAGGTCAATTCCACCGCCATCTACGGCTCGCGGGCCCGGCCGCCCTACAAGCAGGACGACGTCTGCGTAGTCGACGGCGCCGACGGCGCGGTCTACGCCATCGTGCTGGCCCGGGAGGGCTCCGAGCAGCCGCCGGCCGAGGTCTTCGTGCCCGGGGCGACCGCAGAGTCGGTCACGATGCTCGGCGACGGGGCCCCGCTCGAGCTGGCGCCGGCGGCGGGCGGCCTGCGGATCCAGATCCCCGGCCGGCTGCGCCAGCGGCCTCCCTGCCAGCACGCCTGGGTCCTGCGGCTGGCTCTTGCCGCCGGTGAATAATCGCGCCGGCGCGCTTCCGGGCCGGAGCTAGGCTCCCTACCCTTCCCAGCCGCGATGGCCGCCTCCGCCTCCTCCGACACCGCCCGCCGCTTCGGCACCTTCGGCGGGGTCTTCACGCCCAGCACGCTGACGATCCTCGGCGTGATCATGTTCCTGCGCTACGGCGAGGTCGTGGGGCAGGCCGGGGTGCTCAACACCATCCTGATCCTGGCGGGGGCCAAGGCGATCACCACCCTCACCGGGCTGTCGCTGGCGGCGATCGCCACCAACACCAAGGTCAAGGGTGGCGGCGCCTACTTCCTGATCAGCCGCAGCCTGGGAGTGGAGTTCGGCGGCTCGATCGGCATCGTCTTCTTCCTGGCGCAGGCGGTCTCGGTGGCGATGTACGTGATCGGCTTCACCGAGGCCCTGATGATGACCTTCCCCGGGCTCGAGGCCGACCCGCGGATGATCGCCAGCCTGGTCAACGGCGCCATCTTCACCGTCGTGATGGTCGGCGCCGGCTGGGCCATCAAGGTCCAGTACGCGATCCTCGCGGCGCTGGCCCTGTCGCTGCTGTCCTTCGCCTGGGGGGCGCTCGACGGCGCCAGCGCGGAGACCCTCGCGGCCAACTGGACGCCCGCCTACCGCGAGGGCAGCGGCTTCTTCCTGATGTTCGCGCTGTTCTTCCCGGCGGTCACCGGCATCATGGCCGGCGCCAACATGTCGGGCGACCTGCGCGAGCCCAACCGGGCGATCCCGCGCGGCACCCTGGCCTCGATCGCGGTCACCGGCCTGGTCTACCTCGGCATGGCGCTGCTGCTCGGCGCCGCCGCCAGCCGCGAGCAGCTCCTCGGCGACACTCTGGTGGTGCGCACCATCTCGCGCTGGCCGCTGCTGATCACCGCCGGCGTCTTCGCCGCCACGCTCTCTTCCGCCCTCGGCAGCATGATGGGCGCGCCGCGCATCCTGCAGGCAGTGGCGCGGGACCGGATCTTCCCCTCGCTGGGCTACTTCGGCGCCGGCAGCGGCGCCTCGGCCGAGCCGCGCCGCGCCACCGCCCTGAGCTTCCTGATCGCTCAAGCCGGCATCCTGCTCGGCGACCTCGACCTGATCGCGCCGATCATCGCCATGTTCTTCATGGTGACCTACGGCTACCTCAACCTCGCCACCTTCTACGAGGCCTGGACCCGCAACCCGAGCTACCGGCCGACCTTCCGCTACACCCACTGGAGCATGTCGCTGCTCGGCGCGGCCGCCTGCGCCGGGGTGATGATGCTGATCTCGCCGGTGGCGGCGACCGCCTCGGTGGTGCTGATGGGCCTGCTCCACTGGAGCATCGCCCGCCGCGAACTCGGCTCCACCTGGGGCGACGTGCGGCAGGGCGCGCTGTTCGAGCGCACCCGCCGCGCGCTGCTCAAGCTCGAGAGCGAGGAGGGCGGCCACGCCAAGAATTGGCGGCCGAACGTGCTGGCGCTGGCGGGCACCGCCGGCACGCGCGACCACGTCTCGGCCTTCGGCCACTGGCTGGCGGCCTGGCGCGGCACGCTGTCGCTCGGCCAGGTCATCGTCGGCGACCTCGAGAAGCACGTCGAGCGCGTCAACGCCCAGGAGAAGGTCCTGCGGAGCCACATCCGCGACGAGGAGCTCGACGCCTTCCCGGCGGTGGTCCTGGCGCCGCGGCTGGCCGACGGCGTCACCGCGCTCATCACCTGCCACGGCCTCGGCGCCATGCGGCCCAACCTGGTGCTCAAGGGCTGGTCCGAGAACGAGGAGCGGCAGGAGGACTTCTTCGTGCTGCTGCGCACGGTGGCGGCCCTGAAGCGCGACCTGGTGCTGCTGCGCGCCTCGCGCGAGACCGAAGCCGATCCCTGGCGCGTGCCCCCCGGCCCGGTGGACGTCTGGTGGCGCGGCCACACCAACGGCCCGCTGATGGTGCTGCTGGCGCACCTGCTGGTCCAGGACCCGGCGTGGGTGGGCCACAAGCTGCGGCTGCTACGCGTGGTGCCGACGGCGGAGGCGGTCGAGGAGACCCGCCAGCACCTGCTCGGCCTGCTCGCCGAGGCGCGCGTCGAGGCCGAGGCCATGGTCGTGGTGGCGGCCGAGCCGGTGGCCGCGATCCGGCGCATGTCGGCGGCCTCGGCGGCCGTGTTCCTCGGCTTCGACCCGCCCGCCGAGGCCGACGAGGAGCGCTTCCACGAGTCGATGGAAGCCCTCATGGAGGGCCTGGGCACCATCCTGCTGGTGTCGAGCAGCGGTGGAGCGGCGCTGGAGGCCTGAGCCGGGGGCGCGGCCGGTGGGCCCGCTCAGCCGCTGTCGTCCGCCACCACCCGCCCGTCCAGCAGCCGAATCACGCGCTGCGCTCGGGCGGCGATCGCCTCGTCGTGGGTCACGGTGACGATGGTCCGCCCCTCGCCGTGCAGCTCCCCGAGCAAAGCGACGACCTCGGCGCCGGAGACGCTGTCGAGGTTGCCGGTGGGCTCGTCCGCCAGGATCACGCGCGGCTGGTTGGCGAGGGCGCGGGCGATCGCCACCCGCTGCTGCTGGCCGCCCGAGAGCTCGGAGGGACGATGCTCGGCGCGATCGGCGAGCCCCACGCGTTCCAGCAGGGCGGCGGCGCGCCGAAGCCGCTCGGCGGGCGCCACCCCGGCGAAGCGCATCGGCATCGCCACGTTCTCCCAGGCGGTGGCGCGCGGCATCAGGTGGAAGCGCTGGAAGACGAAGCCGAAGGTGGCGCAGCGCAGCGCCGCCAGGGCGTTGACGTCGAGGCGGCCGACCTCGCGGCCCTCGAAGCGGTAACGGCCGCGGCTGGGGGTGTCGAGGCAGCCGATCAGGTGCATCAGCGTCGACTTTCCCGAGCCCGACGGCCCGAGCAGGGCGACCGACTCGCCAGCACCGATCGCCAGCCCGACCTCGCTCAGGGCGTGCACCGCGGCGCCGCCGACCTGGTAGTCCTTCGAGACGCCTTCCATCTGGATCATCTTCATTCCTCCCGCAGCGCCACCACCGGGTCCAGGGCCGCCGCGCGCCGCCCGGGAAGCCAGCCGGCGAGGCCGCCGACGGTCATCAGGATCAGGACCACCGCGCCGGCCACGCCGAAGGACACCCGCGGCGTGCCGAGGTAGGCGCGCGCCTCAGGATCCATCGGGATGGTCGCCGCCAGCTCCAACAGGATCGCCGCCACAAGCATGCCAGCGAGGCCGCCGCTCAGGGTCAGCGCCAGCCCCTCGACCAGCCGCGCCGCCGCCACCTGCCGCGGCCGCGCGCCGATGGCGATCTGCACCCCGATCTCGCGGCTGCGCTCCTGCACCATCAGGAAGATGACGTTGCCGACGCCGACCGCCGCCACCAGCAGCCCGAGCAGCCCGACCACGACCACCAGCGCGCGGTTGCTGCTGGTGATGGTCCCGATCATCTGCTCGAGCTCGATGACGCTGAAGACGTCCAGCGCGTCCTCGTCGGCGGGGTCGAAGCGGTGGCGCCCGCCCAGCAGCTCGCGGATCGCGCGCTCGACGCGCTGCTCCTCGGCCGGGTCGCGCAGGCTCACCACCAGGAACTCGGCGCGCTGCCGCCCGGTGAGCTCGCGGTAGACGCTGGCGGGGATCGCGATCTTGTCGGGCTCCTCGCCGTTGTTGTTGGTCAGCACGGTGCGCCGCGCCAGCACGCCGATGACGGTGAAGGGCTGGCCCCAGACCTCGATGGTCTCGCCGAGGGCGTCCTCCTCTCCGAACAGGTGGTCGCGGACGCGGTGGCCGAGGAAGGCGACGCGGCGGTTCAGGCGCTCGTCCTCGCGGTCGATGAAGCGGCCGCCCGGCTCCGGCCGGAAGTTGCGCAGCTCGCCGAAGCTGGCCTCGACCCCGATCAGGGTGGCGTTCAACTGGCGGTCACGGTAGCGCGCCGGGTTGCCGAGCATGCGGCTGTGCTCGACGCTGACGCCCCGGAGCCCGGGCACCGCCCGCCCGATCAGGTCGGCGTCCTCCTGGCCGAGCTCCACGAAGCGGCCGGCGGGCAGGCCCTCGAAGGGGGCCGAGGTGAAGCCTGAACTCACTCGGAGGATGCTCCGGCCGTAATTGGCCGCCACCTGGTTCATGGCGGCGACGAACTCCCAGCCGAAGCTGACCAGCAGGGTCAGGCTCAGCGTGCCCCAGGTCACGCCGAGCGCCACCAGGGCGTTGCGGCCCTTCTCGGCCCACAGGTCGCGCAGCAGCAGCCGCAGCGCTTCCATGGCTCAGCTCGCGAGCGCCTCCACCGGGTCCAGGCGGGCGGCGCGGCGCGCCGGGAAGTAGCCTGCGGCGGTGCCGGCGCCCGCCAGCAGCAGCACGGTGAGGGCGCCGATCGGCAGCGACACCCGCGGCCGCCCGACCGACTCCACCAGCGGCGACGCGGCGACGGCCTCGGTGACGCCCCAGGCCAGCAGGAAGCCGAGGGCGCCGCCGGCCAGCACCAGGACCAGCGCCTGCGCCAGGTACTCGCGGAGGATCCAGCTCGGCCGTGCGCCGACCGCCATCTGGATGCCGATCTCGCGCCGGCGCTGCTGCACCAGCACGAACATCAGGTTGCCGAGCCCGATGGCGCCGACCAGCAGCGTGAAGGCGCCGGCGCTGCCGAGCAGCAGGTCCATCGCCAGGAAGGCGTAGGTGCGGATCTTCTGGCCCTCGGTGGTGTCCCAGATGTTGAGCGCCTGGCGGTCGCGCGGGTCGAAGCCGGCGCGCGGCCCGAGCGCGGCGTAGACCGCGCTGATGACCTGTGCGGTGTCGGCGCCGTCGCGGGCGCGGAACACGAAGTCCTCGAGCAGGCGGTCGCCGAAGACCTGCTGGAAGCTGCTCGCGGGGATCGTGACCCGCATGTCGTCCAGGCCGCCGTAGTCGCCCATCTGCTTCTTGGGCCGCTGCACGCCGACGACGAGGAAGGGGGCGCCGTTGAGGGTGAAAGCGCGGCCGACGGCGTCCTGGGTGTCGAACAGCGCCTGGCAGATGCGCTCGCCGAGGAAGGCGACGCGGCGGGCGCCGTCGAGGTCGGGCCGGTTGAGGAAGCGGCCGCCCGGCTGGGGCGGCATGCTGCGCAGCAGGCCGAAGCTGGGATCGACGCCCGAGACGTTGGTGCGCAGCAGGCGGTCGCCGACCGCCACGGACTCCCAGCGGATGAATTCGGGGCTGGCCGCCTCCAGCCCGGGGACCTGCGCCGGCAGCGCCCGCACGTCCTCCAGGCGCAGCGGCACCGGCCGGCCGGCGGGATAGCCGCGGTACGAGATCGAGGTCCGCTGCGGGAAGGCGATGACGATGCCGCGGCCGAGGGCGTCGGACTCCCGCTCCAGCTTCTCGCGCAGGCCGGTGCCGAAGGCCAGCATGGCGACGATGCCGAAGGTGCCCCACACCAGCCCCAACAGGGTGGAGACGGCGCGGCCGCGCTGCGCCCGGAGGGCGCGCTGCCAGTCGGGGGGCAGGAAGGCGGCAGGCACTTCCTCTCAGAGCCGTTCCAGGACCACCGCGCCTGGTTCCAGGCCGGAGCGGATCTCGATCGTCATGGCGTCGCTGAGGCCGGTGACCACCGCGCGCTCCACCACCTCACCGGCGGCGTCCTCGACCAGCACGAAGGCGCCGTCGTCGCGGAATTCCACCAGCCGCTCGGGAAGCAGCAGCACGTCCTCGGCCCGGTCGACCTCGATCGTGGCGGTGGCCGAGTAGCCCGAGCGCAGCGTCAGGTGGGCCGGCGGGGTCACCTGCACCTTGATGTCGAAGACGGTGGCGTTGTTCACCGAGCGCGCGCGCAGCGAGATCTCCTGGAGCACGCCGTGCATCTCCTCGCCCGGCAGGGCGCCGGCGAGGAGCGTCACCGGCATGCCCTCGCGCAGCAGGCCGACGTCGGACTCGGCGACGGTGCCGCGGAACAGCGGGTGGTCGAGGTCGGCGATGGTCATCAGCACCGTGCCGGTGCCGTAGCTGCTTGACGGCACCACCGGGGCGCCGATCTCGACCGGCACGTCGATCAGGTGGCCGTCGATGGGGGAGCGGACCAGGAAGTCGAGCCTGTGGCCCTCGATCTCGGCCTCGCCGTCCAGCAGCAGGCGGATCTGCGCTTCGGCCTCGGCGCGCGAGCGCTCGGCGCCCGTCTGCATCCGGTCCATGGCGCCGCTGCCTTGGAAGAACCGCAGCATCCGCCCTTGCACCGTCTCGCCGGTGTGCATCTCCTCGACGGTCTCTTCGCCCTCCCGCGCCGCCAGCAGGGCGCGCTCGGCGTTGAAGCGCTGGAGGTCGGTGAGCAGCGGCCGCACCTCCACCAGCGGCTCGCCGCGCTCCACCCTCTGGCCGAGCTCGGCGAAGCGGCGCATCAGGACGCCGCCGTTCTCGGCCACCACCGGCACCTCGAAGGCGGCCTCGATGCGGCCGACGGCCTGCGCCTGGCGGACCACAGTGCCGCGTTCCACGGTCACCCGCCGGTGGTCCTCGGCGGCGCTGGCCGGTTTCAGCAAGGAGTAGCCGAATCCGGCCACCAGGAGCAGAGGAAGGAGGACGAAAAGGAGCTTCTTCATGACTGCTTCCGCGGGGCGCGGAGGCGGCCATCCTATCCCGGCGGCGTGGTGGCTTCGCCAGGGCGAGGGAGGTCCTGATCCGAGCAGCGTCGGCTAGGATGGACCATCCGATCGAAGTCCATCATGCACCGCGCCGCCCTCCTTCTTCTCCTCCTGCTCTCCTCCCTGGCCCCGGCCCCGGTCCTCGCCCAGGAGCAGCAGCTCGCTCCCGAGGTCCTCCGCGCCGCCCGCACCCTCGGCATCAGCCTGCCGGAGGCCGTGCCGGCGGACTGGCAGAGCCTGCCGCGCCCGGCCGCCCAGCCGCCGTCGGCCCGCGGGATGGCGCCTTGGCCGACCATCGACTGGACCGAGTCGACCCCGGCGGCCCAGAACATGACCGCCTGGAAGCTGCAGCAGGCGGTCTCCTACGGCCAGTCCCACGGTTCGAAGGCCATGGCGGTGTTCCGCAACGGCTACCTGGTGGGCGAGTGGTACGCCAACGGCTGGACCCGCGACACCCGGCAGAAGGGCTACTCGATGGCCAAGAGCTTCACCAGCTCGCTCTACGGCATCCTGTTGGCGGAGGGCGCCATCAGCGGCCTCGACCAGAAGGTCAGCACCGCGATCCCGGCCTGGGGCGACGCCAACCACGCCGACGTCGACCTCGAACACCTGCTGAGCATGACCTCGGGGATCCACTGGGACTGGTTCAGCGACTACGTCACCCTGTCGCTCGCGCCCAACCAGAACAGCTACTCCACCGGGCAGGACATCGACGACGCCCCCGGCACGCTCTGGACCTACAGCAACATGGGCGTGCAGATGCTGTCGAAGTTCCTGACCAAGACGGTCGGCATGCAGCCGGGGGAGTACGCGGCCAAGCGCATCGGCCGGGTGATCGGCATGTGGAATGCCGACTGGATGACCGACCTCGTGGGCAACACGCTGACCTACCAGTCGGTGATCACCAACGCCCGCGAGTTCGCCAAGTTCGGCTACCTGTTCCTGCGCAACGGCGAGTGGGACGGCCAGCAGGTGGTCCCGCGGCTGTGGGTGGCCGCCTCGACCGCGCCGTCGCAGTCGCTCAACCCCTTCTACGGCTACCTGTGGTGGCTGAACACCGGCGGCCTCGACATGGCCGACGTGCCGGCCGACGCCTTCTACGCCGCCGGCCTGGGCGAGAAGCGCATCTATGTCGTCCCCAGCCTCGACCTGGTGGTGGTGCGGCT
>JACKQG010005508.1_pt1 | contig 11871 bp, 12 predicted proteins | sample 8237621 | NCBI WGS metagenome assembly JACKQG01 (sample SAMN15677084, study PRJNA649215) | marine metagenome | biome: marine; feature: Black Sea; material: saline water; isolation source: suspended particulate matter (SPM) from the Black Sea western gyre | collected 2013-06-09/2013-06-10 | depth...
GGGGCCAGCCCATAGTTGAAAATCAAAACTTTTGCATCAGAAGCAATAGCGATTCGTGATGCAAGATCCCTGTGGGAATTTATGGAGCCGGCAATATATCCTCCGCCATGGATATACATGATGATTCGTTTTTCATTATAATTTAATGGCAAAATCCATTGGGCTTCAATGGATTTGATACAAAAGGATTCAAGTTTAATGGATTTGTCCGGTTTAAAAGCAAGGGCAGTTTTTTCAAGAAGGGTTCTGTATGACTTGATACCAATAGTTTCAAAGGAGGGCTGTGATTTTAAATGTCTTAAAATAGCTGATAATATTATTGAATTTTTTTTGTTCATAAAAAACCTTATTGTTTATGCGTTTAAAAACAGGTATCACAGTTTGTCGTTAAACCAAATATTTTTTATGAGAAATATATGAAAACAGGGAAAAAATTATTTATAACTGATTTTGACGGAACCTTATTAAAAGATGATAAAACCATTTCTCAAGAAAATATCAGAACCCTTGAAATATTAAGACAAAAAAAAATCTTTACTGCTATTGCAACGGGACGATCTGCATATTCTTTTGAAAAAGCTTTAAAAAATATTGGCATGGCAGATGATTTTTTGCCCATTGATTACGTCATATTTTCAACTGGTGCCGGCATCATGGAATTTCCAGGGGGCAGGGTGATATATCAAAAAGACTTGCCCTCTTATGATATTAGAGAAATTACGGACTACCTGGACCATAAAAAATTTGACTATATGGTACACAAATCCATACCTGATACCCAATATTTTTTATATAAATCCCATGGAAAAGACAATCCTGATTTTTATGCCAGGCTGGCCCTTTACAAAGAATATGCATTGCCGCTTAATGATGGGCATCGCCATGAAGACCCGGCCACTGAAGTTTTGGCCATTATACGGGGCAGGATAAATATGGATTCCCTGGAAATGATAAAAAAGGATTTATCCGGCTTCAGTGTCATCCATGCTACCTCCCCGCTTGATCATAAGTCATCCTGGATAGAGATCTTCCACAAAAATGTCTCCAAAAGCAAGGCAGCCTCCTGGCTTATTAATAGACTTGGCTTAAGCCGCCAAAATGTTATTTCAGTGGGAAATGATTATAATGACCAGGACCTTCTGGTCTGGTCGGGAAAAGGATTTGTTGTGGAAAATGCGCCTGCCTGCATGAGGCAGGTATTTAATATAGTGCCTTCCAATAACCAGTGCGGTGTGTCAGAAGCTGTGAAAAAGGCCGGTTGGATATGATTTGTAAGACAGGAATATATCCTAAATCCTAAAACCTAAAACCTAAAACACCATCAAAGGGCATTAATTAATTGTTTCATATCCCTGACGGCCTGTTCCATACCTGTCAGTATCGATCTTGCAACAATACTGTGTCCAATACTGAATTCCTTGATTTCAGAAAGTCCTTTAAAAGCCTTAATAGAATTGTAGCAGATGCCATGGCCTGCGTTTACCTCAAGATTTAGCCTGGTTCCGATTTTGGCTGCATCAACGATTTTTGAAAATTCTTTTTGCTTTTGGGCAATTGTTGTTGCATCGCAAAAAGCACCTGTATGGATTTCTATCATGTCTGCATCAATTTTATGGGCAATTTGTATCTGGTCAAAAGCCGGGTCAATAAAAATACAAACATCAATTCCGGCATTTTTTAAAGTTGAGACGGTTTCCCGGATATGGTTTTTATGGGTGATCAGGTCCAGTCCCCCTTCTGTGCTTATCTCTTCTTTTGTCTCAGGGACCAGGGTGACAATGTCAGGCTTGATATCCAATGCAATCCCTAACATTTCATTGGAAGCAGCCATTTCCAGGATGAGTCTGGTTTGTACGATTTTTCTTAAGAGCCTGACATCTCTTTCGTTAATATGGCGGCGGTCTCCCCTTAAATGAACGACGATTCCGTCTGCCCCTGCTGTCTCGGCAGCAATAGCCGCTGCAACGGGTTCCGGATAGGTGACTCCCCTGGCTTGTCTTAAGGTTGCCACATGATCTACATTTACAGCAAGTTGAGCCATTTGATTATTACCTCCATCTTTTAAAATATATTCAAATCTTTATTCGGTTCCAGTTTTCTTAATAACTCAAGACCTTTTGTTTCCATTTTTATGGCATCAGCCTGACTCGTTTCATGGTCAAAACCCATCAAATGCAGAATGCCATGGATCAGAAGCTGGGACATCCTTTCCAAAAAGGTGATGTTTGCATCATCTGCCTCTTTTTGAGCAGTTTCACAAGAAATGACAACATCTCCCAGAAGACCAGGTGTTATATCTGTAAATTGACCTTCCTGCATTGGGAATGCCAGAACATTTGTAGGCTTGTCAATTCCCCTGTATGCCTTGTTGAGCTGTTGAATTTGATTATTGTCAGTTATTACCAGGGATATTTCATGGGCATCACAACCCAAGGCGTTTAAGATCTGTTTTGTCTTTTGACGGATTATTGCCGTTGATATTTTCTTTTTTTGCTGATTGTCGATCAGTATCTTTAGATGTTCCATTTTTTTCTTTTTTCTTTTCCTGATTTTTTCCTGGGGATTTATCCGGATATTCTATCCGGCTGTGATAAATACTGGTTAAAATATTATTGAAGCTTTTTGCAATCTGGTGGAGGTCTTTTAAGGTCAGTTCACATTCCTCCAATTGCCCGTCTGCAAAAATATCATTGATCAGTTCTTTAACCCGCCCCTGGATTCTAGCAGGGGTGGGACGTTCCAGCGCACGAACAGCCGCTTCTACAACATCTGCAAGCATAACAATAGCCGCTTCCCTGGTCTGGGGTTTGGGCCCCGGGTATCTGAAATCATCTTCTTTTACCGTGACATTGCCACTTTTCAAGCTTTTTTGATAAAAATATTTAATCAAAGATGTGCCGTGATGTTGAACAATCCCTTCAATAATCTCCTTTCCCAGTTTATATTCTTTTGCCAGGTTAACGCCCATTTTTACATGGCCTATTAAAACAAGAGCTGACATGGAAGGAGAGAGCTTGTCATGTCTGTTTTTTCCGTCGGCCTGATTTTCAATAAAATATAATTTTTTATCCAGTTTTCCAATATCATGGTAATATCCCATCACTTTAGCCTTAAGGCTGCTGACATTTATTGCAGATGCGGCGGCTTCAGCCAAAGTGGCAACGATGACACTGTGATTATACGTTCCCGGGGCTTCAATCATCAGTTTTTTAATCAGGGGCTGATCAAGATTTGAAAGTTCCAGCAGCTTTGAGTCTGTAGTATAGTCAAAGAGAAATTCAATCAGCGGGGCAAAGCCGATGGTCAGGGTAGCTGCAAAAAGGCCGCCACAAAAAGCCATGGCCACTTCTTTTGCCATAATAATCACATCGGGCTGGGCAAGGGAATAGAATCCAATGGAAAGGGCCAGTACCCCATTGAAGATAGCAAGCTTGAAACCGGCTATGATAAAGTTTTTCCTTACCTGCCGCGCTTTGATCCAATAGGCAGCCGTAATACTCGATAAAAAGAAAAAGACAAAAGCTTCAAAACTGCCTGAAAATACAAGGCTTGTCAGTATGGAGAGAATAATAGTGAAAAAAACGGCAATATCAAACCCCAAAAACAGACAGGCCAGCATGGCAGCGGAAGGGATGGGAATGATCATGAAAAACGACAGAGAGGAAATATCCCATGTGGCATCGGGATTTGCCGACTGGGCAATATAGGTTGAAAGTTTGGCAAAGGTCAGATAAAGGACAAGCCCCAATGCCAGAAAAAAAATATGTTTATTGTGGGAAGTTCGTAATTTTTTGTGGTCCTGTAGAAACAGGAGGTAAACAACCAGGATGGTGAAAAAAGTGATGAGGGCAATTCCCGTGCTGGAAATAAAAATATTCTTTTCTTTTACCTGTTCCTGGAGGGCCAGAAGTTTTACCAATTGTATTTTGTCTACACGTTCACCTTCCCTTAAAATCATTTCACCGGTTTTGATCTGGTATAAAATGGGTTTGATCTGGTCTTCCTCTTCCTGGATTCTTTTTTCGGTCTCATTTTTATTTAAGGTTATATTGGGTTGCAATAATCTTTGGCACAGATCAACTATCAGGTTGGAAAGATTATAGTTAATATCTTTTAACAGGGGCTGACCTTCGATGCGTACCATGGTTTTTGCCTGATCCGGACCATAAAAGATTTTTAAATTATTGACTGTTACCTCTTCTTTGGAACCAATGGTTCGAAGAATAATTCCCTTGTGCGCTTCCTTTAGTAAAATCTCTTTATTGGCCACAATTCCATTGGTAAGGATTTTTTCAATAATGGTTTGAATTTTTTGCACAGTGTCAGAAGAGAATTGATCCTTGAATAAAATAGAATAAGCCCCATTGCTGATTTCAATTCCCAGTTTTTCCTCAAAGGCAGGTTTGGTATCCATTACAATGGTAATTGTCGGGTCTGGTTCCGGGTTTTGCTCATTTGTTTTTTTAAACAAGGCCTGGGGGATTTTCATGGCAGCATCAATGCTGGAAGATATTTTTTCTATGAGGTTGGCATCAAAATCATAAATATTTTTAACAGATTCTTTAACCTCATTCTTTTTAAGATTAGTGGCTTCTTTATCTTCTACAAAGAAATTTTTCGGTGCTTTGATATCCCTTTGAGCCACATCCCCGAGACTGTAAGAATAGGATGTTTGAGTCTGGCTGGGATGGTGGGTAATGGTAAACAGGACGGTGATAACAATCAGCATGAGCCACAACACATAAGGGGTTGTCTGAAGGAATTCTTTGGCCCGTTTTATGTTATTTTCGTTTTTTTTCATAAGCATCTATAATTTTTGATACAAGTTGATGGCGGACAACATCATCCTTTGAAAAATAAATAAATTCAATCCCTTTTATCTTGGTTAAGATGTTTTTGGCTTCAATCAGACCGGATTTTTTCCCCGTTGGCAGATCGATTTGTGTAATATCCCCCGTGACAATGGCTTTTGATCCATAGCCGATGCGTGTTAAAAACATTTTCATTTGCGCTGATGTCGTATTCTGCGCTTCATCCAGGATGATAAAAGCATTATTTAATGTTCTGCCCCGCATAAAGGCAAGCGGAGCGATTTCAATGGTATCCTGTTCAATGAGTGTTCTGGCTTTTTCAAAGTCCATCATATCATAAAGTGCGTCATATAAAGGCCGTAAGTATGGGTTGATTTTCTGGGCCAGGTCTCCGGGTAAAAATCCCAAAGCCTCTCCTGCTTCAACGGCAGGTCTTGTCAATATAATTTTTTTTACGTCCCCACTTGAGAATGCAGCCATGGCCATGGCCATGGCAAGATAGGTTTTTCCTGTCCCGGCAGGGCCAATGGAAATAAGAATGTCATTCTTTTGAATTGCCAGGACATATTTTTGCTGGGAAGGATTCCGGGGGGTGATGGGTTTATTTTTTATGGTTTTAAATACAGTGGTTGAAAAGATATCTTTTAAATGGGGGTCGTTATTGTTTTTTATGGTATTGATTGCTGCATCAATATCAGCTTCCTCAGGGGAAAAATTATCTTCTAAAAGAAGATAAAGCTGGTTGATCAGTCGTTCAGCAAGATCTACATCCTGAGAATTGCCGTTAACCAATAATGAATTGCCCCGGGTGTCAATCTCAACTTTAAACGCCTCACAAATTTTGACCAGGTTGTGGTTGTGATGGCCAAAAAGCTCCCGGGCAAGAGTCAGGTTTTGAAACGTCAAGTTTTTCATGGCCTATAGGGTGCATTTTATTTGTTTAAAGGTCAATAAAAAACTTGACTAAAAAACGTGTTAGTTGGTATTGAAGGCACTGTTAATCAAAGCGAAAAGGGGGAATATGAATGCTTTTGATATCGCCATAATTGTTATTATTTCGTTTTGTTTGATACGGGGTATATTTAACGGGCTAGTAGGGGAGGTATCCGGAATCATCGGAGTTTATACAGGGTTTTACTGTGCCTATACATACTATCCTCTGATAGCGGTCTATGCTGAAAAATTTATTAAAACTTCTGATACCAGAAATCTTATTGCTTTTTTTATTTTATTCTGTTCTGTTTTAATCATTGTTACTCTTATTTCCCTATTGATTCGTAAAGTTTTAAAATTTGTTTTTTTAGGCTGGGTTGACAGGGGCCTTGGTCTTTTTTTGGGTGCGGGCAAAGGTATATTGTTGGGTTCCGTACTTTTTATTATGATCACAACGTTTTTGCCAAAGAGTGCAGGCATTTTAGCGGGTTCAAAATTTTCTCCCTATGTTGCACAAGTATCCAAAGCCATGACAGTTTTTGTTTCTAAAAATACCAGAATAGAGTTTCTAAAACATCTGGAAGGAATTCAAAAAACTTGGAAACTTTAGAGAAGCTGTTTGCCATTGTCCGAACATTAAGAAGTGAAAAAGGGTGTGCCTGGGACAGAAAGCAGACACCTGAAACCATGTGGAAATACCTTGCAGAAGAATCGTATGAACTGGAAGAGGCTATCGCCAAACAAGACATGCAACATGTTTGCGAGGAATTGGGAGATGTTTTATTCCAGCTGGTTTTTATTCTGGAGATCTTTCAGGAAAGACAAGCCTTTACACTTTCAGATGTTGTTGAGCAAGTGGAAAAAAAAATGATTCGTCGGCATCCCCATGTATATGCCGATGCCAAGGTGTCAACAGAACAGGAGCTATTGGTTCAGTGGGAGGCCATTAAAGTTCTGGAAAACAAGGGGAATGGGCAGAAAAGAACATCTGCGCTGGATTGCGTTCCTAAAGGTATGCCAGCTTTAATTCGGGCGTTAAAAGTATCCAGATGTGCAGTAAATGAAGGGTTTGACTGGGATGATATCCATGGAATACTGGATACAGTCAAAGAAGAAATTAAGGAATTTGAGGCTGCCCTAAAAAGCGGAGATCAAAATGAGGCAGCCATGGAATTCGGAGATATTTTGTTTACCCTTGTAAATGTAGCAAGGGTTGCCAAGTTTCATCCGGAAACAGCTTTGTCCAGTTCTACTGCCAAATTTGAAGGCAGATTCAGGCTGATGGAAAAAGAATTAAAGGAAAATAAGGTCAGGCTCAAAGACCTTTCAAAACATCAGATAGATCTGCTGTGGACCCGGGCAAAGAAATCATATGAAAGACAATTTTTGAGTGGGCCCTAAGATCAATTATCTGAGACTTGTCGGGCCAGTTCTATCATTCGGTTAACAATAAATTTTGAATCTTCCACGGGCAGGGTATGGTTTGTTCTTTTATTGTTTCCATCAATTACAGTATAGGTAAATTGATTTTTATTTTTTAAAAAGTTTATTTTCCCTTCGAGATTTTTTTTATTGGGACTGGCAATTTCTTTTTTATTTTTTTCGCTGGGTTTTTCCGTAATAATTCTATTCAAAATACTTGAAATAACTTTATCAGTAATGGCCTGCCGCTTTCCTTCAGAGGTGGTGTGCATATGATCAAAATCTTTGTCAAATGGGTTATTTGGGTTCTGTATACTACCCAGGCCCAGCTGTCGTGAATAAAGTTTCAGGATATTCTGTATTTGATACAAAGGTATTTGCATTTAATCTTCTCCTTAAATTTAAATTATCGGTTTGAGAAAATTAAACCATTAGATTTTTTTTTAATCATCAAAATCTCCCTCCAGTCCCTTATCAGTGGTTATGCTTAATGCTTTCTGCATAATTTTTTCTTTTGTCCAATCATTTTTTCTTTCTATTCGTTCAGCCTTGAAACCCGGGTCATGGGATTTGTTTTTTAAAATTTCATCTATCACGAATCTGGCTGTATCTGTTGCGTTGAATACCCGGGTTAAAAGGCCGTAGACAAATTCTTCAACATCCTTTGCCATCCGGTCCCTGATTTTTTTAGGCTGGGACAAAAATTTATTTTCAAAGGGAAGGTTTAGATTTTTAAAATTGCCGCCCGTTAAATTATTTTTTTTTGCGTAGGCAAGCATATCTTCCCACATTTCTTCTGAAACTCCCCTGTCTTTTTGTTTAATGAAACTGCCATTGTCAAGAATGGCATTTCCATAATCATTGACCTTTAGACCCCAGGAGATCATTTGCAGAGCAGTTGCAACATTGGCTTTGGTTGTCCTGGTCTTTGCGACTATTTCACGCAGTCTTTCGGAATTGTTGCCTGAGGTTCCGTGCTGGGCACCTGAAATCTTATATTTGGAAAGGGCCCTATGGATTTGAGCGGTTAACTCGACATTTATACCTGTATCGCTGGCTTCAATGCCATGGGTTGTACCATTATTTAAAGCAATCCAGTTGGGGAAAATATTGTGGGCATTTAGCCCCTGGATAAGGAAAAGCGCTTCCTGGTCAGTTGAAAGCCCTAATTTCCCTTTTATTTCACCCACCTCTGTTTCAAGCCCTGCCCACTCAGGAATATATGGATATAATTCAATATTTGCCAGAAGGTTCTGGTCATCGGGCATATGGGAGGCATCAATGGCAATGGAAGTAATACCCGCATCAAACAATGATACAATTTCTGTTTTTGCAGGTTCAATATCTTCAGGCTTTTTAATGCCAAAATGATCAGCATGGATAGCAACTGGAATAGTAATGCCAAGTTCATTCATAAAGGCATCCGTCAATCTTGCGATATTCCACAAATTCACAGCACAATAGGCGTTTGTTCCGCCCTCGGATCTTGCGATTTCAATTATAATTGCGGCATTGGCCCGTTGGGCTGCCGCAAGGGCGCCCCTGATCACAAAAGAGTTTCGCCCGTTGGCGGCAATGGTCATGCAGTTTTTCTTGAGCAACATGGCATGATCTATATATTTCCCACTGACAAGAAGGGCTTTGGAGTTGGGGAAAAGTTTTTTTATATTAGGGGGCCTGCCAAGGTCAAGTGCGGTGGTAAAGTCTGAAGAGTAGTTTAAAGATTTTGTCATATCACCCTCTCTTATTTTTTTAGAGTAATTTAAAACATTGGGTATTTTTTGCACGAATCAGGCTTAAAATCAAGAAATATCAAATAATGAATATGAATTCATGAATAACTTATTGGAATAAAATGAGAAATATTTTTTAAAATAAAAAATACAATTTATTTATAACTATCTGTAAGATAAGATAAAATTAATTCTATCCATAAAACTTATAATAATGATTAACTGCTTGACATTTATAAAAATCTTTTGTTAGATAATGAATCTTTATTCATTTATCTTAAGGAAAGGTTATACAAGTTTGCAGAATAATAAATTAGATTTGCAGAAGAACAAATCGGAAAAATATAATAAAATATTAAATAGTGCAGGTGCAGTGTTTGCAGAATATGGATTTTACAAGGCAACCATTGCACAAATAGCAGCACGGGCAGGTGTGGCAGATGGCACACTATACCTTTATTTTAAAAATAAAGATGACATTCTCTATCAGTTCATCAGTTTTAAAACCGATGTTGTGTTTAAAAAAATGAATGCTGCCGTTGAAAAAGGTCAGAATGCTGAAGATAAATTACGCAATTTAATCCGGTGCCATCTTGAGGAATTTCAAAATGATAAAAACATGGCAATTATTTTTCGGTCAGAGGTTCGGTATTTAAGGGATATTGAGCCTCAAATCAAAGATATATCAAAAATGTATCTTGATCTATTATCAGATATCATTGAACAGGGTCAGACTGAAGGTTCCATGCGCCAGGACCTTTTTGTCGGTCTTGTCAAGCGGTTTATTCTTGGAGCTGTGGAAGGTGTGATCGGTACCTGGGTATCTGCTGATGGCAGATATGATCTGGTTTCAATGGCAGACCCTCTGGTAGATCTTTATCTGACAGGTGTCAGAGGAGAATAAATAGTGCACGACCGAAAACCGCTAATTTTACCGTTTACTGCGTTGGGCCCAAATTTTAATCCTCAGCTCGAAGAGGAGCACGTGCTCACAATACTCAATGTATTCATCCGGTTAAAATTATCGCCCGCCTTGTACTCGGCTCGAAGAGGAGCGTATGCTCACAAAAAGTTTCAGGTTTTCGGTCAGGCACTAAATGCCATGTAGTGGTTGAATGATATAAATTTGTTGAATATGGCTTTTTGCTTGACGTGTTCTTTCATGTTTATTAAAGCTTTTTGAGTCTGTGTTCTTAAGAGCAAGAAATATTTGGGAGGTAAAGAAGTATGACTTCAATAATTGGTCCGGCAAGTTTTAAATTTTTCGGGATAATCCCCGCAGCAATATTGTCGTTTATTCTACCCGTTATTGGGATAGGAGTGTTCACCTATATCATGGTCAGGCGTATTGCACCCCTTGTGAGGGCAAACCCGGATAACAGGTTTGACCAAATAGGCAAGCGCATTACAAATCTTATCTTTGTCTGGCTGGGGCAGATACGGCAGCCAAGATACATGCTGGCAGGTGTGCTTCATATAGCCATTTTTGCCGGGTTCTTAATTTTGTCCATCCGTTCTACATCACTTGTTATTATCGGTCTTTCAGATGGATTTGTATTGCCCGGGTTTGGGGGTTTTTTAGGCGATATTTATAATTTTTTAAAGGATTACGCCGCTACCATTGTCCTGATTGCCTGTGTAATTGCAGCTGTCAGAAGGGGGATTTTTAAACCCGAGCGTTATGCCGTCCCGGAAAAATACGGCAAGGATCATACGGGAGAAGCTGTATTTGTATTGGGAATTATCGCAACATTGATGATTTCAGAAAGTCTTTTTGAAGCATCTGAGCTTGCCTTTGAGTTTCAGCATACGGGGGCTGAGCATTTTTTAGCTCCCTTGTCTCTGGTCTGGATATTTAAGGCAATCCTTTCTTCGGTCCCTCAAAATATTCTCCAGGGGCTCCACATTTTCACTTATTTTGTTCATGATTTGACATTTTTCTTTTTCTTGTGTTTTTTACCTCTGGGAAAACATTTCCATGTGATTACATCTGTTTTTAACGTTTTTTTCATGCGGGTTAAAAAAGGCAGAATCAAACCCGTCATGCATGGGATTTCCGATGAAAAGCTGGATGACCTTGAATCTTTTGGTGTAAAAAAACTTGAAGATTTTACCTGGAAGCATATGCTGGATTTTTATTCCTGCGCTGATTGCGGCAGGTGTTCTGATCAATGCCCTGCCAATGCAGTGGGCCGTCCTTTGTCTCCAAGATTCATTACCATTAAGGCAAGGGATCTGATGTTTAAAAATTATCCGCTTTCAGGAGAAATTTATAAAAGTAAGATATTGGTGGAAGATATTTATACAGAAGACGAAATCTGGTCATGTACCACCTGTGGTGCCTGTGAAGAAGAGTGTCCCCTGGGCATTGAATATATTGACAAAATGGTTGATTTGAGACGGGGAATGGTAGACGAAGGCATGGTACCACAGTCCCTGCAAAAACCCTTGAAAGCCCTTGAAAAAAGGGGTAACCCTTATGGGAAAATGGAAAAAAAGCGGGCAGAATGGGCAGAGGATAAAGAATTTAAAGCAAACTTTCAGATTAAAGATCTTGTTGAGGAGAAGGCTGACACCCTTTATTTTGTAGATAGTATTACATCCTATGATGATAATATTCAGAACATTGCCAGGCGGACATCCATTATCCTTAACAAAGCCGGTATTGATTTTGGTATCCTTGGTAAACTGGAAAAGGACAGTGGACATGAGGTCTTGCGGTTTGGCGAGGAAATGCTGTACCAGGATTTAAAAGCACAAAATACCGAAGCCATAAAGGAAACCGGTGTAAAGCAGATTGTGACAGCTGACCCTCATGCCTATAATGCATTGAAAAATGATTATGATAACCTTCCTCCTGTTAAGCATATCAGCCAGGTGGTTGACCAGAAAATCAGATCTGGGGAACTTGATCTTAAACCCTGCCAGAATCCTGAAAAGGTCTATGTGTATCATGATCCATGCTATCTGGG
>JACKQG010006791.1_pt1 | contig 11870 bp, 10 predicted proteins | sample 8237621 | NCBI WGS metagenome assembly JACKQG01 (sample SAMN15677084, study PRJNA649215) | marine metagenome | biome: marine; feature: Black Sea; material: saline water; isolation source: suspended particulate matter (SPM) from the Black Sea western gyre | collected 2013-06-09/2013-06-10 | depth...
TGTACTATTGGTAAAAACACCTTGACCTTGAGCAGAAAATCCAACAGGAGGAATTCCTGATAATGTAAATGAGTTTTCATTGGAACAAATTACCGAGGGTGATGTAACAGAAATTGTTGCTGCGCTAAAAATATCAACGACAGCATAAGCAATATCACTAGGGCAATTTACAGTCCCTGGTATTGTGTAAGTGTATGTGCCTCCAGGATCAGTAGCAGGGTCAAAAGTTCCAGTAACAGTATCTCCAGCAAAAGTCCAATATCCCCAATTTAAAGGAGTTCCATTTAATATATCAATTAAATTTATAGAAGGGTCAGTATCACAAAACAGTAAAGGTGTTGGTATTCCAACCGTACCTCCAGCATCTCCAGCATCAGGACCTCCAAAAGCATCATTAGGTCCAACTGGAGTGAATTGTATATCACAAGGATTGGGACTAGTACCTGTTGCAGCCCAGTTTGCAACCATTACAACATAAATTTGGCCAGCTACTGCATTTGCTATTGTTATAACTTCTGCTGTGGTTGCAGGAGCGGTACTACAATCTTCTTGGTTAGCATTTGTTAATTGATCACACATAGTTAATATGTCATTAAATGGCCCCCAGCATTTATAATCTAGATCAGGTGAGCTGAGAATATTTGGGTATGGGATACCAAGAAAATCAGTAGGAGTAATATTGATGTTTAAAGGTCCATTAGTAGAGGATACAAAATAGTAAAATGAAGCATTTGCACTCACGCTAGTGAATCCACAATTAAAATTTGCCCCAAATGGAGCTGTTGCTGTACCTGATGTTGCTGCAGGATAAAGTGATCCGTTACAAATTTCAGGAATTGCTTGTGTGCAGCTTTGAACGGGTCCTGCGCCAGCCTGAGCATAACTAAATGTATAAGTTAAAAATATAAAAAATAACAGTAAAAATTTTCTCATTAGTTGTGACTTTTATAATCCACAAATATACGAAAAAATTAAATAAATAGTTTTTTACATTTTATAATCATTAAATAATCATTAAATAATCAATCCAAAATCTTACAATCAGATTCTTTTATCCAGCCACTATTACCATTTGTAATCTTAATGTTTATCCAATCTTCTATTTTATCAATGATTTCTACTTTTGTTCCTGGATGTAGAGAAAATAGGTTAGTGCTGTTGTTGGTTGGAGCGCTATTTACACTTACTGATGACGAAAAAATAATTGCTTCAGTTTTATTGTAATTTTCTTTATATGAGGAGTAGGCTATGCAAAGTAAAATAAGTGCAAGTGTATTTAAAAAAGTAAGAAAATATCTTTTTTTGTAGCTTGTAAACCGCTTCAGTAGCCAAAATAGTAAAGAAAGCCAGATTGAAATAAGCGCTAAAATTTGCCAAGTTTTTGTGGTGAATAATCGAATTGCACTTTCCCACCATTTTTTGTAAAAAAGTTGAGGTGCAGTTTCTATCTGATCGATAATTCTAAGCTTAGTGAGCTTCAAATTATGTAAAGCATCTTCATTGTTTGGATTTAATTTAAGTGCTTTTTCGTAATGCCAAATAGCATTTGCCCAATCTTGTGTTCTGTAGTAACAATTTCCTAAATTGTACAAAAGCTCACTACTTTCTAAACCTTTTGAAATAATGCTATCATAAAGAGAAATAGCGGTTGAATAATTTTCTTTTGCATATTCTCTATTTGCTTGTGTAAAAAGAGAGTCTTGGGCAAAACTTTGCAAGCAAAATAATAGTTGTAATATGAAGATTAATTTTTTCATTTTAATGCAGTTTCTACCTCAATGATTATTGTTTTTGCTTTTTCTAAAATAGTATCCATTTGAGCATTTTTATTGCTTGCTGGGGCATAGCGCGCAAATTCACATTCATTCAAAAGGGCGATAAATTTTTCTTCTATCTGCTTATTAATTTCAGAAGACGCAAAATAATTAGTTACCGTTTCTTTTGATAATTCGGCAGAATTTACTTTGAATTTATCTGCAAAATAACCCCATAGTGATTTTTCAATTTCCTCAAAAAAACCATCAAAATCGGCATTATTTATGCATTTTTGAGCATTTTTTAGTCGTTTTTGTGCAATTTTGTTCGCTTTTCTATTTTTCCATTCAGTGCTATTTGTATTTTTTCCCCCAACAATTGTATTGTAAATTTTAAAGAAAATTAAAAAACCTATTGGCAAAAAGAAAAGTAAATAAAATAGGTTTTGCGCTATGGTATTTTTTCCAATTGTACTTAAATCAGTTTTAGTAGCTATGTAATTAATATCTTTTTGCTCATTTTTTACTATTTGCTGATTTGTAGAAGTATTTTCATTCTCATTATTTGTACTGGGATTAATTATAAGTTGATGCTGACTTGATTTTTTAGTTTCATATGCTTTACTTACTGGATTGTAAACAATCAAAGTAGCACTTGGAATTGTGTATTTCCCTTTGTATCTTGGAATCAGTAAATATTCAAAGGTTTTAATACTTCTTTTTAATCCTCCTTCAAAAATTCTATCTGATATTTTAGGATCATATACTTCAAAATCTTCAGGAAATTGAATATTTAAAGCTTGAATTAATTCAATATTTCCTGTCCCTGTAATGGTGAGTTTATAAGTGATAGCATCATTAGCGTTAATCGTGGTATTGTCCACTTCTGATTCTATAGTCATATTTCCTACAGCACCTTTAAAATCCGCAGGAGGACTTGGTAAATCAGCTACAGTTATCGTGATGGGTTTTGAACGAATGACTTCTTGCTGGATCTGATAGTTTCCACCAAAGAAATTGGCAAAAGGATCGCGACTATTTTTTGTATTTTGAACACGAATACTGCATTTTAATTCAATGGGATCAATAGTTAATTTTCCAGATTTTTGAGCGGTAAGTACAGATTTTTTTATGGTTGCAACATAATATGGAATGCCATCAATTACATCACGTTTAAATTGGCTAGAAGCTTGCAAATCTTTTGCCCAAAATCCATTTAAAGCAGGTAATGAGGTGACTTCAGTATTTTGTAAATCAATACGTGTAAATAAGGTGTAGTTAACTAAAATTTGTTCTCCAACTATAATGTTTCTTTTACTTACATCAACTCTAATAAATAAGTTTTCGGAGAGTGCTTTTTGATCTGCCTTATTTTTTTCACTACCTTTTACTACATTAATGGCCAAAGCATTACTAATTATAGCCTTTCCATTTACCGTAATTGTAGCAGGAGTAATGTTATAAGTGCCTTCTTTTATAGCTTTTAGGTAAAAAGAATAAGTAGTAGAGTTACTACTTTGACTTTTTCCATTTACAAAAGTATAACTACTTTGGGTGGACGGGTTTGGACCGCTTAATACTTGTAAACCATTAAAATTTGGTGATTTGAAATTTTCAGCTTTTGTATCAATACTGTATTGCACCAGAATTTGTTCTCCAACTATAGCTGGATTTTTATCAGCTGCTACTTTTAGTGTTTGTGCCTGTATTATTGGACTACAAAATAAAAATAATATGAAGCTTAATTTTCTCAATTTACCAATCTTTTAGTACTTGGACTCTTTTTCCTTTTACTTTCTTTTTTTGCAAATTTTGCTGTAAATCTTTTTCTTGTTGCTCAATGGCTTGTAGCATTTTTTCAGCATCCTCTTTACTCATCTCTTCTTTCTTAACTTTTGGTTGTTGTTGCTGTTCATCCTGCTTTTGCTGCTGATTTTCCTTTTTTTCCTGTTGTTGATTTTCTTTTTGTTCTTCTTTTTGTTCTCCGTCCTTATTTTCTTTTTGATCTTCTTTTTTGTCTTTATTTTGTTGTTCTTGCTTTTGCTTTTGTTTTTTACTTAAGGCTAGGTTGTGTCTTGTCTGCTCATCATTTGGGGTAATTCTTAATGCGCTTTTATAAGCAGTAATAGCTTCTTCTAGTTTTTGCTGTTTAAATAAAGAATTCCCTAAGTTATGATACACCTTTGCTAGATCCGTTTCAGTAGGAGCGTTGTCTTTTAATGCACTAAAAAGTGCGGATGCTTCCTCATAGCGTCCTTGCTTATAAATAGCATCTGCTAAATTAAAAGAAGCTTTAAAATAATTTTGATCTTCTGCTAAAGATTTTCGATATTTTATTTCAGCCTCATTATAACTGCTATCAGCATATAATTTGTTTCCATCTCTTAAAAATGATTTTTTATTTTGAGCAAAAGAAATGAAGCTCATTAAAAAAAATATTATGAATACTAATTTTCTCATTAGTTCTTGTAAAAATTGATACGATTACTCCATTTATTTTTTCTTGGTAAGAGCATCAAGTCTAAAATTAAAAATAGCAGGGCTAAACCAATAAACCATTGAAATCTATCTTTGTATTCTGTAAATACCATGGTGCCAATTTCTTTTTTCTCCATTTTATTAATTTCAGTAAACAATGTTGATAATCCTGATTCGGAGTTATTCGCTCTTACATAAGTTCCTTCTCCAGCTTTAGCAATTTGCATCAATAAATTTTCATTCAATTTACTCACTACAGTGTTTCCTTCTTTATCTTTTCGATATCCAGTTTGAATTCCATTTTGGTTGTAAATAGGAATTGGAGCGCCTGTACTTAATCCCATTCCTAAAGTATGAACAAAAATTCCAACTTCATTTGCTTTTTCCGCACTTTCAATGGCTTGTTCATCATGATTTTCACCATCTGTAATTATGATAATAGCTTTGTTTTGTCCATTTTCCATATCAAAAGATTTGATGCTTAAATCAATAGCTTTTGCAATTTCAGTGCCTTGTGTAGGAACAATATCGGTATTTACAGTTGATAAAAATAATTTTGCTGCCGAATAATCAGTAGTGATTGGTAATTGCACATAAGCCTCCCCAGCAAATACAATTAAGCCTATTCGATCGCCTTCTAAGTTGTCAATTAATTTTGAGATAGCTTGCTTTGCTCTTTCTAGTCGGTTGGGTTTTATATCCTCAGCCAGCATAGAGTTAGACAGATCAATGGCAATTATTAAATCAACACCTTCTCTTTTTACTTCTTCCATTTTTGTCCCAATCTGCGGATTTGCTATTGCTATGATGAGTAATGTGAAAATTAAGATAGTAAGTATGTTTTTGATTTGCGATCTTCTTTTAGAAAAAGAATGCATGAGTTCATTCACTAGTTTCCTCTCCCCAAAAAGAGCTAAGGCATTTTTCTTCCATTTGCTATAAAGTAATATAGCAAGTATTAAAACAGGAATTCCAAAGAGGAAGTTTAAATATTCGATATGTTCGTATCTTAACATTTAAGGAATCTGTTTTAAATAAGTGATTTGTAAAATAAAGCCTAAAAATAATAATCCTAAAGCCCAAAGTGCAAAAGGTAAAAACTCTTCTGAGCGCTTGTGAAATTCAGTGACTTCTATTTTTGATTTTTCCAATGCATCAATATCTTTGTAAATCTCTTTTAAGGAATTGTTATTGGTAGCTCTAAAATACTTCCCATCTGTTAAGATGGCAATATCTTGCAAGCTTTTCTCATCAATTTTTACTTCTACATCTTGGTATTGTATACCAAAAGGAGTTTGGAAAGGGTAGGGAGCAAAGCCCTCAGTTCCTACTCCAATGGTATATACTCGTATTCCAAATTTTTGAGCAATTTCAGCAGCAGTAAGTGGTGGCACCATTCCACTATTATTTACTCCATCAGTAAGTAGAATAATTACTTTTGAAATAGCTTTAGAATCTTTTAATCGATTTACGGCAGTTGCAAGCCCCATGCCAATTGCAGTTCCATCTTCTACCATACCACTTTTAACATCTTTAAATAAATTAAGAAGTACATTGTGGTCGGTAGTTAAGGGACACTGAGTAAAACTTTCTCCTGCAAATATTACCAGTCCCACTCTATCATTTTTTCTCTTGCTGATAAAATCCATGGCCACATCTTTTGAAGCTTCCAATCGATCCGGTTTTAAATCTCGGGCAAGCATACTTCCTGAAATATCCATTGCTAATACTATGTCAATTCCTTCAGTGGTACTTTCTTCCCAATTTGCTGTTGATTGAGGGCGAGCTATGGCAATAATTAAGAGTGCTGCTGCAATAATTTTTAGTAGATAAGGTAAATGTCTTAATCTCTGTTTTAATGTTATAGTTTTACTTATTGAATGGGTATCAGAAAATAAAATAGTACTTGATACAAATTTATATTTTAAGATATACCAAATGAGTATCGCTATTGGAATAATTAGAAGGTAGAAAAATTCTCTATTTACAAAAGTGTAATTACTCATTTCCCTTTATTTGTTTTGTAGCGTTTACAAACCCTTTTGCTAAAACCATACTCTCCATATTCTCAGTATCAATTGGTTTGCTTTTGGCAAACTTGGCTAAGTCTGCTCTTTGTAGTAGAATGTTAATACTGGTTAATTGCTCATTATTTACTTTGCTTTTTAACTCACTTATTATCTCATCAGTTCCAAGTTCCAGGGCAATAAAATCAAACCTATTTTCCGTGTATCTTCTAATAATTTCTGATAATTGGGAGTGATATTCTTTTACATTACCCTCTTGCCATATTTTTGCCTTTTCCAATGCATTTAATTCTTTTAATGCAGATATATCAGCAGGAATTATAACTTTTGGTTTAATGATTATTGACGGCTTGTTTTTATTAAATATATATTTTTTAACAATGAATATTATTAGAGAAAGAATTAAAATACCAAGTAGCCAAGGCCAAATATCGCTCCATCCAATTGGCTCCTCAATGGGTTGTTTTATATCTTTTAATTCCGCATCTTCTGCTAATATTATAGTTTGGACATTAAGCAAGAGACCTTCTGTTTTGCTGTTTTCTGAAAAAGCAATAGCAGGTATGAAGTAACTTCCGCTATCCCAAGCTGTAATGACAAACTCCTGAGTAATTACTCCATCAGTTGTATCAATTTTTGAGGCTTTGATGATTTCAATTCCTTCAACTAAAAATTCATTATAAGTAGGCCAAATCTTAGTAGAGGTTACTTTATTAGTAATTGTGAAGTTGATTTGTTGCCCAATTAGAATTGTATTGGAATCTAAAGTTGCAGTTTGAGCAAAAGCAAAATTACTTAAAAGTAGTATGTAAATTACTTTTCTCATCTTCTCTTACCTCTGGTTTTAAAGAAATTAATTAAAGGTTTTACATAATCAGTTCCTGTAGTGATATCAATTAAATCCACTCCACTAGAGGGAAATAATTTTTTAAGCATAGCTACTTTTTCTAATCTGTTTTTGGCGAAATCTGCTCTCACTTTTTTGCTTGATGTATCTACAAAAATGAGTTTTTCTGTTTCTGCATCTTGCATGGGAATCAATCCAATATTAGGCAAACTATCTTCTCTCTTGTCATGAATTCTTAATCCAACTAAATCGTGTTTTTTACTTGCAATTTTTAAAGGTTTTTCAAATGAAGAGCTCATAAAATCAGAGAGTATAAAACAAATACTTCTTTTTTTAATAACTGAGTTAAAATATTCCAAAGCTCCTGCAATATCGGTGCCTTTGGCTTGTGGATTAAATGCTAAAACCTCTCTGATAATTCTTAGGATGTGGCTTTTTCCTTTTTTTGGAGGAATGAATTTTTCTATCTTATCAGTAAAAAAGATAACCCCTACTTTATCATTATTTTTAATTGCTGAAAAAGCTAAAACAGCAGCTAATTCAGTGGCTAATTCCCTTTTGAATTGTTCGCTAGTTCCAAAATTACCAGATGCTGATACATCAATAAGCAACATTACGGTCATTTCTCTTTCTTCTTCAAAAACTTTCACAAAAGGAGCATTGTATCTAGCCGTTACATTCCAATCAATGGATCGTATATCGTCACCGGGCTGATATTCTCTTACTTCCGAAAAGGCCATACCTGTACCTTTAAAAGCTGTATGGTACTCTCCAGCAAAAATATGGTTGGAGAGCCCTCTAGTTTTTATCTCAATCTGTCTTACTTTTTTTAAAAGCGCTGAGGTGCTCATTTACGGAATTTCTACTGCATTTAAAATTTCAGTAATAATATTCTCTGAAGTAATATTCTCTGCTTCCGCTTCATAGGTAAGTCCTATTCTGTGGCGCAATACATCATGGCAAAGAGCACGAACATCTTCAGGAATTACATAGCCTCTTCTTTTTATAAAAGCGTAGGCCTTACTTGCTATTGCTAAATTAATACTTGCTCTTGGTGATGCTCCAAAAGAGATCATTGCTTTAAATTTCTCTAATCCGTATTTTTCAGGATATCTAGTAGCAAATACGATATCGATAATATATTGTTCAATTTTTTCATCCATATAAACCTCCTTTACTAAATCACGAGCACGTATAATAGCATCAGTTTTTAGAACAGAGTTTGGGCTTGGAAAGGTTTTTGCTAAATTATGTCGAATAATCAATTTTTCTTCTTCTTTTTTAGGATAATCAATGACTACTTTTAGCATAAAACGATCCACTTGAGCTTCTGGCAAGGGGTAGGTGCCCTCTTGCTCTACCGGATTTTGAGTAGCCATTACCAAAAATGGCTTGTCTAAGTCAAAAGATTCGCCCCCAATAGTTACTTGGCGTTCTTGCATGGCTTCAAGCAGTGCAGATTGTACTTTTGCTGGAGCACGATTTATCTCATCTGCTAAAATAAAGTTTGCAAAAATAGGACCTCTTTTTACTGAAAAAGTTTCATTCTTAGGACTATATACTTGTGTCCCAATAATATCTGCAGGTAATAAATCAGGAGTAAATTGCAAACGACTAAACTTTGCATCTATTGTTTTGGCTAATGTTGAAATAGCAAGTGTTTTAGCTAGTCCAGGCACTCCTTCTAATAATATATGTCCGTTGGATAAGAGGGCAATTAAAAGACGTTCACTCATATGCTTTTGACCAACAATTACTTTGTTCATCTCAAGCATTAGTAGATCAATAATAGCGCTTTCTTTATTTATTTTTTCGTTAAGTTCTTTAATATCTGGTTGTAATGTATCAGTCATTTTTTTGAATTTAGGATTGCAAATTTATATTTTGTTTAACAAATTACAAAGTTCAACGAATATTTTTTTTCAATAGTATATTGTAAATTCATTTTCTATTTTTGCGGCAAATTATAAGATGCGTTTTTTCATTGAACTTTCATACAAAGGAACCAATTATCATGGTTGGCAGGAACAGCCCAATGCTAAGACTGTGCAGGCAGAAATCAATAGAGCATTGAGTACTATTCTTAATACTAATATTGAGGTAATAGGAGCTGGAAGAACCGACACAGGAGTGCATGCAAATCAAATGTTTGCACATTTTGATTGTGATATTGATTTTGACATCCAAAATCTAATGTTTAAACTCAATAGTTTCTTGCCTAGTGATATTGCTATTAAAGATATATTTAAAGTAAAAGAGGATGCTAATTGTCGTTTTGATGCTCTAAGTAGAACTTATCAGTATCATATTATTCAAAAGAAGGATCCTTTTAATAAGACTGCTTATTTTTTGCAGAATGATTTAGATATAAAAGCAATGAATGAAGCTTGTAAATATATTATAGGAAAACAAGATTTCACTTCTTTTTCAAAAGTAAATACTCAGACTTTTACTAATAATTGTGATGTCATGTTTGCTAAATGGGAGCTCGTAAATAATAAGCTTACTTTTACTATCAAAGCCGATCGTTTTTTGCGCAATATGGTAAGAGCAATAGTAGGTACTTTGCTAGATGTTGGGTTTGGTAAAATAATAGCAGCTGATTTGGCCAAAATAATAGCAGCAAAAGATAGATCAAAGTCAGGAGTATCAGTTCCTGCACACGCACTTTTCCTAATTGAGGTTAAGTATCCAAATAAAATAAGGACATAAATGCAAGAGAGTAAAAAACAAAAATCCAACACCGGAAATGTAATTGATTTTATGCTTTTAAAAAGGGTGATGAAATTTGCAAAACCCTATAAGTCTCATTTTTTTGTTGCTGCTATTGCTGCTATTTTACTATCTGTTTTGGGGCCTATGCGTCCTTTACTTATCAATCATGCTATTGATAATTATATTGTAATTCCTAATAAAGAGGGTTTGATAAAAATAACTCAAATTTTAATATCACTTTTAGTTTTAGAAGGTGTAATTCAGTTTTTTTATATCTATTTATCAACTTGGCTGGGTCAACATGTTATTCAAGATTTAAGGAGTAAAATTTTCAAGCATATTTTATCTTTAAAAATGAAGTATTTTGACAATACCCCCATTGGAACTTTGGTTACCAGAACAGTTTCAGATATTGAGACCATTGCAGATATTTTTTCTCAAGGGCTTTTAGTAATTATTGCTGAGCTTTTAAAGTTAATTGTTATTATTATACTGATGTTTTATACTGATTGGAGACTCACTATAATTGCTTTATTAACAATACCTGTGTTGTTAGTGGCTACTGCTTGGTTTAAAAACAATATCAAAAGAACTTTTCAAGATGTCAGAACACAAATTGCTAACTTAAATACTTTTGTTCAAGAGCATATTGTGGGTATAAATATTGTGCAGATTTTCAATAGAGAAAATGCTGAATATCAAAAGTTTTTTGACATTAATACTAAGCATAGAGATTCAAACATTAAAGGTATTTTTTATTATGCTGTTTTTTTTCCAGTTGTTGAAGTTCTTTCTTCTGTTTCCATTGGGCTTATAGTTTGGTATGGCGGTCAAGCTATTTTGGATGGAAAAAATATAACAGTTGGCGAGCTTATTGCTTTTATTTTATTTATTCATATGATGTTTCGCCCTATCAGACAATTAGCTGATAGGTTTAATATTTTGCAAATGGGTATTGTTGGCTGCGAGCGTGTTTTTAAGGTGCTTGATACTGATGAGAAAATTCTTGATAATGGCACACTTAATATTGAAAATACAAAGGGATCAATTGCTTTTAAAAAGGTCAATTTTTGTTATAAAAAAGACGAATCGGTTCTTAAAAATTTAAGCTTTGAGATTGAGGCAGGTAAGATGTTGGCTTTGGTGGGTAGAACAGGTGCCGGAAAGACTTCAATAGTAAGTGTTTTGAATCGTTTTTATGAGATAGATTCTGGTCATATAACTATTGATGGTATTAATATTAATGAAATTTCCCTGCAAAGTTTGAGAAAAAATATAGCATTAGTTCAGCAAGAAGTCTTTTTGTTTTCTGATTCTATTTTGAATAATATTACACTTTTTGATGCTACTATATCAAAGGAAAAAGTAATAGCAGCTGCTAAGGAAATTGGAGTAGATGAATTTATTAATTCTCTTCCTGGAGATTATGATTTTGTAGTAGCGGAGAGGGGAGTTACTTTATCTTCAGGACAAAGGCAACTTATTGCATTCTTAAGAGTGTATGTTCGTAATCCAAAAATTCTTATTTTGGATGAGGCGACAGCTTCAATTGATACAGCAACAGAGGAACTATTGCAATTGGCTTTGGAAAAATTAGCGACTAATCGAACTACCATTGTAATCGCTCATAGGCTTTCAACTATTGTAAATGCTGATAAAATTTTACATTTAGAAAATGGAAGTGTTTTAGAATCAGGCACTCATAATCAATTACTTAAAAATAAAGGCAGTTATGCCGAAATGTTTAATTTTCAGTCGGACACCAATTTGAGTGAGTAAAAATTGTGGTTTTATAAAGATAGATTGTATAGATTTTTTCTTATCTTTGTTGCATGACTAAAAAAATACTCTTTTTATTAGTAGTATTGACTACTTTTAAAGCACAATCACAAATTGTAATAGATAATACAGCTCCTTACAATACACCAGTCTATCTTATTGATAATGTATTATTAGGTGGAGGGATAGTTACTTCAAATCACACTTTTCAAGGAGAGCCATCTCAAATTGGTTGGTTTAATGGAGTAAATACTAATCTTGGTATTGATA